>Ga0207681_10001667_pt1 | contig 14298 bp, 11 predicted proteins | sample KBSS53metaG_FD_184324 | JGI IMG/M metagenome (GOLD analysis project Ga0207681, IMG submission 184324) | Switchgrass rhizosphere microbial communities from Kellogg Biological Station, Michigan, USA - KBS S5-3 metaG (SPAdes) (version 2) | ecosystem: Host-associated > Plants > Roots > Rhizosphere... | reverse complement strand
TTCGCTCGATCGCCACGGATGGAACAAACCGACTGCGCCGGTGTTCATCCAGTCGTTCGAGACCAATCTCCGCGAACTTCGTCCGAAGACGCCGCTCAAGTTGATTCAGCTGATCGAAGGAAAAGTACCGACGGATGCCGATCTGCGGACGATCAAGTCGTACGCGGACGGAATTGGCCCGAACACGCGTCTCGTGATTTCGGCGGTCACCGATGGCACGCTGTTTCCGCCCACCGACCTCGTTGCGCGCGCCCACGCCGCTGGACTGCTCGTGCGTCCTCTCGCCTTCGTACCACGGGGACATCGCTGCGGAGTTTCAGCAGTTCGCCTCGCTCGGTGTGGACGGGATCTTCACGGACTTCCCAGACGCCGGGTCGCGGGCGCTCAAGCAAAGCCCGGCATCTTCAGGTCGCTGACGCGATCGCGATTAGGCCGGCCGATCAATGTCCGGTTGCTGCCTCCTCGAACGTCATATAGGTGAAGCCACCCGAAATTGCGGGGAAATCAGAAGGAGACCGACGATGAGCCAGTTTCTTTATCTCTACCGGATGACCGAGGCCGCACGGCAGGACAACATGGGTACGCCTGAGCGCGCGCAGCAGAGCATGCAGCGCTGGATGGCGTGGATGAACGACCTCGACAAGAAGGGCCACCTGAAGGATCGCGGTCAACCGCTCGAACGGACAGGCAAAGTCGTCCGCGGCCAGCAGAAGACCGTGACCGACGGGCCGTTTACCGAAGCGAAGGATCTCGTCGGCGGCTTCACGCTCGTCGAAGCGCGTGACATTGATCAGGCGGTGGAACTGTCACGCGGCTGCCCGATTCTCGAGGGCGGCGGTTCGGTTGAAGTCCGGCCCGTCATGAAGATGGATATGTAGCGCCCGATGGAGTTGAGCGAGCATCTGTTCCGGCGCGAGTCAGGACGCCTTGTCGCGGCGCTGGTACGGATCTTCGGCGTGCACAACCTCGCGCTGGCAGAAGACGTCGTCCAGGATGCCTTCTGCCGCGCGTTGGAAGTGTGGAAGGTTCGCGGCATCCCCGAGAACCCGGCCGCGTGGCTCATGTCCGTCGCCAAACATCGCGCGGTGGACATCGTGCGCAGGGAGAAGACTGCGCAGATGTTCGCCGCCGAATTAGGCCGCGTGCTCGAGTCGGAATGGACGCTCGTCCCGGCCGTCGAGGAAGCCTTTGCAGGTTCGACGATCCGCGACGAGCAGCTGCGGATGATGTTTTCGTGCTGCGATCCGCGGCTGCCGGAAGAGGTGCAGGTCGCACTCGTCCTGAACATTCTCTGCGGCTTTGGGGCGAGCGAGATCGCGAACGCATTCCTGACAAGCCGCGCGGCGATGGAGAAGCGGATTTCGCGCGGCAAGAAATCGCTGGCTTCGTCGCGGCGACTGTTCGATCTCGCCGACGTCGAGTTCGGACCGCGGCTGTCCTCAGTCAGGCGCGCGTTGTATCTGCTCTTCAATGAGGGTTACCACGGCGCGTCGGCGGAGGCGGCGGTCCGCACGGATCTTTGCCGCGAAGCGATGCGCCTGACCATGCTCCTCCTCGAGTCGCCGCAGACGGCACTGCCGGAAACACAGGCGCTGGCCGCGCTCATGCACCTGCAGGCCGCGAAACTGCCTGCTCGAGTCGATGCCGAAGGCGATCTCAATCCGCTGGTCGAGCAGGATCGATCGCGGTGGGATGCACAACTGGTCGCGCAAGGCCTCGATCTGCTCGATCACTCTGCTGCCGGGGAGGTGATATCGCCATATCACGTCGAAGCTGCGATCGCGGCGGTTCATGCGACGGCGCACAGCGTGGATGCGACGAATTGGAACGAGATTGTCAGTCTGTACGACCGCCTCATGGCGATTGCACCTTCGCCAATCATCGCGCTCAACCGTGCGATTGCCATCGCGCAGCGAGACGGCCCGGAACGGGGGCTCGAAACGCTCCGCGCTATTTCCGACCCCGAGCGGATGCGCAGCTATCCGTTCTATCCCGCCGCATTCGGGGAGCTCGAATTACGACGCGGGAATCTCGACGCTGCTCGCGGATACTTCGCGTCCGCGCTCCGTCTGGCGCGTAACGACGCCGAACGCCGGTTCCTCGAGCGACGCATCCGCCATTGTGACGAGGTTGAAACTTAACCACATCCGTCGCGTATTCACTCGAGGAAAGAAGGAGGCAGTGCCGTCCTGTACACAATGTCTACACAATCGTGGAGTACTTAGTCCTCGGGAAGGAAACGATGGTGGTATTGCAGATTACGCCGTCCGAGCGGGCGATGCTGGAGCGTCTTGCCACCGGTGTCGCCCTCGACGAAATTGCCCATCAACTTGGCACCAGTGAACATCAGATCGACATCTCCCTGCAGGCGCTCTTCATGAGGCTTGGCGTAAGAACCCGCGCTGAAGCCGTGGCCTCTGCGTTGCGCCGCGGCCTGCTCGCCGTGTGACAAACGGCCAGGCCGCCCATTCATCAGAATGCGGCGGCCGAGCCCTGGCGGAACAACCCTTGCGGCGCAGGTGTCGGCAGCGGCACGACGTTGGCCGGGCCGATGCCAAGTGTGTCCCCGCTCGTACCCGCCGGCGCCTGCTGGACCGCTTCGAAGTTCACCAGCGCCGACTCGTAATCCAGCGTCGTCTGCAGCAGGTTGACCTGCGCCTGCAGGAGATCCCGCTGCGCCTGCGTGACCAGAAAGGTGGTTGACAGGCCGGCGTCATAGCGGCGCTGTTCCGCGTCGAGCCGCTGCTGGGCGAGCGTAGCGCCGGCACGCGCGGCATCGATGCGCTCCGCGGTGCTCCGGATCTGACGTCCGGCCTGTCGAATGGTTTCCGCAGCCTGCAGCTGCAGGCTCGAGATCCGCTGTGCGGCCTGTCGGCGTTCGACGTCGGCACGCGCCCGGCTCGCGTCCTCGTAAGTGCGTCCGAACGATTTCGAGACGGTCAGGCCCACGCTCCACCTCGGGTAATCAGGCCCGAATGCCTGACCGAGTGCGTCGCCGAAGCTGCGCGTCCGCGAGCCAGTGATGGTCCCTGGGAAGCCGCCGCTGCGAACGAACTGACTGCCGCCCAGTCCGGCGCCGCCGTAAGAAGTCTCGAGACGCACGTCCGGAAGGCGTTGATTATCCAGAAACTCGGTCGTTGCCTTTGCGTTCTCAAGTTCCAGGCTCGCTCGGGCGACATCGAGGCGCGCGCCGCTCGCTTGCGCGACCGCCGCGTCAACGTCCGGTAACGCGTCGCGTTGCGTCGGCTCCTCAATCGGATCGAGGCGCACGGCCCAAAACGATGCGTCGGCTGGATCCATGATCAGGCGCCGCAGCCGATCCTCCGCATCGTCGTCGCCGGTGCGTGCGCGAATCAGGTTCTCGCGCCGTTGGGCGACTTCCGCTTCGGCCTGCACGAGATCCAGCGGCGGAATCTGGCCGGCATCCACACGGATCTTCGTCTGACGGGCGAGCTCCGACGCGAGCTCCAGCGAGCGCTCCTGCACGGTGACGTTGGCGCGCGTTGCCTTCAGCGTCCAGTACGCCTGCTTCACGGCAGCGGTGGTCTGCACCGCGGATTCGCGGAAGCGCAGATCGGAACTCCGCTCGTTGCGTCTCGCGATTGAGTACTGATAGCGAGCCGCGTCAACGACGCGATCTTTCAGCAGCGGCTGCGAGACCGCGATCTGAAAACCTGCCTGCAGGCTGGGATCGAAGCTGCTGATCGGGTTGTTGGTCGTCGTTCGCGCGCTGTCCCATGAGGCGCTCCACGTCCCGCCGCCGAAGGGGAGCCGCTGCCGGACACCGGTCGACCAGAACGCGTCGTCGACGTTCACACCCTGATCCCCGAGCAGGAAATTCGACGGAGGCGTCACATTGCTCGAACGGCCGACGGTCGTCGAGAACATCGGTGCGAACGCGCCGCGGCTTTCGCCGACGCGCGCCGCTTCGACTTCGGTCCCGAGTCGGACGATAGCGAGGTCCGGATTGTTCTCGACTGCACGGCGGACGGCTTGGTCGAGCGTCAGCCGCATCGTTCGGGAGGGGACGGCGGCCCCTGCAGGTGGCGCGACGGTCTGCGCCGACGCTCCGCTGGAGAAGAACACGATCCCGAGAGCAACCGAAACGGCGGCTGCCAGTTCTGGCAGGCGGTTGGTTCGCCGTGGTTCGGCGACAACGACTCGCCTGCGGGCCACCAGGACGTAGATGGACGGCACGACAAACAGCGTAAATAGTGTCCCGACCATCATTCCGCTGACGAGCACGATGCCGATGCTGTTTCGAGCGCCCGCACCGGGTCCCGTTGCGAAAACGAGCGGCAGATGGCCGACGACCGTTGCGGCCGTCGTCATCAGGATCGGCCGCAGCCGCGTTCCCGCCGCTTCAATCACTGCCGCGAGCTTGTCTTTGCCAGTCTCCTGAAGGTGATTGGCAAACTGCACGATCAGGATTCCGTTTTTCGCCACCAGTCCGACGAGGGTGATCAATCCGACCTGGCTGTAGATGTTCAGCGACGTGAAGCCCAGGAAGGAAAACATCAACGCGCCCGACAACGCGAGCGGCACCGAGCCGGCAAGGACGATGAATGGATCGCGGAAGCTTTCGAACTGCGCCGCGAGCACCAGGTAAATCAGAATCGCAGAGAGCAGGAACGTCGTAAGGAACTTCGTGCCTTCCGTGCGAAGCTGACGCGATTCGCCGGCGTAGTCAATCGTAAAGCCCTGAGGCAGAAGCGCTTTGGCCTCGTTCTCGAGCAGGCTGAGCGCCTTGTCGAGCGGAACGGGCGGCGGGATCACGCCCTGAATCCGCACGGCGTTGAGTTGCTGGAATTTCTTCAACTCTCTCGGCTCGGCGGTCGTCCGGAGGCTCGCGAACGTGGACAGCGGCACCAGCTTGTCGTCCGATCCAGTGATGTAAATCTGTGAGAGTTGATCGGGCGTCAGCCGCTCGGCGCGCTGCACCTGCGGAATCACTTTGTAGCTTCGGCCCTGGATGCTGAACCGATTCACGTAATTGCCACCGAGCAGCACCGAGAGATCACGGCCGGCCTGACTCAGGTCGACGCCCTGCGACCGCAGCTTGTCGCGATCGAACACGACTTCTGCCTGTGGCTGATCAAATTTCAGGTCCGCATCGGCATACATGAACATGCCGGACAACATCGCTTTCTGAACGAGCTGCGTTGCGATCTCGTTCAGTTGTTGCGGTTCTCCCGCCGAGCCGATCACGAGATCGACCGGGAAGTCGCCGCCTCCGGGAAGCGCCGGTGGGGTCAACGGAATCGCGCGAATGCCCGGAATCTTCGAGAGCGGTCCGTACGACTCCATCAGCAACTGCTGTGCGGTCTTCTGCCGTTCACTCCACGGCTTGGTGACCATGCCGCCGAACCCGCCATTCGGAGAAATGAGCTGGAACGTCGCTGCGCTTTCAGGAATGGAGCGGTAGACGTCGAGAATCTGCGACGTGAACAGCTTGGTCTGCTCGATGGTCGCGTTTGGCGCGGCCTGCACGACTGAGAAGACAACACCCTGATCCTCGGCTGGCGCCAGTTCGCGCTGCGAGAACATGTAAAAGGGCACGATCAGCGAGGCGACGATGACCCACAGGGTCAACACGACGGGTCGGTACTGCAGCGTCGAGGCAAGCGCCCGTGTATATCCGCTGCGCACGTTTTCGAACCGCCGGTTGATCCATGCGGCGAATCCGCGCTCGGTGACCGCCGGCTTCAGCAGCTTTGCGCCCATCATCGGCGACAACGTGAGCGCGACGACGCCCGATACGATGACGGCGCCGGCGAGTGTGAAGGCAAACTCGCGGAAGAGGGTCCCGGTCAGGCCGCCCTGAATCCCGATGGGTGCATACACCGCGGCGAGCGTGATCGTCATCGCGATGATCGGTCCCACCAGCTCCCGTGCGGCTTCGAGCGCCGCCTGGTGCGGCCGTTTGCCGCTGTGGATATGCCGCTCGATGTTCTCGACCATGACGATGGCGTCGTCGACGACGAGGCCAACCGAAAGTACGATGGCGAGCAACGTCAGCAGGTTGATCGTGAACCCGGCAAGCAGCATCAGGAACACCGCGCCCACCAGCGACACCGGAATGGCGACCACAGGGATCACTACGGATCGGAACGACCCGAGGAACAGGAAGATGACGAGGATGACGATCAGCAGCGTCTCCGTGAGCGTCGTCAGCACTTCGTGGATCGCGTCCTTGATGTACTCGGTCGCGTCGTAGGGAATGCCGGCCTTCATTCCTACGGGCAATTGCGCCTGAATGCCCGGGAGGGCATCGCGCACCTTTCCAATGACATCGAGGGAGTTCGCGGTCGGCAGCACCCAGATGCCCACGAACACGGCGGTCTCGCCGTTGAACTTGACGTCAGTGTCGTAGTTCTCCGATCCGAGCACCACGTCTGCGATGTCGCCGAGGCGGACGACGACACCACGCTGTTCCTTGACGACCAGCTGACGGAATTCCTCCGCCGTACGGAGGTCCGTATTGGCCACCAGGTTCACCGAAACCATCGAGCCTTTCGTGCGGCCGAGCGCCGACAGGTAGTTGTTCCGTGCGAGGGCATCACGGACGGCGGCGGGTGAAATTCCGTGCGCGGCCATCTGATCCGGCTTCAGCCAGATTCGCATCGCGAAGGTCCGATTGCCCAGGATGTCGGCGCGCTGCACGCCATTGATGGCGCTCAGCTTCGGCTGGACGACGCGTGTGAGGTAGTCGGTGATCTGAGTCTGATCGAGGTCGGAGGAAGAGAAGCCGAGATACATCGACGCGAATTGGTTCTCAGCGGTCTCGAGCTCGATGATGGGCGCTTCTGCCTCGGGCGGCAGGTCATTTCGAACCTGCGCGACCTTCGCCTGGATCTGCGTCAGCGCGGCATTGGTGTCGTAATTGAGCTTCAGGTGCACGGTGATCGTGCTGACCGCCTGAGCGCTGGACGACTCCATGTAGTCGATGCCGTCCGCGCTCGCGATGACGCGTTCGAGCGGGGTCGTAATGAACCCACGCACGAGATCGGCGTTCGCCCCGACGTACGCGGTTGTGACCTTGACAACCGCGATGTCGCTGCGCGGGTACTGGCGCACGCTGAGCGCTCGGATCGACTGCAGTCCCGCAATCAGAATGACGAGATTGACGACGACGGCCAGCACCGGCCGCTTGACGAAGAGATCCGTGAACTTCATTAGCTGTTCTCCGGTTTCGGGGCGGAGTTGTTCCCCGGCTTCACCTTGTTGTTCACCTGGACCGCGGCGCCATTCCGAAGCTTGAACAGCCCGGACGTCACGATCTCGTCGCCAGCCTTGATTCCCGACAGCACGGCAATCTGATCGCCGCGCGCGGGCCCGAGCTTGACGATTTGTTGACGTACCCCGCGATACGTGCGGCCCTTGTCATCCTTCAGGTCCGAGACGACAAACACCGAATCGCCATAGGGCGCGTAACTGATGGCCGATGCGGGCAGCGCGATCACCGACTGATTCGCGCCGAGACCCATCTCCGTCTGCACGAACATGCCGGGCCGGAGCTTGGCGTCTGGATTGGCGAGCGTCGCCTGCACCTGAATATTGCGAGTTGTCTCATCGACCACCGAGTCGATCGCCGTCACACGCCCGTCGAAGGTGACATGGCCGAGACTCTCGGTGGTGATTCGCACGTTGCGGCCGACGCGAACCTGGCCGATGGCCTGCTGGGGGACGCCGACATTCACGTAGATCGGATTGAGCGACTGCAACGTGACGAGGGGATCGCCGCCGGCGAGATACTGGCCCTTGTTCACCTGCCGAATGCCGAGAATCCCCGAGAACGGAGCGCGGATCGTCTTGCGTTCGATGGTCGCGCGGATTTCGCCAACGCGTGCTTCGGTCTCGCGCGACTGCGCCGTCGCGCTGTCGTATTCAGCCTTCGAGATGACCTTCTGATCGAGCAGTTCCTGCATTCGGTTGAAATTGAGCCGCGCCAGCACGCGCTGTGCCTCGGCGGCCGCCATCTGCGCCTGCTCCTGCCGGGTATCGAGGATCGCGAGCGTCTGGCCCTCGCGGACCGCATCGCCCGATTCGAACAGGATCTGGTCGACGATCCCCGGCAGATCCGCGCTGACCGTGACCCCACGCACGGCCGCCAGCGTGCCGATCGCATTGATCGTCGATGGCCATTGCTCCTGTGCGGCGACCGTCGTCGTCACTGCTTCAGGGGGCGGCTGATACGCCGCCCCCTGGGCGATGGCTGTCTGGATCTGCTTGAACTTCACGAAGCCCAGGGCCCCGACGAAGAGAAGCGTCAGGGTGAGCATCACCAACATCCGTTTAGCCATGAATTTCTCGTCCTCCACTTTCACAGTCGAACGGGGAGCACCGCGATCGACTTACCGTCCAACGTTCAACAGCACCCCGCCGTAAACTCGATGGCCGTACCGCGTCTCCTGCCCGAAGAACGCCGGTGCGTCCTCTTTAGACTTCAACGCGATAAATCGGTAATCACCCCGCAATCCCCATCGTCCGGCGTACCAGCTCACGCCGCCACCGACGTTGCTCGTGAGGAACGTCTGTGTGTTGTCGATGCCGAGCAACTGCTTCTCGAACAGACTCAGTCCGCCAATGCCACCAGTGACGTACGGAACGACGGACGTCTTGTTTGGTGCGGAGACAACGAGGTTGCCGCTGTAGTTCACGAAGTTCGGCGTCTTGAGGTTCGAGGTGCCGTTGGCGAACTCGAGATCCTGCGTGATGCCAAGCGCGCCGCTGACCTCACCTTCGACGCCGACGAATCGATTGAAGTTGACGGCGACCGCACCGCCGAGGTCGTAGTTGCCGAAGCTCGGACCGTTGGTGTCCTTTCCCTCGGTGAAGAACGTCGCACCACCCGGAATGATCGTGACGACGACGGGACCCGGTCCCGCTGCATTGGACTCCTGCGCATACGCCTGGTTCGCGCCGAACACGCTCGCCACGGCAACCAGAATGGCTATCGCTCGTTTCATGACTTATCTCCTTCTCTCAGGTTGGTGGTTGGTAACCACGAACCACCACTAAGACCCCGCAACTATCCGCTTCGGTGCATGCGATTCCAATCAGGCAGGAGGGCGATCGCGTGCTGCGTCGTGTGCGCGACGCGATCACGTGTCAAATGAACGATCGTGATCTACGACTTTTGGACGATGTGGATGTGGGCTCGATCTGCCGGATAATTGCAAGCTGCAGGAAGAGGTATGACGAACAACGGCTCAGAATGCTCTGAACAGTGGCCGCCGCGTCCCGCCGAGATCGACTCGACTGATCCCGAGGTGCTGCGTTCGGCGTTGCAGCGTGAGGCGACCGCTCGCGGCCGTGCGGAGTGCAACGCGAAGATGCAGGCGGACGTCGTCAAGCACGCGCTCGATCTGCTCGTGCGCGAACCGGACGTCGACGGGTTCTTCGGGGCGTTGACGAAGACCGTCGTCGAGGAAACGGAGAGTCGCGCGTGCGGCGTCTGGTTGATCGAAGACGATGGCCAGCAGTGCGATCTGTGGATGGCGTACGTGAAGGATCGCCTCTTTACGCCGCGTGTCCCGGGATGGGAAACAGACGCAGCGGGCGAGCGGTTGGATGGCGACTATCCGTGCCAGACCATGGCGGCGCATCTGTTCGCGTACGCACCGGGTTGGACGCAGACAGTCGAATATGCTCCTGACGACAGCCGCCTGCCTGAAGCGATTCTCGGGTTCTCGACGCGGAAGGGGTGCGGTTCCACCATTGCAACGCCGCTGGTAATCGGCGGACGAACGTTGGGATGGTTGACGCTGACCAACGCTGCGGCAGAAGAGCGGCCAGAGGATCATTGGTGGCGGATCGAGCTGTTTGAGGCCATCGCGCGTCAGGCAGCACTTGCCCTTCACCACGGTCGTGTCGTCGATGGCAGCCGGGTGGAAGAGCGGCGCAAGGCAATCCTCGAAGAACGAAATCGGCTCGCCCGTGATATTCATGACAATCTCGCGCAGGGGTTCGCCGCAATCCTGATGCAACTGCAGGGAGTCCGTCGCGAGGCCGTGTTCATGCCGCCCGGGCTGGCGGCGAAGCTCGACACGGTTGTCGATCTCGCGCGCACGCACCTGAGCGAGGCCCGGCGCTCCGTCGGAACACTTCGGCCCAACGTGAGCGACGGGGAAGAAGTCGCGGCGGCGCTGAAGCGGCTGGCTGGCGTGGCGCAGCGGACCACCGACGTTCCGATTGATGTCAAGGTGGATGAACTTCCGCGCTTCGGCGACCTGGTGGAGCGCGAAATCATTGGCATCGCGCAGGAGGCGTTGAGCAACGCCGTCCGGCATTCGCGCGCACAGCGGATCACGTTCAGCGCGGCCACCGTCAGATCGATTGGTGTCCGACTGTCAGTTGCAGACGATGGTCGCGGGATCGCGCACGGTCAGGCATCCGGCGGCTTTGGCATGACGAGCATGCAGGAGCGTGCGGAACGCATCGGCGCCTCGTTGACCATCGTCACGGCACCGCGCAGCGGAACCGAAGTCGTGCTCGCCTGGGAGCCATCGAACCTTCCGACGCAGGTGCACGTTGCCGGCTGAAGCGCTCGTCATGACCCGGAAGGCGACCGTGCTGCTCGTCGACGACCACGCGCTGCTGCGAACCGGTGTCGCCAACATCATCAATCAGGAGGCCGATCTCGAGGTGATTGCCGAGGCCGGCGACGGCCTCGAGGCGATCGACGCGTATGAGCGGCACCATCCTGACGTCATCCTGCTCGACTTGCGGATGCCGCGGATGGAAGGCGTCGAGGTCGTCCGTCACATCCGCGAACGCGATCCGCGGGCCCTCGTCATTATCCTGACCACGTATGACACTGATGACGAGATCGAACGTGCCCTGAAGGCGGGCGCGAAGGCGTACGTGCTGAAGGATATTTCCGCCGACGATCTCGTCGGCTGCATTCGGACGGTGCTCGCTGGCCGCACCTACATTGCGCCCGCCGCAGCCGCGAAGCTCGCCGAGGGCGTCACGCGCGTGCAGCTCACACCACGTGAGATGGCGACACTCAGGCTGATGGCAGACGGCAAAGCGAACAAGGAGATCGCCACCGCACTCGACATCAGCGAACGGACGGTCAAGACGCATCTTGGCCATCTGTTCGAAAAGCTGGGCGTCACCAGCCGTACGGAAGCCATCAAGGTCGCCACCCGCCGCGGCTTGGTACGACTCGAATAGTCACGTCGCTCGGAGCGTTCGACTCGTTCGAGTCGTTCCTATCGTTCGAGTCGTTCTTCTTCGCGAACGACCCGACCGTTCCGAACGACTGGATCCGTTAGAGCCGCCTCGTCTCGCCGTGCGCGAGCGTCCAGTTGGCTGACGCAGGCAATCCGGCTTCACGCCAGCGCTGCGCAAAGCGTGCCGGTGGTTCTTCCAGCGGTTCGTCGGTCAGTCGGAATGTCCCCCAGTGCATCGCGAAACATGGAGGAGCAGCGCCAGTTCCATTGACCACCGCTTGATACGCGGCGACCGCATCTTCCGGATTCATATGGACTGGTCGCATGAACCAACGAGGCTCGTAGGCGCCGATCGGCAGCATCACGAGATCGAACGGGCCGAGACGTTCACCGATTTCTTCGAATGTTGGATGCAGGCCAGTGTCGCCGGCGAACAGGACCCGCACGCCATCCGCCTGAATGACCCAACCGCACCACAGCGTTTCGTTGCGATCACGGATCCAGCGCGCACTGAAATGCTGCGCGGGCACGCAGGTGGCGTTGAACGTCGCGGTATCGACCGTCTGCCACCAGTCGCGCTCGACCACCGTCCGAACGCCATACGAGTGCAACAATTCGCGCAGTCCCAACGGACAGAGCCACAGCGTCTCCGGGAATCGGCTCGCAATCCGGCGAACCGTACCGGCATCGAGATGGTCGTAGTGATTGTGAGAGAGCAGGACCACATCGACTGGAGGGAGCGCGTCGAAGTCGAGAGCGGGCGACATCAGTCGGCGCGGACCGAGCCATTGAAAGGGCGACGCGCGTTCGCTCCAGACAGGATCGGTGAGGACGTTCACTGGCCCGAGCTGCAGCAGCGTGGTCGCGTGGCCGACCCACGTGATGGATCGATGCCCATGAGGCGCGCGCGGGGTGGCGATCGATGGTTGCCGCCGCGGCAATGAATCGCGGGGAGGATTCGGTGCGATTGGGTGAGTTCTCCGCTGGACCAGTCGCCAACGCAGAAAATCGCCGAATCGGGAAAGCGCTGTATCAGGCCACGGATTCCGATACCCGCCTTCCGGTCGATGATGCGACGTAGGATTGACCGCGAGAGGGAGTTCAGCCATGCACCCGCCGCCGCTTTTTGTCATGGACTTCGTTGGCCCGGCCATCGGCGCACTTGCGTTTGTCGTCATCATGTCGCTGGTGAGCGAGCCGGCTCGCAGGACCATCAACGCGATGATTGTGGCCGGCGCGAGTGCCGCCTATCTGAGTGGAGGCGGTTTCGGGATGTGGGAAGTGGTGTTTCCCGTCATCGCTATGCCGATGGCGTATCGCGGGCTTCACTCGTACGCCTTCATCGGTCTTGCATGGCTGATGCACTCCGGGTGGGACATCCTTCATCACCTCTGGGGAAATCCGATCTGGCCGTTCATGACGACCTCGTCGTTCGGTTGCATGATCTTCGACGCGCTCATCGCCGCGTGGTTTCTGGCAGGCGCGCCGTCGCTCGTCGGCCAGCCTCGAGCGCGAGCGGCCGCGCTCGAATGAGCGCGCCAGCGGCCGCCGCGGCGAGCGCGAGCAGAGCAGTCTGGATCATCACAAGTCGGAACGCCGACACGAACGCCTCGTCGATGGCTCGACGAATGCCGACGCGCTGCGCCGGTTCGACCGCCGTGTCGATCTCCGCTCCTGCCAGTTTGGGCAATTCACGGTCGACGGCCGCCCGTACGGGTATCGAAAGGTTCAGTTGATCGAGCGCCGGACTGACACGCGCGTCAAAGGCACGCACGAGCACGATTCCGAACACCGCTATCGCAATCAGCCCCGCCACACGCGCGACCGCGTTGTTGACTCCCGACGCGACACCCGCGTGCTGGGTCTCGACAGCGGTCATGGCGGTGGTGGTCAGCGGCGCCACGACAATCGCCATTCCGAACCCGCCCACCACCACTGCGGGAAAGAACGTCGTCCAGTATGAGCCACCGATGTCCGGTCGTGCGTAAAGAGCGAGCGCCACCGCGGCAACGATCGGTCCGATGGTCAACGGAAGTCGGCTGCCAACCCGGGCGACGAGACTGCCGGACCACCGCGACAGCAGGAACATCAGCATCGGAAACGGCAGGAATGCTGCGCCGGCGGCGGTAGCCGTGTAATGCTGCACCTGAATGAGGTTCAACGGAACGAGCCACAACATCGTTCCGAGCGCTCCATACAGCAACAGCGTGAGCACGTTGGCCAGGGTAAACGTTCGCGACCGGAACAGCCCCAGCGGCAGCATCGGGGCGGGTACCCTGCGTTCGACGATCAGGAACGCCACGAGCGCGGCGATGCCGGCGGCGATCGCTGCGAGCACGAGCGGTCGGCTTGCGCCGGGCCGCGGCCCCTCGAGAAGGCCGTAGATGATCCCGCCGAGACCGATGACTGCCAGCGCAGCTCCGGTCCAGTCCACACGGTCCCCGCGTGTGTCGTCGCGACTTTCGCTCATGAATCGGAGCGATAGGACAACCACGACCGCTGCCAGCGGCACATTCAGGAAAAAAATTGCGCGCCAGCTGATGTGCTCAATCAGCCAGCCACCGACGACGGGCCCGATTGCTGATGTGATGGCGCTGAATCCGGACCATGTGCCGATCGCGCGGCCGCGCTCAGCGTCACCGAATGTCGCGCTGATGATGGCCAGGCTTCCCGGTACCAGGAACGCCGCACCGGCCCCCTGGATCGCGCGCGCCACAATGAGCGCGCGCGTCGAGGTGGCGAAGCCGCACGCAATCGACGCCAGGGTAAATAGCAGGACGCCGGCAAGAAAGATGCGCCTGCGTCCGAATTGGTCGCCCATTGACCCGCCCACCAGAATCAGACTGCCGAGAAACAACGCGTACGCCTCGATCACCCACTGGACGTCGGTGATCGTCGCGTGCAGATCCTCCTGGAGTGCCGGCAGCGCGACGTTGACCACCGTGCCGTCGATGAACGTCATGCTCGATCCGAGAATCGTCGCCGCGAGCGTCCACTGGCGCGCCGTCATCTAGGTGCCCCTCGACATGCTACGCGAGAGAAACCACTATGACAGAATGCGTGTGACTCTCAAGGGAGTGGCTGCGATGTCCGAACACGCCGATGCCGCCGTGACGTA
>Ga0207681_10001666_pt1 | contig 14298 bp, 13 predicted proteins | sample KBSS53metaG_FD_184324 | JGI IMG/M metagenome (GOLD analysis project Ga0207681, IMG submission 184324) | Switchgrass rhizosphere microbial communities from Kellogg Biological Station, Michigan, USA - KBS S5-3 metaG (SPAdes) (version 2) | ecosystem: Host-associated > Plants > Roots > Rhizosphere... | reverse complement strand
GTCGAACGTCAGCTGTTGTTCAAAGCTGACATTGGCCACTTTCGTATGCAGGGTCAGGCCCGCTTCGGAAACCGACGCTCGACGCCATTGATCGGCCGAATCTCCGCTTGTTGGGGCGACCAACTGACGCTGCCGACCCGTCGCGGTCGTCCCACCAGCCAATTCCGCTGTCCTAAACCGGATGTCTGCGTGTCTTGGCGACCCGGTGAGCCGGACCATGGAGCCAGTGCTTCCATGGGCGAAGTGACTCCTGTCAGGCGACCGGTGTCGGAACATTTCGGATCCAGCGATGCCGGCTTGCATAGTTGGCGATTGTCGAATGCGCGCAGCCATGCTTCTCCCCGATCTCACGGAGGGATAGCTGTCCGTTGTGATAGTCGCGCTCGACCGCTAACCAGTCGATCGCCATGTTGCGCGTTCGAGGCCGTCGGCCATGACCGGCATCTGGCGCGAGTTCCCCGTAGGTCATGATTTCGTCACTGCAGCCGGGCATGCTGCGCAGCGAACGCCGCGGCCTCCTTGGCGAAGTCGGTCGACTTGGCCACCGACGCCTGCCCGGTGTCGCGCAACTCGCTGAACTGCTCGACGAGGGGCGTCGCCTCCGGCGCCCCCTCGTCGCGCCCGGGAGGGGCGAGCTCGACCTCCTCGATCACGAGGGGCTTCGGCTTGCTGTACGGATGCGGCAGGCCGACCTGACGCAATGCAGCCGAACGCGTCCTCATGCCGTCACCTCGCGAACGCGATTGCGGAGCTCGTCGACGAGTACGCGGCTGTTCTCGCTGTAGTCGACTGGCACGGTCACCAGCTGCACGCCACCTTCGGCGAACGCGGCTTCGAGCGTCGCGACCAGCGATTCGGCCGTCTCGACGCGCCGGCCCTTCGCCCCATAAGCCTCCGCATACTTGACGAAGTCGGGGTTGCCGAACGCAAGGCCCCAGTCAGCGAAGTTGTCGACCGCCTGCTTCCACCTGATCATGCCGTAGGCATCGTCCTGGATGATCAGGACGACTAGGTCGAGCTTCAAGCGGACCGCCGTTTCGAGCTCCTGCGAATTCATCATGAACCCGCCGTCGCCGCACACGGCCAGCACGCGCTTGCCCGGGTTGAGCATCGCGGCCAACATCGCCGAGGGCAACCCGGCCCCCATCGTCGCCAGGGCGTTGTCGAGCAGCAGCGCGTTCGCGTTGCGCGTGCGGTAGCAACGCGCGAACCAGATCTTGTACATGCCGTTGTCGAGCGCGACGATGCCGTCGGCCGGCATCACCTTGCGCACGTCGCTGACGATGCGCTGCGGCGTCAGCGGAAAGCGTGACTCCTCGGAGCGGGCGAGCGTCCGCTCGATGATGTTCTCGCGCAAGGGGACGAGAGCCCCGGCATTCGGCAGCTTGCCCTGGACCCGGTCGGCGAGCAGCGCCAGGCTGGGCCCGAGATCGCCGATCACCTCGGCGTCCGGGAAGTAGACCTCCTCCACATTCGCCGGGGTGTAGCCGACGTGGATCACCTTCGGTCCCTTCGGACCCATGATGAAGGGCGGCTTTTCGATCGTGTCGTGGCCAATCGACAGGATCAGGTCGGCCTGGTCGATCGCCTCGTGGACGTAGTCGCGGTCGCTCAGCGCTGCCGTTCCCATCCACAGCTCGGTCCCGCCTTCGGTCGTGCCGAGACCCGCGACCGTTCCCTTGCCCATCTGGGTGTTGAAGAAGGGAATGCCAACGCGACGAACGAAATCCGTCAGCTGGCCAGAGAGGCGGGGGCGGCTGGACGCGGCGCCGAACATCACCAGCGGCCGTTCGGCTCGCATGAGCAGCTCTGCGGCGCGGTCGAGCGCGTTGGGGTGCGCTACCGGAATCTCGATCGGGTGCGCACGGACCAGCGGCACCTCCCGGTCGAGCTGCTCGCCGGCGATGTCCTCGGGAAGTTCGAGGTGCACCGGGCCGGGACGCTCTTCAGACGCCAGGCGGAACGCGTCTCGCACGACGGTCGGAATGCTGGCGGCGCTGATGATCTGGCGTGACGACTTGGTCAGCGGCTTCATCGTCGCGACGATGTCAACGATCTGGAAGCGTGCCTGGCGCGCGCTCATGATCGCCTTCTGGCCGGTGATCAGGATCATCGGCATCGCGCCGAGATGGGCGTAGGCCGCGCCTGTGACGAGGTTGAGGGCGCCCGGGCCGAGCGTGGCCATGCACACGCCGGGGCGGCCGGTGAGGCGGCCGTGGGTCGCGGCCATGAAGGCAGCGGACTGCTCGTGACGAACCAGGACGAGCTCGATGCTTGATGTTCGCAACGACTCGACGACGTCAAGGTTCTCCTCGCCCGGCACGGCGAAGATTCGATCGACACCCTCGTTTTCGAGAGCCCTGACGAACAGGTCGGAAGCTTTCACGATTGGATCTCCGTGGGGTGCGATGCGATGAGGTGTTAGGTGTCCGCCCAGTAGAGCTGCCTCGGGTTGTCGACCAGGATGCGGCGCCGTAGCGCCTCCGGTGGCGCCCAAAGCGCCAGTCGGTCAAGCATCGCCGCGTCGTCGGGCTTCGGCTCGGTCGTGACGGTCGGATGGGGCCAGTCGGTGCCCCACAACATGCGCTCGGGGGCGGCGCGCACGAGTTCGATCGCAACCGGATCGATGTCTGAATAGCTCGGCGCGCCCACCCGCGACGAGATGTAGGGAGCAGATAGCTTGACGTAGGTACGTCCTTGGTCCAGCAAACGGCGCAGCACGTTCATCGACGGGTGGCGGACACCCTCGGGCTGGTTGACGTGCCCGAAATGGTCGATGACCAGCGGGCAAGGGAGTTCGCGGAAGGCGCTATGCGCCGTCACCAAGGCATCACCGCTGTTGGCGACGACCTGGATATGCCAGCCCAGCCTTGCGATTCGAGCCGCGTACGCCGCGAATTGACTGGGTGCCGTCGGGGTATCGCCGATCAGGTACGGCCGAATTCCGCGAACTCCGTGGCCGTGCAGACGGTCGAGTTCTGCATCGCTGACGTCGAGCTTGACAGCGGCAACGCCACGCGAGGTATTGCCCAGCCGGTCGAGCGCGTCGACCAGGCAGCTGTTGTCGAACTCATAGCTTCCCGGCGAGGTGACGATGGACCGCGACAAGCCCAGACGTCGACGCAAGAGCCGATAGTCCGCCACCGTTCCCCAGACTCCTTTGCGACAGTTGGGTCGCGGAAAGCGCGGGTCGAAGATGTGGTGGTGACAATCCGTCGCACCGACGGGCATCGGCAGCGTCGGCGGTTCCATCCCAGCCGAGACCGGGACAGCGACACGCTCCCCGCGAACCTCGGGTGCGCCGCCGATGGCACACCCGGCAAGCCCCGTTGCCAACAGAGACATCCCTGCAGAAGCGCGAATGAATCGGCGCCTCGCGAGAAGCGGCGCGTCGCTCATGGGGCACCCCGATGAACGGGTAGGCCGGCGACTTCGAGCTCGAACTTCAGCACGCAGCCGCGGATTGATTCCGTGCAGAACACGGTCTTGCGCTCCGGCCCGCCGAACGCGGCGTTGGTGAGCGAAGCACCTTCCGGGCTTCGGACGACCTGTGCCGGCTCAGCTCGCGGGGTGAGCACCCAGGCGACGCCGAGCCCGGGGTTGGCGACCACCAGGCGACCGCCTTCGTCCATCGCCAGCCCATCGGGTCCGCTCGGCCCGTACGACGTGAAGAACTGCCCGACCTTGGACACGCTGCCGTCGTCGGCGAGCGGCGCTCGCCACACCGAGTTGCCGCGCGTCGCTGCGACGAAGAGCACTTTCTCGTCCGGCGACAACACGATGCCGTTCGGACTCGGGACGTTGTCCAGCAAGAGGTCGAGCTGTCCGCTGGTCCGAAGGCGATAGACCCGGCCCGTCGGATCATGAAGACCGGTCTGTCCCTGGTCGGTGAAGTAGAGATTTCCCGCCGAGTCGAACGTCAAGTCGTTGACGCCCTTGAAGCGTTCACTGTTGCGCCGCTGAAGGAACGGCCGCACCGTACCGGTGGCGATCTCGCACGCCATCAGGCCGTTCTTGTAGTCGGCGATCAGCAGCTCGCGCTCGGTCAGGAACTTCATCCCGTTCGGCTCGCCGTCGTACTCCGCGACCTGCTCCCAGGCACCCGCCGTGTCGATACGAAAGATTCGGCCAAAAGGGATGTCGGCGACGTACAGGTTGCCGTGGGAGTCGAACACCGGGCCTTCGAGAAACGAATCGGTGGGTTGGCCGCCGCGATTCGCGGTGGCCCATTGCGAGCCCACGCCGCGGCGACGGAAGCGCTCCGGCAGCCGGGTGAAGACCTCAGCGTCGCGTATTTCCGGAGCTTTCAGAGCGAACATGGCGATGCCCATCGACCTTGCTATTGCTTGTCGAACTGGGTGTCGGAGGCCACCTTGCCCCAGTTGGCCGTGCTCTCGGCGAGCAGCTTCGCGAAAGCGGTGCTGCCGATGCTGCGCGGATCCGCGGCGATTCCCTCGGCATAGGCCTTGATGTCGGGCGCCGCTACCGCCTTTGCGATTTCCGCTTCGAGCTTGGCCAGAACAGCCGGCGGCGTTCCCTTGGGCGCCCACAGGCCGGTGAAATTGATGACCCCGTAGCCCTTGACGCCGGCCTCGGCGAACGTCGGCACGTCAGGCAGCACGCTCGCCCGCTTGTCGCCGCTGATGGCGAGCAGGCGGGCCTTGCCGCCCTTCACCTGGCCGACGACGCCAGGCGTGGAAGCGATCTGGAAGTCGATCTGGCCACCCAGCACCGCCATCGTCGCCTCGGACGCGCCCTTGTAAGGCACATGCAGGAAGCGGACGCCGCTTGCGATTCCCAGCGCCTCGCTCGAGAAGTGAGGCGTCGTTCCGGCGCCCCCCGTTCCGTACGTCACCTTTCCGGGCTCGCTCTTGGCGTCGGCGAGCAGGGCCGAGAGGGTCTTGTACTTGGATTCGGTCCGCACGACCACCGCCATCGGTGCGAATACAAAGGCGCTCACCGGCACCAAGTCGACTGCAGGATCGAACGGAAGCTTCTTGAAGATGTGCGGCAACAGCGAGTAGGTCGTGTCGTTCGCCAACAGCGTGTAGCCGTCGGGCGCGGAACGGGCGGCCTCGCCGGCGCCGATCGTCCCCGTCGCGCCCGCCTTGTTCTCGACGAAGAACGTCTGCCCGGTCTGCTCGGTCAGCTTCTGCGCGATCTTTCGCGTGACAGCGTCCACGGCTCCGCCCGGCGCGTAGGGAACGATGATCCGCACCGACTTGGCCGGATAGCCTTGCGCCGACGCGAAAGTCGTGGCGGCGAGCAGCAAGATCGTGATGCTTGTTTGGCGAAAATTCATTGAAGGCTCCTGATCTCATCGAGGACTCGAACGCCAGAGGCGGCGTCGCTTGCCTGTCGAGCATTGAGGGATGCACGCGGCGCGGCGCCCGAGCTATTTCTGCAGCACTGCCAGCGCGTTTCGCGCAGCTGCCACACCCATCTTCACGTAGGCATCGGCCGTGACGCCGCCGATGTGCGGGCTGAGCGTGATGCGCGCTTCGCCCTGGAACGGGTGTGACGCGGTCATCGGCTCGACTGCGAAGCTGTCGAGGCCGGCTCCGGCGACTCGGCCCGAGCGAATGGCCGCGAGCAGCGCCGCCTCGTCGATCAGGCCACCGCGCGCGGTGTTGACGATCAGCACGCCGTTCTTGCATGCCGCCAGCGTCTGGGCGTTGATCAGGTTCGCGTTGTCGGCGGTCAACGGGCAATGCAGCGAAATGGCATCCGACTCGCGCCAGATGGTGGCCAAGTCGACGCTCGCCACATAGACCGGCAGATCCTTCGCGTAGGGGTCGAAGCCGAGGACACGCATGCCCATCGCGTCGGCCATGCGAGCGAACCGCAGGCCGATCGCGCCGAGGCCGACCACGCCCACCGTTCGTCCCTCGAGCTCCACGCTCTTGTGCGTCGCCTTGTCCCAATGGCCAGCGTGCATGCGCTCGTTGAGCGTCACGACCGACTTGGCGCAGGCGAGCAGCAGCGCAAGGGCCTGCTCCGCCACCGCGGCGGCGTTGGCGCCGACCGCGGCGACCACCTTGATGCCGCGCGCCTCGGCCGCGACCTTGTCGATCGTGTCCGTGCCGCTGCCGTGCTTCGAGATCACCCTGAGGCTCGGTGCGGCGTCCATCGCCGCCGCGCCGACCTTGCTGTAGCGCACGATGATCGCCACCGGATCGTGCCGCTTGCACAGGGCGACGATGTCGTCCTCGGTCGGCGTCTTGCCGGCGAACACGACCTCGTAATCGCCGAGCAGCGCCAGCGCGTCTGGCGCCAGGTCGGCACCGGTAACGAGCAACGCGGGCTTGCGCGAGCTCAAAGCGTTTCCCCTTCCTTGATGACGCCGGCGGCGCGTAGCGCACCATCGAGCCAGCCCGGGCGCAGCGCCTTGCGGCTCTTGATGTCGGCGATGCGCTGGGTCTCGGCGGCCAGCTTCTCGGCGGCGAGCGGCAGCATCGCGGCCGCCTTGGCGCGCTCGATGACGGTCACGCCGTCGGCGTCGCCCACGAGCAGATCACCGGGGTTGACGGTCACCCCGCCGATCGAGATCGGATGGTTCAGGCGGCCGGGGACGAACTTGGTCGGGCCGTTCGGGTTCAGCCCGGCGGCATACATCGGCAGGCCCAGTTCGCGGATCGCGACGCTGTCGCGCACGGCGCCATCGATCACGACCGCGGCGACGCCCAGCGCCACGCATTGCTGGCACATGATCTCGCCCATCAGCGCGCTGGACAGGTCACCCTTGCCGTCGACGATGATCACGTCACCGGGCTTGGCGATCGCCATGGCGGCGTGGATCATCAGGTTATCGCCGGGGCGGACCTCGACCGTCAGCGCGGGGCCGGCGAACTTCATCGTCGGTGCCAGCGGCGCGAGGCGCCCGCTGAGGGCGCCGCGGCGACCCGCGACGTCGGCGAGGATCGAGGACGGGTATTGCGAAGCCTGGTCGACGATCTTCGGATCGACACGTTCGAATTCACGGATCACGTCGGGCAATGCAGCGGCTTGACTCATCTGAATCTCCAAGAGGTCGGGCGGAATGGATGCCGGCGAAAGCCCCGGCAGGCTCGGGCTTTAGCCCCGGCGTCAGTCGACCTTGACGCCCGATTCCTTGACGATCTTCCCCCAGCGGGAGATGTCGTCGCGGATGACCTGGGCGAACTGCTCGGGTGTGCCACCGAGCGGGTCGGCGCCTTCGTCGCCGAGGCGCTTCTTCAGCTCGGGCTGCTGCAGGGCCTTGTTGAACTCGGCGTTCAGCTTGGCGACGACGTCCTTCGGCGTCCCGGCCGGCGCGAGGAAGCCGAACCAGGTGATGGCGTCGAAGCCTTTGTAGCCGGCCTCGCCGACCGTTGGCGTCTGCGGCAGGTCGTCGACACGCTTCTCGGACGTCACCGCAAGCGGGCGCAGCTTGCCGGTGCGGATCTGCTGCAGCACCGAAGGCACCGACGAGACGTAGAGCTGCACCTGGCCGCTGATGACGTCCGTGAGCGCCTGGTTCGCGCCCTTGTACGGCACGTGCGTGAAGCGCACGCCGGCGGTCTTCTGGAACTTCTCGCCGGTGAGGTGGGCAACCGTGCCGTTGCCCGGCGACGCGAAGTTGACCTCGCCCGGCTTCGCCTTTGCCGCGGCGACGAGGTCGGCGAGTGTCTTGTACGGCGACTGCGCTGGCACGACAAGGACGAGCGGCGCGCTTGCGACGAGGCCGATCGGCACCAGGTCCTTGACCGGGTCGTACGGCAGCTTGGAATAGAGCGTCGGGTTGATCGCCAGGTTGCTCGTCTGGCCGAGGACGATGGTGTAGCCGTCGGGTGGCGACTTCGCCGCCTGGTCGACGCCGAGGTTGCCGCCGGCGCCGGGCTTGTTATCGATCACGAATGTCCAGCGGGTATTGCTCGTCACGCGCTGCGTCACCTCGCGGGCGACGATGTCGGTGCCGCCGCCGGGCGGGAACGGCACGAGGACGCGGATCGGCTTGGACGGCCACATTTGCGCGAACGCGCTGGTGGTGAGGGTGGTGGCGGCGAGCGCCAGCAACAGGCGGCGAGAAGCTTGCACGGGTTGTCTCCGGTTGAACGCTGGACGCTTACTACCTGGCGTCTCGATGGGGTTCAGTATTGGTCGTGCGGAGGGTACAGTCCAATCGATAATTTCTTGCGAACCATAGATGGGGCTTTTGCTATGGACCTCCGTGACCTCCGCTACTTTGAAACCATCGCCGCTCTCCAGCACATGGGCCGTGCCTCGGCGAAGCTTCATCGGACGCAGCCGGCCCTCACAAGCTGCGTAAGGCGCCTTGAGGGAGTCTGCGGCGCCGCGCTGTTCGAAAGGGCCGGGCGCGGCATCCGCTTGACGGTGGCCGGCGCCGTACTGCTCAAGTGGGCTCAGCGCATGCGGTTCGATATCGAGGACGCGAAGCGGGAGATCGCTGGTATCGGAGCGGGTGTCGCCGGGCACGTCCGCATCGGCATCGTTCCTACCGCAGCGCAGTTCGTGCTTCCAGCTGTCGCACGGCAACTGCTGCGCGATGCTCCCGCTGTCACCTTGCGAACTGTTGTCGGCCTGGTCGACACGCTGAGGCCGTTGTTGCACGCAGGAGAGATCGACATGATGGTCGGCACCGAGATAGCGCCAGAAGCTGGCTACAAGTCCAAGCTGCTTGCCGTCGACGCCATCGTCGTGGCAGCAAGCGCGAATCACGAAGTCTTCCGACAGGACCGGCTAACGCTAAAAGGCTTGACGGCGTACCGCTGGGCGTTGCAGCCTCCCGGAGCCCCGACACGCGACTGGCTGGATCACACGTTCGACCGCAAACGCCTTCCTCGTCCCCAGGTCCAAGTGGAATCAACGATGCTGCTCATGTTGCCGACGCTGATCGAGCAGACTGGGCTGTTGAGCTTCATCTCCCGGCATCATTTGGTCGGTAGTGCAGGAAAGTCCGGACTCAAGGAGGTTCCGATCAAGGAAGCGACGATGCATCGGCGGCTGGTGGTGACCTACCGTGACAACAGCTACCTGTCGCCGGCGGCTGCGAGGCTCATCACGCTGTTCGGGGGCACCGGCCCTGATTAAGGGTCAACTTCGTCGCCTGTGGGCGTGGCGGCGGCGAGCGACCGCGACCGGCCGAGAGCGCCAGTTAGCGAAGCTGCCCGCGAGTTGCCCTTCGCGGCGACGGCTCGTCTCGCCACTGGCCTCTTTCGGCAAGCTTGCGGAACTTACTCTCGGCCACGAGCTGCCGGTCGCGAATGGCAGCTTTTCGAGCGCACTGCCGAGTGGGCGAACTTCCGCGTGGTCCATCCGCTCCTGAAAGACTCAACTCGCGGGGGCGCCAGCACGCACGATCGCCCCCGAGAATCAGAAGCCAGCGGGATCGGTGAGGTGGGCGTTCGCCCGTTCGGGATGCGCAGCGGGCGCATGCGGATGGCGAGGCGAGGAGATCTTGTCCAGGAGCTCGAACAAGATGCCCGCTTCGCCCTGGGTCAAACGCCCGAGCAGCGCGCTTTCCATCGTGGCGGCAATCGCGTCCGCTTGGCGGACGAGTCTTTTGCCTTCCCTGGAAAGGCGCAGCAGCGAGGAGCGACGATCCTCGTCGTTGCGCACTCGGGTCAGCAGTCCCTTTGCGGCCAGCTTGTCGAGCGTCACTGTCAGATACGGCATCGAGAGGCCGAGGAGCCGGGCCAGTTGCCGATTCGTCGCGTCGTGGTTGCCGTCCACGAGAACCAGGATCGTGTAATCGACTCGCCTCAACGCAAGCGGCTTGCCGAGGTACTCGTCGAAGACCCGATTCGCGGCTGCGCCAGCTTGTGCAAGTCGGTACCCCACCAAGCGCCGCATGCGGCTGTCGTCAAGCAGGGCCGGGGTGAGGTTCATCTGCGCGGCGCAGTTTAACAACCCATCCTGACTGCTGAGGGTTCGCAAAACGCAGAATCTTCCCCAGCCTCGTAACGGTTGTGGATGTGAAGTGTTTGCACCGCCCGCAATCGCCCTGCACCGGGTGGGGATTAGGGAAAACCTGAGCTTGTCATGCCACAAGTCGTTAAGAAGACTACATACATCAGAGGGGCTCTTCGCGGCTGCATTCCGACTTCGCCGCGCCCCCAACCAGCCCCGCAGCACGGTGCAGCCAGAGGGCCACAAGAGGAGACTTTCGATGAAAGCCAGGCTAGTTGCGTTGTTGCTGGGCGCGGCGACCCTCGGTGCGCCGTCGTATTCAGCGGCTGCTTCGATCTCGGTGACCTTTCAACACCTAGCGGGTAGCCAATGGATGGGCGACTTCGTTGTTACGGGCGACGGGTCGCCGAGCGTCATCAACGACTTCACCATCTATTTCCCCGACGCTTCGTTTGCAGCTCTCTCGCTCGGCGCCAGTCCCGCGGCCTGGGACAGCCTCATCGTGCAACCCGACACGACGTTGCACTCGCCCGGGTTCCTCGACTCGCTGGCGCTCGGGACCGGCATCGGCGTCGGCGCATCGGTGGGCGGCTTCGAGGTCAAGTTCAACTTCCTGGGTGCGGGCAGTCCGCTACCGCTGCGCTTTGACATCAACGATGCGAATTTCCACGCCGTCTACTCGGGCCTGACGACCGTCACCGCAGTCGCCGCAGTGCCTGAGCCGGAGACCGCTTGGCTTCTCCTCCTTGGGCTGGGCGCCCTTGCAGGCCGTCGGGTGCGCCAAAACCGTCAGCAACTCCAGTCGAGGAGCGCACCATGAAGCGCTTTCTTTTCGGCCGACACCTGGCCGTCGCGGCCGCAGTGATTCTTGGGGCGTGCGGTGGCGGTGGCGGTGGCGGTGGCGGTGGAAGCATCGCTGATTCGACGGACACGTCGCTGGCCGCAGGGGCGCCGAGCACGACGGCGTTGCAGAGCCTCGAACTTGCCGACTCAGCTTCGGTGGTGCAGGTGGCGCTCGGCGAGAAGCTGAGCGAAACCCGCATCAACCGCACCGTCTACGAGTACGTGTATCGGCTCTCGGTCATCAACGGCGCGCAGGCCGTGCAAGGCCTCGTGATTCGGCTCACGGGTGGCGGAACGGGGCTCAGCGTCGTTCAGGGGTCGGTGTTTGCCGGCGACCTCGCGAGCGGAGCGACCGTCGCTCCGGCGGGAACCGTCACCTTCCACCAGGACCGGACGACCGCGTTCGACGCCAGCGCGCTGACCTGGACGCTGACGCCGTTCCAGCCACCGAGCGCAGCGGCATGCGCGGCGCTGGCGAACAACGTGGGCGAGACCTCGCTCTTCCCGCCAACAGTCTCGGTCACGTCGGCGACGTTCACGGCGGCCAGCGGCAACACGCCCGAACACTGCAACGTCATCGGCATGATCAATCCGCGCGTGGGCGAACAGAGCTCGCTTGGCGTGACGCAGAACTACGCGATCCGCTGGCAAGCGCGCCTGCCGACGACCTGGAACGGGCGGTACGTGCACGAAGGCGGCGGTGGCACCGACGGCAGCATCCCCGGCACGACGAGCCGTCTCGCCGCCGGCTACACGATGGCGGCCGACGACTCGGGCCACAGCAACAGCATCAACAACGACCCGCAGGCGGGCGGCACCGGCGCATTCGGCACCGACCCGCAGGCGCGCGTCGACTTCGCTTACAACGCGATCGACAAGACGCAGCAGGTCGCGAAGGGGCTGATCCAGCTGTACTACAACCAGGTGCAGCAGCATTCGTACTTCGAAGGCTGCTCGATGGGCGGACGCGAGGCGATGATGGTCACGCAGCGCCTGCCGAACGCCTTTGACGGCGTTGTCGTCGGCGACCCTGCCTTCCGCTTCGGCTCGATGCTCACGCACGCGGTCTACAACTCGCAGGTGCTGGGCGGGCTCGCGTCGCGGATGGGCATCCTTTCGAGAAACGGCTTGCCGCTGGTCAACAACACCTACACCAACCAGGATCTGCAACTCATCTCGAAGGCAGTGCTCGACGCGTGCGACGCGCTCGACGGGCTCGTCGACGGAATGGTGAACAAGCCTCTGCAGTGCACGACCGGCCTGGTGGCGCCGAAGCTGGACGCGGTGAAGTGCACGGCCGGCAAGACGCCGACTTGCCTGACCGCCGACCAGATCGACACCTTCAAGACGATCTACGCCGGGCCCGTAACGCCCAGTGGCGTGCATCCGTACTTTCCTTGGATGTGGGATCCGGGCATCGCGGGCTGCACGAGCGCCGTCGACTGCAACACGCCGACGGCGACCAACATCTCCACCGGCTGGCGCAGCTGGAAGCTGGGCAACTTCGTCGCGAATCCGAGCACGGCGGAGAACAGCGCGCTGGATTTCAGCGGCGGGACCGGCGGCGCCGCCGGAACCGTGATCGTGCCGACCCCGCCGATCCTTCCGGCCAACGTGAACAACGAGGGCACCGTCTCGATCTTGATGAACATCAATCTTGATCACTACATCGCGCTGGAGCACGGGACCACGCCGAAGTTCACCGTCTCCGGCTTCGACCTGCTCGAGACAGGACAGACGTCGCTGGCGCCCTTCGCGAGCCACGGCGGCAAGGTCGTGATCTACCAGCCGCAGAGCGGGGGTCCGTTCTCGCCGATGGCGATGGTCGACTGGTATCGCGCGCTCAACCTCAACAGCGGCGGTACCGACACGAACTACGCACCGACGCAACAGTTCGCGCGCCTGTTCCTGATGCCGGGTGCGCAGCACTGCGGTGGTGGGCCATCGACGAGCACGATCGATGCGTTTGGTGCGGTGGTGAACTGGGTCGAGAACGGCACGGCGCCCGCCAAGATCATCGGCACCGCTCCGGCCGCGACCCCCTGGCCCGGCCGGACGCGGCCACTGTGCCCGTTCCCTGCGTACGCCAAGTACACCGGGTCCGGCAGCATCGAGGATCAGTCCAACTTCGTCTGCACGGCCGACTGACCCAGAAAATCTTCACCTCACGACGGCGCAGTTGTTTAGGCTGCGCCGTTTTTTCGCTATGGCAGCGCACCTCGGCAAACCGGGGCGGGCGCCTCGCAGCGAAGGCACATCCTCTAATGGCCACTCTCGGACGGCGGACGGCCGGTTTCTGCTCCCATGCCAGCGTCATCTTCGAGGCAATCAGCAGGAGAGTCGGAACTTCCGCTCAGGGTGGCGGATTCAACCGGTCGACGCAACGGTATGGCTGAACATCTCAGCGGGCGTCTGGTAGCCAAGCGTCTTTCTTGGCCTCTCATTCAATTGTCTCGCTACGGCGTTGAGCTTGGCTTGTGAGTAGCTCGAGATGTCGATGCCCTTGGGCAGGTACTGCCTGAGCAGGCCGTTCGTGTTCTCGTTGCTGCCGCGTTGCCAAGGACTGCGTGGATCACAGAAGTACACCTGAACGTCGGTGGCCAGCGTGAACCGCTTGTGATCGGCCATTTCCTTGCCCCGATCCCAGGTGAGTGACTTGTACAGCTCCTGCGGGAGCTTGCGCGCGTTCTTGATCAACGCGTCGACGACCGTCTCCGTGTCCTTGCTCGCGACCTTGGCGAGCATGACGTAGCGTGTCTGGCGTTCGACCAGCGTGGCGATCTGGCTGTTGTGGGCGCCGAACATCAGATCGCCTTCCCAGTGACCAGGCACAGCGCGATCCTCGGCGGATGCGGGGCGTTCACTGATCGTCACGGCACCGACGATTTGCCCGTGGATCTCGGTCTTCTGGGTGTGATGCCGAGACCGACGCATGGCGCGGGTGCGCCTCAAGTGCTCGAGCAGCTCCTTCTTCAGGGCACCACGTGCCTGGATGAAGAGGGTGCGATAGATGGTCTCGTGTGACACGCGATGGTTCTCGTCGTGCGGATGAGCATGCTTGAGCCATCCGGCGATCTGTTCGGGTGACCACAGCAACCGAAGCTTGTCGGTCACGATCTGCGCTAGAGCTCTGTTGCTGGCTAGTTTGCAGCACTTGGGCCGCAGCGCGCGGTCCCAGGCGGCATGGTCCGCTTCATTGGCTCGATAGTTCCCTTGGCCACCATTGCGTCTGATCTCGCGGCTGACGGTCGATGGCGCACGCCCGAGCCGTGCCGCCGTTGAACGAATCGACTGGCCTTCAGCCACCGAGCGTGAGATCTCCTCGCGCTCAGCCAGCGTCAGCGCAATCGGCGAACGGCTGCGCTGCGGTGGTCGAAACCCACCGGTTCGCTCAAAAATGCCTCGAACGGAGCCATGGGTGCGATCGAACAAATGAGCAATCTGATGCAGCGTCCAGCCTTGCTTCCACCGCTCCCACATCACGGCCTTCTGGACGTCGGTGTAGTACGTGCGTGTGCGGTACTTCATCTGCAACACCCCTCCTGCCTACGCAGTGATCAGTGTGTT
>Ga0207681_10001665_pt1 | contig 14299 bp, 9 predicted proteins | sample KBSS53metaG_FD_184324 | JGI IMG/M metagenome (GOLD analysis project Ga0207681, IMG submission 184324) | Switchgrass rhizosphere microbial communities from Kellogg Biological Station, Michigan, USA - KBS S5-3 metaG (SPAdes) (version 2) | ecosystem: Host-associated > Plants > Roots > Rhizosphere >... | reverse complement strand
CTTTCAAGCGTTGCCCAGCAAACGGTAAGCGTGGCCGCCGCTTTGCACGATGGCCCGACTCGGGGTGCTTTCGCCGCCCATGAATAAGGCGACACCGATAATTCCTTCGTTACCCACCACGGAAATTTCGGCGGAGGCACCGTTTTCCATCACATATAGCAACGAGACAATGGAGTCGGTTGGAAAATAAACATGGCGTAATTTGTCGCCAGATTCGTACAGCACTTTGCCGAGCGGCAGTGACATTAATTCAAGATTAGAGAACAAACGCTGTTGAATTTCTGCGGGCAGCGCAGCCAAAAGATGATTCTGTAATGGCGTAGGCGTATCGGGCATTTGGGTTCCTGATCCGCACGGGAAAGAAAAACGAATAATAGATTACATGTGCAGTGCATATTTATGTATCGGCGGCTATGCACCTTATCACACATAGCGCGCTTCTATTCAACGAGATTGCCTTGGAACAAGGGCCGTTCCTATGCAATTGATATTTCGACAGAGAGCGAAACGATCATAATCGCTGCCGATGCATTAATGTGTGCGTCTAACAATGATTTCGCTGGTGACGGATTCCACGCCTTCGGTCGCGCGTGCAACGGCTACCGCTTTAGCGGCGTCTTCGTCGGTAACGGCAGTGCCGGTCACCGCTACGTTGCCAGTGCTATCGGTTTGAATATTAATTTCCGTCGCGCTCGATAACTGCTCGGCGGCTAAGCCGGCTTTTATTCTGTCCGCTAATACGGTGGCTTCGACGTAAGTGGTTTGATGCGCTCGATCGAAAATCACTTCGGCATGACTGATCGTCGACATCAGCGAAATGCCGGTCAACAAAAAGCCTGCAATGAATGTCCTGTACATAATGCGTTCCTCTGGATTGGGATTTTTACTCTCTCATGCTCCCTACCCACAGTCTGTGCGACAGCGTACATAGAAGCGCATCGTCGACGTGTGTACGGTACCGCACAGACGAAATCACATGTCTTATCTACTATCTCGCCAGACAAATAACGAGAGCTGTGATCATGCTAGAAACAATCGTCATCATTTTGCTGGTTTTATGGGTACTCGGTTTAGTTTCGTCTTACACCATGGGCGGGTTAATTCATATTCTGCTAGTGGTGGCGGTGGTGGTGTTACTGATTCGCGTCATTAAAGGCAGAGGTATCTGACTAAGCCAAAAAAATAACCGGAAAGTTTTTCGAAAAGTTCACACGCTTAACACTATAAAAATTATTAGCACCAGAAAAGCTATTAATTTCGGAATAGCTAACGGAGCAACACAATGAGTACACAAAAATTAGCGGGCGTAGTATTACTGATTGCGGGTCTGCTAGGGCTGGCCTATGGTGGATTCAGCTATACGAAAGAAACCCATCAGGCTGATGTGGGTTCCATACATCTCTCGGTCGACGAAACTCAACATGTGAATGTGCCGGTGTGGGCGGGTGTCGGGGCGATTGTGATCGGTGGGTTATTGCTCGTCATGGGCCGTAAACCCTAGTAATTGTGCTAGTTGGTTGCGGGGGTTGCGGGCTGTTTCTCGATCAGATTAGCCAACAAGCGTAATTGTTCTTTCTGAATGATGAGTAGCTCACTCCATTGTCCCTCGCGCAATAAATCCACCTTCTCGTGCAGCAGCATAATTTCGAGTTCGGCTTTTAAGTTAACTTCGTAATCGTGCTCGGCATTGCCGCGATCCTTTTCCGCCTGACGATTCTGCGACATCAAGATAATCGGTGCTTGTACCGCAGCGAGCATCGACAGAAAAAGATTTAGCAGAATATACGGATAGGGATCGAATACCTTGTTGTAGCTGATCAGCAAAAATGAATTCAAAACCACCCATGCGACCAGTATCGCGGCGAACAGCGTAATAAAAGTCCAGGAGCCGCCAAATTGCGCCACCGCATCTGCGGCGCGCTGACCCGGCGTAGTCGTTGCTTCAAATTCATGGGCTAAATTGCGTGCGATGTGTTTGCGCTCGGCCACATGCCGGGCCACTTTTTGCGAGCGCGCGTCGAGTGATGTATACGTCGAGCCCAACAGCGTTTCTGCAATTTCTTCGGCTTTTTTAACCATGCTGACACTGTTCCTTATTTTTTGTGTGAATCGTGTTTATCACCGCGATCTCTCTCGTCGTCGTGATCATCATGGCGATTGCCTTTATCGTGCCGGTCCTGATCGCCGTGGTAGCGGTCGCGGTTACCATGTCGAACATCTTCCTGCCAATTTTGATGACGCTGTTGATAGCGCGGAATGTATTCGTGTTGATACCAATTGTCCTCGACGAAATACACGCGTTGGCCGCAGGCATTGTACTCGCGACAATGGTCGCGCCAGTGCTTGATGTGGCCCGGCGGCGCGCGTACGTAGATCGGTCTGCGATCCATGCGGTCGCGCTCGATAATAATCGGTTCGCGATAAATTAAGCGCGGTTGCGGAAAGTCGCCGATATCGATTTGGCCGTAAAAGCCTGGCTCGCCAATACTCACCGAAACACCGACGTCGGCGGCGATGGCGGGCATGATCGCCGAAGCGGCAACGAGTACCACGATGTTTAGAGCATATTTCATGTTATTTCTCCCGAGGTGATCGCCACATGGCGCGCGGCCTCTATCGAAAATTGCTGCCGCATTGAAACAGCATTTTCCACACCGATGTAACCATTATTTATCAGTCGCTATTTTCGGATCGCCTGTAACCGAGCTGCCGCTTTTTACCGTGATAAAGCAATAAAAAATTGCAATTAGTGTTTTAGCGATTGCTTTTTGAAAAATGCGACTTTTGAAAAGGTGCGACGATGGATCGATCAGTTGTAGATAATCACGCCTTATCGAGCAAACCTCTGTTCGGTAGCGTACATACCGGATATTTCATCTGCGGGTATGCTGTAAGCTCTGCGAATAGCTCTGTCCGCTTGCATTTCATTTGATGGTGACCCCCACGGATATTTTTCGAAACCTCGCTCCAGCATCGTTCAGGTTTTTGCAAAACGTGCTAAAACCTCTCGGCAAAATATTCAAACCTGTGCATGCGCACAGCGTATCGATCGATGAATACGAAAACGAAAAATATGGAGAAGAAGATTACGAAAAGGAGAGTTATTCAAGTGCTGAATCGCCGCTGCGTGCCGAGCTGCTCAGCGCCGATCAAATGGGTTTGCATGCACGGCGCTTGGCGAGCGCGCACGAAATCAGCAGTGAGCGCGCGACCGATCAGCTACTGACGCGACTCACCGCCAATGAAATTGTACTGACCAATGTCTGTAATCAACTCGCTGAAAATGTCAGCCGTCAATCCATTCCCGCGGCAGAATGGTTGCTCGACAATTTCTATTTGATCGAAGAACAGATCAACACCGCTAAACGCCATTTTCCGAAAGGGTATAGCCGCGCGTTGCCGCGACTGGCGAATGGGCCGTCGGCAGGATTGCCACGCGTCTATGACATTGCGCTGGAAGCTATTGCGCATGGCGATGGCCGCGTCGATCTGGAAATTATCAATCGTTTCGTTATGTCGTATCAGTCGGTCACCGCGCTCAGCCTCGGCGAGCTGTGGGCGATTCCGATTATGTTGCGGCTGGCGCTCATCGAAAATCTGCGTCGCGTGGCCGCGCGTATTCAGGCGGGCCGCGAGCATCGCCGACTGGCCAGCAGCTGGGCAAAACAAATGCTCGAAGTGGCGGAACGAGATCCGAAGAGCTTGATTCTGGTGATTTCGGATATGGCGCGTTCGCGTCCGCCAATGGTGAGTGCCTTTGTGGCCGAACTCGCGCGTCGCTTGCAGGGACATATTCCAGTGTCCGCGTTGCCGCTGACCTGGATCGAACAATTACTCAGCGAATCCAATCTGACTATCGAAAAACTTGTGCGGCTGGAGGCGCAGCAACAAGCGGCTGATCAGGTGTCCATCGGCAACAGTATCGGCAGTCTGCGCTTTCTCGGCGCGACCGATTGGCGGGAATTTGTCGAAGCGACCAGCGTGGTCGAAGCGATTCTCGCGCAGGATTGCACGTATAAAGCAATGACATTTTCTACGCGCGACGATTACCGTCACGCGGTGGAAAAAATCGCTCGCGCTTCCGCGTGTTCCGAAAATGAAGTCGCCAATCACGCGATTCAACTAGCGTTAAACGTCGCCCACAATGGCGCGGCGCGGTTTGCGCATGTCGGCTTTTATCTGATCGATGCGGGGCGCTCGCAATTGGAGCGTGTGGCCGGAATGCAGCCATCAAAAATGGTGGCGACGGCACGCTTTGGCAAAAAGCACGCGTTGCCAATTTTTCTCGGCGCCCTCGCGGCAATCACGTTAACGCTATCCGGTTTATTGCTGTGGCGGGTGATCGATGAAGGTTTTCGCAATGGGTCGCTGGCGCTCCTTGCCGTTTTGATTGTGGTGCTCGGCAGTCGTGTCGCGGTGATGGCGGTAAATTTTTTGGCAGTATTGCTGACCCGCACGCGAGCGCTGCCGCGCATGGATTTTTCGGCAGGTATTCCAGCTAATGCGCGCACATTGGTGGTGGTGCCGACGTTGCTGAGCCACGCGGAAGTCATCGACGAATTATGCGAAGCACTGGAAGTGCGATTTCTCGCCAATCGCGATGAGCATACCCATTTCGCGCTGCTGACCGGTTTTCTCGATGCGGCCGCCGAAACCTGCGCTGACGGTGTAGCATTATTGCAAGCGATGACCGACGCAGTGAATGCGTTGAATGCGAAATACGAACGCACCGATCTGTTTTTTTTATTGCATCGCGCGCGCGTGTGGAATCCGCAGGAAAGGCTGTGGATGGGTTACGAGCGCAAACGCGGCAAACTGGCCGATTTAAATGCATTATTGCGACACGGGGCGCATCGCCGTTTTGCGCAGATAGTCGGTGATATCGCGATCCTGCCGAGCATTAAATATGTGATCACGCTCGACACGGATACGCAATTGCCACGCGATTCCGCGCAGCAGTTGGTCGGTGCGATGGCGCATCCGCTGAATCGACCGTTGTTTGCGGATGAAGAGAAAACGGGCAGTGGTTACCACCGCATTAATGCCGGTTACGCGATTATGCAACCGCTGGTGGCGACGAGTGTTGGCGGAGCGAATGCTTCGCGCTATGCGCATTTGTTCGGCAATGAGGCAGGCATCGATCCCTATACGCGCGCCGTGGCCGATGTTTATCAAAATGTATTTAGCGAAGGCTCGTTTGTCGGTAAGGGAATTTACGATGTCGATGCCGTCGAGCGCGCGCTCGCGGATCGAATACCGGAAAATCGCATTCTCAGTCACGATTTGCTGGAAGGCTGCATTGCTCGCGCGGGCCTGCTAAGCGACAGCCAGCTTCACGAAGGCTATCCCGCGCAATATTGCGCGGACGTGCGCCGCCGTCAGCGCTGGATTCGCGGTGATTGGCAATTGCTCGGCTGGTTGCTGCCGCGGGTGCGGGGCGGCACGGACAACACCGACACGGAAAAGAAGTGTTATGCCGAGATCGGCACCACGCCACGTCAACGCTATCAACGCAATCCACTGACCGCATTATCGCGCTGGAAAATTCTCGATAATTTATTGCGCAGTTTAAATACCACGGCGTTGACCGCGCTGTTGTTATTTGGCTGGCTCGTGTCGGCGGCACCGATTTTCTGGATGCTCGTTGTACTCGGTGCCATGTTGCTGCCATCGTTAGGCGCGAGCATTCTGCATGTATTTCGTAAATCTCCCGATATGCTTTGGCGTCAGCATCTGGCCACGGTGGTGCATATTGCTGGCAAACGCTGCGCGCAGGCACTGTTCGAGTTGATGTGTCTGCCGTTCGACGCGTATTACAGTCTCGATGCAATTTTGCGCACGTTGGCGCGGCTACTGTTTACGCGTCGACGCTTGCTGCAGTGGGACGCGTCGAATGTGATCGAGCGCAATCGCTGCAATGATTTGTCCGACACTTGGCGCAGCATGGCGATTGCACCGTTGTTGGCGATTGCGACGGCGGTGGGCATCAGCGTACTGACACCGACAACACTGCTGCTGGCGGCGCCGATTTTGTTGTTGTGGTTTTACGCTCCAGTCATGGCGTGGTGGGTCAGTCGGCAGCTGCCGCCGGCGATACCGCGACTGAATGCCGAGCAATTAACATTTTTGCGTAAGAGTGCGCGTCGCACCTGGGCCTTCTTTGAGGAATTTGTCGGCCCCGACGATCATTGGCTGCCGCCGGATAATTTTCAGATCTATCGCAGCGCGGTGATTGCGCATCGCACATCGCCCACCAATATGGGCATGGCGCTGCTCGCCAATTTGACCGCTTACGATTTCGGTTACATACCGCAAGGTGTATTGCTTGAGCGCACCAACAATACACTGGCAACGATGGCGTTGCTCGAACGCTATCAAGGCCATTTTTATAATTGGTATGACACGCAAACATTGCAGGGCCTTAACCCCATTTATATTTCCAGTGTGGACAGCGGCAATCTCGCGGGTCACTTACTGGTATTACGGCAGGGATTATTGGCATTGCTCGATCAGCCACCGTTGGCGGCGAACTGGCGTACAGGAATTCGCGATACCGCCGCCATTGTGTTGGATATGAGCAGCGGCAATGAGCAGGCCATCGTGCGTATGCAAGCCTTGTTAACCGCGCTGAATGAAAGAGCTAACGACGATGCACAGCCAGGAAATAAATTATCGCTAGCGCGCGTGCAGCATTGCATCGAATCGTTACTAACGCATACCAATGAATTTACCGGAAACATTGCTGATGATGTCGACAGCGATCTGGCGTGGTGGTCGCGAGCGCTGCTGCGGCAATGTCACGCGCTGAACGATGAGCTACAACACTGCGCGCCGTGGTTGCGTGTGCCGGTTGCGCCAGCGGAATATACGATGTTGATGGCGCATATCGACAGTCTATTTTCCAGTGTCACCGCTGTTGATATGGCGGGCAATGCGACAGCCATTCCCACCTTGCGTACGCTGACGACGATCGAAACCTTATTGTTACCGTTAATCGAAAAAGAAATTGCCGCGGCGGAAACAGCGTTGGCGATCACGTGGCTGCGTACGCTTTATTCCGCCATTGTCGAAGCGGGTGAAAATGCGCGCGAACGCGTCGCGAGTATTGAAAATCTCTCGGCGCAAATTCACGCCATGGCGCAAATGCAGTACGACTTTCTGTACGACAAATCGCGCCGCCTGCTGGCGATTGGGTACAACGTCAGTGAGCGGCGCCGCGACAACAGCTACTACGATCTACTCGCATCGGAAGCGCGCATGGCGAATTTTATTGCCATAGCGCAGCGTCAATTACCGCAGGAAAGTTGGTTTTCGCTCGGGCGTTTGATCGCGCACAACGGTGGCAAATCGGTGCTGCTGTCGTGGAGCGGCTCCATGTTTGAATATTTAATGCCGTTGTTAGTGATGCCGACCTACGCGAATACCTTGCTCGATCAAACCAATATCGCCGCGGTGGCACGCCAGATCGAATACGGCAAATTGCGCGGCGTGCCGTGGGGTGTTTCCGAATCAGGCTACAACGCTGTCGATGTGCAATTGAATTATCAGTATCACGCGTTCGGTGTGCCAGGCCTTGGACTCAAGCGCGGGCTCGCGGAAGATTTGGTTATTGCGCCCTATGCTTCGGTGCTGGCGTTGATGGTGGCGCCGGAGGCCGCGTGTGCGAATTTGCAGCGCCTCGCCGCACTCGGCGTGCAGGGCCGCTTTGGTTTTTATGAAGCGGTCGATTACACGCCGTCGCGTCAACGGCGCGGTGAGGCCCGCTCAATCGTGCATTCATTCATGGCGCATCATCAGGGCATGAGTTTACTGGCGCTGGCTTTTTTGCTGTTGGGGCGACCGATGCAACGCCGCTTCGAGGCGGACCTGATGCTGCAGGCAACGTTGTTGCTGTTGCAGGAGCGAATTCCAAAAGCCACCGCCGAGCGTGCGCGTGCCACTGAGTTGGCGGACCCGCGCAAATTAACGAGCTATCCGGAAATGCCGGTACGGATATTCGCTACCGCGCATACGCCGAGCCCGGAAGTACAACTGCTATCGAACGGTCGTTATCACGTCATGGTCACCAATGCCGGCAGCGGTTACAGCCGCTGGCGCGATCTTGCGGTAACGCGTTGGCGCGAAGACAGCACTTGCGATAATTGGGGTTCTTTTTGTTATTTGCGCGATATGTCGAACGGCGAATTCTGGTCGGTCGCCCATCAACCAACATTGCGCAAACCCGATAACTATCAGGTGATTTTTTCCGAAGGCCGTGTCGAGTTTCGGCGCAGCGATAACAAATTCGATACGCACACCGAAATCGTGGTGTCGCCGGAAGACGATATTGAATTGCGGCGCATGCATATCACCAATACCGCGCGCACCCGCAGAATTATCGAGGTCACCAGTTATGCGGAGGTGGTGATCGCAGCGGCGGCAGCGGATGCGTTGCATCCCGCGTTCAGCAATCTGTTTGTGCAAACCGAAATCGTGCCGCCGCACAACGCATTGCTGTGCACACGCCGGCCGCGCTTCGAGCACGAAGCGACACCGTCGATGTTGCATTTGCTCGCGGTGCATGGCGCGGATGCGTTGGATATTTCGTATGAAACCGATCGCCGCGAATTTATCGGCCGCGGTAATACGCCGATCGATCCCGCCGCGATGTACACCCAGGATTTATCCGGCGCTGTCGGTTCCGTGCTCGATCCGATTGTCGCGATACGCTGTCGTGTTCTGCTCGAGCCGGATCAGTGCGTCACCATTGATGTAGTGTCGGGCATCGGTGCCGATCGCGAGGCGGCGTTGCGATTAATTGCGAAGTATCAGGATCGCCATCTCGCCGATCGCGTGTTCGATTTGGCGTGGACGCATAGCCAGGTGTTATTGCGGCAACTGAATGCCACGGAAGCCGATGCACAATTATATGGTCGTCTCGCCAGCTCGATTATTTACGCCAATGCCGCGTTGCGCGCCGATGCCAGCGTGCTAATCAATAATCAACGCGGGCAATCCGGCTTATGGGCGTATGCAATTTCCGGCGATCTGCCGATTGTGCTGTTGCAGGTGCAGGATACCAATAGCATCGAATTGGTTCGGCAATTGGTGCAGGCGCATGCGTATTGGCGTTTGAAAGGGCTCGCGGTAGATCTCGTTATCTGGAATCAGGATCACGCGGGTTATCGCCAGCAATTGCAGGATCAAATTATCGGTTTAATCGGTTCCGGCACCGAGGCGCATGTGATCGATCGGCCCGGTGGTATTTTCGTGCGGCCGGCCGATCAAATTCCGAATGAAGATCGCGTGTTGTTGCTGAGCGTCGCCCGTGTTGTCATCAGCGATAGTCGTGGCACGCTCGAAGAGCAACTCAATCACCGTGCGTTAAATGATGTGCGCGTGCCGCGCTTGATTCCGAAATTGCCGCTATTACGAATCCCAGCGCGCGACACTATCGTCGCTGAGTGCGATACCGATCCATTACTGCTCGACAATGGTCTGGGTGGCTTCAGTGCCGATGGCGCGGAATACGTCATCACCCTGTCGGCGCAACAAACCACACCGGCGCCATGGGCCAATGTGCTGGCGAATCCGCATTTCGGCACGCTGATATCCGAGAGTGGTCGGGCGTATACGTGGAGCGAAAATGCGCACGAGTATCGGCTGACACCGTGGTACAACGACGCGGTGAGCGACGGCAGCGGTGAGGCGCTGTATATCCGCGATGAAGAGAGCGGACAGTGGTGGTCACCGACACCATTACCGGTTCGCGGCGCGGATATGTATCGTTGTCGTCATGGCTTCGGTTACAGCGTATTCGAGCACAGCGAAAACGGCATTTTTTCCGAGCTGACCATTTTCGTGGCATTGGACGCGGCGGTTAAATTCTCTGTGCTGAAAATTCGCAACGATTCAACCAGCGAACGCAAACTGTCGGCGACTGGTTTTGTGGAATGGGTGCTCGGCGATTTGCGGCCAAAAACAGCGCAGCATATCGCCACTGAAATTGAACCGAATAGCAGTGCCGTATGCGCGCGTAATCCGTATAACAGCGAGTTTCCGCACAGCGTTGCTTTTTTCGACGTCGACGATATGCCGCGCACTATCAGCGGCGATCGCCGTGAATTTCTCGGCCGCAATGGCACGCAGGCCAATCCGGCCGCGCTGCTGCGGCAGCGTCTCTCCGGCAAGGTCGGGGCGGGATTGGACCCGTGCGCGGCGATTCAAGTCCCGTTTGAATTGGCGCCCGGTGAGGAACGCGAAATTATTTTTCGCCTCGGCGTTGCCACCGATATTGCGAAAGTTGAAAAGCTGATTCAGAAATTTCGCGGCGCCACGATTGCGCATGCCGAGTTGGCATCGGTTAAAAAATTCTGGCGGCACACGCTCGATGCGGTGCAAATCGACACGCCCGATATCGCATTGAATATGCTGACCAATGGCTGGCTGATGTATCAGGTGATTGCGAGCCGGATGTGGGCGCGCAGCGGTTATTATCAATCGGGTGGCGCGTTTGGCTTTCGCGATCAATTGCAGGATGCGATGGCGTTGATTCACACCGCGCCGGTGCGTCTGCGCGAACAATTGTTGCTGTGTGCGAGCCGTCAGTTTGTCGAAGGCGATGTGAAGCACTGGTGGCATCCGCCAACCGGTCGCGGTGTGCGCACGCGTTGTTCCGACGATTTATTGTGGCTGCCGCTGGCGACGTGTCGCTATGTGTGCAGCACCGGCGATACCGGTGTGCTGAACGAAACTGCGCCTTTTCTCAGCGGTCGCGCGGTCAATGAGGGCGAAGAATCGTATTACGATTTGCCGGGGCGTGCCGATGAAGTAGCGAGCCTCTATCAGCATTGCGTGCGCGCCATTCAACGCGGCTTGCGTTTTGGTGTGCACGGTTTGCCGTTGATCGGCGCCGGCGATTGGAATGACGGCATGAATCTGGTCGGCATCGAAGGCAAAGGCGAAAGCGTGTGGTTGGGATTTTTCCTGTGCGACGTGCTGACGCAATTCAGCGATGTCGCCACCTTGCATGGCGATATCGGATTTGCCGATTTTTGTCGCGAACAAAACCAACAACTACGCAGCAATATCGAAGTTAATGGCTGGGACGGTGCGTGGTATCGGCGCGCGTATTTCGACGATGGCACGGCATTGGGTTCGGCGAAAAATGATGAATGCCAAATCGATTCGATTTCACAAAGCTGGTCGGTGTTGTCGAATGCGACCGCTGCCAACAGCACTGTCAGTGCCAGTGCAACACAACGGCAACGCTCGCGGTTGGCGATGGATGCGGTTTATCAGCGCTTGGTGCGTCGCGACGATGCGTTGATTCAATTATTGGATCCGCCATTCGATCGTTCGAATTTAAATCCCGGATATATCAAAGGCTATGTGCCGGGCGTGCGTGAAAATGGCGGGCAATACACGCACGGTGCAATTTGGGCAGCGATGGCGTTTGCCGCGTTGGGCGAGGGCGAACGCAGTTGGGAGTTACTGCGCATGATCAATCCGGTCATGCACGGTTTATCGGCGGCAGCGATTGCAACGTATAAAGTGGAACCTTATGTGATGGCGGCCGACGTGTACGCGGTGGCGCCGCACACCGGACGCGGTGGTTGGAGTTGGTATACCGGTTCGGCTGGATGGATGTATCGACTGATTATCGAATCGCTGCTGGGCTTGCGGCTCGATGTCGATAAATTACATTTCGCTCCGTGCGTACCGGTGCAATGGCCGGGTTTCAATATGCTCTATCGCTTCCGCGAAACCATTTATGCGATTAAATTTCATAACAACGTCGAAGCCATTACTGGTGTGCAGGTATGGTTGGATGGCGTTGCCTGTCGCGAAGCGACCATTGTGTTACGCGATGATTCTCAGCCTCATTGCGTGGTGGTGAATATCGGCGTTCGTTCCGAAAAAATTATCGAAGCAAGCGCTGATTAAAATACCTCTCCCTGCGGGAGAGCGGCGAAAATCGCTTAATCAAACTCCGCTATGTACGTCAGCGCACCGATCTATTTCCTGTCTGCGTAGATAATCGCCAGAAGCTTGGATGTTTCAATCTCCGGTGATTCTCATGAGGAAATTCGACAATGAAAAAATTTATTCAGTTTGAGAGAACAAACGGGCGTGCGGTATTGCGTCGGTTAATGCCAGTGACGGCAACGGTTACGCTGGGATTATTGCTGTTGTCTGGTTGTGCATCGACACCGCAGCCACCGACGCAGGCACTGCAAGCAGCGGAAATGGCGATCACTACTGCCGAACAGGCACGCGTTGCCGATTACGCGGCACCGGAATTGGGTGAGGCCCGCCAAAAACTCGCAGCCGCTAATGCTGCGGTGCAAGCGAAAAATATGACGCAGGCACAACGGCTCGCGGAACAAGCACGCGTCGATGCGGAGTTGGCCGTTGCCAGGAACGATGTCGGCAAAGCCAAAATCGTCAATGATGAAATGAAGAAAAGCACCGATACCATCAAAACGGAAATGCAGCGCAATCCGGGAGTTCAGCCATGAGCCCACTTATGCTTAACGGCAAAAAAATGAGTCATCGAAAATTCACTGTGCAGAGCAAAAAGCTGCTGGTGGTTGCGATTTCCACGCTAATGCTGGCGGCATGCTCGACACCGCCCACCAAGCCGCAAGGCGCGGTTGAAGCGCGTAACAAGTTGACGCAATTGCAATCGACACCGCAGTTGGCCGGTCTTGCGCCAGTCGCTATCAAAGATGCGGAAGTCGCGGTGATTGCTGCCGAACAGCCGCAGAAAGATATCGAGTTGGGAAAACATCTCGTGTGGATGGCGGATCACAAAGTCGATATCGCCGCTGCGCAGGCGCAAAGTCGTCTGCTGGAAGATCAACGCAAAGCTTTAGGTGAGCAACGCGAAAGTGCCCGTCTCAATTCACGCACGCAGGAAGCCGATAAAGCGCGCGGCGATGCGACTGCAGCACAAGCTCAGTCCGAGGATTTACAACGACAGTTGGCTGCACTGAATGCGAAGGCCACCGATCGCGGCATGGTGATCACCTTGGGCGATGTATTGTTCGATACCGGCCGTTCGGAATTGAAAGGCGGTGCTGTCAGCAATCTCGGCAAACTCGCGCCCTTTCTCAATCAATACCAAGATCGCACGGTAGTGATTGAAGGGCACACCGATAGTGTCGGCAGTGAAGAGTCCAATCTGGCGTTATCGCAGCGTCGCGCCGACTCCGTTAAATCGTATCTGGTGCATCAGGGTGTCAATGGCTTGCGCATCACTACCGCAGGTATGGGCGAAGATGGTCCGCTTGCCGGCAACGACACAGCAGCAGGTCGTCAGCAAAATCGACGAGTCGAAGTGATTATTTCGAATACGTCGGTGTCCTCTCAGTAACTGAAAAAAGCTGAGACGAAACAGTTAGAACGGAAAACAGTTAGAACGAAAACAGTGGGTCCGAAAGGTGCGAAGCATTTACGCGATGTTTCGCACCGACACCTATTCAACTTCGCCAGTCGATATTTAATTATTTTTTAATTAACTACCTGCGGAACCTGAAATTCCACATTTGACAGAGGATGGCAATGTGGGCTCTCCCCAAATTCTTATCGTCGAAGAAAACGAAGAACTCGCTCGCGATCTTGCCGCGCAGACTATTCAGTTGGGCTATCGCGTATGCGGTATCGCCAACAACGTGTTGCAAGCGATGGCACTTGGAAAAAGTTTGCAACCCGATATTGTCTTGGTGAACAGTGCGCTGGTGAGTGCTGTGTTGATAGGCGGGCGCCTAGCGTATGCAGGTGCACCCGATGTTTCGAACTCGTTGGAGCTGCCATTTGTAACGCCGGCGATTTTGCTGATTGCAAGCGATGACAAACCCAATATCAAATTCATCACTCGTGCCGCAAAGCATGGTTATCTGACCAGGCCATTTCAACTGCGAGAATTGCGCGCCGCTATCGAAGTAGCCTTGTACAAAGCCAGATTAGAGCAGCGTCTGCGTACTTCCGAGCGCTGGTTTGCCGATACGCTGCATTGCGTTAACGACGGCGTTATCGCCGTCGATACCACGGGCAATATCCGTTTCATCAATCTCGCGGCAGAGCGAATACTGGGTATTACGCTGGAGCTGGCTGAGAATCGTAAAATCGAAGAAATATTACATTTCGAGGACAAGCAGAATCTCTCCGCCGCCGAAGTATTGCGCACCGGGTCGACGTTTGATATCGAATTCGGTAAGTGGATATTAAATGCCAATGCAGAGCGCTTGCCGGTCGATCATTCCGCTGCGCCGATACGCGACGAGAGCGATCAATTGATTGGTGCGGTGGTGGTTAT
>Ga0207681_10001662_pt1 | contig 14310 bp, 11 predicted proteins | sample KBSS53metaG_FD_184324 | JGI IMG/M metagenome (GOLD analysis project Ga0207681, IMG submission 184324) | Switchgrass rhizosphere microbial communities from Kellogg Biological Station, Michigan, USA - KBS S5-3 metaG (SPAdes) (version 2) | ecosystem: Host-associated > Plants > Roots > Rhizosphere... | reverse complement strand
CACGCTCACTGGCCGTGCCGCGGGATGGCTTGCAGGTCGGGAGCGACAAACTGGGCACGCGCTTCTGGAGAGAACATCAGTGACGCCGAATAGTGGGTCAACATGATCTTGCTATCCAGCAGCTCCGGGTTGGCCGCTATGAATGCGTCGGCTGACGCCGCCGCCGGCGCGCGCTCCATGAAGTGCCGAACCGCAAGGATCCAGGACCGTGTCAAGGTCTCATGGTATTTCGCCCCATCGATACCATGTCGCTGAAGGAACGCGAAGAGGGCGTTGCGCATCGCGTCCGCGGCCGCGTCGACGCCACCCTCGGTCAGATAGACGTAGGCGAGACGAACGTGTGCACGATGATCGAACTGGGCTGGCGTGACGCGGCCTTCTTCGAAGTCACTCCGGAAGGTGCGATCGAGGATCGAAATGGTATGCGGCATGGCGAATACGGGAGTGGAACGCGTGGTACCGGAATACTCGAGTGAAGACGTGGCGATGCTGCCGCCTAACGGCACCCTTAGACCGCCGGATCCGAGTCCCCGCCGCGCCCCGCCGCGATTGAACCGAGGAGAGCGCCGAGTCCACCCAGGGCAAGGAGCGCAACCACCGCAAGCTTTCCCAGTTGCACAAAAATACCGGCCGGGGACTCCGAATACGGTGGGTCGAGTTTCGCGAGGAGCCACGGAACGAGCAAGGCCGCGACTCCAAGCGCAGCCACCGAAGCGGCCGTGAGCCACGGCCGGCGGGCTGGTACCTCACGACAGCGCGCCGCGGCCGTGCGATATGCGACTATCACGACGGCAATGGCCGCCGCCAGCGGTATAACGAGCCGATCCACGAAAGTCCGGTCGGAGGCCTAACGCACGCTTCTGCTGCGAGCGCTCCATCATTGCGCGCGCAGCGAGCTTCCGCAAGCCGCTCGTCAGCTGCCGATTTACCGAATTGCTGCTGAGAGCAGCTCATCCAGCCTCGAACGATCGAACAGGCGACCACCCACGATCACGGCGTGGATCCGCCCGAGATGTCGAATGTCGACGAGCGGATCCGCATCGAGCAGCACGACGTCTGCGACCTTGCCCACTTCAACCGTCCCAAGCGAATCCTCCATACCGGAGAACTCCGCAGCGAAGCGGGTCGCACTCCGCAGGGCCTCCACGGGAGTCATTCCGATCATGTCGACAAAGTACCCCAATTCGTCCCGCAGACTGAAGCCGGGGTACATCAGTGCCACGGCGACATCGGTCCCTGGCAGTATGCGTACGCCAGCGCGGTGCATCTCCTTCAAGTCGCGAAGGATTCCGTTGAACGCTCGTGGAAGGTAAAACCGCCTGATGAGCGCATCCTTGACCGAGCCGCGTTCGGAGACCTGCTCGCGCCAATCGTCGAGAAGATACCCCGTCACATAGCGGCGCCGGGCATCGATGCGCCCGAGGGAGTCCTCAATGACGCGGCGCGCGTCCGCCGGCGGAACGAGAAGCCATTGGTAGTAGTTCACCAGCGTGGGGACGACGGCGACACGCGCCGTCGCGAGCTCGCGAATGAGTCCGGCCCTCGTCGACGAATCACGCTTCTGCAACGACGGGAAGATCGCGTGCTCGATGCTGCGCTGGCCGGCGCGCAACATGTCTTCGAGTGGGACGATGTCACCGTGCGCGGCGAGCGTGAGTCCGGATCGTCGAGCCGACGAGGCAATTGCCGCATAGACGGCTGGGGATGTTGCAGTGCGAACCTTGACGAAATCCGCGCCCAGTCGTGCTACCGAGTCGACGACGCGCTGCGCGTCGGCGGTGTCCGCCACCGGGGCGCGAAAACGGTCGACCGGCTCGACGGTCCCGCGCGCCTTCATTCGGCGGACGCGTTCCGCGTTTTCGAGAATCGGCCCCGCTGTCCGGATGCGTGGGCCCACGCGCACGCCGGCCGCGATCTCGTCCCGCCAACGTCGCACGACCGCGAAATCTCCGCCCATGTCGCGAACACTGGTCACACCGTTCGCGACAAACAGTCCAGGCGAGGAGGCACCGGCCTTTGCCAGATGCACGTGCATGTCCCACAGGCCGGGTATCAGAAACTTGCCACGCCCGTCGATGACCGTGGCCTGGGGCGGTATGACCGCGCGGGCGACCGGGTCGACCGCGATGATCCTTCCGCCACTGACCACGACCGTCATGTGCGGACGGCTACCGTCGCCCGTTCCGTCGACGACCGTGACGTCGGTGATCGCGAGCGGAGCGCCCTGCGCCAGCGCCGCAATGCGAACGCCGACGGACAGCATGGCGGTGAGAACAGGGATGCGGTATTCCACCCGATAGGGCCGAGGGTTCTCAGGTCGTAGGGTCCGTGAGCTCGCTCGACTCGATCACAGGCAGCCCGAAGTTCGTAAAGTCATCGTGAGGCAGCCAAAAGAACAGCTCGTTGGCGTCCACGTCTCTGACGACAAGGGTCGGTCGTCCCCAATCAACACGCAGGGTCTGGATGCCTTGTGCTGTGATATGCTTGCGCAACGGCTCACCTTGATCGTCGTCGAGGCCGATGAAGACTCGCCCATGGCCGGCCCGCGCTCGGGTGTGGTCCCCGATTTCATTGACGATCAGCTCGAAACCGAACAGACTGACCTGAAACACGCCGTCCTTGGAGTCCCAATCCAGCGAGAAGCCGAGTTGCTCCGTGTAGAACCGCAATGAACGCTCGGCATCGTTGACGAAAAAGACACTTCTCGCATAGAGATTGTTCACGGTGCTCTCTCCGGTGGAGCGTTCGTTAGGTCAGGGCCACCGTTCCTGCAGCCGATCGACGCTGGCGGGGGCGACCTCATCACGTTAGGCACCGATCACCCGAGCTGGGGCGAGTTCTTCTCGCCGTTCTCGGTCCACCGCGAACTGCTGTCGCTGTCACGTTCTGGAATTCCGAACGCCGCCGCGCTGCGCATCGCGACGATCAACAGCGCACGCGCCATGGGACTCGGCGACCGGCGTGGGTCGATCGAGGTAGGGAAATGGGCGGATCTCGTGGTCGTTCGCGGCAATCCCCTTGCGGACATTCGTCGCACGCGTCTGCCGCGCCTCGTCATCAAGGCGGGGCGAGTGTACGATCCGGCAACGCTCATGACGGCGGCAGAGGGCAAGATCGGTCCCGTAAGCGCTGCCGACACTGCTGCCTGGGCTCCAACACCGCGCCGCGGCCGCGGAGGGAGCACACCGAGCCGATGAACGACGAGCTCACCGTGAACGCTGGCGCGTAGCGCTGGCGGACTCGAAAGAAGGGCTCGTCGACGATGCCGATGGTGACCGCGTCGATCCTGCGTCCTCCCTGGCCAGAGGCAGCGCGACATAGAATGCGGCGCCGCGCTCGGCCCTACGCTCCGCCCACAACCTGCCGCCGTGCGAGGTCACCAGTGTGCGGCAGATCGAAAGGCCCATGCCCAGGCCGCCATCCTTGGTGCTGTGGAACGGCTGAAACAAGGTCTCGACGTCGTCCGGCAAACCGACTCCGCAGTCCAGCACGCCGATGCGCACCTCGCTCTGCGCGATGAAAGTCGTGAGCGTGAGGGTGCGGTCTTCCGGTGGGTTCGATGCCATGGCATCGCAGGCGTTCACGATCAGGTTGAGGAGGACCTGCTGGATCTGCACGCGATCCGTCGTGGCCGGGGGAAGGTCGGCGGTCGTGAGTTTCGAGACGGAGACACCGCGCGCAATGAGATCGCTGCGGGTGAGCCGGAGTAGATCTTCGAGACTCTCATTCACACTCACCGGCTGGAGCGCGACCCGGCCGCGGCGCAGCATGGTGCCCAGGCGATCGATGATCTCTCTGGCGCGGCGGTCCGCGCTGACGATGTCCTCGAAGATCGCGCGAAGCTCGTCGAGGTCGGGCGTGCCTCCCGACGTGAAGCGTTCGCCCGCCTGTGCATTGTTGAGGATGCTGGTCAGTGGCTGCCTCAGCTCGTGCGCGATGGAACCCGAGAGCGCGCTCAGGGTGGCCACGCGGGAAAGATGCACCAGCTCCTCCCGCTGCAGCTGCGTCTCCGCTGCAGCCTGCTTCTGGCGCGTGATGTCCATCGAGACACCGAGTATTCGCGGAGGTGCGTCATTGACGGCGGGGCTTGCGCGGCCGCGCCCTGCGATCCATCGCACCGCGCCATCGGGCAGGATGATGCGATACTCCGTCTCATAAGAACCGGCAGTCTCCAGCGCGTGCTGGATCGCTTTCGCACGCACGGCGCTATCGTCGGGATGGACGCGGCCGGCGATGTTGGAAAAGTGAACGGGTTCGCCCGGATCGAAGCCGAAGAGCTTCCGTCCTTCGTCCGTTATCCAGACCCTGTCGTTCGCCACATCCCACTCCCACAGCACCAACTGTGCGCTCTCCACCGCCAGGCTCATGCGCGCCTCGTTGACGCGCAACGCCTCCTTCGACTGTCTTTCGTCATCAATGGCGACCGCGAGCAACATCAGTGGAGTGGCCGCCATCAGGAGGAACACCTGCAGGGCCAGTGCATTTTCCGAGGGGGTTTGCGTCAGAAACGGCCCGCGTCCCTGCATCGTTCCCCAGATAGCCATGATCGTGATGATGAGCATGGAGGCGGTCATGCCTCCAAGCCCAAACCGGAGGGCCGCCCAGATGAGCAGGGGAACGGGCGCATAGAGGAGCGCGGGCCAGGGATGCGTTCCCGCATACGCTCGATTGAAGGCAACCCATCCGACGGCGAGAATGCCCACGGCAAGTAGGCATGCTTCCAGAATGCGCCTGGGTGAGGCTGTAAACCGTTCTACGAATAGCTGGTGGACGCCAATCAGGATGACCGGCACCAGCACGATCGCTGTCACTCCATTCGAGATGCTGAGATTGCGCCATTCGACCCAGTAATGGGTTCCAAAACCGTTGGAGACGGTGAAGGCGGCGCCCCAGAAAGCCGTCCCAACAGGAACGATGATCACCGCGATCAGGACAAAGATGACGGCTTCACGAAGGCTGATGCGATGGAACGGTGACTTGATGAACATGCGAATGCCGGCGGCCGTCAACACGTACTTCACGGCATCGAAAACCTCGCAATGCAGTGCATAGAGAGGCGGCCAATCTGCCTGCTGCGTGGCGAAGTAGTGACTGCCAGCGGCGGCGAGCGTGTAGGCCCACCAGTGCCGCGTGGGAACGAGCAGCAGAATGGAAACGAGGACCGCGTGCGGAGGAAAGAACAGCGACACCTTGCTGTCGGGAAACGTCAGCACCCAGGCGGTTCGCGTCGCGAGATAGTAGCACGCACCAGTGGCCAGAATCCGGAATACCGTGCCGAGAGAGAACCCGGGTTGCTCGTTAGGCCTGGGGTCAGCGCGGAATGCCAGATCGCCGTTCGCTGTTGCTTGCCAGTTTGCCTCCATCACTCGAGCCATTCAGTCTGCTCCAAGTTGCTCGAGACTGCGTAACGGCCAGTCAGGGAGACCAACGACGGGCGGACGCCCTCCCTGCCACCGTCGATGGGGGCAACATCCATTCGGTGTCCGGCGAACGCCCGATTTCAGTTGCTTGCGAGTCAAATGACTGCGAATCGGCGGTATTCGCAATGCCGGCGCCGTTTATCAACTGCCGGGATCGTTAGCTCGAAAACAGCAATTGTGATGCCGAGCGACAGCGAGCGAATTGCTGTTGTCATCCCGAGCGACAGCGAGGGATCTCGTGTGCGTTACTCGTAGCGAGCCACGAGCAAATGACAGCATCGCTCGCTGTCGCTCGGGATGACACTACTACTCCGTGCCGGGCTGCGATCCCTGACTGACGCTACTGCGGAGGCGTGTAGCGCTCGTTCGTGGCCGACGCCCCGAACCCTGCTTGCGTGCCACCACCGATCAGGTAGATCGCGTTGCCCACCGTCACGGCGCCGAGGCCGTGACGCGGCGTCGGCATGTCGGCCATGCGGCGCCACGAATTGCGCCCCGGATCGTACTCCTCGTTATGCGGGAAGACACCCGGTGCCTCGCCACCAAACACGTACAGCTTGCCGCCTGACGCGGCGGCGGCCAGTCCGCCGCGCGCGGTCGGCATGTCGGCGAGCTTCTGCCACGTGTTGGTCGCCGGAGTGTACGACTCCAGGGTTGCGAAGTTGCCCGGGGCACGCCCACCCGCCACGTAGATCCGATCGCCGATCACCGCGGCCGCCAGGTGCTCGCGCGGCGTCGGCATCGGCGCGAGTGTGGACCAGGTATCCGTCCCCGGGTCGTAGACCTCGTTCGTCCCCACGACGCCGCCCGCGCTCACGCCGCCGATCGCGTAGATCTTGCCGACATACTCCACGGTGACGTGCGCGGCGCGTGGCGCCGGCATGGGACGGCGTGACGTCCACGTCTGCGATTGCGGATTGAATGCGATCACGCTGGAGGACGCAGGCCCGGCGCCCGTGTAGCCGCCGGTGACGAACACGAGGCCACCAGCCGAGGCGACGCCGGGATGATTCCGGCCCTCGGGCATCGACGGCCCTGTCGTCCACCGGTCTGCCGCGACGTCATGGATCTCCAGTGTCGCGACCGTCTCGCCCTGAGCGTCGTACCCACCCGGAGTGTAGATCCGACCGGCGACGACCGCGGACGGCATCTCCTGTCGTGCCGTCGGGAGCGGCGCACGGGTATCCCATACGCCGACTCCTGACTGCTGCTGGTCCGTTGGCGCATTGTCATCGCTGCACGCAACCGCGAGCGACATAAATGCCGAGCACACGAACACGACGGGCCGCATCATCCGCCTCCGTCTCCGCGTCAGGCGATCGCTTCCGCCGATCTCGCCTGGTCGCGCGGAATGAACTTCTGAATCTTGCTGCGCGCGATCCTCGACCTTCATATAGCCGTCCGGGTGCGTGACGGCGAGGTCGTCCGAATGGAACCAGCCGCCAGCGAACGCCGCCGCGGCCTGCGTCGCACAGACCGTGGCCGGCCCATGGACCTCGGCGAGCCCGTCGCTGTGCGTGAGCTCGATGGTGATGCGCTCCAGCGCCTCGATGGTCGACGCCCAACCGGGCCGAAATCGGCTCACGCTCAGCGGGTTCTCGGCGCGGCGCTCAAGCGGGAGGCGTGTGTACCTCCGCAGACCGCACGGAATGAAACTCAGTCGTTAGGCGATGCGGGAGCGTCTTCGGAAGCAGGATCGCGGCGACGAAGGCCAACGCACTCGCGGCCGACAGGTACACCCCCGGGCGCATCAGGAATCCGGCGGCGAACGTCCCGTAGGCGGCGAGGAGTGACGCCGTCGGGTTGCTGGCCGGGAAGAAATGCGCGCCGATCTGTTTGGCGAAGAAGCCGAACAGCGCGAAGTCGTACCACTCGAGCATGTTGCCGACGACGCCGGCTACCACGCCGCGGCGGACCGTGCCTGGTGTCCGGAACTCCTGCGTCACCACACCGGGCGGGACGATTTGGGGCTCGATGGTTGTCATGGCTGACTCCACAAGGACGTGAAGGCCCTGCGCAACGCTTCACTCCGGTTTTCAGGGCGAAGCTCGGCGGTTGGATTCGTTGCACAGGCAGGGGTTGTGGCCGAGTGGTCCCCTCCTATCTTGGGGGTCGACAAACGGTCGGCATTCGGCTCAAAAAAGGTTCAGCCGGCCACGTCCCGCCGCCACGCGACGTGCGCGCCCTGCCGCGACCGCGCGGCTGGTGAACTCTCGAGGCGCAGCCGACGATGGTGCCGTCCGAAACGTCCCGGTCCGTCACCGAGTTGCTCGATGCATGGGGCCGCGGTGACCGGGCGGCTCTCGATGCGCTCGTGCCCGCCGTCTACGCGATGCTCCACCAGCAGGCGGAGCGCGCCCTGCGTGGTCAGCCGGACGGGCACACCTTGCAGCCGACGGCGCTCGTGCACGAGGCGTACGTGCGGTTGGCCGGCCAGCCGGGTGCGGGGGCACACAGTCGCTCGCACTTCTTCGCGGTGGCCGCGATGGTGATGCGGTCCGTGCTCGTGGACCACGCTCGTGCCCGTCAACGCGCGAAGCGCGGCGGCGACGCGCGAGCCCTGTCACTCGGCGCGGCCGGCGACGTCGCGTCAGTGGAGGACGCCGTGGACGTCGTCGCGCTGGACGAGGCACTCGACCGGCTCGCCGCCCAGGACGGGCGCAAGGCGCGCGTGGTGGAGCTGCGCTACTTCGTCGGCCTGAGCATCGAGGAAACGGCGCAGGCGCTCGAATCGTCGCCCGCGACGGTCAAGCGCGAGTGGACCGCCGCCCGCGCGTGGCTCCGGCGGGAGCTCACGACCGCCTAACGGGCCGCAGGCGTGCAACCGGTGGATGGGCGCGTCAGCGCCGAGCGCTGGAACGCGATCATGTCGATCTTCGCCGACGCGGTCGAGCTGCCGCCGGACGAGCGGTCGGCATTCGTCGCGCAGGCCTGCGGCAGCGATGCGGAGCTCCTGCGAGAGGTCGTGTCGCTTCTCATGGCGCACAATGGCGACGCCGAGTTTCTCGAGTCGCCCGCCGTCAAGGCAGGAGACGACGCGCCGGATCTCGGCGCACGGCTGCAGGACGCGTTAGGCACCGCGTTCCGCGTCGAGCGCGAGCTCGCCGGCGGGGGCATGAGCCGTGTGTTCGTGGCGGAGGAGACGAAGCTCGGCCGGCACGTGGTGGTGAAGGTCCTCCCCCCGGAGCTGCGCGCGGTGATGAGCATCGAGCGCTTCCACCGCGAGACGCGGCTCGCGGCCGCCCTCCGCCACCCCCACATCGTTCCCCTGCTCGCCGCCGGCGAGTCGGCGGACGGGCTCGTGTACTTCACCATGCCGTACCTCGAGGGCGAGTCGCTGCAGCGGCGGCTCGAGCGCGAGGGGCGGCTGCCGCTCGCCGACGTCGTGGCCATCGTCCGCGAGGTGGCCGACGCGCTGGCATACGCGCACGCCAACGGCGTGGTCCACCGCGACGTGAAGCCGGCGAACGTCCTGATCGACGGCCGTCACGCCGTGGTCGCCGACTTCGGCCTGGCGAAAGCGATCGCGCTGGCGCGCGGCGAGTGGGATCGATCCGAGCATGGACAAAGCGACGATGACGGGTCATCCCCGCTCACGCTCGCAGGGTTCGTGCTGGGCACGCCGGCGTACATGAGCCCCGAACAGGCCAAGGGTGGCGACCTCGACGCCCGCACCGACGTCTACAGCCTCGGCTGCATGACGTTCGAGATGCTCACAGGTCAGCTGCCCTTCCCCGACACCGGCCTCAAAGGGATCGTGCGGCGCGTTCGCGAACCACCGCCCGCGCCCAGCACGCACTGTCCCGACCTGCCGCGTGCCGTGGACGACGTCGTGGCCCGGGCGCTGGCACCGAGTGTCGACGATCGGTTCCAGAGCACGACCGCGCTGGCCGAAGCGTTAGGCGCGGCGGCATCACTCACGCTGAGCACCGATAGCGGTGAGCATGCACCCCCGACGCGGCCAGCGTGGCGACGGCCATGGATCGCCGCTGCCGCACTGGTCGTCGCAGCTGGCGCGATGGGCGGTGCTGCCGCGCTCTGGCGCCTTTCGACGCCAACACCGGGCGGCGCCGCGGATGGCGTGGGAGCGCCTCGCGCCGGTCAACCCACCGCGCCGCCCACGGCGGCCGCCACCCCGTCGCTCGCGGTGCTCCCGTTCGAGAACATCGGCCCAGCGGAGGATGCGTACTTTGCGCAGGGCGTCGGCGACGGGCTCGCGAGTCGCCTAACGGGCGTCTCGGGCGTTCGGATGACTTCACCAGCCAGTACCCGGCTGTATCGCAACACGACCAAGTCGCGGGCGCAGGTTGGCCAGGAGCTCGGCGTCGACTACCTGCTCGACGGGCACGTGCGATGGGACAAGGCGGACCAGGGCCCGCGGCGCGTGCGCGTCACTGTCGAGCTGGTGCGCTCTCGTGACGGCACTTCGGTGTGGGCCGACCGCTACGACGCCACCAGCGAAGACCTGTTCGCTATGGAGGGCTCGATCGGCGAAAAGGTCGCCGCCGCACTGCAAGTTGCTCTGGAGGAGCCCGAGCGAAAGAGTATTTCCGCCCGGCCGACGACGAATTTCGAGGCCTACACGTACTTCCTGCGCGGCGAAGCGCTCCGTACCGCGCCGGAGGACAATGCCGGCGCATCGATGCCCGCCGTGGCGATGTTCGAGCGGGCCGTCGCGCTCGATCCCAGGTTCGCGCTCGCGTTCGCGCGGATGGCTCAGACGCACAGCGAGATCTACTGGTCGAACGGGGATCGGACCGCGAAGCGCCTGGCCCTCATGCGCCAGGCGGCCGAGATGGCGGTGCGCCTCGATCCGGACCTCCCCGAAGCGCGGCTCGCGTTAGGACTCTTTTACTACCGCGGCCAGCGCGACTACGCGCGGGCAACGAGAGAGATCGACATCGCCCTCCAGCGGCAGCCCGGACATGGCGAGTTGCTGCTGACACGCGGTCTCCTGCTGCGTCGGCAGGGACGGTTCGCCGAGGCCGCGGCGAGTCTCGCGCGCGCGGCCGAGCTCGACCCACGCTCCCATGAGATTGCATGGTCCGTCGCGTGGACTTACGGCGCGATGCGCGCCTACCCCGATGCGGTGCGCTACCTGGAGCGTACGCTGGCGCTCGCTCCAAGGTGGTCCGCACTCTATGCCGACCTGGGGTTGGCCCTCGTCATGTGGCGTGGCGACGTGACAGAAGGGCGACGGATCGTGGCCCAGGGGATGGCGTTGCCTGACGCAGGCCGGATCGTGGACCGATTGCGCTTTCAGGCGGAGATCCTCGTTGGCTACACCGCACGGGACAGTGCCGTGGTGCGGCGCCTGACGCCCGACATGTTCCACGGCGACACGAGCCAGTATCTGCTCTGGAACGCTGACTGGGCCCGGCGGCACGGCGAGGCGGCACGCGTCCGCGCTTACGCCGACTCGGCGCGGACACTGCTCGAGCGGCGTGTGAAGGCGGACTCTGGCGAGCCGGGGCCGAGAATGCTGCTTGCTCTCACCTACGCGCAGCTCGGGCGCAAGGCCGACGCGCTGCGCGAGGGGACGCGGGCGGTCGAGATGCTGCCCGTCTCGCGCGACGCGATTGACGGTGGAGAAATGCAGGAAGACATGGCCTACGTCGAGACGCTCGTTGGCGAGGCCGACGCCGCGATCACCCGACTTGCGTATCTCCTGACCATCCCGTCGGACATATCGATCCCCCTGCTTCGCGTCGACCCTGTGTGGAAACCCCTGCGCGGCGATCCGCGCTTCAAGCGGTTGGTTGCCTCGCCGGCATCCTGACCAGCGTCGGCGGCGTTCACTCGCGTGGAAGCTGTAGCAGCCGCCCCAATCGCTGCCACCGTGGCCTGCTCGGGCGCGTCGCCGACTACCGGAGGCACGCGTCGCGGCAACGATACCAAGTCCGAGCAATACGACGGTGATCGCCATGACGCCCAGGACTGCAACGGCCATCCATATCCCGCTGTAAGGGAGCTTTATTGCTCGTCTACTGCTGGGTATCACAACGGCCCACGGTCCGTTCAGGTTCTGATTTTCAGGCTCGTTCGTGTCACCAAGCCGTAACAGGTGGTTCGGCGACATGGTCGCCATCGCGGCGCTGTACGTGCAAGGCCCTACTCTCCCCAAGACACCGATGAGTTCTGGGCCCCTCGGCCGTCATATCGGGGAGACGGGAAGAGGAGACCCTGATGAGGATCGACACGACACGAGGCCACATGGCCGAGACCGAAATGGTCGCGGCTGCCACCGCAGGGGACGAAGCCGCGTTCACCGCGCTCACGCGGCGATACCGGCGCGAGCTGCACGTGCACTGTTACCGGATGCTTGCGTCGTTCGAGGACGCCGAGGACATGGTGCAGGAAACGTTTCTGCGAGCGTGGCAGAAGCGCGAGACGTTTCAGGGCCGCGCCCCGTTCCGAGCGTGGCTGTACCGCATCGCGACCAACGCGTGCCTCGACTTTCTGGCACGTCACGAGCGTCGCGTCATCGAGATCGCCGTACATGGCGGCGAGTCATCCGAATCGGCAGTGGCTCCGCACGTCGCCTGGTTGCAACCGTTTCCCGATCGGTTTCTCGAGCGGCCAGCTCCCGGAGACGGCGAGCCCGATGCGATGGTCGTGCGCAAGGAGACGATCGAGCTCGCCTTCCTCGTTGCGATGCAGCTCCTGCCGCCCAGGCAACGCGCAGTGCTGATCCTCTGCGATGTGCTGGATTGGTCCGCGAGCGAAACCGCGTCGCTCCTGGAATCGAGCGTCGCATCGGTGAACGCTGCGCTGCAACGGGCCCGAGCCGCCTTGCGCAAGCGCCAACCCGCGCGAGACACGGCCGCTGGGCCTAACGTCTACATCGCCGAGCAGGAGCGCAACCTCGTCCAGCAGTACGTCGATGCCACCGACCGGAACGATACGGACGCGCTCGCGCGACTGCTCCGTGACGATGTGCGGTTCTCAATGCCACCGCAGCCCGAGGCATACGCCGGGCGAGACACCGTCGTGCGATCGTGGGTGGACGGCGGCTACGGCGCTCCTCCGTACGACGATTTCAAATGCGTGGTCACCGCCGCCAACCGGATGCCGGCGGTCGCGTTGTATCTGCGGCGCCCCGAGGACAATCTCTACCACGCTTTCTCGCTGGATCTGCTTGGCATCGAGAACGGCGCGATCGCCGACATCACGACGTTCGATCTCACGCACTTCCTGGGTGCCTTCGACCTTCCGGAAACGCTGTCATGAGGGAGTCGAGGCAGAGATCCGCACCGAAGGCCGGTAGACGCGAGTGGATCGGGCTGGTCGTGATCGCGTTGCCGTGCCTGCTTTACTCGATGGACCTCACGGTGCTGCACCTCGCGGTCCCGGCGCTCACCCGCGACCTCGAGCCCTCGAGCGCGCAGCTCCTGTGGATCATCGACATCTACGGATTCCTCGTCGCCGGGTCGTTGATCACCGCTGGCACGTTAGGCGACCGGATCGGACGGCGGCGTCTGCTGCTGATCGGTGCCGCCATTTTCGGCGTCGCGTCGGTGCTGGCTGCGTTTTCGACCAGCGCCCAGATGCTCATCGCGACACGGGCGCTGTTGGGGTTGGCCGGCGCGACCGTCGCGCCGTCGACGCTGTCCCTCATTCGCAACATGTTCCTCGACGATCACGAGCGCCGAGTGGCCGTCAGCGTCTGGATCATGAGCTTCTCGGTCGGTGGCGCGATCGGCCCGCTCATCGGCGGCATCCTCCTCGAGCATTTCTGGTGGGGCTCGGTGTTTCTCATCAGCGTGCCGGTGATGGCGTTGCTGCTCGTTGTCGGTCCCCGGTTCCTGCCGGAATACAAGGACCCCAATGCCGCAAAGCCGGATCTGGTGAGTGCGGCCCTGTCGCTGGCGGCCGTGCTGACAATGATCTTCGGGCTGAAGCAGATCGCCCAGAGCGGCGTGCAACCCGTTGCCATCGTCTCGATCGTCATCGGCGCAGGACTGGGCGTCGTCTTCGTTAGGCGCCAGATGACGCTCGCCGACCCATTGATCGACCTGCGGCTCTTCCGCGTTCCGGCGTTCAGCGCCTCGGTGGCGACGTACGGCCTCACCATCATGATACTGTTCGGCGGGTTTCTCTTCCTGCCGCAGTATCTCCAGCTCGTGCTGGGGCTGTCGCCGTTCGAAGGCGGCGTGTGGACGCTGCCATGGGCGCTGGCATTCGTCGTCGGCTCGATGGTGACTCCGCCTCTCGCGCGCGTCGTTCGGCCGTCGCTGCTCATGTCTGCGGGCCTCACGCTCTCGGCGGTGGGCTACTGGATGGTCACACAGTTCGATGCGACTACGGGATTTCCGATGTTCGCGCTCGCCACGTTCATCTTTTCGCTCGGCTGCGCGCCCGTGTTCACGCTGACGACCGACCTGATCATCGGATCTGCCCCGCCGGAGCGAGCGGGCGCAGCATCGGCGATCTCGGAGACGAGCGCCGAGTTTGGCGGCGCGCTCGGGATCGCGGTGTTCGGGAGCATCGGCGTCGCGATCTATCGTGGGCTGATGGTGGACGCGATGCCGCCCGGGGTTGGAGGCGACGCGGCCCGGACGGCCGCGGCTACGATGGGCGGCGCGATCGAGGTGGCCGGGCAACTGTCCGGTGACGCCGGTGAAGCGCTGCGGGAGTCGGCGCGCGCCGCGTTCGTTCGGGGGCTCCGGCTGTGCGCGGCGATCAGCGCCATCGGCTCGGTTGCGCTCGGAGTCTTCTCCGCGGCTGCATTGCGTCAGGTCCGGCAGTCCGAAAGCGGCGACAGCGCGGAGCCTAACGCCACGGCGACGTGACAATCGAGAGACTCGCCCGCAACGACGGTTGGTTGGAGTCTCCGCCATGAACGAGTTGTACCTCGGTGGACGCTGACACGGTGACGCACCCGGACCAT
>Ga0207681_10001661_pt1 | contig 14335 bp, 8 predicted proteins | sample KBSS53metaG_FD_184324 | JGI IMG/M metagenome (GOLD analysis project Ga0207681, IMG submission 184324) | Switchgrass rhizosphere microbial communities from Kellogg Biological Station, Michigan, USA - KBS S5-3 metaG (SPAdes) (version 2) | ecosystem: Host-associated > Plants > Roots > Rhizosphere >... | reverse complement strand
CGCGGCTGCCGCGCGCACGCTGCGCCGCGTGATCGAGATCGAGAAATTGCTGGTTAACCAGATTCATATTCTGGAGACGATGTCGCCCATCAGCTTTCTCGGCTTCCGCGACGAACTCAATCCGGCGAGCGGATTTCAATCGATGCAGTTTCGCGAGATTGAATTTGCGTCCGGGCTTAAACATCAAAGTCTGTTGGACGAGTTTCGCGTCGATGAGTTTGCGCACGAACGTTTGCAGAAGCGATTCGATTCGCCATCGTTGGCGGATGCGTTCTACTCAGCGCTGCGGCAGCGAGGGCTCGACGCTCCAGCCGCCGATGAAACGCTCGATGAACAGGAACGCGCGCGGCGTTACGGGAAACGTACTCAGGCAGTGCTGGAGATCCTGACGCACTTCGAGGAGCGCCCCGAGGAGTTTCAACTGGCGGAAGCGTTGTTGGAACACGATGAATACTTCTCGCTCTGGCGCTCGCATCACATCAAGATGGTTGAGCGGATGGTCGGCACCAAGCGCGGCACGGGAGGCTCTGAAGGCGTCGGGTATCTGCGCACGACGCTGGATAAAAAGTTCTTTCCGGAGTTGTGGGAAGCGCGCACGTACCTCGATACCAAACATGGCGAGGCTGGCTGCCCGTTCGCGAAGGCTTAATCTTGCTCTGTGGCTCACTAGCCGGTGCTTCGTTGGTTTGAGTGCTAATAAGGTCAAAGCGTTACAATAGACTCTCAAGTCAGGAGGTTTGAGTCGATGTCTCGGAACGTTCAATACATTACAAATGAACAAGGGGAGCGAACAGCGGTCATAGTGCCTATTGAGGACTATGAAGAATTATTCGAAGACCTGCATGTTTCGCGCGTCGCCGAGGAGACTAAAGATGAAGAGCGCATTCCCTGGACAGAAGTCAAAGCCGAACTGATTTCAGAGGGTAAGCTCGATGGCGACGCCTGAACAATATTTTGTTTCGTTAACCTCGCGCGCACGAAGAGAGAATCACAGACTTGATCGTCAAATCCTCGTTCGCATTTCGAAAGCTATAGATACCCTTGCCGAAAACCCTCGTCCCTCCGGGTGCCTCAAAGTCAAAACGACGGAAGGATTGTGGCGCATTCGCGTAGGTGACTGGCGAATTGGCTACGAGATTGATGATGAAGCTAGAACAGTGACCGTCATAACCATCGGCCACCGCAGCGAGTTTTATGAGTAACGGAAAACCTCCACTCGGCGGGCAGTAGTCATAAACGGGTTAATCCTGAATAACAGAGATGCCGATCCAATTTCCCGAACGCTTCAACATGGCCGACTACTTCCTCTATCACAACCTCGAGGAAGGCCGGGAAAACAAAGTCTGTCTTTACTTTGAAGATCAAACCTACACCTATGGCGAGACGGCGCGGATGTCGAACCGCGTGGGCAATGCCCTGCGCGAGTTCGGAGCCGAGATGGAAGATCGCGTGCTAATCGTTTTGCCTGACTGTCCGGAATTTGTCTGGACCTGGTTCGGGGCCGCGCGCATCGGCGCCATCATCGCGATGGTGAACCCACTGCTCCCAGCCGCGGATTACAAGTACTATCTCGAGTACACGCGCGCGCGCGTAGCCGTCGTTCATGAATCACTGCTCAACAATTTCAATGAAGCGGCGGCCGAGGCGAGGTATCTGCGCGCGGTGCTGGTAGTCGGTTCGCATGAACACGATCACGACATGGATTTCACCAATGATGCCGTGGTGTGGTCGTCATTTAACGGCGCAGTCCTGGGAGCCGAAGACGAATGTAGCGCGGCGGACACGCACCGCGACGACATCGCAATCTGGTTGTTCAGTTCCGGCTCCACGGGAGATCCAAAAGGCGCGGTGCATTTGCAACACGATCTGCCTTTCAACACCGAGGTCTTCGCCAAGCGGACGATGGGCGTTAATGAAAACGACTTGACCGTTTCCGTGCCCAAACTTTTCTTCGGCTATGCTACCGGGACCAACTTGTTGTTTCCCTTCGCGGTCGGCGGTGCGACCGCGCTCTTCGCCGAGCGCTCCACGCCCGAAAAACTCTTCGAAATGATCGAGCGTTATCGCCCGACAATTCTGACCACCGTTCCCACCATGATCAATGCGATGCTCAATGCGCCCGACGCGGCGAGCCGCGATTTGTCGAGCCTGCGCTTTTGTTATTCGGCGGGGGAAGCTTTGCCGGTCGAACTCTACGAGCGCTGGAAGACAAACCTTGGCGTCGAGATTTGCGACGGCATCGGCTCGGCGGAGATGTTTCATATCTACATCTCGAACCGGCCCGGCGATGTGAAGCCGGGCAGCCTCGGGCGCATCGTCGAGGGTTACGAAGCGAAAATAGTCGGCGCCGAAGGCCATGAAGTTTCGACGAACGAGATGGGCACTTTGAAAATTAAGGGCGACTCGGCGGCGCTCTGTTACTGGAACGCTCATGAGAAATCGAAGGAAACTTTTGCGGGCGACTGGTGCACGACGGGGGATCAGTTTCACGTCGACGAGCAAGGTTATTACTGGTACCACGGGCGCACCGACGACATGTTGAAAGTGTCAGGCATATTTGTGGCGCCGGTGGAAATTGAAAATTGCCTGCTGCAACACGAGGCGGTGCTTGAATGCGCGGTCATCGGCGCGCAGGCGGAGGATGGTCTCGTCAAACCGAAAGCGTTTATTGTGCTGAGGGAAGAAGTCCAAGGTCCAAAGTCCAAGGTCCAAAGTCCGGAGGGCATGCAAGCTCTTAGCGATGAGCTGAAAGGTTTCGTGAAGACGCACTTGGCGCCTTACAAGTATCCGCGCTGGATTGAGTTTGTGGCGTCGCTTCCGAAAAACGATCGCGGAAAGATTGACCGCAAGCAGCTCAAAACCCGCTAGCCTGCTCCGCAGGCTGTCCCCCGCAGAACCATTCCCACCGCTCGCGCGTATACTCTTTCCACATCTAGTCGATCACATTTAGGAGTCACACATTCATGCATCCATTTTTTCGTAATCAACACCGCGCCTTCTTTTCCGCGCTGCTGTCTTTCGCGCTCGCGGTTAGCTTGCTCTCATCGTCAGCGCTAGCCTGGCAACAAAGCAGCGGCGCCGCTGCCGCAGTCGCGGCCAAGCCGGCTCCGGCGTTAACGCCGGCCGAGCGCAAAGCAGCCCGCGTCAAACTCGAAACGATTCGCGATGTCACTTCTACTCTCAGCTCGCCGCAATTTGAAGGGCGCGGCACCGGGCAGCCGGGAGCCGATCGCGCCGCGCAGTACATCGCTGACCGCTTTGCGAAAATTGGCTTGAAGCCGGCAGGTGAGAACGGCACATATCTCCAGGCCATCAAATTCAAATCCGCGCAGGTGATGGCGACCACTTCGGTAAAGTTTGGCGACGCGGCACTCAAGCACGGCGAAGATTACGTTATCCTGCCGCCCTACAACTCCGAAGTCGTCGACGTCTCCGCTCCGATCGTGTTTGCCGGTTACGGCGTCGTTTCGCCGGAGCTGAAGCGTGACGATCTTGCCGGCCTCGATCTGAAGGGCAAGGTGGTGATGATCGTCAACGGCCAACCTGACGGCGTCGATGCGGCGGCGTGGAAGCGGGCGACGAACCCGCAGGCGCGCGGGCTGAACATTTTTGGGAAGGGCGCAGCGGCGATGATCGTCGCGGGCGCCGGTTCCGGCGCGCAACCGTATTCCTTAATCGCCAATTATTTGTCACGCCGTCGCGTCAGTCTCGCTAGCCAGCCGGCTTCGCCGTTCACGATTCCGCCAATCTTGCTCGCGAGCGATGCGGCGATCGAGAAAGCGTTCGCCGGTTCGGGGTTGACCTACGCACAAACCTTAGCAAAGGCCAAAGCCGGGGAAGCAGTTTCACGCGAACTCGGCAAGACTGCGACGCTGGCGCTACGCATCAAGCGCGAAGAGACGACCAGCAGCAACGTGGTCGGAGTGCTCGAAGGTTCTGACCCGAAGTTGAAAGAAGAAGCGGTGGTCTATTCCGCGCACTACGACGCCTATGGAATCGAGAGCGACGGCCGCATTTTTCCCGGCGCCGCCGATAACGCGCTCGGCGTTGGCACCATCACCGCCGTGGCCGAAGCTTTCGTCAAAGCGTTTCCGAAACCGGCCGCGCGTCCGCGCCGGTCAATAATATTTTTGGCGGTGACCGGCGAAGAGTACGGATTGTTTGGCGCCGAATACTGGGTCGCGCATCCGACCTGGCCGCTCGACAAAGTTGCCGCTGACATTAATTTTGACGGCATCGGCACCGAGGTGTATGGGCCAGTGAAACGCGTGGTGGGCTTCGGCGCGGAGCATTCCGATTTGGGGCCGATCTTCGAAGAGGTAGCCGGAGCGACTGGAAACATGGTGTCGCCCGATCCGATGCCGGAAGAAAACGCGTTCGTGCGTTCCGACCATTACGCGTTTGTGAAGAAGGGTGTACCGGCGTTGATGCTGCTCGGCGCTCCGGCCGGCGACGAAAAGGTGTGGATAGCGCGCGCGAAGAAATGGATGGAGACTGACTACCATTCGCCCAGCGACACCGTTAAGCCTGACTGGGATTGGACCGGCCCACAAACGCTCGCGCAAATGGGTATGGTGATTGGGCTGCGCGTGGCAAACGCGGAAGCAATGCCGACCTGGAAAGCAACTTCGCCGTTCAATAAGCCGCGTGTCGTACCTAAGCCGAATTAGTAAGCCGCGGATTTACGCGGATTAGGACGAATCTGAAAAAGAAATGCAGAGCGTTTTCTGATCCGTGTTTATCCGCGTGAATCCGCGGCTAATTTTAGTTGTTCCGTCGTTCGAGGTTGTAATCGCGCAGGCGGCGGTAGAGCGTTGAAGGTGAGATGCCGAGTATCTCCGCGGTTTTTCCACGGTGCCAGCCGGTTTGTTCCAGCGCTGAGAGAATCTGTTGACGTTCAACGTCGCGCAATGACGTCGGCGAAGCGCCGGCGTTGACAGCGAATGAATTCGCACTAGCGCCAAGATCACCCGTCGCACCCGGCTGGGTCACTGCGGCCGGAAACGCCGACACTGGAACCGGACGCCGCACCACTTCCGGCGGTAGTTCATTAACAGTAATGCGACCGTTGTTGGAAAGAATCACCGCGCGCTCGAGACAATTCTTTAGCTGACGCACATTGCCGGGCCAACTGTAAGCGCGCAACGCTTCCAAGGCCTCCGGCTCAAGCTCGGGTTTGACTGCGCCACCGACGTAATTCAGCAGATGACGCGCGAGCGGCTCGATATCCTCAGGACGTTCGCGCAGCGGCGCCAGGTCGATCTGAAATCCGTTGATGCGATAAAGCAGATCGGAACGGAACGATTCATTCGCGACCACCGACTCGAGGTTGCGATTCGTTGCCGCCACGATGCGCACATTGACTTCAACCTTGCGCACGCCGCCGACCCGGAAAAACGTTCGCGTCTCAATCGCGCGCAGTAGTTTCGCCTGAAGCTGCGCCGGCAGCTCCGTCACCTCATCAAGAAACAACGTGCCGCCGTCTGCCAGTTCAATCAGTCCCAGCTTGCGTCCCTTGGCGCCCGAGAATGCGCCCGCCTCGTAACCAAAAAGTTCCGACTCCAACAGCGACTCCTGAAACGCGGCGCAGTTAATGTCTATGAATGATCCATCAGCACGCGACGACAAGCGATGAATCGCATGCGCGATGAGTTCCTTGCCCGTGCCTGACTCGCCCGTGATCAGCACCGATGCCTCGGAAGGCGCCACGCGCTCAACCAACCGCACGGCTTCCGTCATCGCCGGAGAGACCGACACGATCTCGGGCAAGCCTGACTGTCGCGCCAGTTGTTCGCGCAGGCGAAGATTGTCGACGCGCAAGCGACGCTTCTCGGCGGCCTGCTTCACGCGCACGTCAAGTTCAGTAATGCTGTAGGGTTTCGTGAGGTAATCGTAAGCGCCGAGCTTCATTGCTTCGACAGCCGTCTCCACTGTCGCCTGGCCCGTCAGCATGATCACTTCCGGAGGATTGGGCCGCTCGTGCACGCGTCGCAAAACTTCCATGCCGTCGATGCGCGGCATGTTGATGTCACACAGCAACACGTCGACATTACTCTCTTCGAGTTTGCGCAGCGCCGCTTCGCCGTCGGGCGCGGCCTGCACGCGATACCCGAGCCGCTCCAGTTCCTTCTGCAGCACTAAACGAAGGTTGGCTTCATCCTCTGCGATCAGAATTCGTGCTGCTTTTTGTTCGCTCAATCCTGCGGTTCTCCGTCGCTGCTGATTGCGGGAAGCGAGATCGTGAAAGTGGTGCCGACCCCGGGCGTTGATTGCACGTCAAGACTGCCGCCGTGCTCCGTTAAGATACCATAACAAACAGCCAGTCCGAGACCGGTGCCTTTGCCGATTTCTTTCGTGGTAAAGAAGGGTTCAAATATTCGAGAAATATTTTCTTCGGGAATACCGACGCCGCTGTCGCTCACTTCCAAAAGCACCGTGTTGCCGTTCGCCTGACCGCTGATGCGCAGCACGCCGCCTTCGGGCATGGCGTCGATGGCGTTGGTGGCGAGCGCAATCACGGCCTGCTGCAGTTGTCCCGCGTCGCCGGAAACGTGCGGCAGATCGTCCGGCGTCTCGATTTGAAATTTTACCCCATCGCTGCGCTGCTGATGGGCCAGCAGTCGGGCCGCGGAAGCAATCACGTCGGCCAGGTTGACCAGGACGTGCTCGGTGGTGCGGGTGCGACTGAAATCAAGCAGGCCGTTCGTGATCATCTTGCAACGGAAGGCTTCGCTGCGAATCAAACCGAGATACTCGCGCAAGTCGTCCAGAGCCTTCGATTCTTTGAACTCGCCTTCGCTTACCCGCGATTCGAGCGCTTCCGCACAGGCTGAAATCGTTGCGAGCGGATTGTTTATTTCGTGAACCACGCCGGCCGCCAGGCGTCCAATCGCTGCGAGTTTTTCCGCGCGCGCCACCGCGCGATGCGCTTCGACGCGGGCGGTAGTCTCTTCACCAATCGCGATGACGTGCGACACTTCACCCGACCGATCGATCCACATCGGAATCTTGCTGATTAGCCAATGCTTCATTTCGCCGTTGGGAGTGACGGTCGCGTGCTCGAGTCGCTGAATTTCTCCAGTCTGAAACACGCGGGCGAATTCGGCTTCCAGCAATTCACGTTTCTGGCGCGTCAAAACTCCGAAGATGTTCTTTCCCAGCACCGCGCCGCGTGGAATGCCCAACTCGCCCAGTTCGCGATTGCGGTTCCAGGCGACAATTTCGTAGTTGCGATCGATGGCGTAAAGCGAGAGCGGCAGACTGTCGATGATGGCTTCGATGAAGCGGCGTTGCGCTTGCACTTCGGCAGTGCGGCGATCAACTTCGAGCGCCAGATTGGCTGACGCATCGCGGGCCGACTGATAAAGGCTGGAAACGTGCGCGGCGAGTGCCGCTTGCTGGGCCGCCGCATCGACGAGACGGCAAACAGTTTCGTCGCAATCCTCACGCTTATCAAAAGCAACGATCAGCGCGCCTCGCGCGCGTCCGCCAAATCTTAAAGGCGCCGCGTATTCCACCGCGTGTCCTTCGTCAAGCAATAGAAACTCTTCCGTCTGGTCGATCAGCAGGGGGGCGATCGTTGCTGACGTAGAGCCGTTGAGCCAGTTTCGCAAACGATGGAGCCGCAGCAACGGCGCACCCTCCGCGCTTCCCTCTCGATCAAAAACGCAGGCGGCTTCGCTGGCATCGGTGACGCTTAAGTAAGCTCCGCAAAGCGCGGCGCTGGTGCCTTCGTAAGTTGCGCCGGCCACGCGTCGCACCAGTTGATCGGGATCGAGTGTTCGGAGCAGGCCACGACCGAGGTCGGCGAGAAAGGTCAGTTCACGATTGCTTCCGATCAACTGCCACTCGCGTTGTGCCGCGCGCAGGTGCGCGGTGGAGCGCGAAAGAATTTCAGCATCGGGCGAGCTGGTGAGTATGTAATCGTCGGCGCCGGCAGCAAACGCTTCGAGCTTTCGCCCTTCCGCATCGTCGTCGGAAACAATAATTACCGGCAGCTGACTGGTGGCCGGTTGTGCGCGAAGCAACCGGCAAAGCGCCGGGCCATCGACGTCAGTGAGCGCGAAGTCGATCACGATTAGATCGCAAGGTGTTTTTTGCAGCAGGCGGAGGGCGTCGGTAGTGTTCTCAGCTGCTAACGCACGATAGCCGGCAGTCTCGAAGATACTACGAAGGCGTTCTCTTTGAGGCGCGTCCTCCCGAACCACGAGTACGGCAGCAATCTGTTGGGGGGAGTTGGCAGCAGGCATGACTGGATTGTAAGAAGCGGACAGCAAACAGTAAACAGCTGAGAGCAGACAGGAAACAGCAGACAGCGGACAGCAAACGGCAAACAGCCTTCCGCCTTCTGCCTTCTGCTTTCTGCTTCCTTTCGCCTTCTGCCTGGCTGTCTGCTCTTGTTTGACACTCACCTCATTTGGGCGTAGCGTCAAAGGCGCAAAGAAGAAACTCTCCTGTTAACCCGAGTTCCTGCGTCAGCAGAGACTCCCTCCCGTTAATTCCAGAGCGTCTTGTCGTCAGCCCCAGATCTGACACTGTTACGAAGACAGTTGTCGTCTGCGGGGTGCGCAGTTCATGGACGCCAGAATCATAATTGTTAGCCTGGTGATAGCGGACGGCCTCCGCGTCAGCATGAGGCGCGCGGAATTATGCCGCTCGGTTAACCTCTCCTCATCACGATTGCAGCACCTCTTCAAGTCTGAGATGGGCCAAACTCTGGCGCAATACCGAAAAGATGCGCGCATGCACGAAGCACGAGTGCTCTTGAGAACTACGCTTCTCAGTGTAAAGGAAATCATGCATCGCGTTGGGGTCAGCAGCGCCAGCCATTTCGCCCACGACTTCCGAGAAGCTTCCGGTTTGTCGCCTACTGAATACAGATCGCGAGCTCAGCAATCCACCGTAGCTTGCGATCCTCCGCTCCCAGCTAGTTCGGACAAGCAATAGCCAATTCGGGCTAGATTAACTCGTTGACCGCTCGGGCCAATGAAGACTACCGTCATCTCACATTCCAAGAATTAGTCGGACGCGATTTTCCTTCAAACCCGACCGTTAAGTTCTAACGATTGAAGCACCACATCGCTTTCCTTTTCTTCTGCTCTCACGCCTTTCTCACCGGAGACTTTTTGCTCGCTAGATGGACGCAAGTAATTGTAAGCAGACAAAAGCTTGGGCAGGTGATTACCACCGCCTGTTTCGGTAAACCAGATAGCAAGCACCTCGTGGGTTTCTCTCCAAGCCTCGCTTGCCGAGTAACTGGTTAATACAAGGAAACACGAAACCATTCGGCGGACGCGGTGCTGCGCGCGCAGAACAATCCGCCATTCCTGTTCCGAAGTCCAAGGAGAATATATGCGCAAAAGTTCAATGTACCAGTTCTTACTAGGGTTAGTATTGGTGTCTACATTCGTGCTCGGCCTAAAGCTACCGACGAGGGTGACCGCTCAAAAACAGCCCGCCCCGGTTGCGAAAGCCACCATCAAAAACGTCCGGGACTCCTCGACGAATCCGGCCCAACTTCCGAACCAGGCAGCCATACAGGAACTCTCCAGCGTGATCGCGGACGCGCAGAGCCTGACAAACAGAGGCGACGCATTCAGAGTGTTGTCGAAGAGCGCAAACTTGTTGTGGTTATCCGCACCCGAAAAGTCGCGCGCCATGTTTCAGCAACTGTGGCGATTATCCGCAACGGGAGAAAATCGCGACGAGCTGCGGACTGACATCCTGCGATACCTGGCGCCAAGAGACGCCGCTCTCGCCAGCAAGTGGTTGGATGAAGTGGCAAAAGATTCTCAAGATCCCCGGGACGCGCCATACAGTCAACAAGTCAAAGGCAGCGATCCTACTTCCCTGCGACTGACCAACCTGGCTTCAAAGTTAGTTCAACAGGAGGATGGCGCCGGCGCCGCGAAGGTACTCGAACGTGCTCTCGCTGTCGGTGTTACTCCGGCAACTCTTTCAGCACTTATCAGACTCCGGCAAAAGAACCCGCGCCTGGCTGACGCTGCGGTAGCACGAACGCTGGAGACACTGAACGCACGTCCGACTGTGGTTTCGCTGCCCAGTCTTTACCTTCTGGTTGACTACCTTTTCCCGGCAAGTAATGTGGATGCCATTGCCAGCAATGTGAATCCGCCAAGTCAAACTCTGCGGAGTCAATATTTCTCGACCGCTTACAACGCCGTCAAGAAGTCGCTTACCGAATCCGAGGTCGTGTTAGTGAAGGAAAATGGCTACACAAAACCTGACCTTCGCTTCCGCGCGATATATCAGAGCCAGGTTGCCAGCGTGCTGGTGACGCTAGCTCCCAGGTTTGGCCGCGAAGTGGCGCCGGAAATCGCCGTCCTGGCGAGGGAAAGTTATGGAGCAGTAGCTCCCAATGCCGCCGTCATGTCTCGGCTTACGCGAATGCGCCTGAGCTACAGCGAAGAAACCTCCGGAGACAAGCTCACGGATATCGCCGTGGCCCTGGCCAAGGGCGATGTTGCGCGAGCCGAAGAAGTGCTCGGCTCCGTTGACGACGTAGCGGCGAAAAGAGCAGCAGGCCAAACGGTGGCCAAGGTTGCTTTTAGTTTGCGCCTGGCTAAAGCTGAACTAAACGAGGCGCTTCTCGAAGCTCGCAAGTTGGAGGATCCAAGCGTTAGGGCAATTGCCTATGCGCAACTCGCGCGAGTCGCTCGCAGCAAGGATCCGGATTTTGCGAGATTGATCCTGGCAGACGCTTTGAATTTGTTTAGCGTCACTAACCCGAGCGGTCTGGAAGCCAGGGCTATGCTGATGCTGGCGCCGGAAGCGTTAGTTTCCTCGACGTCTGACTCACTCAGCCTGCTGCTTCGCGCGGTCACCGTCATTAACAACTTGCCGGAAGTCGCCGGGCCTTCAGACGAATATAACCTGGACGATCCGCTGAGTTTCAGAGACTCGCCGGAACTACAGCGAGCCTTCGCCACGATCGCTGCCGAAGACTACGACGGCACGCTGACAGTAGCCAAACAAGTTGGACCACCAGTGGTCAGCCTGCTGGCCAGACTAGCTACCGTTGAGGCGGAACTCAAGAAAGTCAGCAACAAGTCGAAGCTGATGGCGAAAGTTAGCCACCACGCGGTAAAGCAGCTCGGACCAGCTCCGGAACTAACTGCGGCCTTTTTGAATCGCAGCGTGTGGTCAACATCTGTTGCGATAATCGCCACGGACAAGAAGGCTAGCAGCTCATTCGGATTTGGCAAAGTTGCTGCTTCCTTATCGCCCAAAGCTCTTCCTGGTCCATGGTGGGATTGCACGAGTGAATGCCTGAGATCCGCAGGCGTTAGCCCGATAGAAATCGCTGCGTGCGCCGCCACCTGCGTATACGGCCTCGTTCCGCTTTGCGCGATCTGCTTTGCCTTGAACGTCACCGCGTTCAATTTTTGCGCGTTATATTGCGCCGTTTATGCAAATCCCACGTACGGCACCTGTCTCGGCTGGTCAGACTTTGTTACCTATCCGTCGAGCGGTTGTGTTACCGGGTTGTTCTTCCAGGGCCCGTGCACTCGCAGCGATGCGTTCCGCAGCCGGTGTGAGGACTACGACGAAGAGAGCTGCGTTTGTTTAGGCGGCGGTTACATGTCGCCAATCGTGATCGATATCGACCACAGCGGCTTCTCAATGACTGACGCGGCCGGCGGCGTGGTTTTTGACATGCTCAAAGACGGCGTGCCTCTGGGACTTTCATGGACTGCGCCTGGTTCGACTAACGCGCTGCTCGTGCTCGACCGCAACGGCAACGCTAAGGTTGATAACGGCGAAGAGCTGTTTGGCGACATTACGCCGCAGTCGCCTTCTTCGGCGCCGAACGGATTCCTGGCGCTTGCCGACTATGACAAGAGGGCAAACGGCGGCAACGGAAACGGCAAAATGGATAGCCAGGATGCCATCTTCTCGCAGTTAAGGTTGTGGCAGGATGCCAACCACAACGGTATCTCGGAAGCTGCTGAGTTAAAACCGTTGGCGGGATTGATTAGCGCAATTGACCTTAATTACAAAGAGTCTCGACGAACAGACCAGTACGGCAACCAATTCCGGTACCGCGCGAAGGTCTATGATGCCAAGGGCGAGCACGCAGGCCGCTGGGCCTGGGACGTTTATCTGACCGTGCAGTAAGAAACTGACGGCTTAACTGGAGAGTACCCGCGGGCTTGCACGAGCCGGCGGGTATTTTCTTACCCTAACGTTACAAGAAATTGTCGTTGCGGCGAATCGTCACCTCGTAGGGGTGACAGAGAGAGCCGGGGATAAGCGCGCAGCGCGCCACCCCCCCGGATCCCGACGCAATCAAATTACTGAAGCCCGCGAAACGGGCGACAGATTCATCCGGTGATTCGGGTGCCTCCTGTCGCCCGCTTCGCGGGCTTTGGGTCCTTTTTGGTACTTGATCCGGGGGTTGCGCGCTGCGCGCTTACCCCCGGCTACTTTCTATCACCGCTACGCGGTGAATCACCTTTCTACTGCTCACCGCTTACTGCTTACTGCTCACTGTCTACTGCTCACCGCTCACTGCTCACTTACAGCGCCCTCCTGCGGTCGAAGCCCAGCTTTCTTTGCACCAGCCGTTCAACTTCCAACGGCACACCTTCAGCTTTTGCTTGCCGGATAAACTCTGCGTCGATCTTGAAGATTTGTAACTTCACCAGCTCCTCGAGCGAGAGATCATTCAACCCTTCGTTCCGCATTTCAGTGATGAACTCCGGAGTCACTTTGAAAATGCGCATCTTAACGAGGCCTTCCATGCCCTGCTTCCCAAAGCCCAGCTGATTCGCCTGCTTAACCAGGTCGGCGTCTATCTTGAAGATGCGCGCTTTGACCAGGTCTTCCATGCTCAGATTCGGAAAGCCAGTCGCCGCCATCTCGCGCATGAAGTTTGAGTCGATCTTGAAGATGGCCGCTTTGAAGAGATCGTCGATGTCGAGCTTGAAACCGGCGGTGGCGAGATCGTCGGCCAGCGCGGTGGTCACGTTCAACGCTGCGGCGGCAAAGATTCTATTTTCCTGCGGTATCCGATCGTTTGTGCGCGTCGCTTTTTCGAAGTCGAACCCGCGGCTTTTCATTCCGGAAACAAAAGCAGCATTCGGGGTGAAACGAAACGTGCCCGACCCCTTACTGTTTTGAAAGGAGCCCTCACAATCGATCGTGCCGGCTTCGCGTGCGAGCGTGAATCTCGCCGGGCCGCCGCGCAAAACCTGTTCGCGAGTCAAACCCAGTTCGGCAAAGTCGTAAGTTTGACCAAACTGATGGCGGTTGGTTTTCTCGCCATTCTCGCTGCGCAGTCCAAAGTTCAGATTGATTTTCGATTCGTTGTCGACGAGCGAGGCTGACCAATCGCCGGTAGCGGGAGTTTGGGCGGAGAGCTTGAGACTGAAAACTGAAGCGACGAAAGCGACGCTGAGAACGAAGAGCAGCAACATTTTCTTCGACATGATGGATCTCCTTGTTTTTGGAACCAATAATCGACGCGATGTGCAGACGCACGGGTGTTGTTCGATTTGAGTGTTCCACGCGCGCCGGGAGCGGAGGTTCCGAAAAGATCGTTTCGGCGCGTAGCGGTGTCAGATGGCTTTCACCGCGTAGGGACAACAGAGAGTAGCCGGGTTTTCACCGCGTAGCGGTGATAGAAAGTAGCCGGGGGTAAGCGCGCAGCGCGCCACCCCGGAACACGGCGCATTTTAATTTCTGAGCCCGCGAAGCGGGCGACAGAAAACTTGACCGCGCAAACATATTTCGCGTCACGATTCGCTTCCATCATTTATCGACGCTTTCTGTCGCCCGCTTCGCGGGCTCATGGAGTATTGGGTTACCCGGTCCGGGGGTGGCGCGCTACGCGCTTACCCCCGGCTACTCTCTATCACCGCTACGCGGTGAAATCCTTCAGAACCAATACCGTTTTCCGCCTCTGCCTTCTGCGTTCTGCTTTCTGCTATCTGCTGTTTCCTGTCTCTGGTAGACTCCCGTCCGTCCACACTCTACTCATGAAAGGTTGACGTCGATGAATTTGAGAGTCTTCGGTTTTTCCCTTTTCTCCTTCGTGTTGGGTGTCGCTCTGGTCGGTGCGGTCACGCCTATCTTCAGCGTTGTGCCAACCGGCGCGTCCATGAATGTCCAGGACGACCGGGCCGCGGATCGCGAAGCCATTCGCGCGCACATCGACAGCATTTTCCAGGCCTTCATCAAAAAGGACGCCGCCGCGCTGCGCGCGACGCACGCAGAGAACTGGCTCGGCTATCTGGAGGGCTCGCGCACCATGATTAAAGGCATCGACGGCTACATGGACTGGAACCAGGTGGACCCGAAAAGTCCTTACGGT
>Ga0207681_10001650_pt1 | contig 14367 bp, 10 predicted proteins | sample KBSS53metaG_FD_184324 | JGI IMG/M metagenome (GOLD analysis project Ga0207681, IMG submission 184324) | Switchgrass rhizosphere microbial communities from Kellogg Biological Station, Michigan, USA - KBS S5-3 metaG (SPAdes) (version 2) | ecosystem: Host-associated > Plants > Roots > Rhizosphere... | reverse complement strand
CCGCGGAAATTTCGTGCCCGTCGGACCTGACATTGCTGTCGCCGATGTCGGCGTCGACGGCAACGCCATCGCCGACGCGCCCCTCGATTGTTCGAAGCGCTTCGTGCCGTTCACGGACACGTCGAAGACACCCACCGCTGCCACCAAGGTTCCCCCGGACGATCGGACGATGTACGTGGCCCTGACCGGCAGCGGCGACTACTACTCCATCCAGCGCGCCATCAACGTCGCACCCGCGACGGGCGCGGTCATCTCGATTGGTCCCGGGACGTATCGCGAACGGCTCGTCATCAAGAAGCCGGGGATCTTCCTGCGCGGCGCGGCCGCCGACCCTGCAAAGACGGTGATCGTCGGCGACGCAAGCGCCGGCTCGACCGGAAGCACGTTCAAGTCGGCGACAGTCGAAGTCACCGGCCGCGACTTTCGCGCCGAGAATCTGACCTTCGCCAACGACTTCAACCGGACCCACGTTCAAGAGAAACAGGGCTCGCAGGCACTCGCGTTGATGGTGTCGGGTGATCGCGCTGTCTTCCGCAACATGCGCCTGCTTGGCAACCAGGACACGCTGTACGTGGGCAGCTCGGACTGCTCGCCACCGGGGAAGGAAGGCGGCGGCGCGTGCACACCGACGCGGCAATACTTCGAAAGCACGTTCATCGAAGGCAACGTCGATTTCATTTTTGGCAACGGCCTGGCCGTCTTCGACAAGTGTGAGATCCACAGCACCCCGCACGTCATCGGCTATCTCACCGCCCAGGGGCGACAGCAGGCCGGCGAGCAGAGCCTGTTCGTCTTCAACCATTGCAAGCTGACCGCGGAGCCCGGCGTGTCGCACGTCTGGCTGGGTCGCCCCTGGCGCGCGCTGGCCAGCGTGGTCTTCCTGAACACCGAAATGGGGGCCCACATCGAACCCGCCGGCTGGCGCGAATGGCACCCCGGTGAAACGAACTACATGCAGTCGGTCTTCTACGCCGAATACAACTCGACCGGTCCGGGCGCGCACGTCAACGAACGCGATTCACACACCAAGAAGCTCACCGCCGCCGAGGCTGCTGGATACGAAACCAAGCGAGTCCTCGGAGGCGCCGATCATTTCGATCCCGCCGCGGTCAGGTGACCGCCGCCAGCTCGTCGGCCAGCAACCTCGCCACGCTGACGAGCTCCTCCTCGCCGGGGAGACCCGCCTGCTCGCGCAGGATCGCCGATGGCCCACGCGACGGCGCGGCGAGGAGGGCGGCAATCGCCTCGTGACGCGCCTCGCGCACCCGTCGCCTCGCGGCCGGGGTAAGCAGCGCGGGCGACCATGCGTCGATCGCCCACGAAAGCGCCGCATGGCGCGTCTCATCGCCCGCGATTCCGCCCATCGCCGCGCGGACAGCGGGATCCCCGGCGGCGCCCGCTTGCCGCCAGGCGACCAGCGCCCCAAGCGTCTCGCGCACGCAGCCCTCGACGGCGTTTTCGCGCGCGATGGTTTCGATATCGCGGATCGGGCTGCGTGTCAGGCGGACGGCGGGAGGCTTGGCGCCATGTCGAACGGCGAGCCGGCCCATGACGCGCGCGTGCCGACGCTCGTCTCCGGCCGCGGCGCGCGCCGCGCGAACGAGCGCGCGCGGCGATCCGTGTGTCTCGAGCTCCCCCGCGAGAATCGCAAACGCATCAATCGACGCCGCCTCGAGGTGAGCGCTCGCGGCCAGCCAGACGCCGAGCGCGCTGCCGCGCCCGGTTGGGGTGGACGCCGCCAACCCTTCCGGACGACGTCCAGATCCACAAACCGGGGTGTAGTCGACGTTGACCGCGAATCCCCCGTTGTCCATCACGAGCTCGCACTCGTGAACACTCTGGCCACCACCGCCACTCCAATCACGAAGCACTCGTTCGCAGAGCGGTATGCAGTCGGCCGCAGAAGCCTGGCAGCGCGCGATCAGATCCTCGATGCCGCCATCCACCGAGCCCGCACCGGTTGAATCGGAGACGACCGGCAACGTCCTCTGCTGGCGTGAGGGGCACGGCGGGATGACGCAGCCGCCCGCCAGAAACGGTGCGCTCGCGAGCGCGATGCGGCGAAGAAGCCCGCGCAAGAAGTCATGATCCACGTCGACCTCCTTAAGAAAGACTAGTTCGGCCATGATGCGCCCCTGCGCGAGCCCTTGCAAACAGTGGAGGCGCTGTATCCTTCTCCCGTGGCGCTCACGACCGGGCTCGGCAGGCCCGCCGCTCGCATCGCGACCGTAGCGATTCTGGCTACGGCGGCCGTGACCGTTCAGGGCGAGCTCTCGCCGCGTGCGTCGCGCGAGGGCGAAGCGCGGGATCGCCCACTCGAGGTCAAAGACCAAGGCTACGTCTCGTCCGCGGCCTGCAAGTCGTGCCACGCCGGCAACTACGCGAGCTGGCATGGGTCGTACCACCGGACCATGACCCAAGTTGCGACGCCCGAGAACGCGATCGCGCCGTTCGACGGAACGGAGTTGCGCGCGGGAGCGCAGTCGTTCCGGCTGCGCCGTCGTGGGGGCGAGCTCTTTGTGGAGATTCATGATCCGGCGAGCCAGCCGCCCGTGACCGAGAAACGGATCGTGCTTTTCACCGGCTCGCACCACATGCAGCTCTACTGGTTCCCGAGCGGTCACGGACGCGAGCTTTCGTTGGTGCCTTTCGCTTACCTGCGCGCCGACGCACGCTTCGTTCCCCGGAGCGCCGCCTTCATCAAGCCTCCGGGAAGCCCGGAGTACTGGGGGCTCGAGACCGGTCGCTGGAACACCAACTGCATTCACTGCCACGCCACCTCGGGACGCATCAGCGTCACCAGCAAGGTGGCGGACAGGGAAACGCGCGTCGCGGAGTTCGGCATCGCCTGCGAGGCGTGCCACGGTCCGGGCGCCGCGCACGTCGCCTGGCATGAAGCGAAGAGAGGCTCCGGGCCCGGCGCTCCGTCGCTGGTCGACCCGAGCGACCTTGGCGGACGCCGATCGGCAGAGGTGTGCGGACAGTGCCACGGCATCACCATCGAGAAGACGTCGCCGCAGTTTCCCGTCGAGCAGCTGCTCGTGCGCGGGCATCGCTTCCGCCCCGGCGCGGACCTGGAAGACACGCGCACCGTCGCCCGGCACGGCGACCAGGCCGTGCGCGACGGGCTGATCAAGCTGTCTGGCTCCCCGACCTTCTGGGAGGACTCGTTCTGGTCGGACGGCATGGTGCGCGTGTCGGGCCGCGAGTACAACGGGCTCGTCGAGTCGCCGTGCGCGCGCAGCCCCAAGTTCTCGTGCCTGTCGTGCCACACGCTTCACCCGGCGAAGAACGATCGGCGGCCGATCGCGGAGTGGGCCGACGATCAGCTCGCGCCAGGGATGGAAGGCGATCGCGCTTGCACGCAGTGCCACAACAAGTACGAGGCAAGCGATCGGCGCGCGGCCCACACGCACCACGCTCCGGATTCCGCCGGCAGCCGTTGCACCAACTGTCACATGCCGTACACGACCTACGGCTTGCTGAAGGCGATCCGAAGCCACCAGGTGTCCAGCCCGACGGTGCAGGCGAGCCTGGCCACCGGCAGGCCGAATGCCTGCAACCAGTGCCACCTCGATCGCACCTTGGCGTGGGCGGCTGACCGCCTGGCCGAGTGGACCCACGCACCGCGACCCACGCTGACCGAGGAGCAGTCGTCGACTGCCGCTTCGGTGTCGTGGTTACTGCGCGGGGATGCCGGGCAGCGGGCGCTGATGGCATGGAGCTACGGATGGGAAGCCGCGCGGCAGGCGTCGGGTTCGGACTGGCTCGCGCCGTATCTCGCGCAACTGCTCGTCGATCCGTACGATGCCGTTCGCTACATCGCCTACCGATCGTTGCGCCGCCTGCCCGGGTTCGCCGACTTCCGCTACGACTTCGTCGGGCCTCCCGGGGACCGGGAGCGAGCCAGGCGGCGCGTGATCGAGCAATGGCGCCGGGGCGGCGCCGCTGGCCCCCGCGGGCGCGAGGCGGTCCTCATCGGGTCGAACGGGCGCCTGCGCCAGGATCTGGTCGCACGGTTGTTGCGACGGCGCGACGACCACAGGGTGCGTCTGCAGGAGTGATGCATCGGGATGGCGATGCGATCGCCGAGCCGAGCTGGTAGCTTCCTGCTCGGGACCTCAAGCGATGCGTTGGATGTATTGGACGGTCGTTTTCGTTGGTTGCGGAATGATCGCGGCGTGCGGTACCAAGACGGAGCGGCCGGCGCCGCGTGAGGATGCGCGCAGCGGCGCGGCGCCACCACTAGAGAAGTCCGCAGAGGCGCCGGCAGAAAAATCCGCGGGCCCGCTATCCGCAAGATCCGCCTCGGCGCCGCCGGCGAAATCCGCGCTCCCGCCGCCGGCGAAGTCCGCGCTCGCGCCGCCGGCGAAATCCGCGCCCGCGCCGGGGATTGGCCTCCGTCCCCCGACCGGGTGGTCGGGGCCCGACCCCATGGCTGGATGGGGGCCCTTGCCGCAGATGGGTCCGGACCCACGCATCTCCCTCGGGCGCACGCTGCTGACGGGCAAGCGTTGCAAGAGCGGGGCGCGATTGCCACGCATCGCGTACGACGAGCGGACCGGACGCGTCGGGCTGGCGGGGAAGAAGCTCAGCTGGATGTTGCCCCGGGCGTGGGGACGCCCGCGCATCGAGCGGCGCGACATGGTGTCGCTGTCGGGGGCGACGCCCGGCAACGTCGTTTCAGTCGTCGAGCTGTTCGTCGCGCCCCACTGCGACGTCTACGAGACGGCGGCAATCCACGAACGCGTCGCGACCCGTACTCTGATCGATCTGCTCACGCCGAACGAAGCGGTCGCGGAGATGCGCCGCGGAAGCTGGCAGGTCCAGCGCGGCGGGCCCGCGCAGGAAACGTCGATCATCTCCTCCGCCGTGGTCACGACACCGAAGGGCCCCCGACGGATCTCGCTCTACACGACCAAGGTCGCAGAATCAGGCTCGTTCAGCGTGCACGCCGCCGCGGCCTGTGCCGGTCCGGAACCGGGCAGCAAGTTCGCCAGCGACTGCGAATGGGCATACTTCAGCATGCTGAAGTCGAAGGCGGATTAGGCAACGCCCGCAGCGCGCGCTCGAGGAAATGCCGCTCGGCGCTGTTGTGGGCGCGCGCGATCGCGTCCTCGTAGGCACGCGCGGCCTTGGTATAACGGCCCAGGCGCCGGAGCAGGTCGGCGCGGATGGCGTGGAACAGATGGCTGTCGCTCAGCGACTGACCGTCCAGACCGTCCAGACCGTCGACGATCGCCAGCGCCGCCGCTGGTCCCGCGGTCTCGGCGACCGCGACGGCGCGGTTGAGGGCGACGATCGGGCTGGGCGCGCACGCGAACAGCTGATCGTAAAGCTGCAGGATCTGCGACCAGTCGGTGGCGCCGGCGGCGGGCGCGTCGCTGTGGACGGCGTTGATCGCCGCCTGGATCTGGTACGGACCGGGCTGATTGCGGTGCAGGCATTGGCGGACGATCGCCTGCCCCTCGGTGATCAGGTCGCGATTCCATCGGCTGCGATCCTGGTCGGCCAGCAGCAACAGCTCGCCGTCCGCGGTCGTGCGTGCCGGTCGGCGCGCCTCGATGAGCAGCATCAGCGCGAGCAGGCCCATCACCTCCGGCTCGTCGGGCAGCAGCTCCGAGAGCTGCCGCGCCAGACGGATCGCCTCCGCGCACAGGTTCTCGCGCACCAGCTGCGCGCCCGCGCTGGCCGTGTAGCCCTCGTTGAAGATCAGATAAAGCACCGCCAGGACCCCCTGCAGCCGCCCGGGCAGGTCGGCCTGATCCGGGATCCGGTACGGGATGCGCGCGTCGCGGATCTTGGCCTTGGCGCGGATCAATCGCTGCGCCATCGTCGTCTCCGGGCAGAGGAAGGCGTGCGCGACCTCGGCGGTGGTGAGTCCACCCAGCAGGCGCAGCGTGAGCGCGACCTGAGCAGCGGAGGCCAGCGCCGGGTGGCAGCAGGTGAAGATCAGGCGCAAGCGATCATCGGGCACGACGCCCTCCTCTGCCGGCTCGTCGGCGGCCAGCAACTCGGCCGCCTGTCGCTCACGCTCGCCGCGCGAAGCCTCGCGGCGCAGTCGATCGATCGTGCGATTGCGGCCGGTCGTGATGATCCAGCCCGCCGGGCTCGGCGGCCGCCCGCTGACGGGCCATCGCTCGACCGCGACAGTGAACGCGTCCTGGATCGCCTCCTCCGCGAGGTCGATGTCGCCGAACTGGCGCGCCAGGACCGCCACCGCGCGGCCGTACTCGTCGCGGAATACACGCTCGATCTCCGACGGGGACGGGTCCGTCATGACCGGTTCAGCGGTGGCCGCCCTCGCGGACCGGCCTCACCTCGATCGGCAGCGTGGTCGCCTGGGCGAACTTGCGTCCCCACGCGAGCGCGGCGTCGAGATCCGGCGCCTCGACGATCGTGAACCCGCCGATGTGTTCCTTGCCCTCGGCGAACGGACCGTCGGTGATCAGCGGCTGGCCGTCCTTGACCCGGACCACCGTCGACACGTCCGCCGCGTGCAGGGCAGCGGTGAACACCCAGACGCCGGCGGCCTTCATCTCTTCCTGGACCGCATAGACGTCGCGCATGATCTGGTCCAGGACCGCGGGCGGCGGCGGCTCCCCGTCCGGTTGAATCACGCTGAGCAGGTACTGTTTCATGGCGTCACCCCGTTCGCTGCGTTGTCATTGCGTGCGAGCCCCGGCTACGGCCAGCCCGCACCCGGCGTCTGGACCTCGGCGACCAGCACTTGCCCGGCTCGCATCGCCAGCATCTCGTCGAACCTGTCGGGGCCGAGGAACTGGTTCGCCATCATGAACAAGGTACATCGCCGCGGACCGCCGAGCATCGTCGCGAAGCAGGGACGGTCCAGCTTGATCCGGTCGAGGACCTCGCCGCCCTCGGCGACGCGCACGCATTCGTTCTGCCAGGTCGACGTCCAGATCGCGCCGTCGGCGTCCAGGCAGATGCCGTCCGGCGCGACGCCCTCCGCCCAGACGCGCCGCCGCGAAAGCGTTCCGTCCGCGGCGACGTCGAACGCGAGCAGCTTGCCGGTGAACGATTCGGAGACGATGAGCGTCCGGTTGTCCGGCGTGATGACCATGCCGTTGGGGAAGGCGATCCCGTCGGCGACCTTGCGCGCTTTCCCATCGGGCGTGACCAACGCGATCACCCCGGTCGCCGGCCGCGATCGATCTTGCACACGCTCGCTCATCTCCGTGAAGTCGAAACCGATACTGTTGACGTAGATGTTGCCGCGCCCGTCGACGGTCAGCTCGCTCCAGACGTGCGGCGAGATGGGCGACAGATCGACGTGCGCGGCGGTCGAACCGTCCGGCTCGTGACGGGTCAACCGCGGGCCGCCCGTCACCAGCAGGCGGCCATCTGGTAGCCACCCGATCGAATGGCCGAGGCCCGCCGGGCCCCGGGCCACGACCTCGGCCTTGCCTTCAAGGTCGACAGCGATGATCTCAGGCGTACCCCAGTGGGGAAACCACAGGCGCCCCGCGCGCCATCGCGGTGACTCACCCATGGCCAGGCCGTCCAGCAGCACGCGGGTCTTGATGTTCGTTCGTGTCATGGCGATCTCCCTTCCCGCCCCCTACACGAACGGGATCCGGCGAGATCGACACCCCCGCCAATAAAAAAAGCGCGGCCGGTCCGTGAGGACGCGGCCGCGCTGATGTCTGTCTGTCTTACCGACTTACGGATTCGGGCCGAGGTCGACCAGGCCGGCGCCCAGGAACTTCGGGTCGTAGCCGTTCGTGTTGCCCTGGCCCAGCTGGCCATTGAAGTTGGTGCCGGTGCAGCGCACCTGGTTCGAATCCAGCAGGAAGCAGGTGTGCGCGAAGCCGGTCGTCACCGCCTTCACGGCGCGGCCTGCGCCCTGATAGACCATCGCCAGGAAGTTGCCCATTTCGTTGGCGCGCTCCCCGATGGTGGTGTCGAAGTTATCGAACATCTCCTGCCAGGTGCCGAGCTGTCCCGAAGCGTTCTGACCCCAGCACTTGACCTGATTGGTCGCGAGGACGACGCACACGTGCTGTGAGCCCACGTCGATGCTGAGCGCCGTCTGGCCGCTTCCGAGGTCGATCGCCGTCGAGGAAGGCGAGAGCCTCGGCGTCGTGTCACCCAGACCCAGTTGCGCGGAGCCGTTGTATCCCCAGCACTTCACCGTGTTGTTGTCGAGGATCGCGCAGGTCGTCGTCCCGCCGGTCGCGATCGCCTTGGCGGTCCGACCGGTCCCGAGGTTGACGGAGGTCGCGGGCGGCGACAAGCGAATCGCCGTGTCGCCGTAACCGAGCTGCCCGTCGTCGTTCCGACCCCAGCATTTCACCGTGTTGTTGCTGAGCAATGCGCAGGTGTAGGAGACACCGGTCGCGATCGCCTTGGCGGTCAGGCCCGTGCCGAGGTTGATCGCGTTCGCGTCCGGCGCGGTCCGCAGCGTCGTGTCCCCGTAGCCCAGCTGTCCGTCGGTGTTCTCGCCCCAGCACTTGACCGTGCTGTTGTCGAGGATGATGCAGGTGTGCTCGTGACCGGCGGCGACCGGAAACGCAACGGTCGCGTGGGCCGTGCGCAAGCTTCCGAGGTTGACCGTCGACGTCGAGGGCGAGAGCCGGGTCGTGAAATCGCCCATGCCCTCCTGGCCCATGTCGTTCCGGCCCCAGCACTTCAGCGTGTTGTTGTCGAGGACCGCGCAGGTGTGGCCGTCCCCGGCCGCCAGCCACTTGGCGTTCCGTCCGGTGCCCAGCGCCAGCGTCGGCAGGTTGGTCCCCATCTCGTTGGGCTCGTCACCGCGGTCGAGGGTATTGCCGATGCCGAGTGCGCCGTCGCCGTTGTAACCCCAGCACTTGACGGGTCCTGGCGACGCAGAGCCGAGAATCGCGCAGGTATGGTCGGCGCCCGCGACGACCTGGAAAATTCGGCGCGTCCCCAGCTCGGACTCCTGGAGCGTCGACATCTCGCCGGCGACGTCGCCGACCGCCGTGGCGGTGATGTTCGTACCGAGCTGCCCCAGATCGTTCGCCCCCCAGCAGCGCGCATGGTTCGCCGTGGTGATGGCGCACGTATGCGCGCCGCCCCCCGCCACCGCCCGCGCGGTGACGTTCACGATGCTCGACGAAGGTGGCGACAGAAGGGTGTTTGGAATGGGAGCGGTGTTTCGTCCCAGCTGGCCCGCGATCGCCGAGCCCTGAAGGTTCATGTTGTTGCCCCAGCACCGGACCTCGCCGTTGCTGCGCATGGCGCAGGTATGACGTGTGCCCGCCGCGAGGGCGGTCACGGCGACGCCCGTGCCGAACGGCGAGAAAGCCCCGGCATCGCCCATCTGGGCCGGCACACAGCCCCGGTCATTGGTCGTGCCGTCGCCGATCTGACCGGCGGCGTTTTCGCCCCAGCAGATGACCTTGCCGTCGTCGCGCAGAGCGCAGAAGTGAAAGCCCCCCGCCACGATCGCCGTCGCGATCCTCGGCGAAGGACCGATGTTGACCTCCGGCATGTGGTCGCCCATCTCCCCCGCGTTGCCGCCGATGTCATGGCCCGGATCCGAGCCGAGCGCGCACGACTGCCTGAAACCCCAGCACTTGACGTGGTTGTTTTCCAGAATGACGCAGGTGTTGTGCAGGGTCGTCGCAATGGCCTTGGCTGTATGGCCGGTCCCGAGGTCGACCACGGGTAGGAAGTCGCCCATCTGTCCGGGATCCCCTCCGCGGTCGAGGTTGTCGCCGTAACCGAGCCTCGCCGGCTCGCCCTGGCCCCAGCACTTCACCTGACTGTTGTCCAGAATCGCGCAGGTGTGCAGGCCGCTCGTCGCCACCGCGAGCGCCGTTCGTCCGGTCCCCAGATTGATGGGCGGCAAGGCGTCTCCCATCCCCGATGCCGCGGACGTGGTTCCAATGAAATCCGTTCCCCGGGGCAGCGTGTCCCCCTGTCCGAGCTGTCCGCGACTGTTATCTCCCCAGCACTTGAGCTGATTGGTGTCGAGGATCGCACAGGTTTGGAATTGGCCCGCGGCCAGCGCCTTCGCCGTCCGGCCTGTCCCGAGGTTGACGAACATCTCCAGAGATGGAAACACCGAAAAGTCTTCCAACGGATCCTGTTGGGTCTGGCCGCCAAACGTTCCGTGACCGAGCTGGCCGAACGTGTTGTCGCCCCAGCACTTCACCAGGCCGCCCTCGAGCAGCGCGCAGGTATGGGAACCGCTCGTGACCAGCGAATTGCCGGAGGCGAGCAACAGGTCACCCACCTCCGTCTGAGTCGGCGTCTGGTCCTCGTGCGAAGGTGGCTGCTCGATCGGAACGTCGGGCGGCGGATTGCACGCCCCGCTGATCATTGCGACACTCGCGACACCGAACACCAACGTACTTCCGATCCTGTACCTAAACCGCGCTGCACTCATTGGAACCTCCCCGGTTGAACGTTTGCTCTGACGGGGGTTAATGGCTGCGGCGCGTCTTAGCCGTGGCTCATAATTCGTTCATGACGTTTTTGATTCGTTTCTCGACGGTGTTTGCCTCGTTCGTATCGCCGGCGACGCGCAGAATTGCCGCCAATTCGATCATGAACTGAACGTTGCCGTTACCCTTGGACGCAAGCGACTTCATTTTGTAAACCATCGGTTGCCGCGCCGATGCATCGTTCCAGAGGCGCAACCACGATGAACGCGCGATTGCGCAATGAAGGTTCTCTGGTTCGTTATGCTCGCAACGAGATAGTTCCGCGTTGAACCGCGCGTCCTTTTCCGGAGTCCGCGATCTGGAAACGACGTAATGGTTTGCTGGTATTTGCGGGCGCAGCAGCACGTACTCGTTGTCGCGGATCAGCGCCTCGTGTTCGGGGATGCGGCGGACCACGACCGTGGAGATGTCGTCGAAGTAGACGATCGCCCACTGCTCGGGAGGGAACAGCGCCGCGATCGCGTCTTCGAAGCCGACGCCTTCTATGTAGCGAGCCTCGGGCGTCGGAATGATGGCGGTGTTGATCTGGTACGTGTCCCAGACCTGGCGCGCGAAGGCCGGTGATCTCTGTGCGTCCAGCATCACCGACTGCATGTGGCGGAACATCGTTTCGCGGGTGTCGACGAACGTCTTGTACTCGCGCAGCGCCCAGACGAAATAGCCGCCGAAGCCGTAGGTGTGAAACAGGTTCGCGCGCGGCCGCTCCCGGTGAATGAAGGCCGCGCTGCCGACGGGGAAGGCGGTGCGCGAGACCTGAAGCTGATAGGTGACGGTGAAGTACTGGACGTGCCGCGCGACCAGCCATCCGCCGGCGCCCAGGGCGGCGATCCAGAACGTCGCGCGGCGCAGCCGGTGCCGGCGGCCGCGGCTGGTCACCCGCGCCGCCAGCAGGGCGCGATCCAGCAAGGTGGCGAGGAACGGCAGGAAGAACAGGAGATGGTAGGGGAAAGCGCGCATCCGGTTCGCCGCCATCGCGGTCAGCAGCAACCCCACCGCCGCTTCCATCAGCGCCGGGAGGCGACGCGCCTTCAGATCGTCCCGCCGGGCCAGAACGAACCCCACCCATCCGGCGACGGCGAGCGGAACCCAGACCCAGGCGGCGACTCCAAAGTTGAACAACGAAAACTTCGAGAACGAGAGCGACGCGTGATCGAAGTTGTCGAGCTTGTTGTAATGCCCATAGGCGATGTGCTCCCAGAGCATCGGCACGATCTTCCAGCCGTAAGGATTCGCCAGCAGTGCCAGCGCGTGTGCGGTCGACCAGCCGAGCCGGCGCGGCGCGCTCATGGGGAGGGCGCAGATGAAGGGTAACGCGACCAGGGCGACGAACGGCGCGGTGCCCGCGTGCAGGTTCGTCGCGAGGACCGTCAGACCGAGCGACGCCGCCAGCTTGGTCCGGACGGCGGCGGCGCTGTCCCAGAGCAGCAGCAGACCCGCGAAGATCAGGAAGACGAACGTGTCCGAACGGACCTCGATCTTGAAGGCGATCGTCACGTAAATCAGCGGCAAGACCAGCAGCGCGACGTTTCGCGCCCGCTCGCGCACGACATGCCGGTGAATCAGGAGCGCGGCGAGCGCGAGCATGCCGGCGGCGAGGGCCACCCGGAGAGCGATCAAGGCCTTGATGCCGGCGATGCCGTAGGCCGCCCGGATCAGGACCGTCGCGAGCCACTGGATGTTGATCGCCGGCATCCCTTGCGCCGTCAGCGACCAGGTGTCCCGCTGCTGCAGCCCGAGGCCGTGCAGGATCTCGTCCCCGCACCGGATCTGCCAGAAGACGTCCTGCTCGAAGACGTCGAATGCGCTCAACGATGCGAGCGCAACGATCAAGGCAGCTACCGGCGCCCACGCCAACCAACGCGTCCCACGGTTTTCCAACGAACCGCCAACGCTATGGCGCTTCATTGCGGGTGTCTAGCGCGGGTTGGGTTGCAGCGACGTCATCCCGCGTCGCCGCCGCAACTCACCCGTCGTCGTCGAAGCAATCCCGCGATTCCATCTATCGCGTGTGACCGCCTGCGAAGCAGGCGGCCCATGGTTTCGAAGCTCGCTACTTGTTCGACTTCACCAGCTCCATCGTGCCGCTCTTGGTGACAGCGATCTCCGAGAAGACGAAGTCGGGCGACGGCGACGGGATGGCCACGCCGTTGAAGCTGAACTCGAACGAGCTGATGACGCCGTCGACGGACTTGTTGTTGGTGTGGATGCTCTGGACGACCGGTCCCGTCGGCGTGTTCGTGGTGAAACGGAAGTGCTGGTTGCTCTGCGTGACGGGTCCGCTGCCGGTCATCGTGATGTTCATGACCACCGTGCCGACCGGCGTGTTGTTGAAGTCGGCGAGCGCCACCGTGCCCTGAAAGTGCGCGGCCTTCAGGACGTCCTGGGTGAACCCGCCCGGCAGGGTGCCGATCCCGAACACGACCTCTCCCGTGCACGGGTTCTGCTGGAAGATCTGCACGACCGCGGAGTTGCTGCGCACGTCGCCGTTCGACGTCGACTTGTTGGTGAACTCGAAACCGTTCAGCGTCACGTTCGTGGACAGCACGGCGCCGTCGAAGCAGTCCAGCGGTGACGAGCTGCTGAAGGACAGGAACGACGTGTCGTCGTGAAAGACGATGTGCTCGAGCACCTTCGCGTGCGCGGCGCCGCCGGCGGCGACGAGACCTGCGATCAAACCGAGAACGGCGAGTGACTTGGACGTGGTCATGGGGGATCCTCCGATGAGATTTCTTCCGCGCGGCGTACCGTGCCCGCGAACGTCCGGTGCGTCAATCAGGGGTGCGGTGACATTCGCGCGGTCACGACAGGTGACGGCGTTCGCGCGCCGCGGCGGCGACGACGTCGTGTACGAAGCGAGCCCACAGCTCGACCTGCCGATCGGCTGAGCTGCGCGGTCGCGAATTTCCCGAAACGATCGCCGCCCGCAAGGCCCTTCACCGATCTTGTTTTCTCGACGGCGGGCTCCACGTTGGCCGCGATCAATTCTGATCGGGAGACCGACATGTCCGACCCCTACGACCGACCGATGTTCGAAGAGATTATCCTTCCGAGGCGAACGCCCACCCGGCTGAACGCGATGGGATCGTTCAAGCTGGCCCGCCGCGCCGGCGACATTCGTGACGGGAGCGCGCCGCAAACACCAGCCCCCAAGGTGATGATCGGACCGCAAGCGTTTCCGCGCTGCGACATCACCGAAGGAAAGCCGGGAATTCCGCTGACCCTGACCCTGACCGTCGTGGACGCGGAGAACGGCCTCGCGCCCATCGAAGGCGCGAACGTCGAGATCTGGCACTGCGACGCGGACGGCGTCTTCTCGGATTACGCGAGCAAGCCCGACCCGGACGCCGCGACCACGACGTACCTGCGCGGCACGCAGACCACCACGCGCGTTGGCCAGGTGACGTTCACGACCATCTACCCCGGCTGGTCGGGCGACCGCGCCACGCACATGTTCGTGCGGATCTACGACGGCATGACGCCGCGGAAGACGCTGCAGCTCGGCTTTCCCGACGCGATCAACGCCACCGTCTACGCCGACGTCCATCGCTACGTGAGAGGACAGAGCCCGATCACCAGCGACGCCGATCCCGTGTTCGGCGATGCGCCCGAGAGTGGCGCCTACGGCGGCCGCCGCGAATTCCAGATCGTCGCGGTCGCGGGCGACAACGCGGTCGGCTACGTCGCGACCGCGCGCATCGCCGTCCGCATGTGAAGCCAGCGCCGGAGGCGCCGCCGCCGCCCGAGCGGGATCCAAATGTCGTGGTGCGCGACCACGCGCATCGGGCGGCGCGCCGAACCACGCGAAAAAATGTGGCCGCGCAGCGGCATACCCGTTGCAAACTCGACGTGCGGAGACGCATGTCCACGACGCCTTCCAGCCGTTTCGCCGGCGCCGCGCTGGTCCTCGCGGGGATGCTCGCCGCCGCGGCGC
>Ga0207681_10001639_pt1 | contig 14421 bp, 14 predicted proteins | sample KBSS53metaG_FD_184324 | JGI IMG/M metagenome (GOLD analysis project Ga0207681, IMG submission 184324) | Switchgrass rhizosphere microbial communities from Kellogg Biological Station, Michigan, USA - KBS S5-3 metaG (SPAdes) (version 2) | ecosystem: Host-associated > Plants > Roots > Rhizosphere... | reverse complement strand
TCGACAATTTCCGCGGCGTTCGACGGAGTGATCGACTACTGCGCGCTGACATCGGATACCGGCTGGACCTACAACTGCGGTTCAAGTCCGGCGGTCGCGCATGCAAGCTGTCAGTCGAAGAATCATGGCCTCACCCTGACTCGGCGATGAGGCGTGCTCACGGTCCGGCCTGCGTCTGCGTGTCGGTCGACATCATGAGCGATCGCGCGCGGTAGGTGACGAGCAGCGATCCAATCCGGATGGCGTCGCCATCGGCGAGCTTCACCGGCGCGGTGACGCGCTCGCCGCCGCGAAACGTGCCGTTCTTGCTGCCGAAGTCCTCGAGCACCGTCCCTTCGATGGTGACGACAAGCCGTGCGTGGCGGCGGGAGACCGTCGAATCGTCGAGCCTGACTTCGACGTCCGGATCGCGGCCGATGACGTGCTCGCCGAGGGAAAGGGGAAAGCGAAGGCGATCCCACTCGAGCCAGCAGGAGGGCCGATCGTGCCCGCTGGGGGCGGCATCCGAAACCGTCGTGGCGTCTCCCGAAAACGCGTAGCCGAAGCCGTGCGCGGTCCGGATGAACGTCGGGGCGTGGGCGTGATCGCGAAGCGCCTCGCGAATCTCGGCGACCAGGTTCGACAGGTTCGCCTCGGCGACGAAAGTGTCCGGCCAGAGGCGATTCTGCAGCGCGGCCTTGGACAGCACCTTCGGGCGGTCCATGACCAGCATCGTCAGGAGGTCGAACGCCTTGGGTGTGAGGTGGATTTCGCGTTTGTCCTCAATCAGTTGCCGGGTGTCGAGATCGAGAACGAACGGGCCGAAGCGAATCCTCACAACCGACCTCTTGGAAAAAACCTGAAAAGTCCCCAGAAGTCCCCTGAGACTCGGACGTGGGCGGTCGATATGTTACCTCCACGAGGATATGCCACGCACCCTGCTCAACCTCGGCGACATCGCGGCAGTGCCGCAGCGCTCGCCACGACGCATCAGGAAGCGGACACCCTGGCACCCGCAGCCGGACGGAACCGCAACGGCGCGGGTCGGTGAGCGCGACTGGTTCGGCGATCGCGTGTTCGTCGAAGCGCAAGACGATCACGCCCGGAGTGGGTACGGTGCATCTGTCGGCGTGCATGTCCTGGTCGCGGCCGGCCTGATCGGTTACCTGCTGTCCCGCCCGATTCACTCGGTCGTCGTGCGGATGGAATCGCTGGCGATGCCGGCCTTCGTGTCGCCGCCGCCGCTGCCACCGGTTCTCGACGTGCCGGCCGCGCCGAAGACCGCGGCACGGGCGCCGCAGGTCGAAGCGACCCGCACAGCGCCTGCGGCACCGCCACCTCTCGGGACCAGCGAGCCGGCGCCGGCGCCGGTCGAGGCTCCATCCGAGATCACTCCCGAAACCGGCGGCGAAGGGCGGAACCTGGGAGATGAGTCAGGCGTCGCGGGTGGCATCGTCGGAGGCCTGGCAGGCGGCGTGCCTGGCGGCGTCGCCGGCGGCATCCCTGGCGGCGCGGGTTCTGCCCAGACGGGCGAGGCCGGTCCGCTTGTCGTGCGGGCCGGTCCCGGCTTCAAGGCGCCGCGAAAGATCCGGGACGCCAAGCCCGTGTATCCGGCCGGTGCGCTGCCGTTGCGCGCGCAGGGCGCCGTGCTCATCGAAGCGACCATCGGTCCGGACGGCCGGATTCAGGACGCGAGAGTGCTGCATTCCGTCGTGCCGCTGCTCGACCAGGCGGCGCTCGACGCGGTGCGGCAATGGGCGTACGAACCGTCGCGCCTGAACGGCGAAGCGGTCTCCGTGATCATGACGGTCGTCGTGAACTTCGCGCTGCAATGAGGCACTTCAATGACGATTGCTGGAGCGATGATCGCGGCGGCCCTGAGCGTGAGAATTGTCTCGCCGGTTGCCGACGGTTACGTGAGCGGCGCAACGATGCTTCGCGCGCAGGTCGAACCGGCGGACGCGCCGGTGATCGTGTCGTTCTTCGTCGACGGTCGTCAGGTGTGCAGCGTGGCGAAGGCGCCGTACGAGTGTGAGTGGTATGCCGGCCGCGCCATCGTGGAACATCGCATCCGCGTCGTCGCGGCCGGCGCCGACGGGACCGAGGCGCGGGCGGTCGCGACCATCGGCACGAAGGGCCTCGGGTACGCGGAGTCGGTGGAAGTCGATCTCGTCGAGGTCACCGTGACCGTGACCGACGGCGGCAGCAAATACGTGATGGGGCTGCCGCAGAAGGCATTTCGTGTCTTCGAGGACGGCCGTCCGCAGACCATCACGCATTTCGCATCGGAAAACGTCGGGCTCGATCTGGTGCTCGCCGTCGACATCAGCGGCAGCATGCGCGACTCGATGCCGACGATGAAGACCGCGGTCAGGGAATTCCTGACGGCCGTATCGTCTCGCGACCGCGTGACGCTGCTCGGGTTCAACGACACCATCTTCCCGCTGGCGCGCAAGGCGACCGATCCGGCCGAGCGTGTGATGGCCGTCGATCGGCTGGCGTGTTGGGGAAACACCGCGCTCTACGACGTCATCGCGACCGGCATCAACCTGCTCGGTCGTGAAACCGGCCGCAAGGCGATGGTGGTGTTCACCGACGGCGAGGATATGGGCAGCCACACGTCGCTGGCGGACGTCGAGCGCCGGCTGGAGGCGAGCGACGTCACCCTGTACGTGATTGGCGAGGGCCGGGCATTGAAGGTCGACGCGCTGAGGGAGCGGATGGATCGGCTGGCGCGTTCGACGGGCGGCCGCGCGATAGTGACAGAAAAGATCGACGATCTCCGCGGTGCGTTCGCGGAGCTTCTGGACGAGCTGTCACATCAATACGTGCTCGGGTACACACCAACGAACGGTGCCCACGACGGCTCGCTGAGACAGCTGAAGGTCGAAGTCGAGGGCCGGCACCGCATCAGGGCGCGCGAGGCCTATCGCGCCCCCGGCCCCAGGAAATAGCGCTCTCACCTGACACGAAGCGCGCGAAGCAGCATAATCTCCGCCCAGGACGCTCGGCTAAAGCCTTCGCGCTCCATCGCAGCGCCCCGGGGAGGCTTGCTTTCTTGAATGGAGCGCGAAGGCTTCAGCCGAGCGCCGTGGAGGAGCCGTGAGGACCAACATCCGCCGTTTGTGCGCCGGCCTGGCCGCGATCGTCCTGCTGGCGTTCGAGCCTGCGTTCGCGAAGTCGATCGACTTCGACGCGGCGACCATCGCCGACATCAATGCCGCGTTCGACGCCGGCACGTTGACGTCCGAATCGCTCACCCAGATGTGCCTGGCGCGCATCGCCGCCTTCGATCGTAAGGGGCCGTCCCTTCATGCGGTGATGACGCTGAATCCGAAAGCGGTCGAGCAGGCGCGCGCGCTCGATGTCGAACGAAAGGCCAAAGGCCGGCGCTCGCCGCTGCACGGCATCCCGATCGTCCTGAAAGACAACTACGACACGTCCGACATGCCGACGACGGGCGGGTCGGTGCTGCTCGAGGGATCGATTCCGTCGACAGACGCGTTCGTCGTGAAGAAGCTTCGCGACGCCGGCGCGATCATCCTCGCCAAGCTGAACATGTCCGAGTTCGCTTCGGGCGGGACCTACAGCTCGCTCGGCGGCCAGTCGCTCAACCCCCACGACCTCGCGCGCGGGCCGTCGGGTTCGTCGGGCGGCACCGGTGTCGCGGTGGCGGCCGCGTACGCGCCGATCGGGATGGGAACCGACACCGGCGGATCGATTCGCGGGCCGGCCACGTCGAACGGCATCGCCGCGCTGAAGCCGACGCACGGGTTGCTCAGCCGATCGGGGATCATCCCGCTCGCCCTCAGTTTCGACACCGGCGGTCCGATGGCGCGCAGCGTCTACGACGTTGCGGCCGCGCTGGGGATCATGACCGGCATCGACCCGGCTGATGCGGCGACCTCGAAGAGCCAGGGAAGGTTTCAGACGGACTACACCAGGGAGCTGCGCGCCGACGCGCTGCGCGGCGCGCGCATCGGCGTGGCGCGGGACTTCATGGGTGCCGATCCCGACGTCGATTGGGTCATGGAAGCGGGGTTCGCGGCGATGCGCAAGGCAGGCGCGACGCTGGTCGACGTGCGGTATCCGAAGTGGCTGCTCGACGTGAAAGGAGAGTTCTACACCGCCGTCCGCTATCCGGAGTTCACGGCGCAGATTGCCGAGTACCTGAAGGGCACCGGACCGAAGTATCCGAAGACGCTCGCCGAGCTGATCGATCGCGCCAACCAGTTCAACGCCACGCGCGACGACGGCGTTCGTCCGAATCCCAGCCGCTGGACGCTGTTCAAGCGCGAGCTCGAGAGCGGCAGCATTGACGACTACCGTTACAAGGCGGTCCACGACTTCGGGCTGCCGATGATCCGCGCGGTCGTCGAAGGGATGCTGGCGTCGCAACAGCTCGACGCGATCGTGTATCCGACCGCGTCGCGCCGGCCGGCGTTGATCGCCGCGCTGCCGCCCGGCGCCGGCACGACCACGGCGTCCGCACTGTCCGCCGCCGGCCTCGCCGCCAGCGACATCGCCAACCTCACCGGCTTTCCTGATCTGATCGTCCCGGCCGGTTTCACCGGCGACAGCCTGCCGGTGGGACTGTCATTCCTCGGCCCGGCGTTCAGCGAGCCGAGGCTGCTCGCGCTCGGTTACAGCTTCGAGCAGGCCACCAAAGCGCGCCGCCGCCCGATCCACACGCCGGCGCTGCCCGGGGAGGGGATCGGAGTCCCCTAGCTGTTTCCATTTTCGGTGTAGCGCGGCCCTTTTCCACCTCCGCTCGCGATCAATTCATGCGAGCTCCGGTGGACGCGCCGAAGCGCGAAGAGCGCGAAGGCGGGCAGGGCGGCGTCGTCGCGGGGCTGAAAGCCCCGCGCTACACGAGCGGCGAAAACGCGCTAATCGCGGCAGGAAAAATTCACAGCGTCGTTCGTGTCTCCGCTCCCTTTGTAGGTCGCGACTTGAGGATAGGGACACAGGGGGCGCGAGCGGTCGACAACACCGCTGATGGAATGTGTCGCAACGACGGCGTCAGGGGCCATGCCCTGTTCGAGCCACCGTTCGAGCGCGGTCTGCATGTCGAATGAATTCGGACCGGGTCCGCCGCCACAATGCGCCATTCCCGGGGCCATGAACAACCGGTAAAAGCTCTGCACATCCTTCAGCACCGCGGGCCGATCCTGTCTGGCGGCTCCAAAAAAGGAAAGCACGCTCTCGTAGTAGTCGATGCTGTTTTGGGCGGCGATGAGCTGATCGCTCCAGCCGTGATACTGCAACAGCTTTCCTCCACGCCGCCGGAACTCTCCGAGGTTCGGATCGGTGGCGTTGAGAATCGGAGCAAACGCCGACTCCCCCTTGCGGAACGCCTGGTAGCCAGCCGGATCCGAGAACTGAAATGTTCGCCAGTCCCAATTCGGATCTGCGAACACGAGCCACTTGTAGTGCGCGATCGGAATGGTAAACGGACTGGCGATGTCGCGGTTGGGCCAGAACGGCTCGCTCCCTGGCGCCAGACCCGGATACAGCTGCGCACCCGTCGTCGGATCCTTGAGCCCGCCGTATACGCGCCGAGCGGCCTCAACCTGCGCGATGGTCAGGCAGGTTCCGGACGCCTGACCAGGCGCGCACTTCAACGTCGACGGATCGAACTTGCAGCGCCGCGGATCGTCGAGCACGCCGTCGACGACGCCGTCCGCGCCGTCGCACGCCGCGAGCACACCACGATAGAGCAGTCCCAGCGCCGAGGGCGGCAGGTTGTTGACCGAGTCCTTGAAGGTGGCCAGGATGGCGTCGAGGTCGCCCGCCATCAGCCGGGTCCAGTTGTTCGCCGGCGCGCCAGCGACGATGCCGTCGTAGTCGGCCGGGAACCGTTGCGCCTCCATCAGGCCTTCATATCCACCTGACGAACAGCCGATCCAATAGGACCGTTCTGGTGGCTTGCCGTAGAACGTCTGCACCAGAGCCTTCGCTTTCAGCGTCGTCTCGTGATACGAGCGATAGGCAAAGTCGATGAGCTGTTCGGGATGGTCGAACGCGAATCGCGCCATGTCCGCGCCGGCCCTGTCTTCGTGGCCGGTGTTGGTGGCAGCGCTCGCGTTGTTGCGCCGAATCTGTTCGGCGAGGCCGCCGAACGGGATGCTGCCTGCCCAGCCACCATTGCCCACGCCGGAGAACCTGCCGTTCCAGGTCTGCAACGGCAGCCACACTTCGAAGAGGATGTGCGAATCGCTCGTCGGCGCGATCTCGCCCGCGACACGGCAGAACGGCGGCAGGTTGGTGATCGCGTTCCTCGACCCTGGAGGTGTGAACGATCCGCTGGTCACAGCCTCGGCCGTGCGAATCGTCGTGTTGGGAAGCCGCTGAGCGGCCAGCTCGGCGCACGAAGCAGCCGTTGCAGTCTGTGCAGATGTTCGCGAAGTGAGAGTCAGTGTGATGAGGGTCGCAGCCGCCAGCGCATGGACGCGAGCACCCGATCTCATGGTCTACCTTCCTTCGGCGCAGCTACTGCTGCCCCGCGGCGCGCGGCGCGCGAATCGCGCGGCCGGGTCTGGCGGCCGTCACGCTGCCGCCGTCGACGACGGGTTGACCGCCCACGATCACGTACGGGATACCGGCCGATGGGACCGTGGCGTCTTCGTATGTCGAGTGGTCGATGACTGTCGCCGGATCGAACACCGTGAGGTCGGCGTCGGCGCCCACCTTGATGCGCCCCTTGTTCGCCATCGCCGGCGTCCGTCGCTCGAGCCGGCGGGCCGGTTCGAGCGTCATCCGGCGCACGGCATCCACGAGCGGCACGACCTTCTCCTCACGCACGTACTTGCCCAGCACCTTGGCGTACGTCCCCGACGTGCGCGGGTGGCCGTGGCCGTTCTCGATGAAGCCGTCGCTGGCGATCATCGCGAGCGGGCTGGCGATCGCCGCACGCGTCTGTTCCTCGGATCGCCCGTGGATGATCACCGTGCCGCCGGCCTCGCGCGCCTTGGCGAACGTCGCGCGGGTGAGACGCTCGCCGGTCGAGACGAGTTGATGCAGCGCGAAGCGCGCATCCGGCCACGTCTGCCAGTCGTCGAACAGCGCCGACTTGATTTCCGTCATGCCGGCGCCGTAGGGATACGCTTCGGTCGTCACGTCCTGTCCGGTGTCGCGCGCGGCCTTGATCGCCGAGAGAAACGCGTCGATCTCGGTGTCCGCGGACGAATTGACGTGGACGATGTGCAGGGGGGCATGTGCGGCGGCGGCCGCGGCGATCGTTTCCTGCAGGCCCTTGATCCCGCCGCGCATGTGAATGTGCGCCGAGACGCCGCCCTCGGCCGCGACGCGGAACATCCGCTCGATTTCCGACATCGGCGCGCCGGGGGTGTAGGCGCTGCCGAATCCCATCGCGACCGCGCCCTGGGCGATCCCTTCGCGCAGGATCGCCTCCATCGCCGCCAGTTGAGCCTCGGTGGCCGTCCCGCTGCCGCCGATTCCAGCCGGCAGCAGCCCTGTGCCGGGATCGCCCAGCACCTTCATCCGCGCCGGAATGTGTCCTATCGATGCGCCGTAGTTGACGATCTGTCCTGGATCGCGCGCCGCATACCACTTGGCGACGTCGCCGGTGCCGACTTCGAGCTCGAACGCCGAGGTGACGCCGTCGCGCACCATCAGGCGATACGACTCCTCCTGCTGGCCGTGCTCGTGGAGGTCGATGAAACCGGGCGACACGACGTGGCGGGACGCGTCGATGACGCGCGCGCCTGTCAGCGGCGTCTCGGACACGGCCGCGATCTTCCCGCCCCGAATCCCGACGTGGCGCACCGCGTCGAGCCCTGACTCGGGATCGAGGACGCGGCCGTTCGCGACCACCAGATCGTAGGATGGCGGTTGCTCGCGCGCGCACGACGCGACGAACATGAGACACATCGCCGTGACGAGAAGCAGCGGCCGGCAGATCATACCGACGGCTCGGATTCTTCCATAAGGGGCGGCTCCTGGGCAGCGCGATGTTAGCCAGCGCTCGCTTCTCGAAGCAAGGCTCTCGTCCACGCGCTGGCCGCGGCCTGCTGCACTGTCTTTCCGTACTGGTCCCGATCGGTCGCGCGAGCGCCACGCTGCAGCAACAGCCGGACGATCCCGGCCTGCTGGTCGCGCGCACGCGCGGACCCGCTTCCTCCACGTCCAGTGGTCTGCACGGCGAGGTGTAGCGGCGTCGACCCGGTCTGGTTCGGCAGTCTCGGATTCGCCCCGCCGTCGAGCAGCGCACGGACCGCCGCCAGCGACCGCGTGCGCACGGCCCGGTGCAGCGGGGCGACGCCGTCCTTGTTCAACGCGTTGGGATCCGCGCCAATGGACAGCAGATACGTGATTGTCTCAGCCTGTGCGTCCGGTTCGAAGCGATTGGCGTCCGCGGCGTAGTGCAACGGCTCCGCTCCGCGGCGATTCTTCGCGTGAACGTCGGCGCCGTGCGCAACCAGAACCTCCGCCACGGGACGGCGAAACGCCGCGGCAGCCATGTGGAGCGCGGTATCGCCTTCGTAGAGGTAGTGGGCGATCTCTGCCACAAAGAACGTGGACGGTTGCCGACGCGTCGCGCCGGTGCCGCACGCCATCGTCGCCAGCGCCGGGTGAGTCGCGACACGGCGCGACACCTGCTCGATGTCGCCAACCGCGATCACGCGAACCAAATCGAGAAAGATCGACGCCATCCGCGCTAGCGTCGGGCCGTTCGGACCCGCTTCCTCGCCACCGTCTTCTTCTTCGGCGGTTTCGATTTCGACGTCGACTTCGTCTTGATGTAACGAATGCGTGGTGCGGGAACGCCTCCGGGGACCGAGTAGGCGAGCATGACAATGCCGCTCTTCGGAAGGATTTTCCGGTCCGCCAACACGAGCGGTGTCGACGCACCAGGCGGAAGGAGTGGAATCCCCGCGCCGAGGAGCACAGGCATGACGGCCACTTCCACCGTGTCCACGAGGCGTGCGTCGAGCAACGACTGAAAGAGCGAGCCGCCGCCGAACAGCCAGATGTCGCGACCGGGCTTCGCTTTCAGCGACGCGATCACCTCACGTGGATCGTCGTTGAGGATGCGGACGCCGCGGTGAGTGGCCGGTGGAAGGGTCCGCGAAAAGACGACCACCTCGAGGCCCGGCATCGAGCCGTTGCCGCCCTGCGCGGTCATCATCTGATACGTCTTCCGTCCCATCACGGCGGTGTCGAATTCTTTGTACAGCGCGGCGAAGTCGATCGCGGGGTCCATCACGATCCAGTCGTATTCGCCGTTGGGACCGGCGATGAAGCCGTCCAGGCTGGCGGCGACTTGATAGCGCAGTCGTCTGCTCATGAGCGTCGACCTTCCCGAAACGAATGGCGCGAACGGCTGGACGATCGGGCATTGTAAGCCGGGCCGACGTGCTCCGGCAGCCCGCCGTTTACTTCACTGATGGATGCTGAGCGGCCGGACGCGAGACACAAGGTGGCCGAGGAACTCCCGCGACTTCATGAACACCGCGAAGTGGCCACCGCCCGCGATCGGGATGAACGCCTTTTGCGGGGCGCGGATGCCGGTCACGAACGACCGCGCCAGGCTCGTCGGCGTGGTGAAGTCCTCGGCGCCCTGAATGACGAACACCGGCAGCGCGAACGTTCCGCCGAGCGCCTGTGCCTCGAGCGCGCTGGTTTCGGGAACGAGAGACTCGGCGCTGAAACCCTGTCCGTCGAACCAGTCCAACACGTCGCGCATGGTGGAGCGCGGTGCGGTGAGTGCGAGCCCGAGCGTGGACGGCAGAAACAGGTCTGCCCCCTCGAACCGGTTCGACCACTTGCGCTGGACACCGTAGCCGCGGCCGTTCGCGTACGGCGGGGAACCGATCTCGCGCAGTTGCGGATCGCCGGCTGGTCGCCGAGCGTCTGTGCCTTCTGCAACAGCGCCGAGTACGCCACGGCATAGTTGCGCCGCGGATCGGCCACCTGACCGGTGCCGACGAAGGCGTGGAAGAGTTCGGGCCGGGCCTTCACCATGAAGACGCCGAGGATCGAGCCAAAGGAATGCCCGACGAGGACGAGCTTGTCCGTGCGCAGCTCGCGCCGCAGCAGTTCGGCCAGCTCGATGCCGTCCTGCGTCATGCGCGCGACGGTGATCGACCCGGACGGCGCGCCGCTGTTCTTGCCGAACGTCCGGCCGGCGCCGCGCTGGTCCCACTGCACGACGGTGAAGTGTTTCGACCATCCGCCGAAGCCGGCGTAGGCCCACGGGTTGATCGCATCGCCCGGTCCGCCGTGCAGGAACAGCAGCACCGGATTGTTCCGGTCGTCGCCGCGGATGGTGATCCACTGCTGGATGCCGCCGATCTCGACGAACCGGGCCTCGTCGATGCTGTTCGGGGAGGCGGGGGCGTAGTCGCGCGCATTCCGCGCCCGGAGGAAGGCGAGGGCCGCGTCGAACTTCTGCAGGTCGGCGCTGCTGCTGGCCGGAGGCGGATCACCCTGCGCGCGCGCCGTGCACGCGGCGACGGCGACGATCACGGGAAGCAGACACGCGGCGATGGGTTTGAGCATCTCGGGTGAACCTCTCCCAGGATGGATTGGATGGAGGAATCGTCTGAAAGGATGGCCTGGCTCTTCAGTTTGGAACCACCTCCACGATCAGCTCGATCTCGACCGGAAGGTTGAACGGCAGCTCGTTCGTGCCGAGCGACGTCCGCGCGTGTTTGCCGGCGTCACCGAAGACCTCGATGAGGAGATCGGACGCGCCGTTGATCACCCAGGGCTGCCGCGTGAATCCGGGCGCGCTGTTGACCAGGCCGACGAGCTTCACGATCCGTTTCACGCGATCGAGCGAGCCGATCTCGGCTCGCAACGCCGACAGCAGGATCAGGGCGGTGGCACGCGCCGCCTTGTTCCCTTGCTCTTCGGTCAGTTCACCCCCAACTTTGCCCGTGACCATGGGCTTGCCGTCGGCAAGCGGGCCCTGCCCCGCAAGGAACACCAGGTTGCCCGTGCGCACGGCCGGCACGTATGACGCGACCGGCTTCGGCGCAGGTGGCAACTGGATGCCGAGCGCTTTGAGCCGGGCCTCGGGCGACGCGCCTGATTGTCCGGCGGCGTGTGAGGAACTGGCCACTGCCAGCGCCAGGCCGAACATCGGCGTCAGCCACCGCAGCTTCCCTGTTCGAGTCATGTTCGTCTCCTTACGGCTTGACCGCGATCATCTGCAACTCGACGCGTGCGCCGGCATTCAGAGCCGCGACCTGCACGGTGGCCCTCGCCGGCGGATTCGCCGGAAACGACTCGCTGTACACCGCGTTGAATTTCGCGAAGTCATCGAAACTCGTGATGTAGGCGGTGACGGAGGTCACGTCCTTGAAGTCCATGCCGGCCGCCCTCAGGACTTCGCGCGTGTTGGCGAGCACCTGACGCGTCTCGGCCTCGATGCCGCCTGACACCAGCCGGCTGGAAACCGGATCACGCCCCAGGTGGCCCGAGATGTACAGCGTGTTGCCGACCAGGATGCCAGAACTGAAGGGCAGTCCGGTGTTCGGAGCTTTCTCGGGGCGAATGACTCGGCGTTGACCGCTCGATTGCGCGCCAAGCGCTTGCCCCTGCCACGCGAGCGTCACGATGATCCCGAGGATCAGACCGCCGACGCCTGCAACTGCTGTCACGACGCGCGTGCGATCGGTCGTCATGATGCTCCCTTCACGGGCCGATGTGCCCGGAGGAAGGAACGAATCTGGCGCACCGCCAGCGGAATCCGTTCCTTCGGCTCCTTCCACGGGAACATGCTCACTTCGGCCTTCGGCGCGAGCATCGCGGCCTCCATGGCGACGGCGTACGGGTGCGCGGGGATATCGTCCGGCAGGATCAGGACCGGCGTCTGGCACGTGCGCACGAAGTCGCGGGTGACGGTGAAAACAAAGTCCGCGTTGGTGCGGTACATCCTGGTCAGGAACTTGTCGACCATCTCCATCGTGATCTCGGGCCGGCGCTTGACCAGCTCCGGTCCCCAGCCCTTGATGTTGTTGTCATAGAACAGGTCGCGCATCTCCGGACGCGATCCGCTGGGTTGCGCCAGCACGGCGGCGACCACGCGATTCGGCGCCCGCCGCAGGAGGTTCCAGATGAACGGGCCGCCGATACAGAAGCCCATCACCATGAACTTGTCGATGTTCAGGTGATCCATCAGCCCGAGATGGTCGTCGGTGTAGGCATCCCACGGCCGGTCGATCTCGAGGGGGCCGGAAGACTGACCGCTGTTGGCGTTGCGCAGGTCAGCCGCGATGCAGCGATACTCGCCCTTGAACTCGTCAATCGCGTTGAAGGGATTGGTCAGCCCGGCGATCGTCGAGTTCAGTCCGCCGCCGGCGATCAGCAGCAACGGAAAACCGGAACCATGCTCCTCGTAGTGGATGCGAACCGGGCCCTTCTGGTAGAAGGACGGGGAAGCGCCACGGCCAGCCTGTTGCGCCAGCGCGCGCGGCGTCGCCGCGAGCACGGTCGCCGCGGCGCCGGTTTTCAGTATCTTGCGTCTAAGTCGATCGGTCATCGGAGTACTCCTTTAAACCTCGAGAAGATCCTTGCCGACGATGACGGTGCCCTTGAAATGCGTCCGCGCTGCGTCAATCCACATCTGATCGGTGACCGTCGGATCGTCTGCGGGAATGAGATGGGACAGCACCAGCGTTGTGACGCCAGCTGCTTGTGCCACACGCCCCGCGTCCTCGGCCGACGTCTGGCCCCGGATGATCGTCTGCTTGAGCGTCGTCGCGTTTGGGACCCGGGCAATCAGACGATCGACGGCCGGGAAGTAGACGGCCGAGTGAACCAGGACGTCGGCCCCCTTTGCAAGCTTGACCAGATTGTCTGAACGGGCCGTGTCGCCCGAGATCACGATCGAGCGGTCGGCGGTGTCGAATCGGTAGGCGAACGCCAGCACGAACGGCGGATGATTCACGATCGTCGCGGTCACTTTCACCCGATCGTTCTGCGTCACGGCGCCGCCTTCGCTGACCTCGTGGACGTGCACGAGCGGCGCAAGCGGCACACGGCTCTCGTCCGCGATGCGGGCCTCGATGTCACTCGCGTTCATCTGGAAGAACTGGGCCGTCATCTTCTCGAGCGGCGGCGGTCCCCACGTGTCGATGCGTGATTGCAGCCCGGCAGCCCACGCCAAAGAGATCAGGTTTCCGTAGTCGGCGTTGTGGTCCGAGTGATGGTGCGTCAGAAGAATGTGCCGGAGCCTGGCCAGCGGAACGCCTGCAAAGACGAGTTGGCGGGCGACGCCATTGCCGCAGTCGACCACATACGCCTCGTCGTTGACGAGAATTACCTGCGCGGATGCGGAGCTGGCGGTCCGTGGTCGTGGCCCGCCACCCGTGCCGAGCAAGATCAGCCTGGTCTTGGTGCCCTGCGTCAATGCCCGCCGCGGCGAGACCAACGCGCCCAGGATACCGGCCACAGCCGTGAGCACTTCTCGTCGACCGATGCTCAGCCCCATCGTCTTCAGCATTCACAGACCAGGCGCGGATGACGACAACCGCAAGACGTGCTCCATGACCAGGCGCGGTTCTCGATCGGGATCGGGCACGACGCGGCTGACGTTGTTGAACAGCATCGTGTCGCGCGATGTGGCGGAGTAGGCCGGCCACTTCGGCAGCCCTGGTGCGGTTGGATTCCCGGTCCGTGCGAACGACACCCACGCGGCGCTCACCTTGCCGGCGAGCGCGTGCGCTTCCGGCATCCTGGAGATGAGCGGGCCGGCGATCTTGATGTTGTTGAACACGAACGGGATCTCGACGGTATGCGGCGATCGCATGTGGCCGCCGCCTTCCGGCGTCTCCCAGTCGAACCGATACGCGAACGCCGGCGCCTCCGCTTGAACGGCTTTGCGTTTCGCGAGCTCTCGAGAGTACGTACCGCGGGGATGATCGGTCGCAATCAGAATCCAGAGGTCCCACGGCGTGGCCTCCGGGTGTGCCTTGCGGAAGACCTCGATCACCTGACCGGGATCGCCGCCGATGCGCTTCGCCGCGCGCAGCTTCAGGCCGGCTTCATCGAGTGCGAGCGTCTCCGGTGTTGGCCGATCGTAGAGCGTTTCTTCGGTCCGCGCGTAACCGATCAGCAGCGGAATGCTGGCCGAGAGTCCTGGCGCTGCCGGATCCCACGGGTGGTCCGGTATCGCCCTGCCATCAACGGTGGGTGAGTTGGCGACCATGCCCGGTTCGCGCGAAGGAAGCTTGGCGTTCACCGCCGCGTTGGCGGCGAGCAAGCGGTTCATCGGCACCTTCTGCAACTCGCGAATCTCCCCCCGTGCGAGCCCTAATTCATCGAGCAGCAGAGTCGTGGCGCGGATCGCGTCTTCTCGCTGGGCGAAGAGTCCGTTCGCGGGGGCGCGACCGCCGCAGGATTCACCGGCACCGCCTTCAGGTCGCGCAGGAACTCCTCGGGACCCTGGTAGCGGTCCTCGGGCTTCGTCGC
>Ga0207681_10001635_pt1 | contig 14449 bp, 7 predicted proteins | sample KBSS53metaG_FD_184324 | JGI IMG/M metagenome (GOLD analysis project Ga0207681, IMG submission 184324) | Switchgrass rhizosphere microbial communities from Kellogg Biological Station, Michigan, USA - KBS S5-3 metaG (SPAdes) (version 2) | ecosystem: Host-associated > Plants > Roots > Rhizosphere >... | reverse complement strand
GGTGGGACCCTCGGCCGTTCATGCCGACATCGCTGGCATTCAGCAACAGGTAATTATCGCCGTCACGCAGCACCGCGATCTTCACGTCGCGAAATTCTGTTGACGTTGCGGCAGGGCCATCGATCAGTGCCTGATAATCGTCGACGCCGGTGTCTCCGAAGATCCAGAGTAGCTCTGCAGGCAAGGGCGCGCCCGGTAACTTGAACTTCGAATCCATGAAGGCTGCTGCGCCCAGCGCCAGCACATACGCATGATCGTCGCCGGCACGCTGAATTATTGGCAGCACTTGTCCGCTATCTGAATCGCCGATGAGAGGCGCCTTGCCGTCCGGCCGCAGGTAGGCACGGACATATTCCAGCATCGACCTCAGCCGCGGCCATAGCGCGTCGAGGTAGTTTTTATCAAGTCTTGTTTCATTTCCGCGAACGAGCAGCAGCGAATATAGCAACAGCTCCAGAACATAACGATGATAGCCGGTCGAACATTCAAAGTGTGCGCCGTCCGGCAGAATCTGGTTCTCCATTTCGCGTGACAGCTCGCGCGCGCCGAATTCCAGCCAACGGTCGGCGGCTTTCAGTTCCGGCAAAAGCAATCCCAGCCAAAGTAAGCCGGCGACGTTGGAAAGATAGTGATTGCTGGTGCCGAGATGTGAAAACTCCAGGTTGCGTTCGATGTGCGCGCCGTGCTGGTCGAGCATCATGAGCAGCTCCGGCAGCTGCTGGTCCATTTGCGGCGCGCGCAGGAAAAGCGTGAACGCCGCCAGCAGGTTCATCGCCCGCAACGCGACTTCCATTGCGCTCGTCCAGTTGACGCCGCGTCCCACCGGATTCTGCGCCCGCCAACTCGCCAGTTGACTAAAAAACTCCGCGCTGAAGTTTTCGTCATTCGTAATCGCGTAGGCGCGGCCGAGGGTGATGAAGTGGCCCAACCGGTTCAGCTCCCAAACCACGCGCGCATCTGAACCGTCGTTGCGAAGCAGATTGATGTCCGCGTGATATGAGGACGGCCAAAGCTGACCTGAAAAGGGATCGCGATGCCACTCGATCTCGCTCGCGCCAAAACATTTTTCGCCCAGACCCAGGAGGGGCCAGGAATGGTGTTCGACAATCCGGCCGGCAGCGTGGAGGAGTTCTTCAGTCTGTTCGGGGAATAAAGTCTTTTGTCGTTCAGCGGTCAGTGAAGGAGCAGCAAAGCCGGGGAAGAACTTCGGCGAAGTGCGCGACTGAAAATGCGCTGCCAACTCGGAAGCCGACATTTGCGCGAACTCTTCGCGCAACTGGGCGGGTTGCTGATCGAGCTCGGCGAGCATTGAACGCTCGCGCCGGCGCTCGCGCTCAACGCGAAGCCGCCGTTTGCTTTCGAGTGCAATCATGCGCGCGCCAACCTTGCCACGCAACATTCGTCGCAACTCTGAATTCAGACCCATAATTGAAATCGCGGGAGCACCGTTATCATTGTAGGGTCGGACCATGTGTCCGCCCGGTATGCAATTAGGGTGGCCGCTCGGAGCGAACACGTCCGCCCAAGCACGCGCAAATTTCAGCTCAAATTAACAGTTTGCGTTACGCGTCGACGAGCGCATCGAGAATGCGCTCTGCCGTATGTCCGTCCCAAAGCGGAATGTTTACAGTTGGTTTAGCTGTCAGGTCCAGCGCTGCAAACGCGGCAGCTACGATCTTCTCCGGATCAGTTCCCACCACTTTGTTCGTTCCCATCGTGACGGTAATCGGTCGTTCGGTATTTTCGCGGAGGGTAACGCAGGGAATGCCAAGCACGCTCGTCTCTTCCTGAATACCTCCGGAGTCGGTCAGCACCAGCCGCGCGCTGCTGTATAAACTCAGAAAATCCAGGTATCCGAGCGGCTCGATCAGGCGCAGGTTGCGAATTCTTTCGACTCGTTCAGCGAGCCCCAGCTCCGCAATAGTTTTCCGCGTGCGCGGGTGAACCGGAAAGATTATCGGCAGACGAGAACTGATCGTTTCGAGTGCGTCGAAAATTCGCCCAAACGTTGTCGGGTCGTCAACGTTCGACGGGCGATGCAGCGTCAGCACTGCGTAAGGTTTGTTCTCGAGGTCTAGCAGATTTTTGATTTGTGATTGTTCGGCGCGCTCGAGGTTTTTGTAAAGCGAGTCGATCATCACGTTTCCGACTAAACGAATTCGCTCTTCTGAAATTCCCTCGGCCAGCAGGTTGTCGTTCGCATCAGCCGACGGCGTGAAGAGCAGGTCAGCAATCTGATCTGTCAACAGACGATTGATCTCTTCAGGCATGCTGCGATCGCCACTACGTAATCCGGCCTCAACGTGCGCGACCTTCACCCCCAGCTTCACACAAACGAGCGCGCAGGCAAGCGTGGAATTCACGTCGCCTACTACTAAAACCCAATCAGGTTTTTCATGAAGGACCACGGGTTCGAATCGCTGCATGACCGCGGCCGTCTGCGCAGCATGCGATGCAGAACCAACGCCAAGGTAAACGTCGGGTTGCGGCAAGTCGAGATCGCTGAAGAAGCTGTCGGACATGGCCGCGTCGTAATGTTGGCCCGTATGAACTACAAGCGGCGCAAACTCTCGTTCGCGCCGCTTCATGGCTGCTACGATTGGCGCCACCTTCATGAAGTTAGGCCGCGCGCCGACGACGTTGATTATCTTTAACATGTTTCGAGTTCCGAGTTCCGAGTTCCGAGTTTGAGCCGTTCTATAACTCGAAACCCGAAACTCGAAACTCGAAACTTTATAGTCGGATTATACGCGCGCTACTTCCACGCCTCACCTCGCCGTTCAGCGCGTTGCGCGTATCGACGATGAGCGAGCTGAGCCGGCACACGCGTTGGTAGTCTGTCTCGCTATGGTCGGTGATAATCACCACGCAATCGTTGCCGCGCAGTTCTTCATCAGTCAACGCCACCGAGCTGAGCGGTTCACCACCGCCTTCGGTGTGCGCATCATCAAAGTGGACCTCGGCCACAAACGGATCGTGATAATGCACCTCGGCGCCTTTCGCGCGCAGTCGATCTATTATCGACAACGCCGGACTTTCGCGCACGTCGTCGATATCTTTCTTATAAGCGACGCCCAGCAAAAGAATACGCGAGCCCTTCATGGCTTTGCGTTCATCGTTGAGACCGTCGGCAATGAGTTGGACCACGTGTTCCGGCATGCGCGAATTTACCTCTTCGGCTAAACCGATGAAACGCGAGTCGAAGCCATGCTGACGCGCCTTCCACGACAGGTAATGCGGGTCGAGCGGAATGCAGTGGCCGCCAATTCCCGGCCCGGGATAAAACGCCATGAAGCCAAACGGCTTGGTGGCAGCCGCGCGAATCACTTCCCAGGTATCGATGTTCAGCGCGTAACAAAGCCGGGCCATCTCGTTTGCCATGCCGATGTTTACCGCGCGGAAAGTGTTTTCTAAAAGCTTCGCGGTTTCAGCGACGCGCGCGGAGCTAACGGCGTGCACGTCTTTCACGATTTGCGAATAGAGATGCGCGGCGGCTTCGGTTGAATCAGGCGTGACGCCGCCAACCACCTTGGGAATATTGTGCGTTTGAAATTCCGGATTACCCGGATCGACTCGCTCCGGCGAAAAGGCCAACAGAAAGTCGGCATCGAGTTTCAGACCTGTCTCCTCGAGCATCGGCAGCAACACTTCGTCAGTGGTGCCGGGATAAGTTGTGGACTCGAGAATGATTAACTGTCCACGATGCAGACGTTTTTTGATCTCCTCGGCCGCGGCCAGGATGTAGGAGACGTCGGGCTCTTTCGTTTTCCTGAGCGGCGTTGGGACGCAGATGATTACGGCGTCGCAATCCTCTAAGTGATCGAAATCGGTAGTCGCACGTAGTCGCTTGCTTTCAACCAAGTCTTTGACGAGCGTCGCCGCGACGTCGCCGATATACGAATCGCCGGCATTGATTTGCGCGGCCTTGTTTTCGTCGACCTCAAACCCGGTGGCCTGATACCCGCTGCGCGCAAACTCAACCAGCAACGGCAAACCCACGTAACCCAAACCAACCACGCCGATGTGCGCACCCTTGGCGGTAATTGCAGAAATTATTTGTTCTTTGATCATTAATTCGCTTTTCCCGGTGCTTATGAACGAAAACCCTGAATATCCAAACGGGCAAGACTATTGAGCGCTACGCGGAGTGTCAAGCAGCGGTACTGATGCGGTTTAGATCTGATTCACACCGTAACTTTAGCCCGGTGCTTTAGAACTCGAACCCACAGGAAACCGTTTAAGCGGTTTCTCGTTCCTCCGGAGTTATTCGTCGCCGCGCTAAAGCGGCGCCGTGAATGAGACTTTAAGCAACTGCACCGTTACGATTTTCTCGTCGCTTAATTTGAAAATCTCTGTGCTTCCTTTGTGTTCTCTGCGTCTTTGTGGTGAGTTTACTGGCAAACCGCCCACCACAAAGTCACAAAGATCACAGAGAACGCACAGAGATTCCTAATCAGATCGCTACCGTTTGATGATTAGTCTGCGAGACTTCGCTTGACACCGAATCCACTTGCAACTATACCCGCGATTCATGACAGTGCCGGTCAATCCTTCTTCCCCGAAACTTGTTCGTGGCCTGGGCCTCGTCGACGCCAGCATGATCGTCGTTGGTTCGATGATCGGCTCCGGAATTTTCATCACTTCGGCGGAGTCCGCACGCCTGGTGGGCGCGCCCGGTTGGCTGTTGCTGGCGTGGGCGCTCGGCGGCGTGCTCACGATCACCGGCGCGTTGTGTTGCGCGGAGTTGGCGGCGATGTGGCCGCGGGCGGGCGGCCAGTACGTATTCCTGCGCGAGGCTTATGGCCCATCCGTTGGCTTTCTCTTCGGCTGGTCGTTATTCCTTATCATTCAAACCGGCACCATCGCCGCGGTCGCCGTCGCCTTCGCCAACTTCGCCGGCGTTCTCACCAACAGCATCTCGCCAGACAATTACCTGATCGCGCCGCGCGGCTTTGGTGGTTACGCCATCAGTCTTTCAACCCAGCAACTGCTCGCCGTAGTCATGATTCTTTTTCTAACGGCGACCAACACGCGCGGCCTGAAAACCGGCAAGCTAATTCAAAACACTTTTACGTTTACGAAAACAGCCGCCCTCATCGGCTTGATTGTGATTGGGCTGACGCTTGGCTGGAATCACGGGAGCGCGGCTTATACCTCTAGCTGGTGGAACTCTGCGCACAACGGCTGGCATCCGACCTTGGCCCAGCTCGGATTTGATCCGCTGAGCTCCGGCGGAGGACTGCTGGCGCTCGCCTTAGTGATGTTGCTCGGGCGCGCGATGGTCGGTCCCCTCTTCGCGCAATCAGCCTGGAACAACGTCACGTTCACGGGCGGCGAAGTCCGCGACCCCGGCCGCAATCTGCCGCGCGCTCTCTTCATCGGTTGCGGCCTGGTCGTCGGCCTCTATCTGCTCGCGAATCTCGCATACGTGGTTACACTTCCGCTCGCGGCGATTCAAAATGCTCCACAGAATCGCGTCGCCACCGCGGTGATGCAATCGGTCCTCGGGCCACGCGGCACTGTGTTGATGGCCGTTGCGATCATGATATCTACCTTTGGTTGCAATAACGGATTAATACTTGCCGGCGCGCGCGTCTACTACGCGATGGCCTGCGACCAGCTCTTCTTCAAAAAGGTAGGTAGACTGAACCAGCGCCACGTGCCGGCGCTCGCGCTCGTTTTGCAGGGACTCTGGGCCGCGTTCTTAACTTTGCCGAGAACGGTGACGACCCACCCGCAGACCGGCGCGGTCACTTACGGCAACGTCTACACGCAACTGCTCGAATACATTATTTCGGCTGACTTGATCTTTTATGCCCTGATGGTGGGCGCGGTGATTGTGATGAGACGCAAGGCGCCGGAGGTTGAACGACCGTACCGCACGATTGGCTACCCGGTCGTGCCGCTAATCTACATTGTGTTGGCGGTGCTGATCGTTTTGGATCTGGCTTACCTGGCGCCATCAACCTCGGGGATTGGATACCTGCTGGTATTCACCGGAATTCCGGTCTACTTCGTGTGGCGCAGGAAGAACTTTGGAGTGCGCTGACCTGTCAGCGCTTTGGTTCCGTGGCGGCTTGACGCCACGCGGCTGCAACTTGCTCAACGTTAACCAGGTTGCGACAGGTCGCAACCGACGAAAGCGCTGACAGGTCAGCGCACTCCAAAAATTATTTAACCCATTCGTCCGCGATTTCTGTTTCCACTTTCACCGGCACCGTCTTCACATACTCTTCGCCCGCCATGCGCATCGCGCGCTCAACTTTCAATGCCACTTCTTCAGCTTCGTCTCCATCCGCTTCCACCACAATCTCGTCATGAATGATGTTTACGATCTGCGCGTTCGTGCCGCGCAGCTCATCTCGCAGCAGCCGCAGCGCGCGCTTGAGTATGTCTGCGCTGGTTCCCTGAATCGGCGTGTTCTTGCCGTTCCTTTTGGTCATTGAAATTTGCTGCCGGTCCTGTTCGTCGTAACGAAACTTAACCAGCCGGCCTGAACCAGTGCGCGCCTGCCGTTCACGCACCGCGCGATTCGCGGCCTCATGCAAATAGGTGTCGAGCTGGCGATAGGTGGCGAAATATTTGCGCAGCACGCCTTCCGCTTCAGGCACACCGAGCCCGGTCATTATCGAGAAACGTTGCGCGCCGATGCCATAGACCACGCCGAAATTCAGGCGTTTGGCAAAATCGCGCTGCTCGCGGCTCACCTGGTCCAGCGACACGTTAAAAACTTCCGCCGCCGTGACGCGGTGCAGATCGGCGCCTGACTGGAACGCCTTGATGAAGCCCTGGTCGCCCGAAAACTCCGCCAGTATGCGTAGCTCGATTTGCGAGTAGTCGGCGATCACAAGTTTTCTGCCCTCGGGATGGCCGGAGAAGCAGCGGCGATATTCCACCGCATGCGGCACCTGCTGAATATTGGGATTGGTGCAGGAGAACCGGCCGGTCGGCGCGCCGATCTGGCGAAAGTCTGCATGCAGCCGGCCCGTAGTTGGATTGATAAGCTCAATCATGTTTTGCCCGTAACTCGTCAGCGCCTTTTGCACGGTGCGATATTCCAGCAAGGTGGCAACGACGGGATACTCGGCGGCGAGCGGCTGCAGTTTCCAATTCCGGGTTGAATCGGGAACCGAGATTCCCAGTCGCTCCAGGGCTTTGGTCAGTTGCTGGTGTGAATCCAGATTGATGTCGTCGCGTTGCGGGCCGCCGAAAAGAGTTCCTTGTGACGACTCCTCCGCCAGCACCGACTGCAATTCTTCAGCGAGTTGGGTGCGACGCTTTTCAACTATCGCCAACTGTTCGAGCCAGCGATCCTTGTGCATGTAGAACCCAGCCAACTCCATGTCGGCGACTGCCATGACGCAGTCAAACTCAAGCCGAGCAACGTCGATCAGCGAATCGGATCGCAGTCGTTCGATCAGCTTCTCGCGCAGCGGCAACAACACTGCGGCATCGCGCGCCGCGTATTCGAGTTGGGATTCCGACAGCTCGAGATTCCAGTTGCTAAGCCGTTCAGTTTTATCAACCGCTTCGTTTAGGTAACGCGACGACACCGCTTCCAGCCCGTGCCGCTCTTCAATGTCGCCGCCGCCAACGAGCTGGCTGGCCAGCAGCGTGTCGAAAATTCCGCCGAGGTCTGCGCCAAGCGTGTGCTTGATGAACTTCGCGTCAAACTTGGCGTTGTGAAGAATTTTGATTGGACGCGGAGCAGACAAAAAAGCGCGCAGCGAGGCGAGCGATTCGGCCTGCTTTAAATCGCCGTTACGAAAAGAGTCGAGATCGATGATGTGAACGCCGGACGGCGTGGCGAGCTGAATGAGGCGCAGGCGACCGAAGTAGGGATCGAGTTCGGTAGTTTCAGTGTCGAGTCCGATTGCCTGGTGACGCGAAAGTGCTTCGACGGTTTGGCGCAGTTCTGCTTCGGTTCGGATAACCCGGAAAGCTGTATTCATCAATCGTCATTCTACGGTGTGACTGAATACTTTAGGTAATGAGGCCGTCCGATTGTCGATTTGCGATTGCCGATTGCAGATTGGCTTTATCGCGACACGCCAATCGAAAATCGGCAATCGACAATCAGCAATCAAGAGACCTCATTGCGTCTGTCGATGCTATTTCGCAGGCATAGTTTGCAGTAACGCAGTAATTGTTTTCCTTACAAGCTGCATTTCCCGCTTCGCAGCATTGCTCGTTTCCGCGTCTGAATCAGTCACGAGGCTCTTGTAGATATTGAGCGAACGCTGATAAGACTCCATGGCGCGCTCCGGGTCATTAAGTTCAGCGAACACAGAACCGAGTTCACTTTGCGCCCGGGCGGCCCGTAACCGGCGCCAGTCGACCTGCGAAGTTCCGACCGAAGTTATCGCGAAGCGATATGCATCAAGCGCCAATTGAAAGTCGCCAGTAGATTCGCCAAGTTCGCCAATGCGCAATAGCTCATCCAGGTCGCCGGTTGCATCCGGATTGTTTGCCATCGCCTGCACGCTGGTTTTGACCGCTTGCCGGTAGTATTGCATCGCTTTATCGAACGCGCCCGAATCCTGCAAGTTAAATTGCTCATACACCCGTCCGAGGCTGTAGAGCATTTTGGCCTGCAGGGGCAGGTTATTCTCAGCTTGATACGCGGCCAGAGCTTTCGCGTAATAGACTGCGGCTACGTCTTTCTGACCCGCCTCTTCGGCAATCTCCGCTATAGATCCAAAACCGGCACGATCCCAGGGAGCGTTTTCCCTAAAGGCTGCTATTGCTCGGCCGAAATAACTTTCGGCAGTCTGCTGATTGCCAACTTGTTGGTAAAGACCGCCGAGCCAAACCAGCAGCCGCACTCGCTCGGAGTCCGGAACCTGGGTACTCGGACTAACGAGTTGCTCAAAGTAATGAATTGCTTTCTGCCGGTACGGATAGATTAGACTCACGTGCTCAAATTCATTGCCGGCAGCGATAAAGTTGGCCTTCTTCATGTAATAGTCGCCAAGTTGAAACGCTGTCTTGGCTTGTCCTTCAGAGTCGCCAGCCTTGCGGTAGTAATCGAGCGCCTTTTCATAATGCTCCATCGAACCAACTTCGACTTCTGCTTTTCGTTTGCGGCTCTCGTCTGACTGCTGCGCGATTTTTCCACCCTGGCGTCCCGAAAAGAAACCTAATTTCGGGAGGCTGCGATCCAGACTGCTCAGTGCAATTAACTCGGCGAGGGCAGCGCGATCGCCGGCGCGACCTGCGGGCGCATCCTTGGTGAACTTTAAAAGCATCGTGCCCAGGGTAAACAGCGCGGCCGCCGCTTTCTGGGAGGAACTAACTGGCGCGGCCTCATAGATCTTCGCGGCCCGGTCATAATTTTTGCTAAACGACTTCACGTTGTCCAAGGTGCGCTCGTCAAGATCGCCGTTTCGCTGAATGAACTGTGCGTAAGCATTACTGAATAGGAAATTCCCATGCTGCATTTCAGAATCTGCAACCGCCTCTTTGTTATCTACCAGCGGATCTTCATATCCCTCAATTGCTTCTTTAAGCAACATGCCCGCGTTTCCATAGTCGCCCCGTTGCGCGTCGGCGACCGCATCGCGGAAGTTGTCGTTAGCTTCCCTCGCACGGTTATTCTTCTTCACTTCCTCCTCGGCTCTAACGCGTTGGGCGTCGGCCTTGGTTTTCTCCGCCTGTGCAATTTTCGTTTGCTCCTGCGCCTGGCTCAGGGCGGCTACGGCTTCCAGCCGAGCCTTATCAGCTTTCTTCCGCTCATCGTCTGCAATGCGCGCTTGTTTTTCAGCCAACTCCTCAGCGTCGCGAGCTTTCTGTTTTTCTCCTTTCTCGCGCTCCAATAATGATGAGATCAAAGACTGCTGTTTGACTGCTTCATCTCTTAAGGCAAGGGCCACGTGCTCGCTCGCCCGGGCCTGGCGGCGCGCTGAGAACGCGGCGACCGCGGTGGCCAGCGCCAGCAGAAACATGACCGCCATACCCAGACTTAGATAACGCAACCGGCGCGCGGCGCGGCGCTGTTGCTCCGCGTAAAGCTGCGCCTGTTCCAGCTCGCGACGCTCGCGCTCGATCTGTTCCAAACGCTCTTGCTCCTGAGCGGCGCGCTTTTGGTTGTCAGCTTCGACACTCGAATCAAGAAACCTGACGGCGGTCTCGAATTCAGGATTGTAGCGGTAGGCCCAAACCCGGTTTGGCCGCTGTTTCTTTCGCCACTCTTTGGTGATCTCAAGAAACGGTCCGGCAAGCAAGCCTTCCTCGCCGCGGGAGTAAAGCAGGGCCGACTCGGCCAGGCGTCGATAGATGCGGGCCGATTGCGCCTCCTCCTGAACCCAGGCCTTGAGCCGCTCCCAGTTTCGAATCAGGCTTTCATGAGAGATATCGATTATGGTGTCGGGCTCGAGCGGAGTGCCGGCTTGCGGCATCAGAAAGGATCGTCCCTCGCGACGGAAAGTGTCGATCACCGCAACGGTCTCCGCTTCCGAAGCCTCAGCGATATTGCACAACTGGTGGAGCGGCAAAGGCCGGCGGGTTTCACGGTTGTCCGTGCCCTGCTCCGTCAAAGCTTTGAACAGCTTTTGGGCGATGAGCCGGCTGCGTTCGTCAGGTAATTCATTGAACGCCTCATCAGCGTGGAGCGAAAGCGCGTCAGTCATGGTGCCGACGGCTTCATAATGTTCCAGACTGATCGGTTCGCCGTTACGTCGATGCGCCGACCAGTAATCCCAGGTTCGCATTAACGCGTGCTGCAGGATGGGCAGCTGATCGGGGTTGTCACCAACGTCGTTCATCAAGCGGTTGACCAGCGGCTCGCTAATCTTGCCGCGCGTGACGCCGACCGGCCCGGTGATCGCAAAGCGCCGCTCGTCGCGCGTCATGCGCGGAATCAAATACTGGCCGTCGTTAATCGCTTCCGGCAGTCCCTGAAACTGCGCGCAGTCGCCCAGAAAATCCGACCGCATAGTCGGCACGATGTAGATTTGGAGCTCGCGCTGTTGCGCCGCCTCGAGCAGTAACTTCACAAACGCGGAGGCATCGTCGCCGGTGCTGGAAGCGGGACGCGCCGCGCGGAAGCGAAACAATTCTTCAAACTGGTCCACCACTACCAAAAGCTTTTCGTGTTCACCGAGCCGGGCCTGACGCGCCGCGTCGACGAGTCCCAGCGAGCCGCGCCGCAGCGTCGCTTCAATCACCGCTTCTGCTTCAGCCGGCGCCAGGCCACCGCCTGCTTCAGACAACACATTCTTGTCGGCCAGCGCGGTGGCGAGATTACCGATCGGATCGCTGCCGGGACGCATGATCGCGATGCGCCAACCCGAGCCGGCGCCGGCCATCAATCCGCCGCGCAGCGCCGGTAGCAATCCAGCGCGCACCAGTGATGACTTGCCGCTGCCGGAAGTGCCAACGATGGCGAGGAAGTGTGAACGTTCGAGCCGCGTGATGAGCGCGCTTGCCTGCCCCTCGCGGCCAAAGAAGAGACGGTATTCGTCGGTCTCAAACGGCCGCAAACCGGGAAACGGATTACTGATGGTTCTTGATTCTATGGCGGGTGACATCATCGACCTCCATCCGACGCCTGCACCGCACTGACGAAGTCGCGCAGGTCGTTTGGATCGAATGAACTAAAATTTCGTATGACGAAAGGCACCAGGTGGGTTAGAAAATCTTCTTTCTGATCCGAAGGCGGGGCGCCTACATAAACGGCATTGGCCAGCCAGTCCTGTTCGCGACCGTAGCCGTAGGCCTTTTCCAGGTCCTCGAGATTTTTTCGCACCCAGGGCTCATCGCCGCTGCCGAAGTAAACGAGCGCCGCGTCACACTCCCGAAGATTCCGGCGATGGTAGTCCATGAGCGTGTCTTGTTCGCCCTGGTCGAGCCAGGTGATGACTTCGATGTTCTGTTTGAACAAGTATTCCTTGATTGGTCGCACGAAACTGCGATCGCGGTTTTCACAGATGAGGTAGACCTGCTTCAGCTTCGAGCCGGAAGCGCCGCGGGAGATCGCCTTCGGCGGATTGAGTTTTTCGACAATGCGGGTCTTCAAATCTTCGACGCTTGTTTGTAGCAACTCCGCGCCGGCCGTCATTCGTTTTTGCAGTTCAGCGACAAAAGAATTCTGGCGCTCGTCCTTGATCGTGAGCGCGCCGGTGCTCAGTCCGGGCGGTATCCAAAGCAGACGCAGAAACGCTGAGTTTGTCGCCCCGTGCTCGGCCGCCAATTGCTCCTGAATACGAACGATGCTGCGCGCATCGTCTTCCGGAGTTGAGCCGTAGCGCGTGCCAATCAAATGTACGGAGAGCGCCGAGCGCGCGAGGTTTTCGCGCACGGCTTTTTCAGTCGCCGCTACTTCTTCGAGCGGCAGTTTCTGTTCGGGCAGCACGCTGAAACCGCGTTGCCCGAGTTCGTCGCGTACTCGTTCGCGTTCCTCTGCCAAGTCGGAAGTGGTTTCAGCCAGGTAAACAAATTTCGCCGCCGCCGGTGTGCCGTTGCTCGCCTTCAACGCCGGCGGCGTCGCTATTTCGCGAACTGGGTTGGTCGATTCTACCGGCGCATTCACCGGGGCCGTTTGGTTTCTGTCTGAGTGCTTCAGCTCGATCAGAGTTTTGGTTACGTCAGCCACGAGGCGGTTGAGCATGCGCCAATAGTTCTTATCACTCGGGTCGGAACTGAATTCCGTTAGCAGGCCGCTGGCCGGGTCTTCGGCGAAAAACTGGTACCCGATCAGGTTTCTTATGTGCTCTGGCTCGAGACTCTTGAGGTGCTCGGGGAGCGGAGTCTTGACCACCTTGAATACGCGCGAGCGAAAACCCGGACCGGCCCCGGACGTTGGCGCCTCGCCGGCGTGAAACGCTTCCATTTCCCGGTTGCACCAATCAGACTGCACGTAACGCGGACTGATGATCGGCACCAGCAGCAGCGAGGTCGTCACCCCTTCGCTGATCGCGCCGGTGAGCTCGTCGTTGCCCTGAAGTTGATGACCGTCGCGCCAAATGTTCGGTTCGTAACCAAGTGCCTGTCCCACGAGAACGGAAAGACGCTCGTGCAGCAGGTCTACCCAACCACGTTCCTCACCGAAGGGGTTCAGATCGTCGAGGTGTCCATAACTGATAAAAATATCGTGAGTGAAAGCCATTGAGCTTTTGCCTCCGGATTGCCTGCGTGGCAATCCGATGATCAGAGACAATAAATTCTACGCAAACCGCGCCGGCGCAACCATTATCGCAAAATTAGAGGATTAGCTGAAAAAGCGAGGAGACGAGCGTCCTACGCGGTGTATACCTTGGAGCTTGCGGCGCTGTCAATCAGTAGAATTTTGAAGCGAACCGCCAAGACGCAAAGAGCGCCAAGTTTAAGAGTCAGGCAAAAGAAACTGTTTAGCGCGTATTTGGAATTGACTTGGCGTTCTTGGCGTCTTGGCGGTTTCATTCGGCTTGGCGGTTTCATCCGGCTTCAGATGCCGGACGAGTCTTCACCAACAGCAGCAGCAAGAGCGCTGCCGATGCGCCCAGCACCGCGCTCACCAGGAAAGCGATTTGTGGTCCACGCCAATTCCACAGCGCGCCCATCAACAGCGATGCGGGCAGCACAGTGATTCCAAACGCCAGATTGTACAAACCATAAGCCGTGCCGCGCTGTTCGCGCTTCACCAGATCCGCCACCAAAGCCTTCTCTGCTCCTTCGGAAAGTCCGAAGTAAATTCCGTAAATCATGAACAGCACCCACACTGACACTTCATTGGTGACGAACGCAAAGCCGGCGTAGACCGCCGCGTAAAGGATCCAACCGGAGACGATTAATCTTCGTCGTCCGAGTCGATCAGACAGGTCGCCACCGAAGATCGAGCTTAAGACTTTCACGATGTGAAACGCCGCCCAAAGCAGCAGCGTGTTGGGTGCCGAGATTCCGGTCGTCTGCGCGCGCAGTATAAGAAAGAAGTCTGAAGAGTTGGACAACGTGAACAACGCGAGGATGAAGAGAAAGCGTTTGAAGTTGCCGTCAAAACCTCGCAACGAAAATCGCAGCGGCGGCGCCGTTTCCGCTTTCGGGCTGACTCCGCGGCCAGTCTCGCGGACGAACATGAAGGCTACAAAGACCGCGGCGATTGCCGGTATCGAAGCGACCAGAAAAATCTTAGTGAAGTCGCCGGCAGTGGGAACGATCGCGTTGTTGGCGAAATAGAAGAGAACGACGTAGCCAATCAAAGGCCCGATGACCGCGCCGGTGTGGTCCATCGCACGATGGAAACCGAACGCGATGCCGCGTTCCTCGACGCGCACATTGTCGGCAATCATCGCATCGCGCGGCGAGCTGCGAATGCCTTTGCCGACTCGATCCGCAAGCCGAAGACCCAACACCTGCATCCAGCTGCCGGGCTCCAGCCGCGACATGCCGGTGAAAATGGATTCATCTCCGGCGACGTACCCGAATGTGAGAAAGCTGAGGAGTGCCGGACCGAACACGTCGGGCGCCCGATCGA
>Ga0207681_10001631_pt1 | contig 14467 bp, 9 predicted proteins | sample KBSS53metaG_FD_184324 | JGI IMG/M metagenome (GOLD analysis project Ga0207681, IMG submission 184324) | Switchgrass rhizosphere microbial communities from Kellogg Biological Station, Michigan, USA - KBS S5-3 metaG (SPAdes) (version 2) | ecosystem: Host-associated > Plants > Roots > Rhizosphere >... | reverse complement strand
CAGGCACGCCTCCGACGATTGCATGCGCAGGACGATCGGGCGGATCGCCGACGTGTCCTGTCCGACCATCAACCTGACCGCCACGAACGAATAGCCGCCCGCCACGTAGTCGTCGACGATCTGCGCGCTGTCGTCGGAGACGAAGTAGCTGTTGGTGGTCAGCCAGGTGCGCAGCGTCGCTGCGTTCTCCGAGCGCACGACCACGTAGTCGTAGGGACCCGCGCTGCCTTGCGACAGCACCTCGACGACGGGCGGCTGGGACACGGGTCCTCCATTGGCGCTGCCGGCACTACTGGAGGCGCCGCCCACGGCGCCGCAACCGGGCCCGCCGCCGCCGCCCTTGCAGGTCCCGTCGACCACCGTCATCAACTGGAACGACGGCCGCGTCGGCAGCTCGATGCGGTCGAACAGGATGTCCCAGCCGACGTCCACCGTGGGAACTGTGGTGACTGGGACGATCCACGAAAACGACGTGGCCGGACCCGTGTATGCGATCTGGATGTGCGCCTCGACCCGGTGCACGCCCTGCGCATCGGTATCCATCACGAACAGCACGTTCTCCGCCGCCTGCGCGATCGGCAGCGGCCCGTTGGGTGACCCCTGGTTGCAGAAGAAACCACCGCACGCATGCGCCGCGCGCGCACCGATCGAGGCCGCGACGATGCACACGAGGAACGGTACCGGTCGAAAGCACGCCATTGCAGTCCCTCCCCGCGGCAGCCGTGTAGCAAGCGCGCGGCCACCGGCAAGAACCCAGCAATGACGCCGCGAAAACGGCTCCTTCGCGTGGGGCACCTGTAGGATCCGGACATTCATGTCGCGGTCTTCAGCCAGGCGACGGCGGCCTCGCGACGGCGGCGAAGCTCGACCGCCCGGGCGGGATCGCGCTGGACGCGTCAGGCAACCTCTAGGTGGCGGACGCGCACAACCAGCGCGTGCGCATCGTCTATCACTGAGCGATCGCGCCTGACCACTTGACGCCGAGCGAGGCACCGCGATACTTGCGGCGCTTGCTTCGACGTTCGCTGTCCCCTCAAGCACAACCGCGCCGGCGCCGTTCCCGACTGATCGCGGTGCTCGCGTTCCTGGCCGGAAGCTGCGGCGGTTCCAACAAGCAGGCGCCCGCGATCGAAGCGGCCGCGTCGGCCGCACCCGCCGCGCCCGCGCCTGCGGCCCCCGCGGCGCCCGCCGCACCGATCGATGCCAGCGGATTCCGCACCGCGATCGATCTCTACGCGAACCGCGTTCACGCCGGCCTGTACCGCAACGGCCGTCTGATCGTCGACGCGGGCGGCCTCGATTTCCTCAAGTACGTCGACGGTGGCTGGAAGACGTCGTGGCTGGTCGGGATGAAGGACGAGGGCCACCCGGCCGCGCTGGTGGCAGGGCTGTCGGCGATGGCGTTCCTGCCGCTTGACCCCGACGCGAAGGTCGAGGACGCGACGCTGACGATCACGATGCGCGCGCTCGCCCCGGCGCAGCGCGTGTCGCTGTTCGTGAACGAGAAGCCGCTGTCCACGCTCGAGGTCGGCAAGGCGAGCCAGCGCTACGATGTCCCTGTTCCGGCGGCGCTGCTTCACCCGGGCGACAACCGCGTGCGGCTCACGTTCAAGAGCGCGGTCGACATCCCCGGGGGCAAGCGGGCGGCCGCCGCGGTGACGTCGCTGGCGTTGGGGCCCGCATCGCTCGGTCCGTCGGCCAGCGCGCTGGACCCGCTCGGCGCGCGCGAGGTCGACCTCGCGGGCGCGCGCCGCCGGGCGCTGGTCCCGGCCGGCGTGGCGTCACGCGTGTCGTTCTACCTGCAGCTCCCGGAGGGCGCGCACCTCGCGTTCGCGACCGGCGCGCCGACGCCGGGCGGCACCGTCCTGGCGCAGGTCACCGTCGACGGCAAGCCGCCGCGCACGGTCCACGAAGGACCCGTCGGCGCCGGCTGGACCGAGGCGCTGGTCGATCTGGGCGCCGCCGGCGGGCAGGCCGCGCGCGTCGATCTGATCGTGCGCGGCGCGAAGAGCGACGTCGCCTGGGGCGAGCCGCGCATCGTGGTCAAGGCGCCCGCGGCCGCCGAGGCCGCCGGGCAGCAGCCCAAGTTCGACCACATCTTCGTCTGGATGGTCGACACCCTGCGCGCCGACAAGCTGCGCCCCTACAACGCGAAGTCGCGCGTCGCGACGCCCAACTACGACGCCTTCGCCGCCGACGCGACCCGCTTCGCGTGGGCGCAGGTCCCCGGCACGTGGTCGCTGCCGTCACACGCGTCGCTGCTGACCGGCGTTTATCCGACGGTTCACCGCGCCACCGCGCACGAGGCCAAGCTGTCGAAGGAGGTCCCCTTCATCGCCGAGGACATGAAGAAGGCGGGCTTCAAGACCGCGATGTTCTCGTCGAACGGGTACATCTCGTCGAAGTGGGGCTTCGATCGCGGCTGGGACGTCAACCGCAACTTCATCCGCGAATCGCTGCCAAACGGCTCCGAGTACCTGTGGAAGACCGCGAAGGCGTGGCTGCAGCCGATCGTCGCCAAGAAGCAGTTCGCCTATCTCGCGACCATCGAGCCGCACGTCGCCTACACGCCGCGCAAGGAATTCCTGGTCAAGTACTGGGACAAGCCGTACACGGGACCGATCAAGCCGGTGCAGTCGGGCGTGCAGCTGGGCCTCATCAAGGGCGGCAAGCTGAAGATCACCGACAACGACAAGAAGTACCTGGAGGCGCTGCACGACGCCGAGATCTCGCAGAGCGACGCCGCGTTCGCGGGGTTCATCGCCGATCTGAAGAAGATGGACATCTACGACAAGTCAGCGCTGATCGTGGTGTCCGATCACGGCGACCAGTTCTACGAGCACGGCAGTGTCGGCCACGGCGACACCGTGTACCAGGAGCTGGTGCACGTGCCGCTGATGATCCGCGCGCCCGGCGTGTTCCCGGCGGGGAAGGTCGTGCATTCCGACGTCGAGGTGATGGACCTGTACGCGACGATGCTGGACCTGGCGGGGATCAAGCCGACGCCCGCCGCCGAGGGGACCAGCCTGGCCCCGCTGGCGCGCGACGAGGTGGGCCAGAGCCCGCGCGCCGCGCTGACCGTCGACGGGCAGGTGTCGCGCGGCCTCAAGGTCCAGCGCTACCGCATGGTCCACCGCGGCCCCGGACGCATCGAGCTCTACGACGAGTACGACGATCCGCGCGAGCAGAAGGACGTCGCCGCCGACCACCCGATCGCGCTGCGGGGCATGCGCGGCGTGCTCGGCCTGCTGTACGCGTACGAGACCACCTGGTCCAAGGCGCGCTGGGGAACCTCGGCCAACGTGACCGAGGCGTTCTACGCCACCGCCGGGGCGCCCGGCCGCCGCGGCGCCGAGCCCACCTCGGGCGGACCCAAGTAGCGGCCCCGGTTGCACGCGCGGCGGGCGGGACACACGTTCTTCGTGTGACGCCCGCGGAGATCGAACTGCTCAGCGAAGAGGACGAGGTGGCGTACGCCCCGGAGTCGGGTCAGCCGTTCGGCGGTCGGGCCAATCCCTGGGACGACGACGATGAGCCGGCCGGCGCGCATGCCTACCCCGCCGACCATCACGCCCCGCCCGGCGACGACCTGTAGAGTCGCGCCCGGCGAGGACGGCCCCTCTCCCTAACCCTCTCCCCGCTTCGCGGGGCGAGGGAATCAGATCTCGCGCTTCTGGTCGAAGCGCAGGCCGATCCGGAACGCGACGCCTGCGGTGTAGCCGCCGACGACGTAGCCGGTCGTCGTACCCTCGCCGAGTCCCAGGCTGGCTTCCTGGTTGGTGACGGTCGCCTCGCCGAGATCCTTGCGGACGAACAGCCACGCGCCCAGCACGAAGTGTCCGTCGCGTCCCAGCGTCTCGCTGACGCCGACGCGCGCGCCCACGTAGTCGAGCCAGGTCTCGTGCGGGCTCGCGGTGCTGAGCAGCGTGCCACCGACGTCCGTGAAGCGCTCCTGACCCATCTCGCCCAGTAGCTGGTAGCGGTGCGAACCGAAGTACGGCTGCCAGCCAACGACCCCGCCCACCGTGAGCCGCCCCTCGCCGAGGATTCCGGGGAAGCCGTCGACGACGCCGCCGATCGCGAGCTGGTCGAGGTTGATCAGCGCGGCGACACCCAGCTTGCCGCGCGACCCGCGCTCGGGCTCTCCGTTGTCCTGATACGTGACGCTGTGATCCCAGGTGGGCGCCAGGTAGCCGTCGACGCCGATCCCGAACGCCGGGCCATTTTGGGCGCGTGCCGGCGACGCCAGCAGCGCCACCGTCGTCAGCGCCAGAGCGCCCGCGAGGTGGTGAAAGAACTTCATGTTGGCATGGCACTACAACGGTCGTGCCAACCGAAAACCGCGGAATCACGGCTCCGCGCGGGCGCGACCGCGAAATGCCTGCGGCCGAGCGTCAAAACCCTACCAGTCGCTGTCGAATCTTGCGGCGGGTCAGGGTCGGTCCGCGGGCGCCGGCGGAAGGTCGGCGACGGTCTGCGACGTGAAGCTCGCGCTGCCGGCCGTCAGGCCGCTGGCGCTCGCCGTCAGCGTGATCGTCCCGGCGGTGCGGCCCGGGCGCACCCACGTCGCCAGCTGGCCGCCCTTCATCGTCACCGTCGTCGGGCCGATGATGCTGCCGGGGCCGCTGACGCTCAGCGTGACCTGCTGGTTGCCCGTGACGACGACGGTGCCGTTTGCGTCGACCACGTCGATGAACACCAGGCGCGCGTCCGCGAGATCGGCGCGCATGGTCGTGGCCTCGGGCCGCAGCTTGATGGCGGCAGCCGCGCCCGGCGTCTGGCGCGTGAAGGTCGCGCGCGTCGTCCCGCCCATCACGCAGTCGGCGCGCAGCGTCCCGGCGCTGAACGATCCGACCGCGAACGTGAAGGGCGGATGCTGCAGCCCGGTCCCCGTGTCGGGCGATCGGGTCGACGACAACGTGTTGTTCACGTACAGCGACACCTGATCACAGTTGCTGAACACGCGCACGGTCGTCGGCGACGTCGACGTCCAGTGGTTCGCGATGTACACCATCGGCCCCGAATCGACGCCGCTGACCGTCACGCTCGGATCGCGCTGGCTCTGCAGCATGTAGTAGGCGAACTTGGGCAGGCGGTACATGTCGACCAGCCCCGACTTGCTCATGCCGTTGTAGCCGCTGTAGTCGGACCACTGCCAGTAGCCGTCGGCCGAGAACCACGACAGCACGATGTTCTTCCCCTGCCCGTCCTGGACGTTGTTGGTCGCGGTCAGCATCGCGTTGTCGCCCGCCTCGCGCGACTGCCGCGACGTCGACGACGTGCCGCCGTAATCCCAGTCGCCGTACTCGTTGATGATGATCGGGCGCGTGTCGGTGGTGGTGCGGACGCTGTGCTGCGACGCCTCGATGAAGATGTCCGAGCGCGTGAACTGGAACTGGCCCGAGAACGCCTGGTCGCCCGGGTACTCGGCGTGGACGATGCTGTGGGCCATCATCGCCCAGGCGTCGGTGTACTGAGATTCGTTCAGGTTGGCTTCCCACACGACGATGCTGGGGTGGTTGCGGTCGCGGCGGATCATGTCGCGCAGCTCCTGGTAGCTGGCGTTGACGAACGCGGTCGCCGAGCTGAAGTTCTGCCAGCCGGTCTGCGCGTCCATCACCAGCACGCCCAGCGCGTCGCACGCGTCGTAGAACGCCGGCGCGTGCGGGTAGTGGGCGCCGCGGATGAACGTCAGCCCGGCGTCGCGGATGCGCTTGACGTCGTAGTAGATCGACTGGTCCGAGACGGCGTTGCCGAGGCCGTACGTCTCCTCCAGCATGTTCACGCCCAGCGCCTTCCAGCGCGCGCCGTTGATGGTCAGCCCGCCCGAGTGCGACCAGGCGATGCGGCGGATGCCGATGCGCGTGGTCAGGTTGTCGACGGCGGTGGTGCCGTCCTGCACCTCGGTCGCCAGCGTGTAGAGGTTCGGCGTGCTCGGGTGCCACAGCTTCGGGTTCGAGACGGTGATGGTCTGCGTGACGTCGGCGTTCGCGCCCGCGGCGACCGTGGCGGTCGACATGGCGGAGCCGACCATCGCGCCGCCGCTGTCCAGCAGGCGCGACACGACCATCGCGCTCTTGCTGGCGGTCGATTCATTGATCACGTTGGTCTTGATGCTGACCATCGCCGAGCTGGTGCTGGCGGCCGGGTACGTCACGAACACGCCGCCGCCCGCGACCTTGTTGGCGTAGACCGCGTCGGTGACGTGCAGCGGCTGCAGCACGTGCAGCGTGACGTGCCGGTACAGGCCGCCGTGATACTGGAAGTCGACGCCGCTGCGCCCGGGCGGAAAGTTCGCGTTGAAGTTGCTGTTCAGGCGGACGGCGATGACGTTGTCGGCGCCGCCGTACGACACGTCGCCGCTGATATCGATCGTGAACGGCGCGTAGCCGCCCTGGTGCGACGTCTTCATGGTGCCGTTCACCCACACGTCCGCCAGCTGCATCGCCGCGCCGAACTCGACATAGAGCTTGCGGCCCTGGTAGCCGGCCGGCACCGTGAAGTGCTTCCGGTACCACATGAGGCCGCCGTACGCGACGGTGTCGTCGGGCGTGACGAACTTGGGCGTGTGGGGCAGATCGACGTAGCCCCACGACGTGTCGGCGAACGCCTTCGCCTCCGCGCCCGAGACGTCGCCGCGGTTGAACCGCCAGTCGACGTCGAAATTGACGTTGATGCGCGTGCCGCTGATCGGCGCCGTGCCGCCGGTGCCGGTGGTGCCGGCCATGCCGCCCGCGCCCGTCGTGCCGCCGCGGCCAGCCGCGCCGCCCGCGCCGGTGGTGCCGGCCATGCCGCCCGCGCCCGTCGTGCCGCCCCGCCCGCTCGCTCCGGCCGTGCCGGTCACGCCGCCGGCGCCGGTGGTGCCGCCGGCGCTTGCGCCGCCGGTGCCGGCGACGCCGCTGCCGGTGCCCGCCATCCCGCCCGCGCCGCCCGAGCACGTCCCGCCCATGCAGGTCTGCCCCGTCGCGCACGCGTGGCCGCAGCTGCCGCAGTTCGCGATGCTGGTGGTCGTGTCGACGCAGCCGGCGCCGCACAGCATCTGGCCGGCGCCCGAGCAACCGCACGACCCGGCGGTGCAGGTCGCGCCGGACGGACAGGTCGTCCCGCAACCGCCGCAGTTGAGCGGATCGGTGCCCATCACGTTCACGCACGATCCGGCGCCGCACATCGTCGTGCCCGGCATGCACATCGTGCCGCACACGCCGGCGTTGCAGACCTCGCCTGGCTGGCAGGGCATGTTGCAGCCCGCGCAGTTCTGCGCGTCGGGCGTGATGCAGCCGCTCGTGCAAGTCAGCGAGCCGCCCTGACACTGGCACGAACCCGCCTGGCAGGTCTGGCCGGCGCCGCACGCCTTGCCGCAGCTGCCGCAGTTCTGGGGATCCGCGGCGGTGTTCACGCACGCCGACCCGCACGTCGTCTGCTGGCAGGTCGGCGGGGTGACCCCGCCTCCGTCCGGCTTCGTGCAGGCGGCTACCAAGAATATGCAACCAAAAACGGCACTTAGGGCGACTTCGTAAACTTTGTTCATGGTCCTGCTGCGTAAGTGTCGGCAGGACGGAAAACCAATCACGGAAAAGTTCACGCGGACGTCGCCCTAAAGCGGCCTGCCCTCACCCCGACCCCCCCGACCCTCTCCCGCTTTGCGGGAGAGGGAGATCTGATCCGATCCCCTCTCCCGCTTTGTGGGAGAGGGTTAGGGTGAGGGTCCGGCGGTCCGCGCTTCTACGCGGACATCCCCGCGGCTTGCGTGACTTCGGTGAGGGTCGGGATGCCGCCGGTGCCGCCCAGGTGGCGGCAGTTCAGCGCGGCGGCGGCGTTGGCGAACGGCAGGCAGCGGTCCAGCGCCCAGCCCTGCAGCTGGCCGTAGAGGAAGGCGCCCCGGAACACCTCGCTGGCGCCGTTGCTGTCGTAGACCTCGATCGGCAGCGCCGGCTGCCGCACCAGCGTCTCGCCCTCCAGCGCGATGACGCCCTCCTCGCCCAGCGTGATGACCGCGACGCGCGGTCCCATCTGCGTCAGCTCGACCAGGCTGCGCTTCATGTCCGACGAATGCGAGAACTCGGCGGCGAAGCGTTCGTTGCCGATCACGATGTCGGAGAGATCGAGCAGCTCGCCCATACCGCCGCCCAGGCGGCGCGCGTCCAGCACGACCGTCACGCCCTGGGCGCGGGCGCGCTCGGCCGCCGCGATGTGCAGCGCCGGGTTGCGGCCGTCGACCAGCAGCATGCGCGCGCCGTCCAGCAGCTTGCGCGGCAGCTCGCCCGGATCGATCGGCGTCGTGCTGCCGCGCGTGTAGCGCACCAGCCGTCGCCCCGTCCGTTCGTCGACCAGCACGAATGACGTCGGCGAGATCTTGCCCGGCTCGATCAGGATCTGGGACATGTCGACGCCGAACGCCTTCAGCCCGCGGATGATGATCGACCCGAACTCGTCGTCCGAGAGACGGCCGAAGTAGCTCGCCTGCCCGCCCAGCGAGCAGAGGGTGGCCAGCGTCGTGCCCACGGCCCCGCCCGCCTGGACGCTGAACGTCTCCAGCTCGACCACCGTCTCGGACGAGCGCGGTCCCACGCCGAGTTGCTCGACGGTGGCTTGGCCCAGCCCGACGACGCGGTCGGCCGAGGTGGTCATCGTCTCGAAAGTATCACATCGCCGAGGGCAGAACGTCCCGGCCCAGCACGGTCTGCGATCGGACGTACCGTTCCAGCGTGTCGACCGCCTTCGTGAATTGCGACGCGGCGTAGTAAGAGCGGCCCAGGTAGTACAGCAGTTCGGGACGGCGGGCGACGTAGGTCGCGTCGTCGGCCAGCGCCTTCAGCTCGTCGATCGCGTCGGCGTAGATTTCAGCCTTGTAGTCGAGGAAACCGGTCAGCAGCGAGAAGTCCTTGCCCAGGCCGGCCCACAGATCCTCGGGCCAATCCTCCAGCACCTTGTAACCGGTGACGTAGCGCCGGGCGCGGTAGTGGGCCAGCACTTCCGGATATTGCTCCTTCACCTTGGCCACCAGCTCGGGGTGCTTGTCGGCCAGGTAACCGGGAACTGTCGGCGGTTCCAGCTCCTCGCCCGGCGCCAGCGGGATCTCGGGATCGCGATCCAGCCGCGTGGACACCAGGTCCAGCAACATGCGTGCGTGCCGCGCCTCGGGCGAATCGCCGGCGGCCTCCGCGCGGCGCGTCCACAGCTCCGCCTCGCGCGCCTTGCCGTGCGCGAGCAGGCTGCGCGCCAGCCCGCCGCAGCGGCTGCTCTTGTTCGGCCCGTCGCCGTACCCGCGCACCAGCTCGGAGAGGCGCCCGTAAGGCCACATCGGCCCGTAGACGTTGGCGCGGTAAGGCTCGAACTTCGCATAGCCGAGTAGATCCCGCGGCGCGGCGAACTCGATGCGCGCGTTGTCGTCGGTGTTGAGGGGCGCGCCGGCGGTGAACGCCTCCAGCTCGTCGGGCCCCAGCAGCACGTACGCGAACACGTCGTGCGGCGAATTGAAGCCGCCGCGGCGGGCCTCGGCGCGCGTCACCGGATCGCGGAACGCGCGCTCGACGACGTCGTAGTCCAGCGGCAGCGGATCGCGGCTGCCGATCAGGATCGTGTCCGACGACCAGTCCTCGGCGGCGAACACGTAGACGTAGGGAAATTCGCTGCGCACGGTGCCGAGGATGGTCTTGATGTTCCACGGCGCCATCTCGTACAGCTGCGCCCACTGGCAGAAGATGCCGTGGTCGGCCAGGCGGGTCTTGACCAGCTGGAAGTACTCGCGCGTGAACAGGTTCGACACGCCGGTCAGCCACGGGTTCGAGGGCTCGCTGACGATGACGTCGAACTTGTCGCTCCGCTGGGTGAGGAAGTTGCGGCCGTCGCCGACGCGCGCGTTGACCTTCGGGTTCTGCAGCGGGCGGTGGTTGTCGTTCTCGAAGAAGCGCGAGCCGCGATAGACGGCCTCTTCCAGCTCGACGACCTCCAGCGACGCGATCGGGTACTGCGTGATCGCGCCGGCCGTGACGCCGGAGCCGTAGCCGACCAGCGCCACCTTGGGCGGATGCGGTTCGCTGTAGAACAGGAACGGCAGCAGGCCGACGATGATCTGCGTCGGCATGTCGGCGTCGTTCGACGCATCGACCTTGCCGTTGTTCTTCAGCGAGTAGATCTTGTCCCAGCGATCGACGCTGACCGTGGTCGCCATGCCGTCCTCGTAGAAGACCAGCTCGGGCGTCTTCCAGTCGCGCTTGTGGATCTTGCGGTAGACGTACTCGCGCGCGATCGACACGCGGAAGAAGCCCGACGAGAAGCTGCCCAGATCCCAGCGCGGGATGACCAGGCCCAGCAGCGCCATCGCAACGGCGGCGGCGACCCCGGCCTGGCGGTGGCGGCGCGGCAGCGCCGGCGCCACGCCGAACAGCATCGCCGCCAGCGCCAGATCGAACAGCACGGCCGCGTAGATGCCTTTCTCGAGACCGAGGCGCGGCAGCACGATGAAGCCCGAAAGAAACGAGCCCACGATGGCGCCCAGCGTATTCAGCGCGTAGGCATTGCCCACGTCCTTCCCGACGGATTCCAGGCCGCCCGTCACCACCCGCACGGTCAGCGGAAACACGCCGCCCATCAGCAGCGTCGCCGGCAGCACCGTGATGCACGCGAGCACGAACTGGCAGAACAGGATCGCGTCGACGCCGAAGCTGGACGACTGCAGCAGCCAGGTGAATATGTACGGGATCTTGTCGGTGAACAGGTAGGTGGCGCCGATCGCCGCCGCCGTCGCGATGTGCAGCACCGCCAGCCACAGGACCGGGTGCGGCGTCCGCTGGCTGAGCCGCGCGAAGATGGCGGCGCCCGCGCCCAGGCCGATGAGGAATGCCAGCAGGATCAGCGTGAACGAGAAGATCGACGAGCCGAGCAGGATCGCGAGCGAGCGCGTCCAGAGGACCTGCAAGCACATGGCGGTCGCGCCCGAGATCGCGAACGCCCCCATCACCGCGCGGCGCGCGCGCGCCGTGACGTCGGGCGGGGGCGGCAGCGCCGTCGTCTCCATGTGGGCCGCGACGGCGGCTTCGTCCAGGCGTTCCTCGGCGGTGGCGGCGTCCACGTCGGCGTCCGGCATGCGGCGGCGCGCGATGACGATGGCGGTCGCCAGCGTGAGGTTGAACGTGGCGGCGGTGATGTTGGTCCAGGTGACGCCGATCAGCGGCAGGAACACGAAGCCCGCGAAGAACGCGCCCGCGACCGCGCCGAACAGGTTGACCGCGTAGAGCGAGCCGATGCGCAGGCCCGATCGCCGCAGCTCCCACGGCCGCATCACGAAGTGCCGCGACAGGAGCGGCAGCGTCGCGCCCATCAACGTCGTCGGGATCAGCAGCAGCCCGGCCGACCCGACGAAGCGAACCATCGACAGCAGCAGCCAGCGATCGCCGAACACGCGGTACATCCAGCCGTTGAACGACGGGTACGCCCAGAGGATCACCGGAATCATCAGCGCGTAGAGGCCGATCGCCGCCTCGGCGAGCGCGTAGGCGCGCACCGGATTCTTGAGACGGTCCGCGTACCGCCCCGCCACGTACGACCCCAGCCCCAGCCCGCCCATGAACGTCGCCAGGACGGTCGAGATCGCGAGCGTCGTCGACCCGAACACCAGACCCAGCTTTCGCGTCCACAACATCTCGAGGATCAGCCCCGACGATCCGGACAGGAAGAAGCAGGCCAGCAGAACCGCGCGCATCGGCGACGGACTTTATACGATCGGCGGCGGGCGCCCGGCTACTCGTGAGGCCGAGCCGCGTTATGGACGAGCCGGGAAATCAATCCCCGGAGGGCGCCGGCAGTTCGGGAAAGGTCTGTGCCGGCTCGTCCGTTCGCTGGCAGCGCGCGCGCTTCAGCAGCGCCCGGGCCTCGTCCTGCTGGTCGGCCTCGCCGATCGACATCAGCAGCAGATGGCTGCTGTCGGGACAGGCGCGCGACGTCATCCAGCCGCGCAGCTCCTCGCCGTCGACGTCCATGCTGATCGGCCAGTCGTCACCCACGCGCTCGCCGAACTTGAAACTTGGCATCACCGCCTCGATGACTTGGCGGATGTCCGCGGGGTCGACGCGCGAGAACGGCCGCGCGATCATGCCGAGATGGCCGTTCGTGATCCGGAAGTCGCCGTCCGTGCTTGGCTGGTGAAACCAACCTTTGCCCACGTCGAACACGACCGGGACCTGCGTGGCGGTCCGTTCCTGGGCGGCGTCGGGATGACAGTGGAACGAACCCGCGGTGCGCCGGTGCACGCGCTCCGCGTTCGAAGTGCCACCTAACGTCGTCAACGTCACCCGACGGACGCCGCACGCGATCTGCGTGGTCCACACCGCCCTCTTTCCGACCAGCGCCGCCCACGTGCGCGTCGCGTTCTTTCCCGCGATCGCAACGTCCGACGTGATGGCAAAGGGAGTGAGCTCCTCGCGCAACACCGACGCCATCGCCTTCTGGGCCAGCGCGATCTCTTCATCCCCGTACAGGTCGCCCGGCTCCCACCGCACGTCCACCGACGGCGTCAGGGAGCCGATGCTGCTGACGGTCAGCCGCCCCTTCCGGTAGTTCTTGGCTTCGGCGTCGGTGGCTCCATACGGCAGCCTGACATCGAAGCCGGGAAAGGCGCGCTTCCGCGTCGGCGGGAAAGTGAAGTTGGTGGCCCGCACCGCCCAGACGGTGCCACCGACGACCACGATAAAAACCGAGAGCCCGATCCACAACCCTCGACTGCGCACAGGTGGACTTTACCGCGCGCCGTGCTGTTCCCGATCTTGAAAGGGGCAGCAAATGCCTCCGGCTACGTCGATGTGCGATCCTGACGTCGCGTGATCCCGGATTACTCCTTCGAGCTGCGCTTTCCGGCGACCGCCCGAACGGGCGCCCTGCATGCGCTCGCCCGCCTGTGCACGGAAGAGACGGCGGCGGCGATCAGGGCGCTCGCGTCCGGCCGCGAGACCGCGGGCGAAGCCAGCGTCGTCGTCGCGCTGGCGGTAGACGATGCGCTGCGAACATGGCGGGCGAACAACCCCGAGATGCATACGGACGTACCAGACGAAGAGGTGCGTGTCGGAAGTATCGCCGTCCAGATCGAACACGACGCCGGGAAACTGGGAATCACGCTGTGGCCGACGACGCGCGCGATGCAGATCGCGTGCGTCGATTCACCCACGCTGCGGCGCGCGCTCGCAGTCCTGCTCGCCGACCATCAGGGCATCGCCGGCTACCTCGATCGAGGCGACGGCAGCCTCGCCGAGATTTGGCCGAAGGACGAGGCGCCGCACCGCTACGAGCACGAGCTCGTTCGTCGTCTTGAATAGGGCGATAGTTCGACACCGTCGCTAATCCTGCGGCGCTATCACCTCGCGTCCGATGATGTCGGCGAACTCTTCCAGATCGTAGAGCGCGTTCTGGACGTCGCGGTCGGTGTGGCTGGCGAGCCGTTCGCGCAGCCTGTGGAGGGCGGTGCGCATACGAATCGCGTGGTCGCCGCGGACGAAGAGTCCCGGCCAGTCGTTCTGAAACTGCACCGCGCCCGTCGGCGCCTCGCCGGAGCCGCCGGGCAACGGGATCTGCAAGATGTTCGGGTTCGGCTTCATGCGGCGCGCGATCTAAACGCGCCGCCTGCCGGGTCAAGCCGCCAGCGCGATTGGCGGGCCGCGTTCGTTTCGCCGCGGATGGTGATCTTCGGCGGCCACCGCGGCGGCGCAGGCGGCGCACAGCACCAGCTCGCGCGCGATCTCGCGGCCGGAGCCGCCGGGATCGTCGCGGTAGCGCACACGCTTCGTGCCCGGTGGATCGCTCGGGCGCCGCTTGCGCTTGAACCGGTTCGCCTTCAACCGGAATGGGTACTGCCGTTCGCGGGTCTCGACGACGCGTCGAATCGGCGGGGTGCTAGGTGGAACGACCTCTCGACACAGCTGACATCGGAACAATCACATCGGCCGTCGACTGCCGGCTCCAGGGTTCGGCCAGGCCCTGAAGTGTTGGGTGAGCGACGAAGGTATCACGGCCGCGCGTGGCGCGGTTCGTAAACGCCCAGCTTGCCGCCGCCGGGCAACGTCACCTCGGTGAGTCGTCCCCAGCGGAGATCCTGCACCGGTCCGCACGCGACGCCTTTCGCCTTCATCTCGGCGACGAACGCCGCCACGTCGTCGCACATCAGATACAGCTCGTGGCCGTCGTCTTTTTCGCCCGGATGCACCGCGACCTCCGCCGGCGGCAGGCCGAAGATCATCCATCCGCCGCCGGCGTCGACGCCCTTCAACCCCAGCACGTCGCGCAGGAAGGCGCGGTCAGCGTCGGCGTCGGTGCTGTAAATGATCGAATGCGCGCCCGTGAGCATCGGCAAATCCTACCCCGGACCGCCGCTGCGAGCGAAGGCCGGCCGCGCGCGGCAGCGTTCCACCCAGGCGGCCACGTTCGCGCGGCCCTCGAGGCTGCCGCCCAGCGCCAGGACGACCAGCAGCACCGACGCCGC
>Ga0207681_10001630_pt1 | contig 14472 bp, 11 predicted proteins | sample KBSS53metaG_FD_184324 | JGI IMG/M metagenome (GOLD analysis project Ga0207681, IMG submission 184324) | Switchgrass rhizosphere microbial communities from Kellogg Biological Station, Michigan, USA - KBS S5-3 metaG (SPAdes) (version 2) | ecosystem: Host-associated > Plants > Roots > Rhizosphere... | reverse complement strand
ACAGAAGGTGGTGCTCGCAAAATGGTTGTTGACCAATCCGCGCGTGTTGTTTCTGGACGAACCCACGCGCGGCATCGACGTCGGCGCAAAGCAGGAGATCTACGCGCAGATCAATGCGCTGGCCAAAAGCGGACTGGCGATCATTTTAGTGTCCTCCGAACTGCCGGAGGTTTTGGGAATGTCCGATCGCATTTTGGTGTTGCATGAAGGACGTGTAACCGGCGAGTTCACGCGGGCTTCGGCAAGCCCGGAAGAAGTAATGGCTTGCGCCACCGGACATGCGCAGCGGGCCGCGTAAGCATCGCCCCAGCGGGGTGAGATGTTTATAGCTCGCCAGCCAATACATTTTCTTTCCGTTCGCAGGAGCGGCCTGATCTTGCGCTATTTAGATTCTAGTTGCGTTCCGCTCCTGCGAACGAAAAAAGGGTAATTAATATGGCGGTTCTTTCTATAAACATCTCACTCCTAACGGAGTGAAAGAGATCACGATGACCACACCAGACAATGCAGCGGTTGATCGCCCACCGGCAACTTCGGACTTGATGTTGACTCCAGAACCAATTGAAGTCTCGCAGGCTACCGTAATTACGCGACCTACGATCGGGCAGATGATCAGCCTGTTGGCCGCTGTGCTAGCGATAATTTGCTTCTTTTTGCCGTGGGCCAGTCTTCTAATCAACCTTAGCGGCTTCGAGCTAGCGACGAACGCCTCGGCCAGAGCAGTCCTACCCTCTCTAATAACACTATGGGTAGTCCCAGCGACAATGCTTAGCTTGATTATGGTGACTTTTGGTAAGCGCCAGTTCGGGATAACCAATCGACTGGTTTCAAGCGCTTCAGTTGTTTCTGGAATATTAAATCTTGCCGTGATTCTCTATCACATTATCGCAGCGCAGGCCGTTGTCTCCCTTCTTTTCGGCATCTACGCTTCTTTGTTATGTAGTTTCTTGGTTGCTGCTGGTGGCGTGGTCGACCTCCTATATAAGACAAGCGACGAACCGTCTGTAGAATTCAAAATACCTACCGAAGTTCTGCGCGCTTACACGATGGTGTTTGCGCTAATTGCCATCTGGATCTATTTCCACTTTTCCACCGGTCACATCTTTCTCGAGCCGCGCAACTTTTCCAATCTGATGCGCCAGACTTCTGTGACCGGCGTGCTCGCAGTGGGCATGTTGATGGTGATCGTCACCGCGCAAATTGATCTTTCCATTGGTTCACTCGTTGGACTCGCCGGCGGCATCGCGGCAATAGCGCAGGGTTGGTGGGGCTACGGCCTGATCCCTTCGTTGACTGCCGGCATCGCCGTAGCAACTGCAATCGGCGCCGCGCAGGGTGCGTTGACGGCGTACCTAAACATCCCCGCTTTCATTGTCACGCTCGGCGGCCTGCTCGCCTGGCGCGGCGTGATACTGGGACTAAGCCGTGGCGAAACAATTCCCCTGCGGCTGCAAACGTTCAAGGCGATCGGACAAAACTATGTGGCGCCGGGCGCCGGTTGGGTGTTGGCCGCCGTTGGAATCGCCGCGATTGTGTGGATGACGCTGGCTCGCAATCGTGCGCGGCGGCGTCATCATCTGCAGGTGCCGGCAATGGGCATCACGGCGTTACGCATCGCGCTGCCCTCGGCGGTGATTCTCTGGTTCATTTACACGATGAACACTTACGAAGGTGTTCCCATTCCGGTGATCATCCTGATCGCGATTGCCCTGGCCGGGGCTTTCCTGACTCAGAACACAACCTTCGGGCGTTATCTTTACGCGATTGGCGGAAACTCCGACGCCGCGCGTCTCTCAGGCATAAACATTCGCCGGCACATTCTCGCCGTCTTCTGCATTATGGGCGCGCTCGCGGGCGTGGCTTCGATCATCTACACCGCGCGCGTCGGCAGCGCGTCACCCGATGCGGGTCAACTGCTGGAGCTCGATGCGATCGCCGCGTGTGTGATTGGCGGCACGAGCCTGATGGGCGGGCGGGGAACTATGTTTGGCGCCATTCTCGGCGCGCTGATCATGGCGAGCCTAGACAACGGTATGTCGCTGATGAGGGTTCAGCCTTATTCGCAGATGATTATCAAGGGCGCGATTCTGGTCGCGGCGGTGGGACTCGACATGGCCGGACGCCGGCGCGGCTGATGAGATTTTCTTCTTTCGTGTAGTTTCGTCAATTTCGTGTTCCTTCGTGGTCGGGTTGTGCTGTTCAGAAGAATTAACCACGAAGTCACACGAAACAAAAAGAGAACGACACGAAAGATTCAAGCAGTTTCCTTCGCCTACAACGCATAATGTTGCGCGTACCGATCATCTGGATCATTTTCTGCCTGGTCTGCCCGGCTTTGTTGGCGCAAACAACTAACACCGATGCTCCGGGCGCGCCTGGTGTCGATGCGCATTGGCCCAGCGCCGCGAAGAATGGCTTTGGAACTGCAAACACCATCGCCTCGAAGGTTTGGTTTACGCTTAACAACGGCGTGCTCACCGAAGTCTATTACCCGCGACTTGACGTACCGAATGTTCAGTTGCTGCAGCTCGTGATTGTTGGCGACAAGGTTGAAACTGAAACCGACGACACGGTCCATCGTCTTGAAGTTATCGATTATCGCTCGCTTTCGTTTCGCCAAATCAACACGGCAAAAAACGGCGACTATAAAATCACTAAGACGTACGCGACCGATCCGCAGCGCAATTCACTGCTGATTCAAATTGATTACGTGAGCCGCGCTTCTAACCGGGTCTTTGTCTATTACGACCCGTCACTAAACAACAGCGGCATGCACGACACCGCCTGGACCGAGGGCGATGCCTTGCTCGCCGTTGACGGCGACAAAGCTTCCGCGTTGATCTCCAGCTCAGGGTTCGCGGCAACGTCCAACGGTTATTCGGGCAAGTCGGATGGTCTAACAGAGTTGCGTCATCATCGGTCTGGTTTCGAAACTTACCAACGCGCCGTGAATGGCAACGTGGTCCAGGTTGCCGCTTTGAATGGTTTTACTGTTGCTTTCGAAGGAACCCGCGTAACCCTGGCCCTTGCGTTTGGAAAAACGCCGCGTGAAGCTTTAGCCAATGCGCGCGCCTCCCTCGCAAAGGGATTCGAAAATGTCCTTCGTGAATACCAGGCCGGTTGGCACGAGTATCTGCGACCGCTCGCGCGAGTCGACCGGAAATACCAGGCGCAGTTCAATATCGCTGCGCTCACTTTGAAAGCGCTTGAAGACAAGACCTACCGTGGCGCGATGATCGCTTCGCCGTCAATTCCCTGGGGTGGCGGCGCTAATGCGAATGAGCCCACGACGAGCGGCTACCACGCGGTCTGGGCGCGCGATCTTTATCAAGTCGCGGCCGCATTTATCGCCATGGGCGATCGCGCGAGTGCGAATCGCGCGCTTGATTATCTTTTCAAGGTACAGCAAAAGGTGGACGGCAGTTTTCCGCAAAACTCCTGGGTCGATGGCCGTCCCATCGGTGATGGTTTGCAGCTGGACCAGGTCGCATTGCCGCTCGTGCTCGCTTACCAGTTGCAGCGAAACGATCGGGAGACTTGGCTAAGACACGTCAAGCCGGCGGCTGATTTTATTGTGCGCAAAGGTCCGGCAACCGAGCAGGAACGTTGGGAGGAGGAGCGGGGTTATTCGCCGTCGACGATAGCCGCGGAAATCGCGGGACTGGTTTGCGCCGCGCGAGTCGCCTCTATCAATCGAGATCAGACGTCAGCTAACGCTTACCTCAAGACCGCAGACGTCTGGCTGGCCAATGTTGAGCGTTGGACGGCGACTCGCGGACGGCAAGGTGAGGGCCATTACTACCTGCGTATCACTGAGAATGATAATCCTGACGACGGCGCAAGGTTGGAAATCAACAGCAGCAGCCGCGCGATTGATGAACGGGCGATCCTCGACGCCGGCTTTCTGGAGCTGGTGAGGCTTGGCTTAAAGCCGGCCAACGATCGATTGGTAGTTGAATCGCTCGCTCTAATCGATCAATTGATCAAGGTGGAGACGCCCGGCGGCTCGGGTTGGTATCGCTACAATCACGACGCCTACGGCGAGCGGTCCGACGGCGGCAACTATGATGGGCGCAACGGCGTTGGGCGGCTTTGGACTTTGCTCACGGGCGAGCGCGGCGAATACGACGTTGCAAGGGGAAACCTTGCGAAGGCGCGGACGCGACTCGATGCGATGATGGCTTTTGCCAACGACGGCATGATGATTCCGGAGCAAGTTTGGGATCGGAAGCAGAGTCCGCAGCCAGAGTTGCAGTTTGGCGAAGGCACCGGCTCAGCCACGCCGCTCGCGTGGTCTATGGCGCAGTTTGTCCGTCTCGCTGTCAACATTAAACAAGGACATAATGTGGAAACTCCAAAAGCAGTCTTGGCGCGGTATCAGTAACCTGCCGGTTGCCTGGCCCATGCCGTCGAAGGAGACACACGTGGTATTGCTGGGAGCGCAGGCGTCTCGCCTGCCTCAAGCAGCAAGTTCACTCACTTCAGGGTGAAGCATTCAATTTGGCGAAAGAATTGAGCACTGATTCCCAGTTCGTGTTTGCGGCAGACCTTGGCGGCACACATTTGCGCTTTGCTATCGTCGACTTAAACGGCCAGATCTTTGGTCGCGAGATGCAGGCTACGCCGAAGGCGGAAGACGCCGGCGAAATTGTCGACGCGCTGGTGAACGCGGTCGGCGAATGTGAACGCAAGGCGGCTGAGCAAGGCGCTCGGATTTGCGCGGTCTCCGTAGTAGTGCCCGGCACTGTCGACCTGCCCGACGGAGTTGTAGTAACCGCACCGAACCTTCCCAGTCTTGATGGATTTAATTTGAAAGCTGCCCTCGAACGCGAGCTGAAGTGGCCGGTGATTATCGAGAACGATGCTAACGCAGCGGCGCTTGGCGAGATGTGGCGCGGCGCCGGGCGAGGCTATCGCACGCTGATTTGCGTAACGCTCGGCACCGGCGTCGGCGGCGGAATTATTCTCGATGGAAAACTCTGGCGCGGCGTCGATGGTTCAGCGGCGGAGATCGGACACATCGGCGTCGATCCTTTTGGCGGCGTACGCTGCAACTGCGGCAGCTACGGCTGCCTGGAAGTTTATGCGTCGGCAACAGCGATCGTGCGCATGACTCGCGAGGCACTGCCGCGCTATCCGGATTCTTCGCTTCAGCACACGGAGGAACTGAGTTCAGCGAAAGTTTATGAAGCAGGAGTTGCCGGCGACGAACTGGCGCTCGAAGTTTTCCGGCGGATGGGAGTTTACCTGGGAGTCGGTCTGGCCAATCTCGTCAACATCCTGAATCCGGAAATTGTGGTGATCGGCGGCGGCTTAGCGAATGGCTGGAGCCTGTTTGAAAAACACATGAAGCAGCAGGTGATTGAACGCGCGTTTCCGATTCCCGGGCGGCGCGTGAAGATTGTGAAGGCGGAGTGTGGCGACGATGCGGGTCTGCTCGGCGCCGCAAAATTGGCTTTGAATTTGTAGGGGCACTTTGGAGTGCGCTGAACCTGTCAGCGCTTTCGTCCTCGCTCACTACTTTTAAGATCTCTGTGCCGCCTTTGTGTTCTCTGTGGCTCCGTGGTGAGTGTTAGCTTGGCAAAGTCTCACCACAGAGACACAGAGAACACAAAGGTGGCACAGAGAGATGAAACTAGATTACTACCATCGATCATGAAACGATGCTTTGCGATCCTTTGCTGTTCGTTCGCGCTGATTGCAGTCGCGGCCGCGCAGGACATCACTAAACTCGAGAAAATTGGCCCAGTCGCCAGCTTCACGAAAACTCAGAACGGCGTCATCCTAACCTGCCAGGACAGATCGCAAGTTCAAATAACCGTCCTTGCTCCCGACCTGGTGCGCGTCCGCGCCTCTTTCGCCAAACCGTTTCCCGCGCTCGATCATTCATGGGCGATTGCGAAAACTGATTGGCCAGCGGCGCGTTGGACAGTTTCAGAACCGCCAGGTTCCGTGGTTATCACAACCGACGAACTTGAAATGGTAATACGTCGTGCGCCGCTGCTGATCGAGTTTCGCGACGCGAAGACGCATGCTTCAGTCAACGCCGACGAACAGCCGATGGCTTTCGATGCCCACGATCTTTTGAAGGACCTGTTGTTTGATCCGCGCGCCGGCTCATTCGTTGCGGTTTCGAAGAAGCTTGGGTTCAACGAACACTTTTACGGCCTGGGGGAAAAGGCCGCGCATCTCGATAAGCGTCGCAGCTCATTTGTAAACTGGAACTCCGATACGCCCGGCTACACCGAAGGCAGAGATCCTATCTACCAGACCGTGCCCTTTTACCTGGGGCTGCAGGATGGCGCGGCCTACGGAATCTTTTTCGACAACAGCTATCGCAGCTACTTCGATTTCGGCAAATCATCGCAACAACGTGTGTGGTTTGGCGCCGAGGGTGGCGAGCTGAACTATTACTTTTTCTATGGCCCATCGCTGAAGAAAATTTTGGGCCGTTACGCAGACCTTACCGGCCACATGCCGCTGCCGCCGCTTTGGGCACTCGGGAATCAGCAAAGCCGCTGGAGTTATTACCCTGATGCGATGGCGGAAGAAGTTGTCCGTGAGTATCGCAAAAGAGATCTCCCGCTCGATGTGCTGCATCTCGATATCGACTACATGCAGGGCTATCGCGTGTTCACCTGGGATCGCAATCGCTTCCCGAATCCTAAAGGCCTAAGCGAAAAGCTGGTGCGGCAAGGTGTGAAACTGGTAACGATCGTTGACCCGGGCGTGAAGTATCAGCCGGTAGCGAAGAGTGCCGCCGTGATTACTTCGATTACGCCTGAGCTCGAGCCACAGGATCAGCGCTACTACGTTTACGAGCAGGGCGTGCAGAAGAATTATTTCCAAAAACGTGAGAACGGTGATTTGTTCGTGCCGAAAGTTTGGCCGGGCGACAGCGCTTTCGTCGATTTCACGTTGCCACAGGCGCGCGAGTGGTGGGGAAGTTTGCATCGCGCCTATACCGACAATGGCGTGGCGGGAATTTGGAACGACATGAACGAGCCTGCCGACTTCGTCGATCAAACCGGCAAGAACCAGCTTAACGTTGTCAGCTACGACGAAGGCCAGAAAACTACTCACGCCAAAAATCGCAACGTGTTTGCTCTGCTTATGGCCCGCGCAACTTACGAAGGCCTCGAGCGATTGCAACCCGACCGTCGTCCGTACGTCATCACGCGCGCGGCGTACGCGGGAATCCAACGATACTCGACCATGTGGACTGGCGATACCAACAGCACCTGGGAAGCGCTCGCGCTTAACGTTCCGATGTTCACGAGTCTGGGCTTATCAGGCGAGCCATTCGTCGGCAGCGACGTGGGCGGATTTATTGGCCGCGGCAATGGCGAGTTGTTGACGCGTGCTTATCAGATAAGTTTTCTGGCGCCGTTCTGCCGTAATCACAAAGTGATCGATGGCTACGATCAGGAGCCCTGGCGCTTCGGCAAATACTACGAAGACATCATTCGCCGCTATTTGAAGCTGCGCTATCAGCTGCTGCCTTTTCTCTATACGACTCTGGAAGAGGCGCATCGCACGGGGGTGCCGCTGTTTCGTCCCCTCGTTCTCAATTACCAGGACGACTCCAACACCTACAATCTCGACGACCAGTTCATGATCGGAGACGACCTGCTGGTGGCGCCGGTCGTCAAACCTGACGTCACGCGTCGACTGGTCTATTTGCCGCCGGGAACGTGGTACGACTATTGGAACGGCAAGAAGTACGATGGTGGCACAATGATTTCGGTGGAAGCGCCGCTGGAAACGGTACCGATGTTCGTGCGCGCCGGCGCAATTCTGCCGAGCGGGCCGCCGCTGAACTACACCGGCGAAAAGCCGCAGGACCCAATCACGTTCAATATTTACCCGGATGAGACCGGCGCGGCGTCGGGGGCGTTGTATGAAGACGATGGGCTCACGCCTGCTTACAAACAGGATGGATTTCGCCGGACGATAGTAAATGTGAAGCGAGCGGGCGCTGCTTATGTGGTAACCACGAGCGCGCCAGCCGGCAGCTATCGGCCGCCGACGCGCAAGTTTTCTTTCGTCCTTAGAGCGGCGGGCCGTAACCGAACGCTCACGACGGACGATACAGGCAGCGCGCAGACAGTTAGGATCAACTGAATAACCGCATTCCCCAACTCGCTGGTTTAGAAAGGGCACTTGTGCCTCCGCAACTCGCTCGTTTAGAAAGCACCGTTTAGAGGCGGGCACCGCCCGCCGTCTCAAGTTTAGAACTAGCATGGTTCTTGCGATGATTGAACCGGCGGGCGGTGCCCGCCTCCAAACCGTCGGGGCGATAAATGGCGCCCCTACGACCGAGGTAGAAACCTTTCATGACCTGGATTAAGACTGTCTCTCCTGAAACCAATGATGAAGTGCGACGTGCGATGGAAGCGCAGCGCGAGTTGTATCCGGCGGAATACGCCGTACCGATTCATCCCACACCTGATCAGCAGTCGTCTGAAATTGTCGCCTCGCACAGTTTGATCCCTGGCGCCCTGCATCATGCGTTTGCCACGTTCGGCAGCTTGATGTCGCCGGAACTGCCGTTGACGCGGCGGCAGCACGAGATGATCACCACGGTCGTCTCAGTGGCGAACCGGTGTCATTATTGAATCGAATCGCACGCAGAGTTTCTGCGTCGGGTCACCTTAGATGAGGATTTGGTTCGCGCGCTGCAGGCGGATTACAAAACTGCTGACATCACTGAGCAGGAAAGAACGATGCTCGACTACGTGGCCCAGCTCACCCGCGACGCTACGCGCCTGGGACGCGAAGATCATGAGCGACTGCGCCGGGTTGGCTTCGATGACCGCGGCATTCTGCAAATCACGCTGATTGCGTCGTGGTTTAACTATATCAATCGCGTTGCAGACGCCCTGGGAGTGGGCCGGGAATAGAATTTCTTGTAGGGCGTCGTGCCCCAATAAGAGCGGAGGCAAGCCCGCCTTCCTGCCTTTGAGACTCTCACATCGGCCGGCTTCTTCGACGTCGACTGTCAGCTTTGTTCAGCTCAAGCGGATGATGCAAGATTATTGGCAACGTTCTGCAACAGCACTTTTCCCACGGAGCTTGAAACAGGAGAAATGCGAAATGTATAAGACCCGACAATTGGGTGAAGGCTGAAGGTCTTCACCCCGGTATGGTCAATTGAGCTTAGCTCTTGACTGTGCTTAGAGAGCGGTGACGGAGTGAGAACGTTGCCGCTCTATTTTTTCTCCTTCAAGCCTGATCAATACTAGCTTCAGTCCAGGACACAGAAGGAGAAGCAACGTGACTACTAACAACCACGCGAGTGGAACGTTCGAGGTAAAGATGACACCCGTCTCAGGCGAAAACGCCGCGGTCGGAAAATTTTCTCTCGAAAAGAAATTTAGCGGCGATCTTGAAGGCACCAGCGCGGGAGAAATGCTGGCGATTAGTTCGAGCGTTGCGGGATCGGCTGGTTACGTCGCCATGGAGCAAGTGACGGGAACGCTTGCCGGGCGGAGCGGCACGTTTGCGTTACAACACAGCGGTACGATGAATCGCGGCGCGGCGCAACTTAGCGTCACGGTTGTTCCTGACTCAGGTACTGGTGAACTGGTGGGTTTGTCAGGAAAGATGGATATCAAGATCACGGAAGGAAAACATTTCTACGAGTTCGACTACGCGATTGAAGAGCAAACGACAGGAAAAGCTGGGCAGTAGCCCGACCGTAAGGGAGGGCGTAGATTTGACGCCTTAAGCAGGAGAGTCTCCCTGACGGTCGGGCTACTGCCCCAACAAGTCATCGAGCGTTGCGCCGGGCGCGAGTTCGAGCGGCTCGTGGCCGCGACGAAAGATGCGTGCGTTTGTTCTTCCTCTCAATTCGTGCACGCCTTCCTCAACCCGAATCATGCATCCTTCGCGCAGGCCCACCACCGGCGTTTCATTGTCTTCCAAAAACTGATTGATTCTGACTTCGCGCGTTTCGCCCATGTGGGTGGAGTTTGGATCCGGATCGAGATAGTGCGCGTTAATCTGAAAATTAATTAGGCCGAGCGAATGGAAAGATGGTGGTTGGACAATAGGCATGTCGTTGGTTGTTTTGATTGTGGGAGCGGCCACCACGGCGCCGGCGCTGGAACCGATATAAAGCATTCCCGCCTCGACTCGTTTGCGTATGCGTTCCACCAACTCAAACTCGTAGAGAGTTTTTAGAAGCCTGAAGGTGTTGCCGCCGCCGACGAAAATAGCTTCTGCTTCGTCCAACGCCGCCGTCGGATCCGTTGCTTCATGAAGCGAATGCAACGTGTAGCCCATGGCCCCAAAGCGCGCTCGCGCCTGCGCGGCATACGCAGCGCGGTCATGTAACGCAAACGGAACGAACAGCACGCGCCTGGTCTTACCGAGCACGTCGCGGAGTTCGGCTTCGGCGTGATCGAGATAAGCGCTGCCGTGTAAGGTTGAGTTGCTGATCAGAAGCAATCGTTTTCCAGTAGCGTTACCGTCTGACATTCGCACTCCTTGTAGGTTTTACGAAAAGTACCGATCGTTGTGCACATTTGCATCAGAACCGGGAGCGGTAGCGACCGGCTCTAAGTTCAACTTGAATAACTCGCGCCAGGCAGAACCACAATTCTTAGTTGCGCTTTAGACCAGTCGCTACCGCTCCCGGTTCTGATAACGAATGAGTTTAGACTTTTCTGCCCAGCCTGATTCTAGCCCAAGCTTCTGCCTTTTAGTTCAATCACCTGCGCGATCTACCCCAAAAGGGAAACGCTAACAACAAATGCATACCGTATCGTAAGTTATCGAGTGCGCTGAACCTGCGCGCGAACGATGGTTCCCTTTGAAATCGCGTTTTTTCCGAAGGCTCACGCACGGCCGGCGCTCGTGGCATACCCGTTGCCAAAAGGTGGCCACGGAGGCACACATGAAAAAAGCTATCGCAACCCTTGTCACCCTGATCGTTCTCAGCATGGCAGCGCTTCCCGCGGCTGCTCAAACCCGGAGCCGCTGCTCGACCAGATCGACTTACAACGGCCGCACAGCTTACGACACCAGTTACAGCCGCGACGTGCGGTATCGTAATAACGCCTACCGCAACGACGCCTATCGCAACGACGTTTACACCGACAACTACTACGGTCAGAACCGCTCCGTTTGGCAAGAACACCGAGACAAGATCACAACTGCGGGCGGCGCACTGGGCGGCGCGCTCCTCGGCGGCTTGATCGGAGGAAAGAAGGGCGCCGTGATTGGTGCGGTTACAGGTGGGGCCGGAGCTGCCATCTACACTTATAAAATCCGCGACAAGTACCGCCGGTACTAACTGTTTGCGGTAAAGCCTGGTCACCGATTGCAAAATCGATGACCTTGTTTGAGGCCCGGATGCGAAGGGGAGAGCGCATCCGGGCTTCAACAGTTTTGCGATCTCAAATCTGAGATTTCAAATCTGAGATCTTGAATCTGAGATTTCAAATTCAAAAGCTATCAACAAGACCGCGGCCGTCTCGCCCGCCTCAACCTACGCGTTCACTCGACAATAATAGAAACCGCTATCTTTAGACTGTGGCATTCAACGCGGGCGGGCGCACGCCCGCGGTCCCCAGTGATTAACAAGCGCAGTCTTTTGGACAAATTCCCCGCCTGTCGCTTAAGGTATCCCCGCCAGGCTCGTTGTCCATTCTAATAACAATTCCGACGATCACGCATGCGCCGCAAACGTTCTCGCGTCAGAAAGCCGTTAGCAAAACTTCTCCTGGTTTTAATGGGTTTCGCTTTTGGCGCTCTCATCGCTGAAGTCGCGCTGCGTGCCGTCGGCTATTCGTATCCTGAATTCTACCGCCGCGACGATGTTGTTGGTGTTGCACTTCTTCCCAATGCTGCCGGCTGGTATCGCCGCGAGGGTGAGGCATACATACGCATCAACAGCGACGGTTTGCGCGACCGGGAACATTTGCTCGCGAAAGCGCCTGGCACTTTTAGGATTGCGCTGCTCGGCGACTCTTACTGTGAAGCGCTGCCAGTTCAACTTGAAGATGCATTCTGGTCGATACTGCAAAAGGGGCTTCAGGAATGCCGCTTCGCTGGTGACAAGAACATTGAAGTAATCAACTTTGGCGTTTCGGGCTACGGGACGGCGCAGGAGCTACTCACCTTGCGCGAAAAAGTTTGGAAGTACTCTCCCGATCTTATTCTGCTGGCGGTTACAACCAACAACGACATCACTGATAACTCACCGGCGCTCAAAAAAACGCACGACGTGCCGTACTTCGTTTACATAGGCGACCAGTTGACGCTTGACGATTCCTTCAAGCATTCGCGTGCATTCGCGTTTAGCAATTCCCGGATTGGACGTATTGGACCGTGGCTGCGTACGCACTCGCGACTGGTTCAGGCGATAACGCAAGGACAGCGCGGATTGAAGGTTCTACTCGCGTCGTGGCGTGCAAAACGGCAGGCCCAGCCGACCCCACCAGCATCATCGGCGACTCCAGCACCCAGCAGCACCAGCAGCGACACGCAAAGATCCGCCGGCAAGTCTGACCTGTTTGCGCGCTCGGAAGAACTTGGCACCGACAATCTCGTTTATCTTGAACCGAACAACGCCGTTTGGAATGATGCCTGGCACGTCACCGAAGGGTTGATTGTGCAAATACGCGACGAGGTTGCTGCGCGCGGAGCGAAGTTTGTCGTGGTCACGTTGAGCAATGGTCCGCAGGTGTTGCCGGATCCCGCAGTGCGCGAACGTTTTAAGAATCGGTTCGGAATAACCGATCTGTTCTATCCTGATAATCGCATCAAGGCGCTTGGCGCACGCGAAGGAATTCCAGTGATCACCCTCGCGCCGGACTTGCAAGCTTTTGCCCAACAAAACAACATGTTTCTGCACGGCTTTGGGGAAAATATCGGCAACGGCCACTGGAATGTCGCCGGTAATCGCGCATCCGGTGAATTAATTGCTAAGAAATTATGTGAGGAGCCGCTTCTGAAATAGCGTCGCTGCCGAAGTTCTGTTAGAAAGAGTCATGCTGGAAACAGACCAACCAATTGTTGCGGAGAAGAGAATGCACTACTACGAAAATGTTCTGGGACTGATCGGCCGGACGCCGCTTGTGAGGCTTCACCGAATGACACGCGGCATCAGCGCGACGGTGCTCGCAAAAATGGAAAATCTGAATCCGGGCTTTTCGGTCAAGGATCGAATCGGCATCTCGATGATTGAAGCAGCCGAGCGCGAAGGGAAACTGCAACCGGGCGGAACAATCGTGGAAGCAACTTCAGGAAACACGGGAATTGGTCTGGCGCTCGCGGCCGCAGTCAAGGGTTACAAGTGCATTTTTGTAATGACTGACAAAGCGTCGGTTGAGAAGTCGCGCTACCTGAAAGCTCTCGGCGCTGATGTCGTCATCACCCCGGTATCGGCGAAACCGGGAACGCCCGATCACTACGTCTCCACCGCACAAAGGATCGCACGCGAAACTCCCAACTCGTTTTATCCCGATCAGTATTCGAATCCGGCCAACCCGGAAGCGCACTATCGCACCACCGGCCCAGAGATTTGGGACCAGACAGAAGGCAAGATTACGCACTTCGTAGCGGGCATCGGAACCGGTGGAACGATCTCAGGTACTGGTCGTTTTTTGAAAGAGAAAAATCCGAACGTGAGAGTGATTGGCGCCGATCCGTTTGGATCGATTTTCAAAACTTACAAAGATACGGGAAAGATTATTGAGACCACGCCTTATCTGGTCGAAGGTATCGGCCAGGAAGTGGTGCCGCCTAACGTCCACATCAAGTATGTGGATGAAGTCGTGAATGTAACTGACGGCGAATCGTTTGAGCTGTCGCGGCAGCTAGGGCGAACCGAAGGAATCTTTTGTGGCGGTTCAAGTGGCACGAATCTGGCGGCGGCGTTGCGAGTGGCGCGCGACCTGGATGAATCCGCAGTCGTAGTTTTCATTGTCTGCGATACCGGCGAGCACTATCTGACCAAACATCACTCAGACGAGTGGTTGAAAGAGAAGCGCCTGCTCGAGCCGCAACGAATGACGGCCGGCTTGATCAGCGGCACGAAGGCCGTTAACGCACCGCAGTCTTTGGTTTTTGTAAAGCCGCAGGACAAACTCGGCGAAGCGCTGAATAAGATGAATGAGCTTGGTCTCACGCAAATTCCGGTGCTCGAAGACGGACGTCCGGTTGGTTCGCTCAGAGAAAACCGGGTGCTCGCGAAAGTTGTGCGCAATCGGCATTTGCTGGAAGCGGCAGTGAGCGAGGTGATGGAGGCGAGCTTTCCCACGGTGGACGTCGACGCGAGCGCTCAGGAAGTGACGCAGCGGCTACAAACGAGTCCGGCCGTTTTAGTTGAAGAGTATGGCCGCATCACCGGAATCATTACGCGGCACGATGTGCTGGATTTAAGACTGGGGAATACGGGCTCGCTGGTTTAAGCGCCGGGCGTGCGTTCGTAGTAATGCGCCACCAGGTTTGGCTCCAGCTCTT
>Ga0207681_10001629_pt1 | contig 14473 bp, 10 predicted proteins | sample KBSS53metaG_FD_184324 | JGI IMG/M metagenome (GOLD analysis project Ga0207681, IMG submission 184324) | Switchgrass rhizosphere microbial communities from Kellogg Biological Station, Michigan, USA - KBS S5-3 metaG (SPAdes) (version 2) | ecosystem: Host-associated > Plants > Roots > Rhizosphere... | reverse complement strand
TCTCCAGCCGTGCCGGATAGGCCTCCTTCGGGCTGGCGAGGCCGTAGCCGGCGAGCAGGCTGTCGCCCACGGCAAGGATGCGGCGCTCCGGGCCCATCACCGGCACGGCGTCCTCCGCCGGCGCCGAGGCGACGGCCTCGCTGGCGGAACCCTCCGGAATCGGGCTCCCGCGCGAACACCCTGCAAGCGCCATGCACAGGCCCAGCACCGCCGTTACAACCCTGTACATTTTGCCTCCTTGCCGCTCCGCCCCTAGCTATGCCATCCCCCGCCGGTGACAAGCCCCCCACAGCCGCCGATCATCCGCGCCAGCGGCCTCACCCTCACCCTGGGGCAAACCCAGATCCTCAAGGGGATCGACCTTGCCGTCGCCCCCGGCGAGACGCTGGCCCTGCTCGGCCCCTCGGGCTCGGGCAAATCGTCGCTGATGGCCCTGCTCACCGGGCTGGAGCGGGCATCCGGCGGCTTGCTGGAAGTGGCCGGGGCCGATTTCTCCGCGCTCGATGAAGACCAGCTGGCCCGGGCGCGGCGCGGCCGGATCGGGATCGTGCTCCAGGCCTTTCACCTCCTGCCGACGATGACCGCGCGGGAGAATGTTGCTACGCCGCTCGAGCTCGCCGGCGAGCCCGAGGCGCAGGCCCGTGCGGCGGAGGAACTCGCTGCCGTCGGCCTCGGCCACCGGCTCGATCATTACCCCGCGCAGCTTTCGGGCGGCGAGCAACAGCGCGTGGCCATCGCCCGCGCCCTCGCCCCGCGCCCGCCGCTGCTCTTCGCCGACGAGCCGACCGGCAACCTTGATGCGGCCACCGGCGCCGCCATCATCGACCTGCTCTTCGCCCGCCGCGAAGTGACGGGGGCGACGCTGGTGATCATCACCCACGATGCCGACCTCGCCCGCCGCTGCGGCCGTGTGATCACCCTCGCCGACGGCCGGATCGCCAGCGATGTCCGGAGCTGAAGCCGACGCTACGCCGGCCACTCCCCTCCCGCAGGCGGGAGGGGCTGGGGATGGGCAGGCGGCCAGCCCCTCGCCTGCCGGCATACCCACCCCTACCCCCTCCCGCCTGCGGGAGGGGAACTCGCCCCACATGTCCGCTACCCTCCCCTGGCCCACCGCCTGGCGCATTGCCCGGGCCGACCTGTCATGGCGCTTCCGCGGTCTCAGGCTGCTGCTGGCCTGCCTGTTCCTCGGCGTCGCCGCTCTTGCCGCCATCGGCACGCTGACCGGCTCGATCGAGCGCGAGCTGACCAGTCGGGGCCGCATGATCCTGGGCGGCGATATCGGCGTCGAAGTCTGGCAGCGCGATCTTACCGCGCCCGAACTTTCCGCACTGAATGCCCTCGGCACCGTCAGCCTCGGCACCCGCCTCCAGGCTATGGCGGCGGCCGGCGATGCCACGGTCCCGGTCCAGCTCAAGGCAGTCGATGACAAGTGGCCGCTCGTCGGCAGGCTCTCGTTGACCGATGGCCGCAAGGTCGACGCGCCGCCGCCCGGGCAGGCCTGGCTGGCCGAAGGCGCCGCCGAACGGCTCGGCCTTGCGCCGGGCCAGCGCTTCACCATCGCCGGCCGGCCGCTCATGGTTGGCGGCATCATCGCCGACGAGCCCGACCGGCTGGGCGAAGGTTTCTCCTGGGGCATACCCGTCATCGTCCGGTCCGATTTCCCCCGCGCCGCCGGGCTCACCGCCACCGGCTCGCAGTTCCGCACCCGCGCCGCCGTGGCCTTCAATGCCGACTACGATCCAGCCGCTGCCACCGCCAGCCTCCAGCGCCGCTTCCCGCAAGCCGGCTTCACCCTGCGCACGCGCGACAAGGCCGCCCCCGGCACCGAGACTTTCATCGACCGGATGGGCCAGTTCCTGGTCCTCGTCGGCCTCGCCGCCCTCGTGATTGCCGGGATCGGGATCGGACTTGGCCTCGCCTCATGGCTGGAGGGCCGCCGCGCCTCGATCGCGACGCTCAAGGTCCTTGGCGCGACCAGCGGCGACATCGCCAGGATCACCCTGCTGCAAGTCGCCGCCGCCTCCGCCGTCGCCATCGGCGCGGGCCTCGCCGTGGGCATCCTCGCCACGCCGCTTCTCGCCAGCGCCTTGGGCGGCCTGCTCCCGGTCAGCCCGGGACTGGTGATCGACGGCAAGGCCCTCGCCGTCGCCGCAGTCTACGGCCTGCTTGTCGCCCTCGTCTTCGCCGCCCCGCCGCTTGCCCGCGCCCGCGCTTTTCCGGCCATGGCCCTGATGCGCGCGCGGGTCAGCCCGCTCGCCCTGCCGTGGCGGCATGCGGCGCTGCCGGTTCTCATCGGCCTTGCCGCGGTCGTTGCCCTTGCCCTTGCCACCTCGGCCCAACCGCTGGTCACCCTGGGCTTCCTCGGCGGGGCCGCGGGGACCCTCGCCCTGCTGGCCCTGCTCGGTCTGGCCCTGCGCCGCCTCGCCGCCCGCCTGCCCCGCCCGCGCGGGGCCCTGCGGCGCACGGCGCTCGCCAACCTCCACCGCCCGGGCAGCCAGGTCCCCGCCCTAGTCACCGCGCTCGGCTTCGGCCTCTCCGCCTTCGTTCTCCTTGCCGCGGTGCAGACCGCGATGAGCGCCAACATTGCCGCCCGCGTCCCCCAGCGCGCACCCGATTTCTTCGTGCTCGACGTGCCCCGCGAACGCGCCGCCGAGTTCCGCGCGGCCGTCGCCATGACCGCCCCCGGCGCCCAGGTGCGCATGGTGCCCAACCTGCGCGGCGCAATCCTCGCCTATGGCCCGCCCGGCCGTCTGGCGCGCGTGGCCGACCAGCCGGGCGCTGCCGATAAAAGCTGGGCCCTGCGCGGCGAGCGCGGGCTGACCTATGCCGATGCCGTGCCCGAGGGCAACACCCTCACCGCCGGGCAATGGTGGCCGAAGAACTACGCCGGCCCGCCGCTCGTGTCCGTGGACGAAAAGCTGGCCGACGCCATCGGCCTGAGGCTGGGCGACCGCATCGCCGTCAGCCTGCTGGGTGTGGAGCGCGAGGCCACCGTCGCCTCGTTTCGGCGGATCGACTGGGATTCGATGGGCTTCAACTATGTCCTCGTGTTCAGCCCGAACATGCTGGCCGACGCCCCCCACAACCTCGCCGCCACGATTGACCTGCCGGCCAGCCCGGACGGTGTGAAACGCCGCCCGCCCGGCCTGCTGCGCGCCCTCGTCCGCGCCTTTCCGGCCGCGTCGGTGATCGAAACCGGGCCGATCCTGCGCGACGCGCGCGGCCTGCTCGATCAGGTCAGCCTCGCCATCCTCGCCGCCGCCGGGGTGGCGGTGCTGGCCGGCATCGCCGTCCTCATCGGCGCCATCGCCGCCGCCCGCGCCGCGCGGACTTACGACACGGCCGTGCTGCGCGTGCTCGGCGCCAGTCGCCGTCAGGTCCTGCTGGTGCTCCTCGCCGAGTACGGCTTTATCGCCGGCCTGCTCGCCCTCATCGCCCTCCCGCTCGGCAGCGCCGTTGCCTGGTGGATCATCGTGCGCCTGTTCGATTTCGAATGGCTGCCCGACTGGCCCCGTGTGCTGGCCGTCCTGGCAGGCGGCCTGGCGCTCGTCCTCGGCTTCGCCATGGCGGCAACCCTGCCCGTGCTGCGCGCAAGGCCGGCGCAGGTTTTGCGGGAGCTTTAGCAGGGGGTTCACGCAGAGTACGCAGAGAAGAATGAGGAGACGCAGAAGGCGAAGCGCCACCGGGCTGCGCAGCGGCCCTGTTCGTAAGACCTGCGCTCTCGCCATGCCGCACAGCGGCTCCGCCGCAAGCTACCTCTCAGCGTCTCTCTTCTTCCTTTGCGCCTCTGCGTGAACCAGAATCAGAACGCTTCAAGATCAGTCGGATTCTTCGGATCCGGCCCAAACCGGTTGGGCCCCCGGGTGCCCTCAAGACACATGAATACCAGCAGCGCGAACCAGCCGAGGAACGGGATCAGCGCCAACAACAGCAGCCAGCCCGACCGATCCTGATCATGCAGCCGCCGCACCGAGACGGCGATGCCCGGGATCAGGCTCACCAGCGAGAACAGGTTCTGGACCATGCCCCCCGGCCCCTGCACCATGACGTTGCCGGTCATCATACCAGCGCCGGTCATGTAGGAGGTGCGCCCGAACACCACGCCGATCGCCAGCGAGACGAGCACCTGGAACAGCACGAACATCCAGTATTCCTTGCGCCGCGAGCGGCCGGTGAATTCGGCATAGCGGCGATAAGGCAGGATCATCCATTCCATGGCGGTACTCCTCGCTGGCGGGACGGGGGTGGTTCAGGCGAAGGCCTCGTAGCTGTCGGTGCCCTTGGGATCGGGCCCGAAGCGGTTCGGGCCCGGCGTTCCGGGGAGGCACATCAGTACGAGGAAGCCGAGTTGTATCAGCGCCCCAAGATAGGGAACCTGACCAAGGACCGCCACACCCAGGTACCACCAGCCCGACATGTCGCGATCATGCAGCCGGCGCACCGTCACCGCGATGCCCGGAATGATAATTGCCAAAGTGAACAGGCCGATTGCGCCAAGGCTGATCCAGCCGACCATCGGGAGTTCGCCCCACGGCACTGTGGTCCCTGCTGTCACTGACGGCCAGATCGCCGAAAAGATCATGAGACCCAACACTGAATAGACGATCATCATCAGCAGGGCGAACATCCAGTATTCCTTGCGGCGCGACCGCCCCGAAAACTCGGCGTAGCGTCGTAGCGGCATCAGCATCCATTCCATGGCTTGCCCCCTTGTCCAAACATGCCCGGCGCCATTGCCCTCGAGCTGTCTACGATCCGCGACCTTTCATGCATGGTGCCCCTTGGCGGGCGAGGAGACAAGGCCGGATCGGATCGTGAGCAACGACCCACACACAACCCGCCATCCTGAACTTGTTTCAGGATCCATGGCGCAGCATCGCCCGCCACACGGTGCCGGGGATGAAGCGCTGCGCTCATGGCGCGATTCAATCGGCATGGCGGGCGCTCTTAATGGCGAGCGCCGTGTATCAGGCAGGGTCCCGCCGTGGATCCTGAAACAAGTTCAGGATTACGGGATGACGGGGTGGCCAACTTGCGGGTGCGGCCAGTCGCCTTCCCCGCCCCCCTCAGAACCGATAGCGCACCGACCCGCCCCAGGTCCGCGGTTCACTTGGATAGGCGGAGATCGAGCCGGGCTGTACGGGGGAATCGAAGATCTGCAGGATCGTGCGGTTGTTGGTGATGTTGCGGCCCCACAGCGTCAGTTCCAGCCCGCTGCGCATCGCATAGGTCAGCGAGGCATTGGCCAGCTTGATCTCCTGCTTACGGCTGGTCGCCGCGGCTATGGCCGCGGTGTAGTCCAGGCCGGTCACCTGACCCACGGCGTTCTTCACCTTCACCACCAGGTTGGGCAGCCCCTCCACCAGGGCGAAGGGCGCCTCATAGTGATAGTCGCCCCGCATGATCACATGGTCGCCATTCCCGAGCTCGTGGTCCCACTGGCCGCCGATGGTGGCGGTGAAGCTGGAGATGCCGCCGGGCCGGGTGCCGGTGATATCGCCCACGCCCGACTGCCTGAAATCGTCGTACTTGGGATCGAGGTAGGTCATGCCGACATTGAAGGTGAGTTCGCGGGTGGGCTTGATCATGCCCTCGAATTCCACGCCCCAGGCGCTCTGCTTGCCGGCATTGGCCAGCTTGAAGCCGGTGCCGGTGAAGATGTTCGACTGGAACCCCTTGATCGACTGCTTGAACACCGCAAGATTCGCCGTGGCATTGCCCCAGTTCCCCTTGAGCCCGGCTTCCCACACGGCCGAATCCTCGGGATCGGCATAGCGGCTGCCGACGGTGAGGTTGGGGTAGAGGGGATTGCCGGCAAAGGCCGCTTGCACGGAAGCCACCGGCCGGCTGTCACGCGAAAGGTTGACCGAGGCGGCCTTGTAGCCGGTCGCATAGCTGGCATAGACGTTGACGCGATCGGTGAGATCGTAGGCCGCGCGGGCGGTAAACGACCAGTTGCCATCGCCGATCCGCCCCGTTTCCAGCGCGTTGGGCACGTTGAGGAATTGCGGCATGAACTGGAACGCCTTGAGGTCGTTCAGCGGATTGGCCGTCGGATCGTTCATGTAGGCCGCGGCGAAGAGCTGGGCCTGCTGCAGGGTCGCCCCCTTGTCGAGCGCGCCGGCCGCCAGCAGCTGGGCCCGTAGCGGCGCCAGCGCCGGGGCATCGAGATCGATCGCCGAGAACACGTCGCTCGACGTGGTGGCGGTGGAGAAGCGCTTGGCGTCGTGGGTGTAGTTGATCCCGCCGGTCAACGTCAGGCGGTCGTTCACCCGGTAGTCGAACTGGGCGAAGGCCGACCAGCTTTCGTCCTTCAGCGCATAGTTTTCGTCCATCCCCTGGCCGGCGCGGAACAGGGTTGACCCGCTGCCATCAACCGCGCCCAGTGCGCCGGACAGGCCGGCAAGGTTGTTGCAGGCGAGCGATACGGGCGTGTTGAAGCAGCCGGTCGCGCCCTGGATGAGACCGTTGGCATAGGCCTGGAACTGGCTGCCATATTGCAGCTCGTTGTGCTGCTTGATCTTTTCGTTGAAGTAGAAGGCGCCCAGCAGCGCATTGAACGGCCCGTCCCAATCGGTCGAGGCGCGCAGTTCCTGCGTGAAGGTGTCGATCTGCAGGTCCTGGTAATTGCGCCGGAGCAGATCGGCCGCGCTGAAATCGCTGTCCTGGTTGGTCACCGCCCCGGTGTGGCGGAAGGCGGTGATCGAGCTGAACTTCAGGATCCCGGCGCTGTAGTCCACCTGGCCGGAGAGGCCCCAGTTATCGATCTTGTTGGTCGAGGGGAAATTGTAGGCCACCCGATCGGCATAGGGCGCGGCCGGATCGCTCAGCTGGCCGCCGAGCAGCTCGACCACCTGCGACGCGCCCAGCCCCGGCGAGCGCTGGAGGTTGATCGCGGCGCAGCACACCTCGTCAATCTTGCTGTAGTCTCCGATCAGCCGCACCTTGAGATCGGCCGAAGGCTTGATCAGCACCTGCCCGCGCACGAACCAGCGATTGCGCTCGTTCGACTTGGTGCCGGTGCCGGTATCGGTAACATAGCCGTCGCGCTTGTTGTAGCCGGCGGCGAGGCTGGCGGCGACCGTCTGCGAGATCGGCCCGGTAACGTAGCCCTTGGCGACCACGGCGTTATAGTTGCCGTAGCTCGCCTCGAAATTGCCGCCGAGGGTGAACTTGGGTTCCTTGGTCACCAGCGAGATCACGCCGGCCGAGGCATTCTTGCCGAACAGGGTGGACTGCGGCCCGCGCAGCACCTCGATCCGCTGGACGTCGGGCAGGTCGGAGATCATCGAGGCCGAGCGTGAGCGGTAGACCCCGTCGACGAACAGGCCGACCGAAGGTTCGATCCCGGCATTGTTCGCGCCATTGCCGAAGCCGCGGATGTAGAAATTGGTGCTGGCCGAGCTTTGCAGCGTGTTGACCCGCAGCGAGGGCACCACGGTGGAAAGATCGCGGATATCGCGGATCTGGGCGCGCTCGATCGTCTCGGCGGTGGTGACGGTGACGGCCACCGGCACGTCCTGCAGGGTCTGCTCGCGCTTGGTGGCGGTAACCACGATCTCGTTGCCGCTGGCATCCGCGTCATCGGCAGGAGGGGCCGGCTGTGCTTCCTCGGGCGCCGGGGCAGCCTGGGGCTGGGCCTGGGCCTGGGCGGCCACCGGTGCGGCTAGCGCGGCGAGGGCGATGCCCCAAGCCAGGGCGTGGCGGCTGGCGACGGCAAAACGACTGTCGGAAATGATCATGGCGCGGTCCCTCTCCCGGTGCACTGCGGCAAGGTGTTGGCGGCGATCCCTTGCCACCGAATTGACGCAGCCCCTTCGTGCTTGTCCCAAACCATAGGAATCCCGCCGGCCCGAGGCAACGGCAATCGCCTCCATTCCCATGGGGACAGGGCCTTGTGGCCGTGCAGCAACAATGCATTCCATTCGCATACGCCGCGTGGCGGTCGCCATGCTTGCCCGAATCCGCCGGTTCGGCTACGGGCGCGCAATTGTTGCGCCGCAGCGAATATGCGGCCCCGCCGCCAGCCGAAAGACCTCAAGTCCCATGTCCGCCCCGCTTCCCCTGCGCAATATCGCGATCATCGCCCACGTCGACCATGGCAAGACCACCCTGGTGGACCAGCTTTTCCGCCAGTCCGGCACCTTCCGCGACAACCAGCGCGTCGAAGAGCGGGCGATGGATTCGAACGATCTCGAAAAGGAACGCGGGATCACCATTCTCGCCAAGTGCACCTCGGTGGAGTGGACCAACCCGGGCACTAACGAAACCACCCGCATCAACATCGTCGACACGCCCGGCCACGCCGATTTCGGCGGCGAGGTGGAGCGGATCCTCTCGATGGTCGACGGCGTGATCCTGCTGGTCGACAGCTCGGAAGGCGCGATGCCGCAGACCAAGTTCGTCACCGGCAAGGCCCTCGCCCTCGGCCTGCGCCCGATCGTTGTGGTCAACAAGATCGACCGCCCCGACGGCCGCGCCCAGGAAGTGCTCGACGAAGTGTTCGACCTGTTCGTCGGCCTTGACGCGAATGACGACCAGCTCGAATTCCCCGTGCTCTACGCCTCGGGCCGCAACGGCTACGCCAGCGAGGACGAGAATGCCCGCGAAGGCAATCTCACCCCGCTGTTCGAGAAGATCGTCAGCCACGTCCCCGCGCCGGCCCTGGAAGTCGATGCGCCGTTCTCGTTTCTCGCCACCCTGCTTGACCGCGACAACTTCATGGGCCGCGTGCTTACCGGCCGGGTCCAGTCGGGCACGATCAAGGTCAACCAGCCGATCCACGCGCTCGACCGCGACGGCAAGGTGATCGAGGTCGGCCGCGCTTCCAAGCTGATGAGCTTCAACGGGCTCGACCGCGTGCCGGTGGAAGAAGCCCGCGCGGGCGACATCATCGCTCTGGCCGGCCTCGAAAAGGCCACCGTGGCCAACACCATCGCCGACCCGGTCGTGGTGGAGCCGATCGAGGCCCAGCCGATCGATCCGCCCACCCTCTCCATGCGCTTTGCCGTGAACGACAGCCCGTTTGCCGGCCGCGAGGGTGACAAGGTCACCAGCCGCATGATCCGCGACCGCCTGATGCGCGAGGCGGAGACCAATGTTGCCATCCGCGTCACCGAAAGCGCCGACAAGGACAGCTTCGAAGTCGCCGGCCGCGGCGAACTTCAGCTCGGCGTGCTGATCGAGACCATGCGCCGCGAAGGCTTCGAGCTTGGCATCAGCCGCCCCCGCGTGCTGTTCCAGACCGACGACAGCGGCGCCCGGACCGAGCCCTACGACACCGTCGTGATCGACGTGGACGACGAGTTTTCCGGCACGGTCGTCGACAAGATGCAGCGCCGCAAGGCAGAGCTGACCGAGATGCGCCCCTCGGGCCCGGGCAAGACCCGCATCACCTTCTCCGCCCCGGCGCGCGGCCTGATCGGCTATCATGGCGAGTTCCTTTCGGACACCCGCGGCACCGGCATCATGAACCGCCTGTTCGAGAAGTACGGCCCTCACAAGGGCGCCATCGAGGGCCGCCAGAATGGCGTGCTCATCTCGAACGGCACCGGCGAGGCCGTGGGCTATGCCCTCAACAGCCTCGAGGAGCGCGGCATTCTCTTCGTGTCCCCGCAGGAGAAGATCTACGAGGGCATGATCATCGGCGAGAACGCCAAGCCGGATGATCTCGAGGTCAACCCGATGAAGTCCAAGCAGCTGACCAACTTCCGGTCGACCGGCAAGGACGACGCTATCCGCCTCACCCCGCCCCGGGTCATGACCCTCGAACAGGCCATCGCCTATATCGACGACGACGAAATGGTCGAAGTCACCCCCAAGTCGATCCGCCTGCGCAAGGCCCTGCTCGACCCGCATGAGCGCAAGAAGGCCGGCCGCAAGAAGGAAGCGGCGTAACTGGTATCCCCCCCTCCCGCAGGCGGGAGGGGATGGGTAGACGCGCGATGCGCCCGGCCATGAGGCCCTGCCCCGCTGGCCGAACGCCACCTTCGTCCTTGCGCTGCCCGCGATCTTTGGTGCACAGCCCCGTGCAATCAAGGAGACGGGAATGGACAAGGATGACCTGCTGGACCTGGGCGGACAGGCTGCCCTGATCACTGGCGCCGGGCAAGGCGCGGGCCGGGGCATTGCCATGCTGTTCGCCCGCCACGGCGCCCGGGTCGCGGTCAACGATTTCGTGCTCGATCGCGCCGAAGCCGTTGCGGCGGAGATCCGCGCGGCGGGCGGGGAGGCCGTCGCCGTCCAGGCTGATGTGAGCGACCGGGCCTCGGTCGGTGAGGCTTTTGCCGCCGCGAAAGCGGCCCTGGGCCCGGTTACACTGCTGGTGAACAATGCCGGCAACGCGGGCCCGCGCAAAGACATCGCAATGGATCCGCCGTTCTGGGAAACCGCTCCCGAGGACTGGCCCCACTTCTTCGGCACCAATCTGTTCGGGGTGATGAACTGCTGCCACGCCGCCATGCCCGACATGGTCGCCGCCCGCCATGGCCGGATCGTCACGATCACCTCGGATTCCGGCCGCGTCGGCGATCCCCGCCTCGCCGCCTATGCCGGGGCCAAGGCCGGAGCGGCAGGCTTCATGCGCTCGCTCGCCAGCGAGGCCGCCCGCTACGCCGTGACCTGCAACAACATTTCCCTCGCCACCCAGGAGCCACCTACCTGGGCTGACTGGACCGAGGAGCAGAAGGCGGAGTTCTACCGCAGCCCCCAGGGCCAGACCCGCATGGCGCGCTACGCCATCCGCCGCTTTGGCAAACCGCGCGACGTGGCCGCCATGGCCCTGTTCCTCTGCTCTGATGCCGCGGACTGGATCACCGGTCAGACCTACCCGGTCAACGGCGGATACAGCTTCGCAATCTGACTTCCCGTTCAGTCACGCCTTAATAAACCTGAACGAATGCTGCCAAGCACACTCGACACGCGTTCAGGTTCACAAGCCTAAAGATGAACTCAAGCGGCGAATCAGCCAAGGCAATCGGGCCTGACCTGAGCCGCCGCAAGGAGTTCAGCCATGAGCATCTTCAAGAAGGCAACGCTTGCCACCGTCCTCGGCGCCACTGCCCTGAGCGCCGCCAGCCCGGCCATGGCCCAGGGTTACTACTACGGCCATCGCTCGGGCGGGGACAGCACCGGCGCAGCCATTGCCGGCGGCATCATCGGCCTGGCCCTCGGCGCCATCGTCGCCTCCAGCGTCAACAACCACCACGACCGCTACGCCGAGCGCGGCTGGACCTGGCGCGACGGCTACTACTGGGACCGCGACGGCCGGCGCTACTACCGTGACGGCCGCCCCTGCGAGGACAACCGCGGTTATCGCAACGGCTACTACGACCGGCGCGGCTACGACGATCGTGGCTACGGCTACGGCGACCGCGGCTACTACGGGCGTGACAACTACTATTCGGGCCAAACCTCCCGCTACGGCTACTGATCTTCCCCAGACCGACCCTGCGGCCGCCCTCCCGCGGCCAAGGGGAAGGGAGGGCGTCCGGCCTGCCGCCGGGCGCCCTTTGCCGTGGCTGCCCGATGCACATTTCGCCGGTGATAGCTTGCCCGAAGCACCGGGCCGGGCGTGGACATTGCGCGCGCTTGCCGTCACCTACGCATGACCAAACAAGCGGGGCATGTAACGTGACTTTCGTGGCGAAAATTCTTCTGCTCGGCTCTGGCGAACTGGGCCGCGAGTTCGTGATATCGGCCAAGCGGCTCGGCTGCGAGGTCATCGCCTGCGACGCCTATGATAATGCGCCGGCCATGCAACTGGCCGACGGGCGCGAAGTCTTCTCGATGCTTGATCCCCTGGCCCTGCGCGCAGCGATCGAGCGCCACCGGCCAGATTTCGTCGTGCCCGAGGTCGAAGCGATCCGGACCGAGGTCCTGGCCGAACTCGAAGCCGAGGGGGTGCACATCGTGCCGTCGGCCCGCGCCACCCAGATGACGATGAACCGCGATGCCATCCGCGAGGTTGCCGCGGTCGAGCTGGGCCTGCGCACCTCGCGTTACCGCTATGCCGAAAGCCTGGACGAGGTTCGCGCCGGCGCCGCGCACACCGGCCTCCCTTGCGTGATCAAGCCGGTCATGTCCTCGTCGGGCAAGGGCCAGAGCACGGTCCGTGACGAGGCCGACCTCGAAACCGCCTGGAACTATGCCGTGGCCAACATGCGCGGCGACCGGGCGCGGGTCATCGTCGAGGAATTCGTCGCCTTCGACTATGAAATCACCCTGCTCACCGTCCGCACCCGCGAGGGCGTGCTGTTCTGCCCGCCGATCGGGCACCGCCAGGAACGGGGCGACTACCAGGAGAGCTGGCAGCCGGCCGCAATGTCGCCCGCGGCCCTTGCCGCCGCGCAGGACATGGCCCGCCGCGTGGTCGACGATCTTGGCGGCTACGGCATCTTCGGCGTGGAGTTCTTCGTCAAGGGCGAGGACGTGATCTTCTCCGAACTCTCCCCGCGCCCCCACGATACCGGCATGGTCACCCTGATCTCGCAGGGGCTCAGCGAGTTTGACCTGCATGCCCGCGCGATCCTCGGCCTGCCTATTCCGCAGGTGACGCTTTATGGCCCGTCCGCGTCCGCCGTCATCCTTGCCGATCGCCATGCCGGGGAGTTGGCCTATGCCGGCCTCGCCGAGGCCCTGGCCACCCCGGGGGGCGAGGTCGACCTCAGGATATTCGCCAAGCCTACCGCGCGCCCGTGGCGGCGCATGGGCGTCGCCCTGGCCCGGGCCGGGACAACCGACGAGGCCCGCCGCGTGGCGGCCAAGGCGGCCGGCAAAGTGCGGATCGTTTACGGCGGGGAATGAGCGCCAGCCGCCTGCCGTGGCCTTGAATTCAGCCTGTCGCAAACCGTCGCAGGGTTAACCGGGCGTTCAGCCCCAAAATGGCTCAATCTCTCCTAACCGCGCGGCAGGAGCGGGTTTTTCTAGGCTGGAGAGAACCCACCATGACCCTTCTCAAGAAAGCAGTACTGGCCGGCGCGCTCGGCGCCTCGGCCCTGACCGTAGCCTCACCGGCCATGGCCGACGACTGGCGCTGGCGCCGGCACCACGGCGGCGACGAAGCCGGCGCGGCCGTAGCCGGCGGGATCATCGGCCTGGCCCTGGGCGCAGCCATCGCCTCGGGCAGCCGCGACCGCTACTACGACGACGACTATTATTATCGTCATCACCGGCCGCGCGCACGGGTCTACGTCTACCAGTCCTACCCGCGCTACTACGGCGGCTACGACCGGCCTTACTACCGCCATTACTATCCCCGCGGCTACTACAACGGCTACGGCGGCGGCTACTACGGCGGCTACGGCGGTTATTACCGGGGCTGGTAAGGCCCTCGCCAAAACCTGAAACCGGGTGTAGGGGGCGGCCGCATGTCGGCGGCCCCCCCGAACTCCTCAGCGCCTTATGCGGATCTCCGCATCGCCCTGTTCAGCGGTAACTACAACTATGTCCGCGACGGGGCGAACCAGGCGCTGAACCGGCTGGTCGGCTATCTTCTGCGCCAGGGCGCCCAGGTCCGGGTCTATTCTCCCGTCGTCGAACAACCCGCCTTCCCGCCGACCGGCGATCTCGTCAACCTGTCCTCCTTCGCCGTCCCCGGCCGGGCCGAGTATCGCATCCCGACCCATCTTTCCCGCAACGTCCGGCGCGACCTGGCGCAGTTCGCGCCCAACGTCGTTCACGTCTCCTCACCCGACCCCGGCGCGCACCGCGCCGTCTCCTGGGCCCGCGCCCGCCGCCTCCCGATCCTCGCCTCGGTCCACACCCGGTTCGAGACTTACCCGCGCTACTACAATCTCGCGTTCATCGAGCCGCTGGTCGAGGCGCTGCTGCGCCGGTTCTACCGCCGCTGCGATGCGCTCGTCGCCCCGTCGGAATCGATGGCCCAGGTCTTGCGCGAGCAGCGCATGAACTACGATATCGATATCTGGTCGCGCGGGGTTGACCGCGAAATCTTTGACCCCGCCCGGCGCGACATGGCCTGGCGCCGCCAGCTCGGCATTGCCGACAACGAGGTCGTCGTCGGCTTCTTCAGCCGCCTCGTCATGGAAAAGGGGCTCGACGTCTTCTCCGACGCGATCGACGAACTGCGGCGCCGGGGCGTTGCCCACCGCGTCCTGATCGTCGGTGACGGGCCCGCGCGCGACTGGTTCGGGAGCCGCTTGCCCGACGCCATCTTCGCCGGCTTCCAGTCGGGCGATAACCTCGCCCGCGCGGTCGCCTCGATGGACGTGCTGTTCTTCCCCTCGATCACCGAAACCTTCGGCAACGTCACGCTCGAGGCGATGGCCAGCGGGCTCCCGGTCGTCGTTGCCGCCGCCACCGGCAGCGAGAGCCTGGTCTACGACAACCGCTCCGGACGCCTGATCCGCCCCGGCGCGATCCGCGAATATGCCGATGCCCTGGAAGCCTACATCGCCGACCCGGCCCTGCGCGCTGCTCACGGCGCCGCCGGCGAAGCGCGCAGCCGCGA
>Ga0207681_10001625_pt1 | contig 14491 bp, 9 predicted proteins | sample KBSS53metaG_FD_184324 | JGI IMG/M metagenome (GOLD analysis project Ga0207681, IMG submission 184324) | Switchgrass rhizosphere microbial communities from Kellogg Biological Station, Michigan, USA - KBS S5-3 metaG (SPAdes) (version 2) | ecosystem: Host-associated > Plants > Roots > Rhizosphere >... | reverse complement strand
GCTCGCCGGGCCCACGCTCGAGGTGGAAAAGCTCAGCCCGAGCGCGATGGCGCTGGGGCTTGGCGAGGCGGCGGTCGAGGCGGCCTGGGCCTATTCGCAGGAGCGCAGCCAGTTCGGCATCAAGATCTGCGGCCACCAAGCCGTGCGCCATACCCTGGCGGATGTGCAGACGCGCCTTCAGACCTGCCGCCTGATGCTGCGCGAGGCGGCCGATCTGGTGAACCGGGGCGAGCCCAGCGCGGTGCAGACCTCGATGACCAAGCTCTACCTCTCGGAAACCATCCGCGACATCGTCATCAAGTGCCAGCAGGTGATGGGCGCCTATGGCTATTCGGATGAGTTCGACATGGAGCGTTATGTGCGCGATGCCATGGTCCTGCCGATCTTCGGCGGATCCACCGCGATCCAGCGCAACAACATCGCCAGCCTGATGCGCCTGCCGAAGGGCTGAGCAGGAAGGTCGCCTTGCCCTGGTTGCCGGGAGGGTGAGTAGCGACGTGGTACTGCAGCGCAGGTCTATTGCCAGCGGACGGACCTGCCACTTCTGGAGACCGTGAGGGCGGGGCTGTCGGCCGGCCCCTCCGGCCGGTAGGTAAAGCCGTCGGTCTGCGGGTCTTCCCAGTCGGCGTCGGCCATGACGGCCCCGTCGGGCCGGCGCCAGGTGCCGGGCTCGGGAAAGCGGTTGGTCACAATCGGGTGGCTGGCCCTGGCGCGGGCGAGGTCGGCGACGAAATCTTCGAGCTCCGTGTCGCGCCGCTCCCAGTCGAGCCAGCCGATGCTATTGTCCTGGCAATAGGCGTTGTTGTTGCCTTGCTGGCTGCGGCCGAACTCGTCGCCGGCGGTGAGCATGATCGTACCGGTCGAGGCGAACAGGGTTTCGAGCAGGGCGCGCTGGTCGGCGCTGCGGCGAGCGAGGATCTCGGGGTCACCGGTCGGGCCTTCCCAGCCGCCGCTCCATGAGAAGTTCTCGCCGTGGCCGTCGCGGTTGTCCTCGCCGTTGGCTTCATTGTGGCGATGGGCGTAGGCGACGGTGTCGGCCAGGGTGAAGCCGTCATGCGCGGCGAGGAAGTTGACGCTGCGGCAGTCCGCCCCGAACAGATCGGACGAGCCGGCAAGGCGGGTGGCGAGCGGGCCCACCGGCGCATCGCCGCGCCAGAAGCGACGAACGTCGTCGCGGAAGCGGTCGTTCCATTCGAGCCAGTTCGCCGGGAATCGGCCCAGCTGGTAGCCGCCCGGCCCGATGTCCCATGGTTCGGCGATCAGGACCCGGTCGGCCAGCAGCGGATCGGCCGCCAGTTCGGCGAAGATCGGCGCCTCGGGCGAGAAGCCGGGTGAACGGGCCATGACAGTGGCAAGGTCGAAGCGGAACCCGTCGACGCCGCAATGCGCGACGAAGTGGCGCAGACTGGCCAGCACCAGCGCGCGCACGGCGGGATTGCCGAAATCGAGCGTGTTGCCGCAACCGGTGTCGTTGATCAGGGTGCCGTCCGGGGCGTGGGCATATGCGCCATTGTCGAGCCCGCGCAGGGACAGGATGCCGCCGTGAACGTCGCTCTCGCCCGTGTGGTTGAACACCAGGTCGAGGATCACGCCGATGCCGGCGTCATGGAGTGCGGCGACCGTTTCGCGCAGTTCGGCGACGCCGCCGGGGCACAAACCCGGATCGAGGGCCATCGGGACGACGGGATTGTAGCCCCAGGCGTTCGCGAGCCTGAGTGGAGGCAGGTGGCGCTCGTCAATCCATGCAACTACCGGCATGAGCTCGACCGCGCCGACGCCGAGCTTGCGCAGGTGAGCGATGATGGCCGGGTGGGCGAGGGCGCCAACCGTACCGCGCAGGGGCGGCGGCACTTCAGGGTGCTGCATGGTGAAGCCGCGTACGTTGATTTCGTAGATCAGCTCGCCCCGGGCGAAACGGGGTGGGCGATGTGGCACGGTCGGCAGGGGCCGGGAGATGACCGCGCGCGGGACCAGGGAGGCCGTATCGACGCCGGGGCGAGCGAGATCGGGGTGCTGGATGAACCGGCGGTCCAGTTCCAGCGCGTAGGGATCGACCAGCAGCTTCGCGGGATCGAACCACAGCCCACGTTCGGGCGCCCATTCCCCGTCCGCGCGGTAGCCATAGCATTGGCCGGTGAGGTCCCCCGGCAAATCGGTTAGCCAGTCGTCGCCGTCGCGGTGCATGGCCAGCCGGGTTTCCGCTTCCCCATCGAACAGGCATAGCCACAGGGCCGAAGCGCCGGGCGAGCGAACGGCGAAGCGCGTCCGTCCCTCGCTCACATGGGCCCCGTAGCGGCGGGTCACGTCACCACGTCGGGCCGGTTGCGCCCGGTGTGACGGGCGATTCCGGCAATCGCTTCGGCAGCGGCGACGAGATCGGCGAGGGCCTCGGCGGTGTCGCGCTCGAGGTCTCCGCCGGCAGGCTCGTAGGCCTCAAGATAGACCCGCAGCGTCGCGCCCTCCGTACCCGTGCCGGAGAGGCGGAACACCACGCGCGAACCGCCGGTGAACAGCACGCGCAGGCCTTGATTGGCGCTGGTCGAGCCGTCGACCGGGTCGGTGTAGGCAAAGCTGTCCGCCGCGCTGACGGTCAGCGGGCCGAAGTTGCGGCCGGGCAGGCCGGGCAGGGCCGCGGTCAATTCGGCGATCAGCGCGTCGGCGCGGTGACTCTGGACCGCTTCGTAATCATGCCGCGCATAGTAATTGCGCCCGAACCGGGCCCAGTGCCGGCGGGCCAGTTCATCCACGCTGATGCCCTCAGCCGCGAGGATATTGAGCCACAGCAGCACGGCCCAGAGCCCGTCCTTCTCGCGCACGTGGTCCGAACCGGTTCCGGCGCTTTCCTCGCCGCAGATCGTGGCCTTGCCGGCGTCGAGCAGGGAGCCGAAGAACTTCCATCCGGTGGGAGTCTCGAAGCACGGCAGGCCAAGAGCCTGCGCCACGCGGTCCACCGCCGCGCTGGTCGGCATGGAGCGGGCCACGCCCTTGAGCCCCTTGGCATAGCCGGGGGCAAGGTGGGCGTTGGCGGCAAGCATCGCCAGCGAATCCGAGGGGGTGATGAAGCGGTGGCGGCCGATGATCAGGTTGCGGTCGCCATCACCATCGGAGGCCGCGCCGAAATCGGGGGCGTCGGGGCCCATCATCAGATCGTAGAGCGCGCGGGCGTGGACGAGGTTGGGATCGGGGTGGTGGCCGCCGAAATTCTCCAGCGGGACGGCGCCCCGCACCGTGCCCGCCGGGAAGCCCAGACGCCGTTCGAGGATCTCGACCGCATAGGGCCCGGTCACCGCGCTCATCGCGTCGAAGGCCATGGTGAAGCCCTGCGCCACGGCCTCTCGGATCGCGGCGAAATCGAACAGGCTTTCCATCAGCGCGGCATAGTCGGCCACCGGGTCGATCACCTCGACGGCCATGGCGGCGACCGTGGTGGTGCCGAGCCGGTCGAGGTCGATATCGGGCGTGTCCTCGGCCAGCCAGCGGCCGATCGTCAGCGTGCGGGCGTAGATCGCTTCGGTGACCGCTTCGGGCGCGGGACCGCCGTTGGCGACGTTGTACTTGATCCCGAAGTCCTCGTCGGGGCCGCCGGGGTTATGGCTGGCGGAGAGGATCAGACCGCCGCTCGCCCCATGCTTGCGGATCACGTGGCTTGCCGCCGGGGTGGAGAGGATCCCCCCCTGGCCGACCAGCACCCGGCCATAGCCGTTGGCGGCAGCGATGCGGATGGCCTGCTGGATGACGGTGCGGTTGTGATATCGCCCGTCGCCGCCGATCACCAGCGTGGCGCCGGGCGCGCGCATGGCCACGTCGAACACAGACTGGATGAAGGCCTCGGCATAGCCGGGCTGCTGGAACACGCGGACCTTCTTGCGCAGGCCCGAGGTGCCGGGCTTCTGGCCGGGGAAGGGAGCGATCGGGTGAACCCTGGTGGTCATGCCTTGCCCGTGAGTTCGCGGTAAAGCGCGGCATAGGCCGCGCCGCTGGTGTGCCAGGAGAAATCGGCCTTCATGCCGCCCCGTTGCAGGGCCTGCCATTCATCGGACTGACCGTAGAGCGCAATGGCGCGGGAGATCGCCGCCGCCAACCCCTGGTAGCTGACCCCGGCGAACTGGATGCCGGTGGCGACGCGGGCGGCGCGGGCGGCGAGGTTGGCGTCGATCACCGTATCGGCCAGGCCGCCGGTGCGGGCGACCACGGGGACGCAGCCGTAGGCGAGGGCGTAGAGCTGGGTGAGGCCGCAGGGTTCGAACCGGCTCGGAACGAGGATGGCATCGCCGCCGGCCTGCATTCGGTGAGACAGGCCCTCGTCATAGCCGATCCGCAGGCCGATCCGCCCGGGGTGACGCCCCGCGGCGGCTTCCAGCCCGGCGACGATGGCCTGATCGCCGCTGCCGAGCAGGGCCAGCCTGCCGCCGAGACCGACGAGATGGTCGAGCACCTCGACCAGCACGTCCATGCCCTTCTGCCAGGTGAGCCGGCTGACAACAATGAACAGCGGGCCATCGCCGCTTTCCAGCCCGAACTCTGCCTCAAGCGCGCGCTTGTTTGCCACGCGGCGGGCGAGGGTGCGGGCGGTGTAGGTGGCGGCGAGGTGGGGATCGTTGGCGGGGTTCCATTCGGCCGTATCGATGCCGTTGACGATCCCGCGCACCGGGGCGCCCCGGCTGGTGACCAGCCCTTCCAGGCCCATGCCGAACTCGGCCTCGCGGATTTCCTCGGCATAGGTCGGGCTCACCGTGGTGATCACGCTGGCCGCCTCCATGCCCGCCTTCAGGAAGCCGACGCCGCCGTGGTATTCGACGCCGTCGATCGCCCAGGCCGCCTTGGGCAGGCCGAGGTTGCGGAAGATCTCGCCCGGATAATAGCCCTGGAAGGCCATGTTGTGGATGGTCATTACCGTGGGCACGGGCAGGCTGCCCTTGACGGGCGCGAAACGCAGGTAGGCCAACGCCATGGCGGCCTGCCAGTCATGCGCGTGGACCAGATCGAAGGCGTGGCCATTGACCAGCCCCCCGCCGAGATCGGCGGCGGCCCGGCCGAGCGCGGCGAAGCGGCGCCAGTTGTCGGCTCAGTCGCGGCCCAGCGCATCGCCGTAGAGCCCGCCGGGCCGGTTGAACAGGCCGGGGGCGTCGAGCACGACCAGCGGCTGTTCGCCAAGCTTGCCTGCGACCAGCCGCGCCGGCTCACCGAGCAGGATGGTATAGGCATGGAGCACCTTGGGCCGCTTGAGCCCGGCCATCACCGCCGGATAGCCCGGCAGCAGCGTGGTGATCGCCACCCCATGCGGAGCCAGCGCCGCGGGCAGGGCGCCCACCACGTCGGCCAGCCCCCCGGTCTTGACCAGCGGCACGGCCTCGGAGGCCACGGACAGAACGCGCACGACCAAAGCTCAGCCCTTCAGCTTCTCGATCATCGCGCCGGTGATCAGGCACACCCCGCTGTCGCTCCGGCGAAAGCGCCGGGAGTCGAGGTCCGGGTCCTCGCCCACGACCAGCCCTTCGGGAATGCGCACGCCCGCATCCAGGATCACCCGGCTCAGCCGCGCCCCCCGGCCGATGTTGCAATAGGGCAGGATCACGCCCTCGTTGACGCTCGAGTAGGAGCCCATCTTCACTCCGGTGAACAGCAGGCTGCGGGTGGCGACGGCGCCGGAGACGATGCAATCCTGGCTGATCAGCGAGGAGATCGCGTGGCCCCGGCGGCCGTCCTCGTCGTGCACGAACTTGGCCGGGGCGGCAATGATCTGGTCGGTCCAGATCGGCCAGTCGCGGTCGTACATGTTGAGCTTGGGGACCGTGTCGGTGAGATCGAGATTGGCCTCGAAATAGGCGTCGAGCGTGCCGACGTCGCGCCAGTATTCCTCGATCTGCTCGGCCGCGCGGATGCAGCTGTCGGTGAAGCGGTGGGCCACCGCCTTGCCGTGCTTGACGATGTAGGGGATGATGTCGCCGCCGAAGTCGCGGTTCGATCCGGGCGTATTGATGTCGCGGCGAAGCTGCTTGAACAGGAACTCGGTCTCAAACACGTAGATGCCCATCGAGGCCAGGGCATGGTCGGGATCGCCCGGGATCGCGGGCGGATCGGCGGGCTTTTCGACGAAATCGGTGATCGTGCCCTGGGCGTCGACCGCCATGACGCCGAAGCCGGTGGCATCCTTGCGGGGCACGACGAGGCAGCCCACCGTCACGTCCGCGCCCGAGTTGACGTGCTGCTGCAGCATCAGCTCGTAGTCCATCTTGTAGATGTGGTCCCCCGCGAGGATGACCATGTACCTGGGCGCGTAGGACTGGATTATGTCGATGTTCTGGTAGACGGCATCGGCCGTGCCTTCGTACCACATCTGCTCGGAGATGCGCTGGGACGCGGGCAGGATGTCGAAGCTCTCGTTGCGCTCGGGCCGCATGAAGTTCCAGGCGCGGTTCATGTGCCGGATCAGCGAGTGGGCCTTGTACTGCGTGGCGACGCCGATGCGGCGGATGCCCGAATTGATCGCGTTCGACAGGGCGAAGTCGATGATCCGGCTCATGCCGCCGAAATAGACCGCCGGCTTGGCACGCCGGTCGGTCAGCTCCAGCAGCCGGCTGCCGCGCCCGCCGGCCAGGACATAGGCCATGGCATCGCGCGCGATCGGTTGCGAATACGTAGCCCTCATCTCATTCGCTCCTTGGAGATCAATCCATCGGTTCGAGCATGATCGTTGCCAGTGGGGGTAGCACGACATGCGCCGCCCCATCCCTGGCCCCGACCATACCCATGTTGCCCTTGCCGCTGCCGCCGTATTCGCCGGCATCGCTGTTGAGGATCTCGCGCCATTGGCCGCCCTGCGGCAGCGGTACGCGGTAGTTTTCGTGCAGAACCGGCGTCAGGTTGCTGATCACGGCGACCGGCTTCTCCCCCGGCGCTTGCCGCAACCAGGCGAACACCGAGTTTCGGGCGTCGTCCACCACCAGCCAGGTGAAGCCATCGCCCTCGCAGTCGCGTGCGTGGAGCGCCGGTCGGGTGCGATAGAGCCGGTTGAGATCGCGCACGAGGTTGCGGACGCCTTCGTGGGCTTGGGCTTGGCGCAGATCCCAGTCGAGCGCGCGTTCTTCGCTCCATTCGCGGCGCTGGGCGAATTCCTGGCCCATGAACAGCAGCTTCTTGCCGGGATAGCCCCACATCAGGGCATAATAGGCGCGCAGGTTGGCGAACTGCTGCCAATCGTCGCCGCTCATCTTGGCGAGCAGCGAGCCCTTGCCGTGGACCACCTCGTCATGGCTCAGCGGCAGGACGAAGTTTTCCGAGAAGGCGTAGGTCAGCCCGAAGGTGATGTCGTCGTGGTGGTAGCTGCGGTGGGCGGGATCGCGCGCCATGTACTTCAGCGTGTCGTGCATGAAGCCCATGTTCCACTTGAACCCGAAGCCGAGGTTGGTGCGCGGCCCTTCGGCGAAGGCGGGCAGCGACACGCCGGGCCAAGCGGTCGATTCCTCGGCAATGGTGAGAAAGCCGGGATGGCTGGCATAGACCGCGCGGTTCATCGCCCGCAGGAAGTCCACCGCCTCCCAGTTCTCCCGCCCGCCTTCGGGATTGGGGATCCACTCGCCGGCTTCGCGCGAGTAATCGCGATAGAGCATCGAGGCGACGGCATCCACGCGCAGCCCGTCGACATGGTAGCGCTCGGCCCAGAACAGGGCGTTGTTGACGAGGAAGCTGGCGACTTCGCGCCGGCCGAAATTGTAGATCGCCGTTTTCCAGTCGGGGTGGAAGCCGAGGCGCGGGTCCTCGTGTTCGTAAAGCGCGGTGCCGTCGAACCGGGCAAGGCCATGGGCGTCGGTGGGGAAGTGGGCGGGGACCCAGTCGATCAGCACGCCCAGCCCGGCGCGGTGGGCGCCGTCGACGAAGCGGGCGAAGCCGGCGGGATCGCCGAAGCGCGACGAGGGGGCATAAAGCCCGGTGGTCTGGTAGCCCCAGCTGGGATCGTAGGGGTGTTCGGAGACGGGCAGGAACTCGATGTGGGTGAAGCCGAGTTCGACCACGTAGGGAATCAGGCGCTCGGCCAGGGCATCCCACGAAAGGAACCAGCCGTTGCCGTCGCGGTCCCACGAACCGGGGTGGACCTCGTAAATCGCGATCGGCTGGCGGCGTGGATCGGCCTTGGCCCAATGGGCGCGGTGGGCCGCGTCGCCCCAGTCGGGCTTGGCGGGAACCGCGGTGAGCGACGCCGTCGCCGGGCGCAGTTCGGCGGCGAAGGCGAAGGGATCGGCCTTGAGGGGGAGAACTTCGCCCGAGGGTCCGACGATGCAGTACTTGTAGGCCTGCCCCGCGCCGATATCCGGCAGGAAGATCTCCCACACGCCGATGTCCGCCCGCAGGCGCATCGGGTGGCGGCGGTGGTCCCAGTCGTTGAAATCGCCGACCAGGCTCACCCTTTGGGCGTTCGGTGCCCACACCGCGAAGTGAACGCCGCTTGCGCCCTCATGCTCGATCAGGTGCGCGCCCAGCTTGTCGAACAGCCTAAGGTGCGTGCCCTCGGCGATGAGGAAATCGTCGGTGGGGCCGAGAACGGGGCCGAACGAGTAGGCATCGGTCACCCACCATTCGTGCGCGCCCGCGCGGCAGCGATACTTGATCGGCTGCCGTCCGCCCTTGACCTTGCCCTCGAACAGCCCGCGCGGATCAACCCGCTTCAGCTTGCCGAGCGGCTTGCCGGAAAGGTCATGCGCCTCCGCCGTCTCCGCGCCCGGCAGGATCGCCCGGGCAAAGGCGCCCTCCGGCCCCTCATGGACGCCAAGCAGCGCAAAGGGATCGGGGTGAAGCCCGTCCAGCAGCGCGGCAATGGCCTCTCCCGATGGCTGCATCAGGGGCTGACCTTCCAGATGTCGCGAGCATATTCCGCGATGGTGCGATCGGAGGAGAACCAGCCGACGTTGGCGATGTTGTGAATTGCGCTGCGGCGCCAGCCGGCCCGGTCCTCCCAGCGCCGGTCGATCTCGCGCTGGGCGGCGGCATAGGAATCGAAGTCGGCCGCCAGCATGAACCAGTCGCTGGTGTAGAGCCCGTCCATCAGCCCCTGGTAACGGTGCGGATCGTCGGGCGAGAACACGCCTGAGGCAATCGCCTCCACCGCCTGGTGCAGTTCGCGCGAGCCTTCGATGACTTCGCGCGGATTGTAGCCGTTCGCTCGCTGGTCGGCGACTTCCTGCGCCGTCAGCCCGAAGATGACGATGTTGTCATCACCCACGCGCTCCTTGATCTCGATGTTTGCCCCGTCGAGCGTGCCGATGGTCAGCGCGCCGTTGAGGGCGAACTTCATGTTGCCCGTGCCCGAAGCCTCCATCCCGGCAGTGGAGATCTGCTCGGAAAGATCGGCCGCCGGGATGATTCGCTCGGCCAGGCTGACGTTGTAGTTGGGCACGAACACGACCTTGAGCAGCCCGCCCACGGAGGGATCGGAGTTGACCCGCCGGGCGATATCGTTGGCCAGTTTGATGATCAGCTTGGCATTGTGATAGCTCGATGCCGCCTTGCCGCCGAAGATCTTCACGCGTGGCACCCAGTCGCGCTCGGGATGGCTGCGGATCTGGTCGTAAAGCGCCACGGTCTCCACCAGGTTGAGCAATTGGCGCTTGTATTCGTGGATGCGCTTGATCTGGACGTCGAACAGGGCGTCTGGGTTGAGCCGGATGCCGGTCAATTCCTTGATGTGGGCGGCAAGGGCCACCTTGTTGGCGCGCTTCACCTCGCCGATCCGCTCGCCTAGCACGGCATCGCCGGCCAGTTCGTTCAGCGCCGAAAGCGCCTCGGCATCATCGAGGAACGCATCGCCGATCGCATCCCTCAGGGTCGCGGTCAGCGCGGGGTTGCACTGCTGCAGCCAGCGCCGCGGGGTGACGCCGTTGGTCTTGTTGTTGATCTTGCACGGATAGAGCTTGTGCAGGCTGGAGAAGACGGTGGTCTTCATCAGCTCGGTGTGGAGCGCGGCCACGCCGTTGACGCTGTGAGCTCCGGCGAAGGCAAGGTTGGCCATGCGCACGCGGCGGTCGCCGGCTTCGTCGATCAGGCTGATCGCGGCGATCTCGCCGCCGTCCATGCCGCCGCGCCGGGCCTCGCGCAGGACACGGCTGTTGATGGCGTAGATGATCTGCATGTGCCGCGGCAGCAGACGCTCGAACAGGGGCAGGGGCCAGGACTCCAGCGCCTCGGGCAAGAGCGTGTGGTTGGTATAGCCGACCGTGCGGCGGGTGATATCCCAGGCCTCGTCGAATTCGAGCGCATGGAAGTCGACCAGCAGGCGCATGATTTCGGCCACGGCCACGGCGGGGTGAGTGTCGTTGAGCTGGATCGCCGCCTTGTCGGGCAGGGTGCGCACGTCGCCGTGATACTGGACGTGGCGGCGCATGATGTCCTGGATGGATGCCGAGGTGAAGAAATACTCCTGCCGCAGGCGCAGTTCCTGCCCGGCGGCGCTGGAATCGGCAGGATAGAGCACGCGCACCAGGCTGTCGGCCCGCATCTGGTCGGCCAGCGCGCCGATGTGGTCTCCGGCGTTGAACCGATCCAGCCGGATCGGATCGAGCGACTGGGCCGACCACAGGCGCAGCGTGTTGACCCGCTTGCCGCGCCAGCCGACGACCGGCGTGTCGAAGGCGCTGGCCTCCACGACTTCGGCGGGGTGCCAGACCACGCCATCGTCCTTGGCGACGACCTCGCCGCCATAGCCGACGCGGTAGCAGCTCTCGCGCCGGTCGAATTCCCAGGGGTTGCCGTGGGCCAGCCAGGTTTCGGGAAGCTCCACCTGCCAGCCGTCGTCGATGCGCTGGCGGAACATGCCGTTCACGTAGCGGATGCCGTAGCCATATGCCGGCAGATCGAGGCTGGCGAGGCTCTCCATGAAGCAGGCGGCCAGCCGGCCGAGGCCGCCGTTGCCGAGGGCGGCATCGGGCTCGAGATCTTCGAGTACCGAGAGGTCGAGCCCGAACTTGCGCAGCGCCTGCTCCATCTCGCGGCCGAGGCCCAGGTTGGAGATGGCATCGCGCAGCAGGCGCCCGATCAGGAATTCGAGGCTGAGGTAATAGACGCGCTTGCCGCCCGCCTCGTAGGTCCGCCGGGTCGAGGCGATCCAGCGATCGATCACCTCGTCGCGCAGGGTCAGGACCGCGGCGGTGAACCAGTCGTGTTGCTTGGCGGAGTTTTCGTCCTTGCCGATGCGATGGCGCAGGATGTCGACGAGCCGGGCTTCGAGCTGTTCGATGGTGGCGCGAACGGGAGTGGGGGATGGGGACGGCACGGGCACGCAACCTCCTACGCAACGATGATCTGCGCTCAGGGCCAGGTCGGTCCCGCGCGTGGTCAATGCCGTTCAGCCACTATCCCCCGCTCCTGAGTAGGCTGGCGGAGGGAGGCGGGGCAACAGTCGTTTTCGCTGCGGTTTCGTATTCATTGGGCTGGCGGGCCATGCCGGCGGTTGCCAATCGCCCGCTGCCCTCCGAAGCTGGGCGGCGATGGGCCATACCGATCTGCACGACCTAGCCGCCTCTGCCGGGGTCCAGCGCCAGTGGCGTGATGTATCCGGGCGTGAGCAGGTGGTGGCCGACGATGCGCTCGCGGCCGTGCTCGCTGCTCTCGGATATGAAACGGGCAGCAAGCGGCAAATGGGCGAGGGCCTCGCCCTGATCGCCGGGCGCGCCCGCGCCCTGCCGCCGCTACTGGTAACCGAGGTGGGCCTGCCCACGGACCTGCCGCTTGAGGCTCCTTTCGCCGAGGTCACCGACGAGAATGGTGTGACGATCCGGCTCGCAGTCCGGGAGCGCATGCTCGCGCCCGTTGGCGAACCGGGCTACTATGAGCTGGCCATTGCCGGCCAGTCCTGCCGCCTTGCCGTCGCGCCCGCACGGTGCCCGGTGCCGGCCCCCGGCGATCCGCGCATCTGGGGCACTTCGCTCCAGATTTCCGCGCTGCGGGGCTTGCGCGCGCAGGCCTACGGGGGGCTTGGCGAACTGGCCGAAGCGGCCAAGGCGCTGGCCCGGGTCGGCTGCGCCGCCATCGCCATCAATCCGGTCCACGCGCTGCTGCCCGGCTCGGGCGAGGATTTCAGCCCCTATTCCCCCTCGAGCCGGATCTTCCTCAATCCGGCACTGGCCGATCCGGCGCTGCTCGGCCTGCCGCCGCTGTCCACCCAGCCCGGCGCGGATCTGATTGACTGGCCCTCGGCCCTGCCGGCGCGGCTGGCGGCCTTGCGCGCGAGTTTTGCCGGCCTGGGCGAGGAACAGCGCGCCCGGATTGCGCAGGCCAACGCGCGGGAAGGCGAGGGGCTTGCCCGTCACGCGCTGCACGATGCGCTGTATTGCCACTTCCGGGCTGAGGGCCTGGCGGACTGGCGCTCATGGCCCCTGCCATTCCGCGATCCGACCAGCACCGCCGTCCGCAGGTTCGCCGCCAACCCCGACGAGATCGCCTTCCATGCCTTTGCCCAATGGCTCAGCCGCGAAGGGCTGGCGGCCGTGCAGGGCCGTGCGCGCGGCGCAGGCATGGCATTGGGCCTGTTGGCTGATCTCGCGGTCGGGGTTCGCCCGGGCGGGAGCGACTGCTGGGCCATGCCGGATGCCATGCTGCCGGGCCTGACCATCGGCGCGCCGCCCGATCCGTTGGGGCCGGCCGGGCAGAACTGGGGCATCACCAGCTATTCGCCCGAAGGCTTGCGCGCCAGCGGCTATGCGCCGTTCCTCGCGATGATCCGCGCCGCCCTGCGCTCGGCCGGGGGGCTGCGGATCGACCATGCCTTCGGACTGGCCCGGCTCTGGGTCATTCCCGAGGGCGGCACATGTCTCGACGGGGCTTACCTTACCTACCCGTTCCTCGATCTGGTGCGGCTGGTCACGCTGGAAGCACACCGCGCTTCGGCGATGATCATTGCCGAGGACCTGGGAACGGCACCCCCGGGTTTCACCCCTGCGGTTACCCAGCGGAACATGCTCGGCATGCGGGTGCTGGGGTTCGAGCGAGCTGCCGATCACGGCTTCATCGGGGCGCAGGACTATCCGGCCGGCAGCGTTGCCATGACCGGGACCCACGATACGCCGACCGTGGCCGGGTGGTGGCGTGGCCGCGATCTCGACTGGGCCGAGCGGCTCGGCCGCCTGCCGCCCGAAGTGGATCGCCGCAAGGCCGAGGAAATCCGCGACTGGGACCGCGGGCTGCTGTGGTCGACGATCGGCCGGGGCGAGCGGCCGGCACCCGATGACCCGGAACCGGTGGTAGCGGCTGCGCTGGAGCATGTTGCCCGCTCGCCCGCGGCCGTGGCGATCGTCCCGGTCGAGGACCTGCTCGCCGATCCCGAACAGCCCAACCTGCCGGGCACAACCAGCGAACACCCGAACTGGCGGCGTCGGCTGAGCGCGCCGCTTGGCGATCTCCTGGCCGATCCGTCCGTGGCTTCGCGGCTTGCAGGACTTGCGCGGCGCGGCAGGGCTGGCTGACGCTGTCCCCGAAGATTCACGCCGAGAAATATCGCTTGCTCTTCCCGTCAAACCTTGGCCCATTTTTGACCAAATCACGAGAACGGAAGGATTGGGCGATGGATATGCAATTGCAGGGCAAGACTGCCCTGGTCACCGGGAGCAGCTCGGGCATCGGGATCGGCATCGCCATGACGCTTGCTGCCGAAGGTGTCGCCGTGGCGGTTCACGGGCGTGACGAGGGGCGGGCCCGCGCCACGGCAGACAAGATCGTCGGCATGGGCGGTACAGCCGCAGTTGCCGTAGGCGATCTCGACAGCGATGCCGCGGCCGACCATGTCGCCGCCCAGGCGCTGGCGGCCTTCGGCCAGATCGATATCCTCGTGAACAATGCCGGCGGGCGCGAGGATGGTGCCCCCCTGGCCTTCTTTGACATCGCGCCCGACCAGTGGAACCGAACTTACAACAGCAATGTCACCTCGGCGGTCCGCATGATCCACCGGCTGGTGCCGGCCATGCGCGAGCGGGGGTGGGGCCGGGTGATCCAGGTTTCGAGCGTCGCCGCTTCATCCTCATCGGGCGGCGTGGCGGAATATGCCGCGGCCAAGGCCGGGCTGCTCAACCTTTCGCTGGCCCTGTCGAAGGTGCTCGCCAATACCGGCGTCACGGTTAACACGATCTCGCCAGGGATGATCCTGACGGGGGCGCTGGAAGGTTGGCTCGATGGCATCGCCGCCCAGCGCGGTTTCGGTGCGGACCGGGACAAGGCGGCCCGGTGGGTGCTGGAAAACAGCCTCAAGCAGACGGTGGACCGGCTCGGCACCCCGGACGACATCGGTTATGCGGCGAGCTTCCTGTGCAGCCCGCGCGGGGCCTTCGTCAACGGCGCCAATATCCGGGTCTGCGGAGGAGCTTCGCCCTCGGTAAATTGAACGGGGCGCCGGAGGCGCGCGCGATCGTGGGGCCTGCACGCATCCAGTAACGTGAGTGCCCGATGGTTCACGTCGGAACTGGGTATCGTTTACCCGGTTCTTTCACAATGTCGAAAAAAATTGAAACAA
>Ga0207681_10001624_pt1 | contig 14500 bp, 14 predicted proteins | sample KBSS53metaG_FD_184324 | JGI IMG/M metagenome (GOLD analysis project Ga0207681, IMG submission 184324) | Switchgrass rhizosphere microbial communities from Kellogg Biological Station, Michigan, USA - KBS S5-3 metaG (SPAdes) (version 2) | ecosystem: Host-associated > Plants > Roots > Rhizosphere... | reverse complement strand
CCGACACTGTCGGTTACCGTGGCGAGATTGCTTGGGACACCACAAAACCAGATGGGACACCACGGAAGCTACTCAACGTCACGCGCCTCAGCGGTCTGGGCTGGAAGGCCAAGACCGACCTTGCCGATGGGCTACGTCGTACATATGCCTGGTTCCAGCATCATCTCGACGACTACAGGCGTTGATAGAGCGGATGATACCGAGTTCAGTGACGCAGGCCGTAAGTTCGACGGTTGCTGCGCCTAAGCTATCGAGTCCGCGCAGTAAAGGCCGTCGGTCTCGAGAGCATTACGAGTGAGCCACTCCTATGGCTCCTGCGGTAGCCGCATCAGCGCGCCGTCAACACAGAAGAGGTCCGCGTGCCAGATCAAATACCCACTACATAGTCAGAAGAGCCGATAGGTAGATAAATTGGCCAACTCTAAGAAGATTCTATTGAGGGGCTATTTCGGCCATCGTAATTTGGGTGATGATCTGCTATTTCTTGAAGCCCTGGACAAATGCCCCCAGCAGTATAAACTGTATGCCTTGGGCGACGAAGAAGCTCTCAAGGAATTTCAGCATCGCCGCCCCTTCACCGTAATCGGCAAAAAGAGAGAAATTTTCTCACATCACTTTTTGGCGACTCTGTTTTTTGGCGGAGGCCAATTCCCCAATAGGAAATATAGCTTTCGCGAGTACCTATCAATGAGGCTATCATTCGTTACTTCAAATATCGTTGTTATGAACGGTCTTGGAATAGTCCCTAAAATAGGCAGTAAAAGCAACTTTTGGTTCAAGAGAATGCTGAACTCGGTAGACCACATTTCCGTAAGAGATGACATATCCCTAGAGTATGTCAAGGGCCTAGGAGTTCGAAAAGAGATTCACAACTGCGGTGACCTGTATTGGGGTTCCTCCACACCGGAGGCATCTTTCGAGCGTCGGAATGTTTCGTCACGGACGAATCTTTTAATCTGTCTGGGTGAGCCCTTTTCTCCCCTCGAACTGCAGGAGGACTCTTATAGCACAAGATACGATGCGTTCGTCGGTGTGTTGCAAGACGCCATCGCCTACCTAATTGGCAAGGGTTACCGCCCGACATTCGTACCGTTTTTCGACGGAAGCGATTCCAAGATCATTGACAACATCTGTTCCGACCCTCGAATTAAGGATCCCACAATTCTGGCGGCGGGTCGGGATTTCGAACTGTCGCAGATCGACGAGATTTTTCGCAGTGCGGGGTTGGGAATCTGCATGCGATTCCATTCAAAGGTGCTGGCGATAAAGAACGAGCTGCCTTTTGTCGGCATCTGTTACGATTTCAAGAGTGTCAGCCTCCTTCAAGAGTCGAACTTGACAGACGTTGGCTTGAAGTACGGTATTCGGGAGAGCCAGTTTTTTGGGGAGGAATTCGACATTTCGTTTGAGCAGATGAAGGAAACTATCGATTACGTTACATCGCACGCGGAACAATTGAGAATGAAAATGCCCGTTTTCTCCGAAGGCAAGCGGTATTCTGTACTCAAAAATCACAAGCGCGTTTTCGAATTACTGGATCGGGCAATTCAGTACCGCTGACGACAAGATTCACTGAGGCGAGCCCGCAGGCTATGCCGTCTGTACCGTGTGCAGCCGGCCAACGAGCAGCCTGACCGCAGGTCGGATGCGACCTGCGCCGACCGCAAAGCAACGGCACCGTTTTCTTGTCATGGTGACCGACACAGCTGGCGACCAGTTGTCGTTACCACCAACGATGAGTTCAGCAAAAGGCGTGCCATGCGGCAGTCGACGGGGCGGGTCGTTACGGGTGGAGTCGCAGTCCGCGGAATTCGTGATCGGCCCTACAACCAGTTCTGGCGCATCCAAAAGGCATTCCGGATGTCCAAGCACGACTTGGCCGCCCGCCCCACCACCGCACCCGTGACCCCCATGGAAGCCCGCTGACCATCGTGTCCACCGCCCTGGCCATAGGCCGCGAGGTACAGGCCCGAACTGGCCTGTCGCTGCGGCGGTTCCTGCGCACCCTCAAGCCCCCGCGCTGCGCGACCATCGACATCAACGGCGTCATCGACACCCACCCGCCGGCACTAAACCCCCGCGGCCGAGGCGATACCCGACGCCGTCCAGCCCACGAACTTAAGGCACTAAGCCAAGTGACCCAACGCGGGTCAGGGTGTTCATGGTGTCGAATCGACGCACCCAATCTGTCGTTATTCAAACTTTGAGAACTGAGCGTGCCTTTTCCCTCACCTTACATCGCAGCAGCATTCCTTGTATTTCGACCTTAGTGTGACCGCGGACCAAGAGATGTGTCTTTGCGGAGATGCTCACGTACGTAAGCCCGAACTTTGCGGCCAAAATCTTCAAGGAAATCCGTGAATAGAGTGAGATATGTCCATTACGCGGCGCAGCGTACCACCAGTTTAGTCGCATTTCTTCCGTAACCACCCTGTCGTGTATACAGGTGCCGATTACGATAATTAGCTCGTTGGGCGTGCATTTTTCGACCAACGACTGCAACGAGCTGACCGGATCAGGCAAATGTTCAAACACCTCCATAGCACTGCAGAAATTGTATTTCTCCTGATGTTCATTTGCCATATCTGTATGGTCAAACGGATCCCAGCAATCGAATAGCCACCCGCTTTCCCGCATGTACTCGACCGCCCTTCCGTTGCCGCCACCGTAATCGAGTCCGAGTATGGACGGCTTTTTACCCGCCAAAAACGTCGAAATCCATGTAGCGCTGCCCTTCGGCCGAACATCGGCATACTCTGGATCAATGACTGCATAATACTCTTGATTGTATATATAAGCCGTCCATTCGTCCCTCGTGAATTCATCGAAGAGGTTCGTGAAGATTAACCCGCATTCCCTGCATCGATAGTAAAGGACTGGAATCTTCGCCACCCCGAGGGGATACCTGCTCGCATGGGCGGCCTTGTTAAAGTCGACAAGATCATATTCGACTGTATCGCCTTCGCATATCTTGCAAGCAGGTGGAGCGGTAAAGGCTGCTAGATGATCAAATGCATATTCCCTTAACTCAATCATCGCCATTCCCTTTACGCAAGGCTTCGGTCGGTGTATCGATTTCGAGATTACAAGGCCGCACCAATACTCGCGTCGACGCCGTCATGTCGACCTGAATTTGTTTATACATAGCCTTAACGAGGTCTCCATTCTTTGGCTCATTTCCCTTGAAGCGTCTGATGTCAGCGGTCACAGCAATCACTCAGGTTGAGAGGGCTGTCCGTCACGTAATTCCTCATCTTTCGTCACGTATTCCCAACCGCTTGAGCCGAGCCTATCGGGCGAACGCCGGGCGATTCCAGGCCGGAGCCGTCAGGCGCTGAACATCGACCGCGAGACCATCCGCAAATACTTGGCACCGGCCGTGGCTGAAGGCTGGGACGAGGCAGTTGCCCGACTCCTCACACAGGCTTCCCTCGCTGTAGTGGTGTGGCAGTCGCACCACCCACTGAGGCTGTGCTGACAGAACGCCTTCGCCAACAACTTGGACAAGATAAGCACCCCCGCAGACTGATCGCAGGCTCGTCACCAGCTCCGTTAACACTAGGACCACGCCGAAACCGCGCTGGCCGAGGACCTTTCAGATCAAAGTTACTAACCGGAAGTCAGATCAAGGTAACTAACCGGCAGCGGCGATCTTGAGCTTGGTGGCGTCGCGATGGGCCAGCACGCGCTGCAGGAACGGGTGGCCGGTCTAGCGAGTAGGCTATTTGGCAATTGGCTCTGACCGCGTATCTGCGCTCACGGGGCATCGAGTGAAGCTGGAGTCACTATCACCATGGGCGCTAACTGCGCAATTGTGAGACGCCCGGTCGCTGCGCCGAGTCGCCACCTATATGCAAGACATGTTGGATCACAGTCACCCAGATGCCGACACGGTGCCGCCGACCAGCGTTCACCCGTCAACGACATCAGGGAAAACCACGCACGAGGCGGAGGCCACTTGCTAGTTTCCCAGATCTCGCGGAAACCATCAAAGGCATTTGCATTAGCGGGGACCCCGCATGCGGGCAACGCTCGGTCGCATCGTGAGCGCGAGAGCGATCAGGGGCGGAGGTAAGCATTTGCTAGTGCGTACGTCTCAGGTGTTCCAATGTCGATGATTCCCGAGTCCACTAAAAGAAATTTAGGGCGCAACCTCGGCAGCTCTGGCTCAAGAAAGTCCCTCTCGAACGAGAAAGAAGCCTGATCCGGCAGAAGGTCCAGCAAGCCGCGACGGCAAGCATATACGCCAGCGTTTACCGTTCCTTGTCCACTAGAGCGCTTCTCGGAAAAACCCACCACTACGTCGATTTCGGTAATGACGGTTCCGTACCGACTGACGTTGTCGATATTCGCGACACTCATACTGAGGCAGTTCGACCCAAGAAGATCGAGAAGACGTCGGTAACTAACATCGACGAACGTATCGCCATTTGCTAGGAGGAACTCATGAGCTAGCTGTCGCTCAGCCGCCTTCAACGCGCCTCCCGTACCGAGAGGATCTTCTTCAAAGCTATAGGTCACAGGAATGCCACCATAGTTGCGGCCGAAATGGGCTGTGATGACGTCGGCAGCGTGTCCGACGAGGAGGTGAACTTCCTCTACCCCCTGGTGAATTGCTCGGTCAAGAAGGTGCTCAAGGAACGGCTTGCCTGCGATAGATGCCATTGGTTTCGGCAGCCCATCCGGGATGGCGCCGCGTAACCTTGTACCAAGGCCGCCTGCGAGCACTACCAGCTGCATCGCAAACCCCTCTACTTGTCTCCGCCGCCGACATTCAAGTGCTTAGAGGCTTTGTTCACTTGGCGGGCTGGAATCCGCCAGGTCGTTGCACCGGTCTTCGTAAAAAGACACGGGTTCACAGACCCTCCGCACTCCCGCTCAAGACTGCGTGAAACTTCGATGCGGCGGCGAGGGTCAACGATCATCATGAGAAAGCCACCACCGCCGGCACCGGAGACCTTGCCGGCGACCATACCGTGCGACTCAGCTACGTGATACGCGCGCTCGATTGTAGGGTTGGATATCTGGGATGCAAGCCGCTTCTTCGCCTCCCACCCACGAAGCAGAGAATCTGCGAATCCGGGTATGTCACCAACTACGAGAAGGTCTTTCATTTCGAGCGCTTCGGCTCGAATCGCGTGAGTCGCGTTTAACGCGTCAGCGTCTCGTTTGACAACGTTGCGCTGCTGTTCTGCGATGACTTCCGACGAGAGACGGGATACCCCGCCAAAGTAGAGAAGAAGGGAAGCCTCCAGTTCGGCAATTACGTCCCGCCGTATCCGCAGCGGATTCACGACAACTTCTCCCTCGGAACGGGACTCCATGAAGTTAAATCCGCCGAACGCTGACGCATAGTGGTCTTGCCAGCCGCCAGCCATACCAAGATCTACGCGCTCGACCTGCCATGCCAATCGCGCCAGCTCGTATGGGCCGGGCGAAACCCCGATGAGTTCGCATGTAGTTAGCAACATTGCCACCACCAACGCAGAGGATGAACCCAACCCCGAGCCGGGAGGGGCGTCGACCTGTGTCGCAAGGTGGAGCGGAATGGGTACACCGTCATTGAATTCCGCGATTACACGCCGGTAGACGGCGACGTGTAGCGGAAAGTCCAATTCGAGCGTCGTGAGGTCATCAATGTCGGCCTCGCCAGCTCGATCGCGGTCCGGAGAGCGGAAGGCCACGGTGTCACCGAGTCCCCGTTCCGCGAACGCATACGCGTACCTATCGATCGTCGCGTTAAGGATTCGTCCGCCGAACTCGCTTGAGTACGGATCAACATCAGTACCACCACCGCCGAGTCCAAGGCGCAACGGCGCACGGCCTCTTAAGACTGTCATGAGTCCCGTTCCGCCCTCGCACGCGCTACTGCGAGAGCAAAGTCTCGGAGAGAATCAAAACATGCGTCGGCTATCCCGCCCACACCGACGTATCTCCCAATCTGAACACTTGAGCAGCCGCCGACCGCAGCCTCGATGTTAACTGCAGCTTCGAGGTCACTTTGGCTATCCCCAACCATTATGCTAAGCGACGGCTCACTGCGTGGATTCTGACGCAGCCACTCTAGAACCAGTCCTGGTCTTGGCTTTCGGCAAGCACAATGCGCCGACTCAAGGTGTGGACACACCTGGAAAGCATCTATCGTCACGTTGTCCACCGCTAGCTCCGATTGGATGTGCTGGTGAATTGCCGCCAAGTCGTCTGCGCTCATCACCCCCTTACCAACGCCCTGCTGATTGGTGACGACCACGATGTGTGGGGCCCATTCACGCAGCGTGACCAAGGCGAGCCGCGCCCCAGACAACCATTCAAAGTCTTCCCAGTTCCGCACGTAGTCGCCAACGACCCGCCGGTTCATGACACCATCTCTGTCCACGAAGAGACACCATTCACGGCCGGCTCGCTGCGCCACGAGTTCTCGGACGGCTAGGTCGGAGCTAGAATTTCTACTGCTCGGACGAGAAGAGCGCATACTCGACATGTTCGGAGATTGCATGGATGAAGACGATGTGAGACTCCTGGATTCGGCCAGTATCGCTTGACGGGACGTTTATCAAGAAGTCTGCGAACTCTGCCAGCTTTCCGCCCGTTTCGCCCGTCATCGCAATGACCGTTACACCTAACTGTTTGGCGGTGGTCGCCGCGCGAAGCACATTCGGGGAGTTGCCCGAAGTACTGATCGCTACTAGCGCGTCCCCGGGCCGCGCAGATGCTTCCAAGGCTCTCGCAAAAACGGTGTCGTAGTCATAGTCGTTTGCGACGGCCGTTAGGTGCGACGAATTGCAATGTAGCGCTTCGGCACTAAGAGGTGGCCGGTCAAAGATGAAGTGGCCTGTCAACTCCGCTGCGAAATGCTGCGCATCCGCAGCGCTGCCGCCGTTACCGCACATGAAGACTCGCGCTCCATTGCGGTATCCGGCAATCAGGCGGTCTCCCACTGCGCGCACGCTTCCCAGCAATACCGGATCTCTGAGAATACGCGTCTTGACCGCGAGTGTCTCGGCAAAGATCTCTTCAAGAGTCCTCACATTCCCCCTTTTGGCGCCACTCGCTAAGACCTGAAGTCGCCACGGACCGCCCCAGTGACTCAGGAGACCTCGTCGTTGTGATGTCGATCATCCTGCTTCACGACCGGCGTGTCGATTGTAGTGCAGTCGCCGGTCTTGCTCGAAGTGTGTCGCCGCATACTTATGGAGACGGCGGGGACGAACCGGAGTGGGCGACCTCTACTTCCCGTTGACCGCGGTCCGCCATCGAGAGCTCCGCCACCAACTCGGTGTAGAGCCGTTGATTGACCGCGCCAGCGACTCATAGGTTTCACCGACAGTTGGTGGAAGCATTCACAAACGACGCTGCAACGTATCTCAAATACTATGCGGTGTGAACGAAAGTGAAGTTGGTAACCCACAGGTGTTCGGGTGCAAGGGGATTCAAACCCTGCGACCGACGAGATCCTTCACTCGCTGTCGCATCATCGTCCACAGTCCGTGGCTTTGCGCACCCTCGATTGCCACGTGTCCCGAGTCCGAACATTGACAGTACGCGATCTGACCCGGCTGCGATCGTCACCGTGACTTGTTCCACCTCAACACTATTCAGTCCTCACCGTAGCGGGAACGTCGTTCGGCGAGTGGCGCCCGATATTCACCGACGTCGACAGAACTTCACTCAATCAACTCGTAGCCCTGACAGCCTTCACAACAATGTCGCGGCCCCTTAGGCTCCCCTCCTCAGCTAGCTGCGTCGCAACTCTCAGACTTTCGAAGCCCAAGGGACCTCACGGTGCAACGAAATCTCTATGACCGCGAAATCTCAACTGCCCCATTTAAAATCGCAGAGCCAGTCCGCTGCTCAGCATGCCTGTTAACCTAAGACTTGTCATCCACAGTTCAGTAGACCCACTCTGGGCACAATATGAAGCCAGCGAACACAACGTGAACGTAGCGGAGGTCTGTTGAGCGGCACAGAAAACGAATCCGTCCGGATCTATAGCCCCTTGCACAAGGTATCTGAGCATTTTGTCGAGCGGCTCACAGAGTCTCTTGAGGCTGGTGGCATTTCCGCTGTGCGTCTTGCGTCGCGCAACGGAGAGGTCGGAGATAGCCTCCGCGCGAAGGCGCTAGCGCTTGGCGCGCATGTGGGTAACGTTCGAAGGTACGTTCGCGAGAGCGGCCCGAACGTGGTTGCTTGGCCGTTGCTTGGCTGGTGGGAGGTGCCGCTCTGGCGTCATCGCACCCACAAGACTCTAATCGCCATGCACGATCCAGAGCCGCTTGTTAAGCAAAACGGCTTGTCTTCGCGGGCAGCGAATCATTCGGCGATGCTGGCGGGATCAAATTGGCCCCAGCTAGTCACGATGAGCCCTGAAGCTTACGCCGTCGCGGCGAAGTATTTCAATCCAAAGCAGATTCATCTTGCACCACACCCTATGAGAGCCCCAGATTTAGGCAATGCGACGCGGGTTGGTCGAGCGGTTCTCGTCCTGGGCCAGTTTAAGCCTGCACGAGATTTGGATGCGATGGCCGCTATAGCATGCTCGTTGCGTGGCGCCGGTTGGGAGCCGACTGTTGCGGGTCGCGGTTGGCCGCAGATACCCGGCTGGCAAGTCATCAATCAGTTCGTGAGTGAACCCGAGTTCAACGATTTGCTGGCATCGGCTGCAGTCCTACTACTTCCCTACCGTTATTACTTTCAGAGCGGGGTAGCACTGCGCGCTCTCGAAGCCGGATTGCCTGTCGTAGGCCGTAGCACAGGCTTTCTTAAATCGATCTTGGGCGAGAACTTCTCGGGTGCAGTTAGAGACTGGGATGACCCGAGTTCGTGGTTGGCGGCTGTGGAGGCGGCTGTGTCCGCCCAAGCGGAACAGATGCACGCGGCAGCAGCCTATTCGAGCCGAGGAGCGGCCGAGTGGCGCGCACTCGTGATGCGATCGACAGATTAGCCCGGGATTGGCGGCGTTTCGATGATTAGTAACACTGAGGGTGCCATGCATGTCCTGACAGTTCACTTCAACACCCCAGAATTAACTTCTCGGCTCGTCCGGGACTTTCCGCCACACACGCCCCACGGCCGCGCAGTTTTCATTCACATACTCGACAACTGTTCGACGCCACAGAACCTTCGCACACTCCGCCAGAACATTGAGGGGTTGGCGTGCGTGACGCTTGTAGTCAGTGATGAGAACCTTGGATTTGGCCAGGGAATGAACGTGCTTGCCAGGACTGATACCATTTGCGAATCAGATATTCTTTGGCTCTTGAACCCTGATACGCGGCTTCGGGCGGGTTGCCTTGAGCTGCTAGAAGAGGAACTCGATTCCCGCTACTTTGCCGTCGTCTCGCCGCTCATCTACAGCGGAAATGGAGCAGATTCCTGGATCTGGTATTGCGGCGGCTCGATCAGTACGCGCGACTTACGCGTAAAACATCGGTTCTATGGATGCGAGCTTGCCGCGGCACCGCATGGCTCGTTCGAAACGGAGTTCATCACCGGCGCGGCCCCGATGATGCGGACTTCTACCTTTCGCGCAGTCGGAGGTTTCCCACGCAACTATTTCCTCTATTGGGAAGATACGTACTTCTCTTGGAAGGCTCGCAACTTAGGGTTTCGGCTGGGTGTCGTACCGTCCGCTCATCTATGGCACGCTGTCGGCGCCTCATCGGGGTTTGGCCAGAGCCGCACCTTTTACTATTGGTCCGCCCGCAATCGCTTCACGTTCGCGAGCGACATCGGAGTTCCGCTGCGTCGACTGATCACCGGGCGCGGTGGTCTTGAATCGCTTCGTCCCGTCGTGAAGGCGTTGCTCGAGCGGGAGGGTCGTTGGTCAAAGACCGGCGCAGCTGTCCAAGGTACGTTCGAAGGCCTTAGGCGCCCTCACACAGTCCGCTGAAACTATCTGGCGCTAGCGCTACCTCGATTCGGTGATTGGCAATGCACCTGTCCTGCAGGGAGTATGGAGGCATCTCTAGGATTCAGGATTCCGATAAGGCACGTCGGAGATGAAGAGTGTTGCCGCAAGTCCACGGGTAAAGTCTCGGCTGGTGGAATGTATCGTGTACACGCCTGGATGTCATGCTGCGGGAATTACACCCGGAAATCCCTGATGGTCAACGAGAATTCTTGCCATCTCGGCAACACACCCGGCACCAAAGCAGGGTATCCCCAACTCATGGTCGCACTACTTCTAGCCTCGACTACACCCAGCCGGATCTGCCAGCCCAGTTACGATGGCGACGAAGACACCAACGTTAGGCTGCCGATTGTATAAGGGTAAATCGCATTATGCCGCGGCGTATCCGCGCCCGAAGGTAGCAATAAATTGTGGGTGGGCGCTCGGACTCGTAGCTTCCCAGGCCGTTGCTCGGGCACCATCGATACTCTGCTGTCCCAAGCGCGGGCAGATCCTCAATGCACTCAACATCCGGAGTGCAGCAGTGCTCGCACATAACCCGCCGATTGATAGAAGTACTCGTAGATCCATCTCGCGGGGGACACATCTGCTGGGCTCGCCACCATAACCAATTCTCCGTCATAACACTGCTCAAGGATGTACCTAGCTCGGGATATGTGCGGTCGAAATGTGACAGCGATGACCGTACGCCAGCCGTGTTCTGACGCGAGTTGGCGCAATTCCCGGGCCTCACCCAGTGTCGTCGACGGGTCCGCGACGAAACATAGCTTGGTGATTCGCGGTTCGGGAAATTCACATACCTTAGTCCTAGCGGGGTCCCTTGTCGGATTCCACATCGACACGACCACTATCGGTGCCCAACCCTCTTTCGCCAGGTTGATACCGAATGAGTTACGGTCCCAGCCATAACCACCGAGGACGAATATCGCATCCGCATGGCGCAACGGGTCGGTTTGCGGGTAAACGTATGCAGGCAACCCGGCGACGGCGGCCGTGACCGCGAATGCACACCCAACCGCAAACCACCGTGTTACTGCGCGGCATGTTGGCCGATTACGACGAGGCACGTTGCGGCACAGCCAATTCGATACAAGTATTGACGGTCTCCGCGCTGGCTGGCGGACCGGTCTCGCGTCGTAACACTAGTTCAGTCTATCTCGGAGGTATGCCAACATTCGACTGCGAGGAGTGCCGAGAGTGAACGTACACCCAGCTACGGAATGCCGCCTGCGAGCCCTGGCAGGACACCAAATTCATCTATCAGTAAGGTTCTAACGGATTGCGGCGTGCCCATCTTGCCGCGCAGCGCCAACGTAGGCGGCTTCGCGAATTTGCGGCCAATGAGTTGGAGGAGATCACGCTGCCGCGACGTCGAAGACGCGGTAGGGTTCGGCAACTTGCTCGACAGTGTGCCACGGCGAAGCTGAGGCCCACTTAGCTCAAGATTTCTCGAGATCGTGTAGTCCTTTGCGGATGCCGGACTTCACCTGGAAGGATTCTGCGACGAGTACAGGAACCAGTTCCGGCTCCCCGATGTGGCTTGGCGCAAGCTGCGTCGGTCATCTTTGCCGCCGACATCCGCGACATCACCCATACCGCCGCATAGCCCGCCTGCCTCACATTGATTTGCCGTCTAATCACACCCGAATAGCCTGTCGCTGCTGCGTGCGTGAAATGGCTCCGGGTCGTGGCTCGATTCAGACTTCCGGCGCAATTCCACTTGACTTGGCACACCTTGCGGCGCAGATCTGGTTGAGGGGATGTAACCGAGGTAACGCCTGTTCGATTCATTTCGGGGCTCCCGCCAACCCCGAGGAATCTGGGATGCACACTGGGTGGGGCCACGGAAGATGCAACGCGGCTGGTGCGCAAATTGGTTGAGCCCTCTGAAACTAGCGGAGCCGAAGGTGAGCGGTCATGACTGACAGTGACTCTGGCAGCGGCTACCCCCATCAGGGTCGCCGCTCGGTCGCGATCATTGGGACGCGTGGATACCCAAGTTTTTACGGTGGCTTCGAGACCTTAGTTCGCAAACTGGCGCCGTACCTCGCTAGCCGCGACTGGGACGTTACCGTGTACGGACGTCCTGGCGCGACGGTCAATGATGACGACCCACGGAGAGAAGGCATCCGGTGCATAACCACCAAGGGAATAGAATCGAAGTCGCTTAGCACTCTTACCTACGGTGCGACCTCAGTAATCGATGCGTCAAAAAGGAAGCCGGATGTGGCTTTGGTAATGAACGTCGCTAATGGCTACTGGCTTCCGCTACTTCGGGCTCGCGCTATCCCCTCGGTTGTAAATGTGGATGGGATCGAGTGGAAGCGAGACAAGTGGAGCACTCTCGGCAAGGCAGTGTTCAAGATCGGCGCCAAACTTACCGCGCGATACGGCGGATTGTTGATCGCGGATTCGAAAGAGATTGCGACTTTCTGGAAGAAATACTTTGACCGCGATAGTACCTATATCGCGTACGGAGGGGATCGGTTCGAAAAACAACTTGGTGCCGTTGCCAACCTCCCCACGAGGGGGTATGTGTTATTTGTAGCGCGGCTTGTGCCTGAGAACACCGTCGCGGAATTCCTAGATGCTGCAGAGCGTATCGCCCAGAGATATCCCGTAGTTATCGTTGGTTCTTCGGGTAGTGGCGGACCATTTGAGTCCCGACTTCGAAGCCTATCGAATTCAAATAGTAGTGTGCAGTGGCTCGGACATCTTGCCGACGATGGTAAGTTGAATTCGTTATGGCAGAACTGTGGAGTATATTTTCATGGACACAGCGTGGGTGGAACCAACCCGGCACTCGTCCAAGCCATGGCCTGCGGAGCTCCAATCTTAGCGCGCGACACGGTCTTCAACCGCGAGGTATTGTCGGACGCTGGCCTCTTCGTTAACCCGAACTGCGAAAGCATCGTTAATGCAGTGGAAATGCTGCTGTCGGATGAAACGTTGCAGGAGTCGCTGAGCGATTGCGCTCAAAAGCGCGCAACAGCGGCGTACTCGTGGGACGCCGTGTGCGCGCAGTATGAGGCCACATTGATTCGTGCGATAGGTAGCCGATGAATTATTGTACTCTTCCGGCGGGCCCGACATATGCAGCGAACGACAGAACATGCGACGGCGACTATTCCTCCGAGGTGCTCAACGCAGTGAACCACTTACGTCGCTACCAAACCGATACTTTCACGTCTTCGTTACATCCTTCGCCTCGCTATCAAATCGATACTTCGGCGTGGTTGTTATATCCCTTCGGGTGTGACAGTTTGACCCCCACTGCCAAGCGCGACCGTCAAGCCCTGTCAGCTGCAGCCGGAGGTGTCGGACGCCATGCCGATCGGCGTATAGGTCGGTATCAGCCAGTCGAGATCGCTCCGGCGGCCTGCGTCCGTGACGTAGCTAGCGCGATCGTCCGCTTTGCTACTTTATGGACCGCCATCGTTTTAGATAAAATTCTGCTACGAGCACCGACAGGCGCACAAGCTATTAGGCTTGACCCGTGCCCCATCGACCCGTGAGGATCGCGATCCTCGGCATTAACTACGCTCCGGAGCCGACCGGTATTGCTCCATATACGCATGGGATCGCGGCAGGACTTTCTAAGCGGGGGCATGAGGTGTTGGTTTTGACAGGTCACCCTCACTATCCGTATTGGCAACGTGATGGGAAGAACGCCAGGTTTCGATCTGAGGAGTCGTTGGACGGAGTACGCGTCCGTCGTTTTAAGCACCCAGTCCCACAACACCATTCGTGGATCGGGCGCGCCGCCATGGAAATTGCGTTCGGACTGCAGATACTTACCACACGCTGGGGCCGTCCCGACGTGGTCATTTGCGTAACACCCCCGCTTCTTGCCGCGGCGATGTCATCGGTGCGGGCCAGGTCAACGTGGCCCAGACCATCACTTGGCATCTTGGTGCAGGATATGTATAGCCGAGGAATTGCCGAGACCAAAGCGACTTCAGGCTTGTCAGCCAAGGCGGTACGGGCCATCGAAGCTCTGACGATGAGGCTGGCCGACAGCGTTTCGGTAATACACACGGGCTTCGCTCGCGATCTCACCGAGGATTTTAATGTCGACACACAGCGCATACAAGTAAACCGAAACTGGACTCATGTCGATCCGCCTGATACGACGGCGAGCGCGGCGTTTCGCGATGCTCACAATTGGGGCGCCAATGACGTGGTGGTGCTGCACGCCGGCAACATGGGTTATAAGCAGGGCCTAGAGAACGTCGTCGCCGCCGCGAGACTTGGCAATCAGCACAGTCGCCCAGTGAAGTTCGTGCTACTCGGGGACGGAAACCAACGCGCGAGCCTGCAGAAACTCGCCGGCGGGATGCCGACCCTTGAGTTCCTCCCACCGGTGAGCGATGGTGAGTTTCCCGCCGCACTAGGTGCGGCGGACGTACTTCTGGTCAACGAACGGCCGGGAGTCGGGCACATGTCAGTCCCGAGCAAGCTGACCTCGTATTTCAACTCCGGTAAACCCGTGCTCGCTGCGACTGATGAAGCCGGATTTACTGCTGCCGAAATAGCTGCTTCTGGAGCTGGCGTGTGCGTGGCCGCCGACCGCCCCGACCTTCTGTTAAG
>Ga0207681_10001619_pt1 | contig 14513 bp, 12 predicted proteins | sample KBSS53metaG_FD_184324 | JGI IMG/M metagenome (GOLD analysis project Ga0207681, IMG submission 184324) | Switchgrass rhizosphere microbial communities from Kellogg Biological Station, Michigan, USA - KBS S5-3 metaG (SPAdes) (version 2) | ecosystem: Host-associated > Plants > Roots > Rhizosphere... | reverse complement strand
GCCGCGCTGCGTCACCAGCTGCGCGACGGCGGACGAGCCGCCGAGCGGACCCGGCACGGCGACGGTCGCGCCGGCGGGCGGCAGCACGCCGAGCGGATCCATGAGCGCGTCGGGGGGCGCGTCGAGCAGTCTCACGCGCCGGCTGAACGTCGTCGCGCCGCCGGGCAACGGAGGCCGCAGCGACACGAGCACTGCCTTTGGCGCCTGCGCGCGCAGACGGTCGTCGAGCTGCGCATTCAGCTCGCCGCGCATGACGACGTAGATGAGCGCGGAGGCGCCGAGCACCGCCGCCGCGACGGCCGCCGCCACGAGCACGACGATCCGGCGGCGGAAGCTCATTCGCGCTCCGCCGCCCGCAGCACGTAGCCGACGCCGCGCACGGTGTGCAGCAGGCGTGGCGCGCCGCCGGTCTCCGTCTTGCGGCGCAGGTAGCCGACGTAGACCTCAATCGCGTTTGAGGTCGGGCCGAAGTCATAGCCCCATACGTGCTCGACGATCACCGCGCGTGTGAGCACCTGGCGCGGGTGGCGCAGGAACAGCTCGAGCAGCAGGAACTCGGTGCGCGTCAGCTCGAGCAGCCGCCCGCCGCGGCGGGCCTCGTGCGCCGCCGGGTCGAGCTCGAGGTCGTCGAAGCGCAGCAGACCGGCCTCGACGCCCCACCCGGAGCGGCGCAGCAGCGCACGCACGCGCGCGAGCAGCTCGGGCAGCGCGAACGGCTTCGCGAGGTAGTCGTCAGCGCCGGCCTCGAGCCCGGCGACGCGATCGCCGACCTCGTCGCGTGCGGTCAGCATGAGCACTGGCGTGCGGTCCCCCGTGTCACGCATGCGACGGCAGACCTCGATCCCGTCCAGTTGCGGCATCAGCACGTCGAGCAGCACCACGTCCGGCCGCACGAGCGGCAGGCGGCGGATCGCCTCGCGGCCGTCGCTCGCCAGCTCCACGTCGAATCCGTCGAGCCGCAGCGCCAGCTCGAGCGCCGCGCGCATCGCCGGCTCGTCGTCGACGACCATCGCCTTCACGGGCGCCGACGATATGGCGCGAACATGAACGGTTCCTGAGCGCGCGTCGGCGGGTAGCGCGAGGACCATGACACAACAGCTGAAGGGCAAGAGAATCGCCTTCCTGCAGACGGAGGGCGTGGAGCAGGTGGAGCTGGAGCAGCCGCTCAGAGCCGTGCGTGACGCCGGCGCGGACGTCGATCTGATCGACGTGCAGGCGGGCGAGACGCAGGCGTTCAACCACCTCGACAAGGGCGACAGATTCCCCGTCGACCGCACCGTGAGCGAGGCGAGACCCGCCGAGTACGACGGGCTCGTGCTGCCAGGCGGCGTCGCGAACCCGGACCGGCTGCGCACCGACGCGGACGCGGTCCGGTTCGTGCGCGACTTCGTACAGAGCGGGAAGCCGATTGGCGTGATCTGCCACGGGCCATGGACGCTCGTGGAGGCCGGCGTGCTGAAGGGCCGCACGATCACCTCGTGGCCGAGCTTGAGAACCGACATCGAGAACGCCGGTGGCACGTGGGTCGACGAGCAGGTGCACGTCGACCGGGGAATCGTCTCCTCGCGCAAGCCGGACGACCTGCCGGCCTTCTGCGCGAAGCTCGTCGAGGAGCTGGCCGAGGGCGTGCACGCGCAGCGGCGCACGGCGGCGTAGCGCCTCTGCGATCGCTCAGGCGCCGCGCGAAGGCGTGCCTTCGCGCCGGTCCCGTCCGGCGGCGCGCGGCTCCGTTCGCGCGAGACGACCGCGACCGTTCTCGGCCGAGCCCACGTACCAGTCGGGGACCGGCATTCTCAGGCGCTTCGCGAGGTCCTGGACGTGCGCCGGGACTCTGCCTGCGGACTTCCTCGCCACGGGATCACTGTAACCCCCGCACCGGTCAGGTGCGCAGGGAGCGTTGTGGAGCGCGCGGGAACAGGTAGGTGACGAGGAGCAGCAGAAACACGTTGAACGCCACCATCGCGAGCAGCGGGAGCCAGTCGCGCAGCGCGTCCCCCGAGGCTCCGAGCGCGACGAGCGTCGCGGCGGCGAACGAGCACAGGCCCGACAGCACGATCAGCGCGCGCGTGCCGACCAGCAGCCGGCTCGTGAGCGGGTGGTCGTCGGGGCGCGAGAGGAACGCCGCGAAGGCGCCCGGCAACGCGAGCAGGAGGGAGCCGCTGTCCGCCGGCGAGTTGGCGATCGTCCCCGCCGCCAGCCCCGCGACCCCGAGCAGGACGACCGTCGCGCCGCTCAGCACGAGCCCGCCGAACAGCAGGCCGCGGCGCTGCGCGCGGATGCTGCCCCAGGCGAAGCCTCTGCCGCCGGATGGAGCGGCGAGGTACATGTGCACGCGCCGTCCGGGCAGCGGACCGACGCTCGCCTCGACGGGGTGGGGCTCGTTCGCCACCGCGAAGCCGGCGTCGACGACCTCGAGATCGCGCGCCACCGCCAGCTCGAAGTGGTAGCTGGCCGCGCCGCCTGCGTCCGGGATGTCGAACCACGCCACGAACGGCCGCCATCCGAGGCGGGCGGCGAGCAGGCGACGCAGCGTTCGCAGGCTCCGACCGCGGCCGCCTCCCGTGCGCCATCCGTGCGGGATCGTGACGGGCTCCTCGTAGGACAGCTTCACGATCTGCCGTCTGCCCGGCTGCGCGCGGACGAGCACCATGAAGCCGCCGACGAAGGTCTCCGCGAGTCTGGCGACGCGCTCGTCCGCCAGCGCGATGCCGGCCTCAGGATGCCGCGCGAGCACCGCCAGCGCGTCGGCGGCCTCGTCCGGGGAGCCCACCGCAAGCTCGAACGCCAGCGTGCCGAGCCGGTCCAGCTCGTCCGGCGCGACCGACAGCCCGCGATCCCGGCATGCGTTCAGGATCGCCTGCAGGATCGCCTCGGCGGCGCGGGTCGCGTTCTCCCCGCGCGTCGCCATCGGCAGCGCCGCGCCGGCCGCGTCGCGCAGGTCGAAGTCCGTCAGGGGCGCCTTGGCCAGGATCGCCACCGGGACATCGGCGTCCCCGTCTGTCCAGGCTGGAGGCGTGAAGTCGATGCTCACGTGGCGACGCAACGTGTCATCGGCGAAGCGCACCGTCTCGACGCGCCGGTGGACCCACTCGGTGGAGGTGGCCAGCAGCGTCTCCAGCGGGTGCGCGCCGTCCTCGGGGCGTTCACGCGGCACGGGCTCGGTCGCGACCGGCGGCGGCGCGGCGGTGGCCGATCGCGCCGCGGAGGACCGGCTGATGAAGCGCCTGCGATCCCGCTGCCCCTTGAGCGTGCTGCCCGCCGCGATCAAGGCCGCGAGCGCGCCGAGCCCGAGCGTCGCGTCGAGCGCGCCGCCGTCGAGCCCGTCGGCGCCAGAGGCGCGATGCGGCTCGTCGGGAGGCCGCGGCTCGCGCTTCGAGTAGAGCGCGGCACGCAGCGACGCGTAGATCCGGCGCGCGATGTCCTCGTGCCCCGCGACGTTCGGATGCAGCGTGCCGAGCGTCCGCTCGCGCAGCGATCCGCCCTCATTGCGCAGGGAGTCCCACAGCGTGGCGACCCATCGCTCGTCCCGCGTGCAATACCCGTGCGAGCGGAAGTCGCTCGCGATCCCGGTGACGTGCTGCCATCCGATGCGGCGCGCCGCCGCTGCGATCTCGGCGTTGAGCGGATCGAGCAGGCGATCGTGCGCCCAGCGAAGCTCGGACTCTTTGATGCCCGGCCCCAGCAGCGGCGGGCCGAGCAGCTTTCTCCGGCAGACGCCGTTGCGGTCGTGTGTCGGATCGAAGTACTCGACCACGTGGACGCGGCCGGACGGCATCCCCCTCGGCATGGCCGCCGCCAGCTGGTCGTAGGCCGTGGAGAGACGACGCAGTGCGTCGTCGACGACGTGCTCCAACGAGGGGAAGCCGCGCGAGCGGCGGCGCAGGGGGTGCAGGGGGTCGAACGGCTGCTCGACGCAACGGTTGTGGCGCACGCAGAAGAGCACGACCTTTGAGAACGACACGTCGTTGGCGCCGACGCTCAGGACTACCGCGTCGACCGGCACGCGCGACTCGATCTCCGCCAGCTCCGAGACCTGCGAAGGCAGCGCCGCGGCGTGGCGCAGCGGCACGATTCCCTCGTATTCGCCAAGTAGGCCCGTCGGGATCGTCGCGCCCGAGCAGGCGAGGTCCACGAAGGTGACGGACGTTCTGTCGTCCGCGTCCTCGAGCAGCTTGGCCGCGCGCGCCACCCCGGCGAGCGCGCTGCGGTGGCAGCGGCGGTCCTGCCATTGCGCATGGCCTCCGGGGATGTCCGGGTTGCCCTCGCCTGACGCGACGGAGTCGCCGAGCGCGACGACGAGGAAGTTGCGCACGAGTACCTCCTGCGTTGTGCGCACGGTCCCCCGCGCATCTTCCCGCTCGAGCGTGACCGGGTAGGCGCCCTGGGCCGGGAAGATCTGCTCCCGGACGCAGCTGCCGCGGCCCTCCGCCACGACCGCGTCGTCCCGCAGCCAGCGGTAGACGGCGGATCGATCACAGCGCCCGACGACGCGCAGGCGCACCGGCCAGCGGCGGGCCCTGACCTCGCTCGGCGGGGTCGCGTACTGCGGCAGTCCGTTCGGTCCGGGGTCGGTCCTTACGAGCGGGGGGACCGACCAGTCGAAGTCCAGCTGGTCGTCGGCGGCCGCAGGCAGCGCGCTGGCCCCGAGCAGGCAGGCCTGGGCTAGGCACGCGGCGACCCAGCGCGTGACGACAGCACCTCTGCCGGTGGAGCCTCCTCGAGCCGTCACCCCGCGGAACGCTACGCGCCGGGAGTTGGAGCGGCAAGCAGGAACCGGCGACGCCAAGCCTCGTCCCGATGCCGGCCCGCTAGAGTCGTGACGCAATGCCCTCCCTGCGTTCCCGCACCGTCACCCACGGCCGCAACATGGCCGGCGCCCGTGCGCTGCTGCGCGCCGCCGGCGTCGCGCGCGAGGACTTCGGCAAGCCGCTCGTCGCGGTCGCGAACTCGTACACGCAGTTCGTCCCCGGCCACACGCATCTCAAGCCGGTCGGCGAGGTCGTCTCGGCGGCGGTGCACGCGGCCGGCGGCGTGCCGCTCGAGTTCAACACGATCGCCGTGGACGACGGGATCGCGATGGGCCACGGTGGGATGCTCTACTCGCTGCCCTCGCGCGATCTGATCAGCGACAGCGTCGAGTACATGGTCAACGCGCACTGTGCCGACGCGCTGATCTGCATCTCCAACTGCGACAAGATCACGCCGGGGATGTTGAACGCCGCGCTGCGGCTGAACATCCCGACGGTGTTCGTCTCCGGTGGGCCGATGGAGGGCGGCGTCGCGACGCTCGTCGACGGCACCGTGCGCAAGGGCCTCAACCTCATCACCGCGATGGCGGAGGCCGTCTCGCCGAGCGTCAGCGACGCGGACATGGACCTGATCGAGGAGGCCGCCTGCCCGACGTGCGGCTCCTGCTCGGGCATGTTCACCGCCAACTCGATGAACTGCCTGACGGAGGCGCTCGGGCTCGCGCTGCCCGGCAACGGCTCGACGCTCGCGACCCACACCGCGCGCAAGCAGCTCTACGAGGACGCCGGCCGCGCCGTCGTCGAGATCGCGCAGCGCTACTACGACGAGGACGACGAGTCCGTGCTGCCGCGCGCCGTCGCCACGCGCGCCGCGTTCGAGAACGCGATGACGCTCGACATCGCGATGGGCGGCTCGACCAACACGATCCTGCACCTGCTCGCCGCCGCGCAGGAGGCCGAGGTCGACTTCACGATGGCCGACATCGACGCGCTCTCGCGCCGCGTGCCGTGCATCTGCAAGGTCGCGCCGAACGGCACGTACCTGATGGAGGACGTGCATCGCGCCGGCGGGATCCCCGCGATCCTCGGCGAGCTGCGGCGCGGCGGCCTGCTCGACGAGGGCGTCCACACCGTCCACGCGCACGACCTCGACAGCTGGCTCGGCGAGTGGGACGTGCGCGGCGCGAAGCCGAGCGAGCGCGCGGTGGAACTGTTCCACGCGGCGCCCGGCTGCGTGCGCTCCGCACAAGCGTTCTCGCAGTCGGAGCGCTGGGAGTCGCTCGATCTCGACGCGGCCGACGGCTGCATCCGCGACCTCGATCACGCCTATTCGGTTGAGGGCGGCCTCGCGATCCTCTACGGCAACCTCGCCGAGCGCGGCTGCGTCGTGAAGACGGCCGGCGTCGATGAGTCGAGCTTCCGCTTCACCGGCCCAGCAGTCGTGGTCGAGTCGCAGGAGGACGCGGTCGAGCTGATTCTCGGCGGCGGCGTCAGAGCGGGCGACGTGCTCGTGATCCGCTACGAGGGGCCGCGCGGCGGGCCGGGCATGCAGGAGATGCTCTACCCGACCTCCTACCTGAAGGGCCGCGGCCTCGGCAGAGCGTGCGCGTTGATCACCGACGGGCGTTTCTCCGGCGGCACCTCGGGCCTCTCGATCGGGCACGTCTCACCCGAGGCGGCGTCCGGCGGCGCGATCGCGCTGGTCGAGAACGGCGACACGATCGCGATCGACATCCCCGCCCGCTCGATCGCGCTGCAGGTCGCCGACGAGGAGCTGGCGGCGCGCCGCCGCGCGCTGGAGGAGGCCGGCGGCTACGTGCCGGTCGCGCGCGAGCGCGTCGTCTCGCCGGCGCTGCGCGCCTATGCCGCGATGGCGACGTCGGCAGACACCGGCGCGGTGCGCGACGTCGACAGCGTCGAGCGGGCGGTCGCGTTCGCCGCAAAGCACGGCGCGAGCGCGCCGGTCGCGTAGCTGCGACTCAGACGAGCGTCTCGTCGACGTAGCACCAGCGCCACTCCTCGCCTGGCTCGAACGAGCGCACGATCGGGTGGTCGTGCTCGGCCGCATGCCGGCTGGCGTGGCGGTTCGGCGACGAGTCGCAGCAGCCGACGTGACCGCACGTGAGGCAGAGCCGCAGGTGCACCCAGCGGGAGCCAGTCTGCAGGCACTCCTCGCAGCCTTGCGGGGTGCGCGGCTGGACCGGCTGGATCGCGTCGAGATGCGGACAGGGAGTCGCCATCGGAGGCCTACGATAGGGCGACACGCGCCTGCAGGCGCGGCCGGCGCTGCGCAGGCGACGTTGCGAGCCGCCTGCGCAGCCATCGATCAGAGCTCGAGGAACACGCGCGAGAACGTGCCGGGAATACTCTCGGTCACGTTGTTCGTCGTGTCGGTGATCGCGACGTTGGTGTAGCTGACGTCCGCGAGGACCCGTCTCTGGCCGGGTGGACAGGTGAAGTCGCCCGGGCCCGGCGGGTTGAGCGTCAGGCTCTGCGAGATCGTGCCGTTCTTGCCGGAGCTGAAGGTGCCGCTGGCTTCGACTGGCCCGGTGAACGATTCCTTGTTTTGCGCCTGCGGATGTCTCTCGCCGCCGTTGATGCAGGCGTACGTCGCCGAGCCGTCGGCTGAGGCCACGTACGAGATCAGCTGGTTGTCGCCGAGACCGGCCTCCTTGAAGCTCACGGTCAGCTGCCCGGCGTTGTTCGGACCGCTGGCCGAGACTCTGATGAAGTGCGGGCTCGCAGCGGACGCTGTCGCCGCGAACGCGAGCATTGCGAGCACTGCGGCAAGGGCCGCAGCAGTGCGGATCAGTCGTATCACGACCGCCCCTTTCTGGCCTCAGGCCGACGCCTCCAACGCATCGGCCCTGTTGCGTTCCCCAACCCGAGGTCATGCGCGCCGAGGCGTGCATACGGCCGGCGCCGAGCACGCGATCGCCTCCCTGCGAAGCGCACGATTGCTCCTCAAAGTTGGCTAAACCTGCCTATGCCCAGACGGGCGACCGCCTCGAACGTCTTCTGCCCGATCGGGCGCGCGGCCGCTGGGCACCGCGCACGCGCGCGTTAACCGGCGAGGCCGAGGTGCCCGCCCATCACGGACAGCAGCTCGAACACGCCGATCGTCAGCGCGGCCGCGACCGACAGGCCGGTGACGGCCAGGTCGTACGAGACGCGCCGCGCCGGCCGCGCGCTCGCCCACCCGTACGCCCCGCGCATCGCGACCCCGTCGAGCGTGTCGAACAGCACCATGCCGGCCGCGAACAGCAACGGCAGCGCGAGGATCCCGTAGAACGGCAGGCCGCCGAGAACGGCGCCGCCCGCGAGCACGAGCAGCGCGACCTCCGTCGCGGTGTCGAAGCCGAGCCCGAACAGCAGGCCGAGCGAGTACATCTGCCATGGGCGTCTCACGTTGCTCGTCGCGCGCCCGTACATGCGTGCGAGCACGCCGCCGGGGAGCCGACGGTCCAGCGCCGCCGCAGCGGCGTCGCCGCGGCGCGCGCGCCGCGCGGCACGCACCGTGCTCGCGAGGACCGCGAGGTTGGCGAGCCCGATCAGCAGCAGGAACGACCCGGAGACGAGCGGTCCGACGGCGCCGGTTGCCTGATGCAGCCACGAGCCGTCGTCGGCGACCGCGCCGCCGACCCCCTGGACGCCCGCGCCGACGAGCGCAACGAGCGCGAAGACGATGGTCGCGTGCCCGAGCGAGAACCAGAAGCCGACGCTGAGCGGTCTCCGGCCGTCGGCCATCAACGTGCGGGTCACATTGTCGATCGCGGCGATGTGGTCGACGTCGAACGCGTGCCGGACGCCGAGCAGGTAGGCGGTGACACCGAGGCCGGCGCCGAGTGCCCCGGCCAGCAGCAGGGTGGCCCCAGCGAGGTGCAGCACGGCGACGGCAGCCGCGAGCCACGCGACGTGGCGCCACTCGCGCGGCGTGAGGAGGGCGTGCGCGCGCTGGGCGAGCGACGGGGCGGTGGGCGATGCGGAATGTGCGCTCATCGTTGACTCCGATCGTTCGCGGCGGCGATCGCCGCCTGACCATAGGCGAGCCCACCGTCGCCGGGCGGCAGCAGCTCGGGGACGAGGACGCGCAGGCCGCGCCGTTCGAGCGCGGCCACGGTCGCTTGCAGCAGCAGGCGGTTGACCCACACACCGCCGCCGAGCGCGACTGTTGCGAGGCCGTGCTGCTCGGCGAGCCGCGCGCACGCGTGCGCGAGCGCGTGCGCGAGCGCGCGGTGGAAGCGGGCGGCGATGCGTGCGGCGGCGACGTCGCAGGCGACGTCGCGTGTGACCGCGCGGATCAGTGGGCGGGGGTCGAGCACGAGCGTGCCGGCATCGTCGCCGGCGCACCGATCCCCACCCGCGAGCGGCAGGGGGTAGCGGTCGCGCGCGTCGCGCGGGCGACCGGGATCACGCGCAGCGACCGCCTCGAGCTCGGCAGCGGCCTGTCCCTCGTAGGTCGAGGTCAGGCGCACGCCGGCGAGCGCCGCGACCGCATCGAACAGGCGCCCGGCGCTCGTCGTACGCGGGCACGCCGGGGCGCAGGCGAGCGCGGCGACGGCGTCCCACGTCGACGCCTGCACGCGCGCCTCGCGCGCGGCGCCGTCTGCGGGCGCGGCGCCGTCTGCGGGCGCGACGCCGTCTGCGCGCGCGACGCCGTCTGCGGGCGCGGCGCCGTCTGCGGGCGCGGCGCCGCGCGCGAGCCGTGCCCGCAGCCGCGCTGCGGCCTCGTGGTCCTCGGCGGCGACGAGCCACGCGCACGCCATCCGCCAGGGGTCCCGCGCGGCGCGGTCGCCGCCTGGCAGCGCGACCGGCAGCAGGTGGCCGGCGCGCTCGAAGCCGTGCAGATCGCCGACGAGCAGCTCGCCGCCCCACACGCCGCCGTCCGTTCCCAGCCCGGCGCCGTCGAGGATCGCGCCGACGGCCGGGCCGGTCTCACCGTGCTCGGCGAGCGTCGCCGCCAGGTGCGCATGATGGTGCTGGACGGCGACGTGCTCGATGTCCTCGCGTGCGAGCGCTTCCACCGTCGCGCGGTAGTCGGGGTGCAGGTCGTGCGCCACGAGCTGCGGCGTCACCGCGAAGACGCGTTCGAGATGCGCAACCGATTGCCGGTAGGCCTCGAGCGTCTCCCAGCTCTGCAGGTCGCCGATGTGGTGTCCGACCCAGGCGTGGCTGCCTTTCGCGACACAGCACGTGCTCTTGAGCTCGCCGCCTGCGGCGAGCAGCGGCCGGCGTGCCGGCAGCGGCAGGGAGAGCGCGGTCGGCACGGCGCCCCGCGAGCGTCGCACCCACACGGGCCTGCGGCGGGGCACGCCGCGGAGCACCGAGTCGTCCACGCGGATGTGGATCGGGCGGTCGTGCACGAGGAAGGCATCGGCGATCCCGGCGAGGCGCTCCAGCGCATCCTCGTCCACATGCGCGATCGGCTCGTCCGAGCGGTTCCCGCTCGTCATCACGAGCGCCCCGCAGTCGGCGTCGCGCAGCAGCAGGTGATGCAACGGCGTTGCGGGCAGCATCACGCCCAGATCGGCGGAGCGCGGGGCGACCGACCGGGCGACCTGCCGATCACTGTCCGTCTGCTCATCCCATGGACGTACAGATGGACAGTGGTCGCGGCGAGCGGCGAGCAGGATCGGGGCGAGCGGGCTCGCGAGCAGCGCCTCGTCGGCGGGGGTGAGGACTACCAACGCTCGTGCCGCCTCCAGCGTCGGCGCCATCAGCGCGAACGGCTTGTCCTCGCGCTGCTTGCGCGCGCGCAACGTGGCGACGGCGCGCTCGTCGTCGGCGCGGCAGGCGAGGTGGTAGCCGCCGAGGCCCTTCACCGCGACGATGCGCCCGGCGCGGATCGCCGCGGCGGCCTGGGCGACTGCGTCGGCGCCGGGCCAGCGTTCCACAGAGACCAGGCGCGCCCGCGGCCCGCATGCCGGACACGCGATCGGCTCGGCGTGGAAGCGGCGATCCGCCGGGTCCTCGTACTCGGCGCGGCACGTGGGACACAAAGGGAACGCCGACATCGTCGTGCGCGCGCGGTCGTAGGGAACGCCCTCGACGATCGTGTAGCGCGGCCCGCAGTTCGTGCACGAGCCGAACGGGTAGCGGTAGCGACGATCGGACGGGTCGAACAGCTCCGCGAGGCAGTCGGCGCAGACGGCGACGTCGGGCGAGACGTGCGCGTCGGCGCTTCCGCCCCGCTCGCTGGCGAGGATCGCGAAGCCGGACGCGCCGGTGGGAGCAAGCGGCTCCGCACGCAACTGCTCGATGTCGGCGAGCGGCGGAGCGGCGGCGACCACCTGAGTCATGAACGCGTCGAGCGCGCCCAGCGCGCCCTCGACCTCTGCCACGACACCCCGCGCGTCGTTGCGCACCCAGCCAGCGAGCGCCAGCTCACGCGCAAGCCGGTGCACGTGCGGGCGGAAGCCGACGCCCTGCACGACGCCCGTCGCGCGCACGCGCAGCCGCATGCGGACGGACGGCGTGGCGGCGCGACCGCGCGGCGGCGCGCTCCGACGCGCGGCGACGCTCACGCCGCCATCTCCAGCAGCTCGCGCAACACGTGCCACGCGCTCGCCTGCGCCTCCTGGATGCGCGGGATGTGCTCGGAGCGGGTGACGATCACGACGTCGGCGAGCCGCTCGGCCGCGACGCGCCCGCCGTCGTAGCCGACGAGCGCAGCGGTGAAGAGTCCGCGCCGGCGTCCCTCCGCCAGCGCGGCGAGCACGTTCGGCGAGCTGCCGCTCGTCGAGAACGTCAGCAGCGCATCGCCCGGCCCGCCATAGGCGATCACCTGTCGCGCGAACAGTGCCTCGACGCCGATGTCGTTTGCGAGCGCAGTCAGGATCGCCGCGTCCTCGGTGAGATCGAGCACACGCCGCGGGCGCCAGCCAGCGGGCGGGTGGCGCAGGTCGGCCGCGGCGTCCATCGCGTCGGTCGCCGAGCCGCCGTTGCCGAGCAGCAGCAGCGTGCCGCCGGCGTCGAGCCGCGCACGCACCTCGCGCGCCGCATCGCACAGCGCACCCGCGTTCTCCGTCACCGTCTGGGCGCGCAGCTCGCCGACCTCGGCGGCCTTCATCAGGATCGAGCGGCGCACGTCATCGAGCACGGCGTCGAGATCACTCGCCTGCGCCTCGAGGAACGGATAGAGGAAGCCGGCTGCGCCCGCATCGCTGCGCAGCCCGCGGTGCTCGAAGAACACATGCACGAGCTCCCACAGCAGGTGGTAGCTCGTCTCGATCAGCTCCTGGCACACGAACGGGTCGGCGACGTCCGGCGCAAGCGACCACTCGGCCGCGCCGCGCGCGCCATCCGTCGCGATCGTCAGGCAGCCCCGCTCGCGGGCGAGCGCCAGCGCGGCCGCCGTCTCCTCGTCGTCGGCCCCGAACGCAATCGCCATGTCGTCTCCCCGCGCGGCCAGCTCGACCTGGCGCGCGAGCGGGCCGCCCTCGGCGCTCAACGCGAGTGCTGGCAGCGCGCGCTTGCCGACGATCACCGGGTGCACGAACTCGACCGCCACGTGACGCGCGTCCGAGCGCGCCGCTGGCGTACGGCCGAGCGCGAGCAGGCGGCCGCCGGCGGCGAAGCGTTCCGCCATCGCCTGGCAGAGCAGCGCGAGCTGCTCCGCCTCAGCCGCGAAGAAGCGCTCGCCGGCCTGCCGCCGTGCGCCGAGCAGCGCGTCGATGCGCGCGACGGGATCGCGCAGCGCCGTCATCGCGCCTCCACGGGCACCGCTGCCTGCGCCCGCAACCAGTCGCGCCATCGCTCGACGCCCTCGCCCGTGCGCGCGCTCACGAGCAGCCGCGGCACGCCCGGATGCACCGCGTCGAGGTGGTAGAGGAACTTCTGCAGGTCGAAGTCGAGCTGCTCCAGCAGGTCGACCTTGTTGATCAGCACCAGCTCGCAGGCGCGGAACATCAGCGGGTACTTGGCCGGCTTGTCCTCCCCCTCCGTGACGGCGGAGACCATCACGCGATGATGCTCGCCGATGCGGAACTCGGCCGGGCAGACAAGGTTGCCGACGTTCTCGACGACGAGCAGATCGAGCTCGCCGAGCGGCACCTGCGGCAGCGCCGAGCGCACCATGTTCGCGTCGAGATGGCACTCGCCGCCGAAGCCGTTGCCGGTGTTCAACTGCACGACCGGCACGTGCATGGACGCGAGCCGGTCAGCGTCGAACGAGCCCTGCACGTCGCCCTCCAGCACACCTGCGCGCACGTCCGAGCCGAGCTCCGGCAGCGCCCGCTCCAGCAGCGTCGTCTTGCCGGCGCCAGGCGCGCTCATCAGGTTCACGACGGTCACGCCGGCGCGCTCGAAGTCCTCGCGGTTCGCGCGCGCGATCGTCGCGTTCGCGTCGAGCACGTCCTCGACGACGCGCACCTTCACGCGATGCATCACATGCTCCGGACTCTCATGTAGCGCTGCAGCTCCGGCGCCTGCGTCTTCGCGATCCACGCGCCCACGCCCACGAGCGCGAGCAGCGCCAGCGGCCCCTTGCTCATCTCGACACCTCCTCGATCAAGGACTCGACGATCTCCACCGCCCGCCGCGCGGCCGCGCGCACGGGCTCGCTCAGCTCCATCACCAGCGCGTCGTCGTCCGGCGGCACGAGCACGGCCGGCTCGCAGCCGACGACGAGCACGCGCGGCGGCGCGCCACCCAGCACCCGCGCCAGCGCGAGCACCTTCAGCGGATCCATCGCGTGCGGGTCGAGCGCGGGGCGGGCGGGAACCGCATCCTCGCTGTCGGCGTCGTGCTCGATCACGAACAAGGTGCCGGGCGGCTCGCCGCGCGGGACGGCGTCGAGCAGGATCGCGACGTCGTAGTCCTCCTGCAGCTCGTACGCCAGGTCCATCCCGCGGATGCCGAAGTCGGCGACCTTCACGCCCGCCGGCAGCTCGCGCTGCGCGAGCAGCCGCGCGGCCTCGACGCCGAAGCCGTCGTCGGCCAGCAGCACGTTGCCGATCCCGGCGACGAGGATGCTGGGTGCGCCGGGTCGCGCGGCGGTCAGCGGCTCCACCTCCGTCGTCGAGAAGAAGAAGCGATGCGCCGGCTGGCGTGCGAGCCCGAGGTCATGGCCGGGGTCGTCCTCGAGCACGACGGCGAGCTGCACGTCGCCCTCGACACGCTGCATCAACGACTCGACGACAGCGGTGCGACCAGCGAGCGCGCGGTCGAAGACGTCGCCACGATCCCCAGGCCGCAACCGCACGAGGCTGCCGCGGCCGACGGGCACGCCGTCGACCTCGACCGTGCGCGGGGCGCGGCCGGCGAGCGCGGGGTGGGTGGGATCGTTGCCGGCGGACGCGCTCATCGCCGCACCGTCCCGTGCAGCGCCATCAGCTGCTCCGGCGTCAGCGCCTCGGTGCGCTCCAGCAGCTCGCGGGCGCGCGGATCGGAGGCCCGCACCTCGTCTTTCTCCGCATCCGTCAGCGCCAGGATGTTGAGGATCAGCAGCTGGTCGATCTCGCCGCCGTCGAACAGGTCGCCGGGGCTCTCCGGCGCGACGCGCGGGTAGTCGGACAAGACGATCGGCGACGACAGCAGCCGGTCGCGTGCGCCCTCCTCGCCGACGAGCACCGGCCATGTGCCGACGTTCTCGCAGGCCGCCGCGAGCCCGCGCAGCCACGTCGGCGGGTCGGTCAGCGACACGAACGCGCCGCCCTCCACGTCGAGCTCGGTGTGCGTCGAGCAGAGCGTGCGGCGCATCAGCTCCGCGCGCGGGCCGCCCGCCCACGGCGTGTCGTTCTCGATCCGTACCGTGAGCACATGCAG
>Ga0207681_10001618_pt1 | contig 14523 bp, 12 predicted proteins | sample KBSS53metaG_FD_184324 | JGI IMG/M metagenome (GOLD analysis project Ga0207681, IMG submission 184324) | Switchgrass rhizosphere microbial communities from Kellogg Biological Station, Michigan, USA - KBS S5-3 metaG (SPAdes) (version 2) | ecosystem: Host-associated > Plants > Roots > Rhizosphere... | reverse complement strand
GCCCTTCATGGAGCTCGACTACATGCCCACCGCTCTGGCGTTGAACGGCAGCAAGATCGACTTTCCGCGCGACATCGACACCTACAAGCAGTTCATCCAGGCCGTGGTCCAGCACTGCGTCGACAAATACGGCGCCGACGACGTGGGGCAATGGTACTGGGAGGTGTGGAACGAGCCGGACTACGCGGGATCCTGGAACGGGACGAACGCGACCGCGAGCCTCGCCGCGAAGATGGCCGACTACTACGCGCTCTATGACGCCACGGTCGACGCGGCCACCGCCGTGCTCCCCAACATCCTCATCGGAGGGCCGGTGTCGACCTGGCCAGGCCCGATTGGCGCGTTCCTGCAGCACTGCAAGAGCGCGAACAAGCGCGTGACGTTCGTGTCGTCTCACGTCTACCCGGGTGTCGACGGCAGCTCGCCCGCGAACGCAACGGCTCTCCTCAACGACAACAACGCGCGACTGGCGCAGATCGCGGGCGGCGGCTACACCACCGCGACCGTGAGGTCATTCAACACGGAGTGGAACTCGGCGTACTCCGGTCAGGGCGGCAACCCCGGCGACGCGAACTTGAGCATGGACAACCACTGGAACGCTGGTTTCATCCTCAAGGGCGTCAAGTCGCTTTCGGACAAGAACCAGGGCGACGCGCCGCCACTCGACGTGTTTTCGTACTGGGTGCTGTCCGACGTCTTCGACGAATCGGGCGGCCCGTCGGGCTCGTACATCCTGGGCCAGGGTGGAAACCTGCCGTTCGGCCGCGTGTTCGGGCTCATGACGTTTCAGGGTGTCCGCAAGGCCGCCTTCAACGCCTTCAAGATGCTCAACTACCTCGGCCCGCAGCGCGTGATGTCGGGCGGCGGCACGGGAGGTGATGGGGTCGACGCGATGGCGACGACCTCCGCCAATGGCGACGAGGTCCAGATCCTCGTCTACAATTTTTTCGCCACGCTCAACACCACCGGCAACGACGATGTGACGGTGACCGTGAGCAACCTGCCCGCCGCGCTCGCGGGTAAGGAGGTCTTTGTCACCCATTTCCGCGTCGACGAGGTTCACAGCAACCCGTATAGCGTCTGGGTGAGCCAGGGCAGCCCCACCAATCCAAGCGAGGAACAGTGGCAAGCGATGCGTCAGGCGCAGCACCTGTCGCTGCTCCAGCCGGTCAGCAAGGCGACGGTCAGCAACACGTACACCGCGAGCTTCACCATGCCCAGGCAGGCAGGATCGCTGCTCGTCGTCGGGCTCAAACGCCCGCTGATCGGCCGCAACGCCTTCGTCGAGATCGAAGGCGAGGACTACGACGGCCAGTCCGGTGCGACAAAGGAAAGCAGCAACGATACGACTCTCGGGCAATCGATCGCTGGAACAAGCGGCAGCTACCTGTACTTCGAGAACGTGGACTTCAGCGATGCCAGCGCCTCCGCAGTTCAGTTACGCGTGGCCGCGCAGAGCGATACGAGCCTCGAGCTGCGAGGCAATTCGCAGACGGGCCCGCTGCTCGGCACGTGCGCGGTGACCGCCACCAACGGTGCCTGGGCTACCCAGACGTGTCAGGTAGCCGAGACCTCGGGCCTGGGCCGCTTGTTCGTGTCGTTTGGCGGTGCGGCCCGTCTCAACTGGCTGAAGTTCCAGCCCATCGAAGGCGGCGGAACGACCGACGGTGGCGCGGGCGGAATGGTCGTGCTCACCGGGACGGGGGTCACCAGCGGCACGGCGGGCACCAGTGGCGGCACGGCCGGCACTAGTGGGGGCGCGACCGGCACGAGCGGCGGCGCGGCCTCGGGTTGCGGCTGTGGCATCGTCGACGGCGGCTGGCCATCGGGAGCGTTGGCGGTTGCCGGCGTCGTCGCCGCCTTATTGCGCGCTCGCAGGCGCGGGGCTCCTCGTGGCTGATCGCACGAGGAGCAGTACGATCCTCGGCTTCTCGCGCCGCACTCAGGCTCACATTCTGTTGGGCGCGCGTGGAACGTTTTTCAAACCGTGATGAGGTCGCTTATGAAGCATACACCTGTCGTTCTGGCCCTCTTTTCGTTCGTTGCGATGTCGCTCGGCGGTTGTTCGGGTGACGAGCCGGCGGCTACCGGCCTTGCTGGATCCGGTGGTGGGACCGGCGGTGGAGGAAATACCGGGGCGGGCGGCAGCGCTGCACGCGGCGGGACGACGGCTACCGCTGGAACGACGGGCAGTGCCGGCACGACGGGTACCGGTGGCACGACTGGCGGTGCCGGCGCGACGGGCGCGGCCGGCGCGAGCGGCACCGCCGGACGCGGCGGCACGATGGGCGCGGCGGGAACGAGCGGCAGTGCCGGACGCGGCGGGATCGGTGGCGGTGCGGCGGGCGCGAGCGGCCGGGGAGGCACGGGCGGCGGGGCGGCTGGCGCGGCGGGAGGGGCGGGCACGACTGGCTCGGCCGGCACGACTGGCTCCGGCGGGAGTAGCGGTCTGCCGGCGCTCTCCGTCAGCGGGAACAAGCTGCAGGATCCGAGCGGCAAGACGATCATCCTGCGCGGCAGCTCGCTGATCGACATCGGCGCGCTTTACGCCTACGGCGGCATGAGCGCGGCGGGCATCAACGCGCGCCTGGACAAGATCGCCGCCGCCGCCGTGCAAGGACACGTCGTGCGCATGCCGGTCTATCCGAACATCGACTACAACGGCGGCTATCCCACCTGCTCACCACTGCCCTATCCGGTCGGCACCGGGCCGGCGGCCAGCTGCACGCCGAAGATGTCCCTCAGTGCCGCCGACTACGTCAGCCGGGTACTGACGCCCGCCGTCGACTACGCCACCAGCAAGAACCTCTACGTGATCATCGACTTCCACCAGATCGACGTCATCACCACTGGCACCTCGGCGGCGGACGCGCGCACGTTCTGGACCGACATTGCCCCGCGCTTCGCGAACTACACGAACGTCATCTACGAGCCGTTCAACGAACCGACCGAGCCATCTTCATCGTGGGCGGCGCTCAAGCCCGTCGTGCAAACCTTCGTCAACACCATTCGCACCGCCGCGCCCCGCAACATCATCATCGTTCCATCTCACAGTTGGGATCAGCACCCGGGCGACGCCGCCAACGATCCGCCCACTGGAACCAACTTGATGTATACGGCGCACATCTATCCCAGCAACTGGAATACTGCCTTTCAGAACCAGGTGGCGACGGCGGTGACCAAAGTGCCCGTGTTCATCACCGAGTGGGGATATGACGCGTCAGATCCCGCATCGTTCGGGACAGGATTGCGCACGACGGTCGACGGAAACGGCGCCAGCTGGACGGCCTGGGTGACAGACAACGCCTGGACCCCTCCGATGTTCGCCGACAACTCCCTCACGACGCTCACCAACTTCGGGATGTTGGTGAAGACCTGGCTCGCCGCCACCGCGAACAGCAACTGGGTGCAGTAGGCGCGGCGCCGTCCATCGCTCGCCGTTCGGCACCGAAGGCGTGCGAGCAGATCGGGCCAGCAGACCTCGTCGCGTCCATCGCGGCGAAGCGTGGCATCGCTCGCGGGCGAGCTACTGTCGGCGGTGCGGACGCGCCTGCTCGAAAGTAGCGAGAAAGCGCTGGTGCGCCGACATCAGAGCAAACCGTGCGGAAATGCACGGTCATTCCGGCGACTTGGCGTTTTCGAGAGGCGGCGGGAGAGGGTGGTTGGGGAGCGGTGAGATCCGGTGAATCCGGGTCGTCTGGGCGACAGGTGGGCGACAAGGGTCGCTCGGCAAGAACAGCGGATTTCTTGCGTCTTTCGCAAGCGATCTTGTCGCGCCAGGTCGAGCCGATCTGTCGGTTGGCTTTCTATGCCTGCCGTCGACGCGTGCCGCGACTTACGGATGTCCGTCGGTGATCACCCAACGAGGAGGCACGCGCGATGTACTACAACGCGAACGGTGAGCGGATCGCCCGCTGGCGCTGGAGAGAGCTACTCCAGGCGCGCAGGAACCGGTTGGATCTCATCAAGGCCGGATTTACGCGGCGCGACCTCGTGAACATGGGCCTGCTGACGGCGGGCGGAATGCTGATCGCCAAGCGAGGGCTGAGCTCGCGGGCCTACGCCTCCTGGGGAAGCGGCACCGACTGCCATTACGACAACAGTGGGTGCGGCAACTGCGCCAGCCCGTCCATCACCCCGTTCCTCATGAACATGCCGATCCCGCCGGTGAAGCAGCCGATCGCGCTGTCGTCGCTGACCGGACCGGCGCCCACCATCGCCCCCAACAACGCGATCAACCCGGCGACCGGCAAGGCGTACGAGGGGCGCACCCGAGCGCACCAGTCGCCGATCGGCACCGACAGCCGGCTGCCCTTCCCGGCGACGAAGATCTACCAGGTGACGCAGCAGGCGGCCGGCGTGACGGTGTCGGGGGACCTGCCGACCCAGCAGCTTTGGACCTTCGACGGCGTCTCGCCCGGGCCGACCTATGTCGCGCAGTACGGGACGCCGATCCTGATCCGCAACTACAACAACCTGCCGTCGAACAACGGCGGGTTCGGCCTGAACTCGGTCACCACGCACCTTCACAACGGGCACACGCCGTCGGAGAGCGACGGCTTCCCGTGCGACTACTTCTCGGCGGGGCAGTATTACGATCAGTACTATCCGAACCAGCTCGCCGGGTTCCTCTCCACCCACCAGTCGACAAACGGCGACGTCAACGAAGCACTAAGCTCGCTCTGGTATCACGACCACCGCGAGGGCTTCACCGCCCAGAACGTCTACAAGGGCCTGGTCGGGCACTACCTCTTGTTCAACGCCTTCGACACCGGCAACGAAACGACCGGGTTCCGGCTGCCGTCGTTCCCGGACTACGACATCCCGATGATGTTCGCGGATCGCTGCTTCGACGCCCAGACGGGCGCGCTGGCCTTCGACACGTTCAACATCGACGGGATCCTCGGGGACAAGTTCATGGTCAACGGGGTGATCCAGCCGGTGCTGCATGTGCACCCGCGCCGGTACCGGTTTCGCTGGACCAACACGGGCCCTTCCCGCTTCTTGCAGCTCTATCTGACGGACCTCACCAGCCCGTCGACGCCGCAGCCGTTCTGGCAGATCTCGAACGACGGCAACCTGCTGCCCCATCCGGTGCAGGTGCCCGCCGTGGCCCTAGGCGTGGCGGAGCGCGCCGACGTGATCATCGACTTCGCCCAGTACGCGGGGAAGACGATCTACATCGAGAACCGCCTCAACCAGCCGAACGGCCAGGGCGGCCCCACCGGAGGGGTCGTGGCCGGCGGCCAGGGCTTCCTCTGCCTGAAGATCATCGTCGATCTCTCGACGGTGAGCGACAACAGCGCGGTCCCGTCGGCGAGCACCAGCTACTACACGCTGCCCAGCGTGAGCGCCTCACCGCGCGTCACGCGGAACTTCAAGCTCGACCAGGACCGGAATGGACAATGGATCATCAACGACAAGCTGTTCTCCTGCAATACGTCGCGATTCGCCGTCCAGCAGAACAGCCTGGAGAAATGGGTCATCGATAACGGCCGGGACTGGTCGCACCCCATGCACGTGCACCTGGAGGAGCACCAGGTGACCCAGGGTGCGCCGGGGCTATACGGCAGCGACTCGGACGACCATAACGACTACCAGCGCTGGGGCAGCCAGTACTGCTGGTCGGGCTGCACCAGCAACAGCTCCACCGGCGTCAACCTGGCCCGCAAGGACACCGTGCGCCTGACGCCCAGGAGTACTGTCACCATCAAGATGCGGTTCCGCGACTGGCTGGGCCGCTATCCGATGCACTGCCACAACGTCATCCACGAGGACCACGCGATGATGCTCCGCTTCGATGTGGCCACGACGGGTGACACCAAATCCAACCCGTGAAGGAGCGCGCCATGAACGATCGCACCATCAATCGAAGAGGAATGTTCGGGCGGCTCGCGGCGGTCCCGCTGGCCGTGGGTGTGGCCGCCAGCGCCCAGGGCGGCCAGAAACGCGGCGCCCCGGCGGCAGCGCCGCCGGCAGGCAAGCGCACGTTCGCGCCGCCCCTGTCGGGGCGCGAGACCGTGCGCCGGCGCTACTTCCCCGACGTGGAGCTCGTCACCAGCGAAGGGGACAAGGTCAGGTTCTACGACGATCTGATCAAGGACAAGATCGTCATCCTGAACTTGATGTACGCGAAGTGCGACGGCGTCTGCCCGATCACGACGTCGAACCTCAAGGCGGTGCGCAAGATCCTCAGCCGCGACGTCGACCACGACATCTTCATCTATTCGATGACGGTCAAACCGGAGCAGGATTCGCCCGCAGCGCTCAAGGACTACGCGCGCGTGCACGGCGTGTCCGATCCGCGCTGGCTGTTCCTGACCGGCAAGCCGGCCGACGTCGATCTGCTGCGCCACAAGCTCGGCTTCGCGGATCGCGATCCGGTCGTCGACCGCGACAAGACCAGGCACAGCGGCATGCTCCGCTACGGCAACGAGCCGACAGCGATCTGGGGGACCTGCCAGGGCAGCGCCGAGCCCGAGTGGATCGCGGAGGAGATCGCGTTCGCGATCCCGCGCCAGTTCAAGCGCCACCCCCGCGTGAACGACTGACGCACCTCTCGTTGCCAGACTCGGTCCCGACCCGACTGGAGTTGATGGTCGAATGCCGCGGCGATCTCCGCCGAGAGTAGGCATGGCGACCGCTTGACGCAGATCCGCCGCGCCTCCGGCCCTAGGCATGCGGTGAAGCTGCTCGATAGCCTCGGCAGCAGCGCCGCGCCCGCGCCAAACGCTGGACGACAGGTGGGCGACAAGGGCCGTTTTGGTACTTAACTACTTGGAACTTTAAGTGGAGGCGCCGGGAGTCGAAACTTAAGAGGCCGAAACCAGAAACCCAAAGCGGGACGCGACCTTGGCCGGTAAGTCCGCGACGGTGGCTGGGAAGTCGGAGACGGTTGGTGACGGGTCGAGACGGGGCGATCGGGGCCGCGCTGCATGGTGACGGCACCGTAGCGGCACGGCGGTCGGGGGCGGGGACGTCGTCCCGGCGCCCAGGCTGGATCGGGTCAGCACGGCACGGCTGACGGCACGGCCGGCGAGGCGCACGGGAGACCGCCCGTCGCCCATCGGCGTGCCGTTGTCGTGCCGTGGCGAGCACAGTCCGATGCGCAATTCACGAAGGCCACGGCCAGGCGGGGCCGTTGAGCGATAGGATCGCGCTCGCGATCCCACCACCGGTCACGCACATGTTCACCAGCGCCTCGAGGCTGCAGATCCAGCTGTAGGCCCACTGGGCTCCACCCAACTGAACCAACCTCGCCCAGTCTTCGTGCATGAGCGCGTTGCGGACGTCGCCACAGGTCGCGTACTCGCGCGGATAGTAGGGAAGCAGGTTGATGGCCGCGTTCGTTCCCTTGTGCGGTGACAACATTCGAAGGAGCGGCTTCAGCGTCAGCTGCCCGGGGTTCCAGTTCGGGTTGTTCAGCTCCGCACGAACTCCTTCGATTTGGGCCTGCCACAGGTCCGGATAGTCGGTGCGGCTCTTTTCGGCGTGGGCCCTCAGGACTCCTTCGAGTCTGCCCACCATGTCGCGAGCCTGCTTCACAAGAAGGGCATCGGCGCCGAAGACGTCGTCCATCGACGGCACGTTCAACACCGCCATCGGGCCGAATGTGTCCTCAAGCGTGTAGTGCCCGCACGGAAGAAGCGCCGTCAGCGTGCGCTCCCGCTCGGCATTGCAAATCGAGCATAGAACCATGTCGCTCATCCTGATTCGTGGCCTGCCAAGAGTTCCTTCGCCTTTGCGATCTCCCATCGCATCGTGACGCCCCATTCGCGTGGATTTCCTTCGCAGTGCTTGATGAACCGCCTCAGTCGCGGCGCCGCTACGTTCGCTAGTCCGAGCCGAAGCAGGACAACGGCTCCCATGTAGTCGTGCCGACTGGCGCGATCGGGAGCGAGGAGCCTGTCTCGCTGCACCTTGGGAACCTTGATCGCGGCGGGACCGAGGGCGTGGATGTACGCACGCGTGAGGGTCACCAGCGACTGGTCGAGTTGAGGTGCGACCTGCTCAAGAATCTCCAGCGCTCCCCGGAGATCGTCGCGGTAGATACGGCATTCGATAGCCGAGGTACGGGCCAGCATCCCGGTCGTGGAGCGGTTTCGAAAGGCCGCTCGCAAATGGCGCTCGGCGTCGGTGTAGCGTGCCATCGCGATGAGGGCGATCCCTGCCTGGTAGTGCAGGCCCGCCAGCGATCGCGACTTGCCGATGGCCTCGAAATGGCGAATCAGCCGCAAGGTTGCCCGCAGCTGGAGATCGAAGCGCCCCTCGTACCAGTACGTGTGAGCGGAGTGAGTCCCGAGAAACAGGTGGTCGGTGCTTCCTCTTCGCGCGCGCGCGATCCCCGCGCGCAGAATCCGTCTCTGTTCGTTCCATGGAAACGGAAACGAGATCAGAAGGTAGTCCATCGGGTCGCTGGGTCTGAGGCCGTATGCCATCCTCGCATCGGCTCGAGCCCCGCGCTGATCCCCGGACCGGCGCCGGGCGCCCGCGCGCCGGATGTAAGCCTCGGCGAGGAGGGGATCGAGTTTGATGGCTTCGGAGTACTTCGCGATTGCCCGCCGGATACGATCAGCGTTCTCCTTCGAGTCGCTGGACGAACGGCGACGCGGAGGCTTCGGGTATTGGATCTCTTCACCCTCCGCAATCAGCTGCTCGGCGCGTGACAACGTGCGGCGGGATCGCCTGACCATGGACGATTCTAGGCTCAGAAACCTAGTTGCGGCGATACCTGCCGCTCGACCGACCGCGACTCACGCCGCGCCGGACGGGCGAACGATCCTGGTGAGAACATCGATCGGAAAGTCCATGTGCTGTCCGGGGGCCAGGGCTCCCATGGGCGTGCGGTTCAACCTGCGATTGATCGCCCCGACGTCGGCGACCTTCAGTCCGCCGTCCTGCTCGATGTACCAGCGGCTGCTCTGGACGTGATCGTTCATCGACCCGGTCACGGGGCGACTGTTCGTCTTGGCGAATCGATGACCGTGAGCTGAAAGCAAACGCTCGATCTCGCTCGGCTGAAATCCGTCGGCCGTCAGCGTGGCGATCGCGTGGTGGCGAAACAGTTCCTCGAATCGCAGCAGGTCAGGCTTCCGCACGGCGATCGCCCAGACGCTGTAGAGCGTCACCTTGTGCGTGAAGAGCAGGCACCTGTGGCGTTCGATCGTGGCGACGTCAACGAACCACTCCGCGAGGTCTCCATCCGTTTCGTCGGAAAGGTCGTGATCGCGGAGGCCCAGCAGGTTACGAGCCTTCTGGGAGCAGCGGAACGTCAGCATCTTTGGCTTCGTTATGTCACTCACCACGTACCGCGCCAGTGACGGTACGCTTCGATCCATTCGCTGCCGTCCGGTCTTGGCGACGGTAAGGGAAGGTCCACGATCGAGATCGCCTGGCGATCTCGGCCGTGGGTGCAGATAGCGCTGATCCGGTCGTCGTTGCCGAGGTCGATCTTCGTAACGGTGACGGTGGTGCCGAGTACCTGCGTCTCGAAGGGAAGGGCGAGGTGCTGCTCGATCACCGTGAACCAGCCCGTGGCTTGCTCCGATTCGCCATAGGCGTCGACCGTGGCCTCCTCGATCATCTCTGCGAGTCTGGCCTTGCTGAGGCGAATCGGGGATCGAGGGGCTGGGCCCTTGGCTGGTGCTCGCGCCACGCCGGGGAGCGTAGATGATCGACCGAGCTTTGTTCAATGGTGACCCACGCTGGCTGATGGCCTCGTCGATCGCTGGATTCTGATATCGTGTTGCGCGGTCGACTGCGCAACACGAAGCGCCGAGAGGAAGGGGCATGGCCGAGGAAGTTCGACTGTGGCAGGTCTCCGAAAAGGACGAGCTCGGCGAGTGCGGCCGCCAGCGACTGGGCCTGGAGAGCCGCCTGGAAAAATGGATCGCGGCGGACGTCTCGGTCCTGAGTCCCGATCTCTTGGTGATCGGCCGTCAAGTCGAGACGGAGTCGGGCGGCTTCATCGACCTCCTTTGCATGGACGAGGGTGGCGATCTGGTGGTGGTGGAGCTCAAACGCGACAAGACCCCGCGCGAGATCACGGCCCAGGTCCTGGACTACGCCTCGTGGGTGAAGGAGCTGTCGTCGCAGCAGGTCAAGCAGATCGCCGATGCGTACCTGGGTAGCGCCGGGCCGCTCGAGGACGCCTTCCGACGCCGGTTCGGCGTGCAGCTCCCCGACACGGTGAACGAGGAGCACTCGATGCTGGTGGTCGGCTCCGAGATCGACGCTAGCTCGGAGCGGATCATCAACTACCTGTCGAACTCGTACGGCGTGAACATCAATGCGGCGACCTTCCAGATCTTTGGCTCGCCGAACGGCGCCGAATTCATGGCCAGGGTGTTTCTGATCGAACCGGAACAGGTTGACTACCAGACCAGAACGAAAGGGTCGTCGAAGCGCCGCCCCAACCTCTCTCCCGAGCAGTTGGAGGAGATCGCTCAGCGCAACGGTGTCGGCGATCTTTACCGGCGCTGCGTGGCGCCCCTCGAGAACCTCTATCAGAAGGGCACGACCCGCACGTCCGTGGCATTCAAGGCCAACTTGAACGGCCGCACGCACACCGTCTTCAGCCTCATCCCGGAGGAAAGCTCGGCGAAGAGCGGTCTGCGGTTTCAAGCGTACACCGTCCGCCTCGCGGGGTTGATCGGGGTGTCGGAGGGTGACGTGGAGCGGCTGTTACCGGCCGCTAGGGAGCGATGGATCTACTACGCGGGCGCGCCCGCCGATTACACCGGATACGTCGGCTTCCTGACCACGGCCCAGGAGGTCGATGCGCTGGTCCAAGGGTTACGGCGGTCGCCGAGGATCGTCGCGAAGCAGGCGTAGCGTTCGAGATGGGTAACGCGGACAACCCTGGTCTGGGAGCTGCCTTCGAGGTCACGGCGCAAAGGATTCTGGCCAGCGAAGGAATTGTGGTGTCGCGAGGGTTCCCTATCGAAGTTGGAGTGTCGGCTCGCGACCAGCGACCTCACAAGTTCGATCTCGGATCGCACCACCCCGCCGTTCTCGTCGAGTGCAAGGCGCACACATGGACTACGGGGCGGAACGCGCCCAGCGCGAAGCTCGCCGTCTGGAACGAGGCCATGCACTACTTTCGTTGCGCACCGGCGCGGTTCCGAAAGATCTTTTTCGTGCTTCGTGATCTGCGCGACGACGAATCGCTGGCGGCGCACTATCTGAAGAGGTTCGGGCATCTCGTGCCCCATGACGTCGAAATCTGGGAATACGATCAGCAGACCTCTGGCGTCGCGGTCGTACGAGCTGCGCAAGCCGAGTAGCTTCCATGCGCAGCACCCCTACCGTCGGCAGTCAAAGGCTTCTTCAGCTCGCCGTGAATTCGCGGCCGGAGCTACTCCGGTCCGCCCTCCACCGGGCTGGCGCGCTCCGCGAGGGTGAACCGATCGAATGGATGTCTCCACTTGCATTGGAGCGCTGTCGCGAATACCGCGACACGGCAGCGCTCAAACGCCTTCGCGTTCAGAAGCGCCTCCGAGAGCCGCTCTCAGCCTTCTGGCCTTCACGCGGACCCGTATGGGACGCATTGGCGATCGTGGGAGACGAGGTTCCATTGCTCCTCGAGGCGAAAGCACACATCCCAGAGGCGGCGTCGCCGGGAACTCGGGCCACGCCGGCGTCGCTTAGGTTGATCAGCGATAGCCTGCTCGCGACACGCCGTTATCTGTCACCGCGAAGCAAGGCGATTTGGATCGGTACCTTCTACCAGTACGCCAACCGTCTCGCTTTCCAGTTCTTTCTTCGCCGACGGAACGGTCTGGACAGCCGGCTGGTATTTCTCTACTTCACGAATGCCGTCGACGTCGGCGGTCCGGCGAGCGAAGAGGAATGGCGCGGTGCGATTCGGCTGATCCATGCCATGCTCGGTCTGCCGCCCGATCTCAGATCGTTCGGCGTGTTCGAAGCCTTCGTTGACGCCCGACGATTGGCGGATGTTGCTGGGTAGCCGGTCGGGCCGTGGAGCTAGGACTCATCGACCACCCGTCGGCCAAGCGGTCACGCCGACTTGGGCCCCGCGAGGATGACGAGGTGATGGGTCGACGGCAATTGTGTCACCGCCGGTGACACGTCCTCATGGTACCGGTACGCCTCGTGGGCACGGGGGCCAGGCCGTCTCGAGCAGTGAAGTCGTCTCGTATCAGGACGTTGTTCCGGAGGCACAACCGTGCGACGCTAGGCGTCGCACGGTTGAAGTCGACGGGAGGCCTTGACCTGGTGAGATGTCCTACCTATTGTTCGCGCTAAAGGCCCCCTGGGGGGGCCGCCGAAAAGAGGGGTGTAATGGTTCTCTATCTCAAAGATCTCGCGGAAAATCCCCGCCTGCTTGAGGAGCTGAGGACACGGGTGGAGAGCTGCAGCAAGTGCGGTGTTCCGCTGCAGGAGACGATCACCGGGAAGCGTCAGCTCGAGTCCGGTGATGCGTGCAGCGACTGCTTCTACGGCGTGCTCGGTGACGCTGTCGAAGAACATCCTATCGCGTCGGCAGGCACGCGCCGCGGCTGAGTCTCGGGGCCACCGGATCGGAGCCGTAGCGCGGCTCTCTCCGAACCTCGACGTGCACCCCCGTAACCTGCCTACGCGTGAATACCTACTTCATAGGCGACGAAGAGACCCGGGCCTACGCCAAGGATTTCCTTCGCCGCCTCGAAAAGCTCGAGTCATTTCCTGATGTCTGGTGCCCGGTCACGAAGTCCGGCGACGCCATCGCCCAGGTGATGATCGGGTTGGTCGACAAAGACCTTCTGTCGAAGGTGCAGGTCCTTCCTATCGGGGTTTCTCGAGAAGGACCGAACATCGGCATCTCGTTCCTCGAGGGCGAGCCCGAGAAGCAGATCGTGGGCAAGAGCGTCCTCCTCCTCGATGGAGCGATTCACTCCGGCCGGACGATGAGTCGCTGCGCCGAGGAGGTGATGAAGTTCAAGCCTCAGGACTTGGTCAGCTACTCCTTGGTGACGAAGGCCGGGGCATCCTTCGTGCCGACGATCTGGGGCGTGACGATCAACGAGACCGATCGGGCGTTTTTCCTGCTCGACGAGATCCCGAATCACCGTTTGGACGCCGGGAATCCCGGGAAGAAGCAGCCGCCGGTTCACGTCGAGCGCCTGGACCAGCGGCACAAGGATCGTCCCGCCGTGACCTCGGGGGTCGAGTCCATGGATCGACCGAAGTGGTCCGATCGGCTTTTCCAAATGCAAGTCTCGGGGGCGTGCACCTACGTGCTGGTGCGCGGCGAGACCATCGTCGGATACCTGACCATTCACTTCGCTGGGGACAGCATGTTCGTCGACGAGGTGGCGATCGATACCAGCCAGAAGAAGCGAGGGTATGGAGGCGTCCTCATGCGCTTCGCGGACACTCTGGCTCGGCAAGGAAACTGCCGGACCGTTATCTTGAACGCGATCGACAGCGAGGTCGGTTTCTACGAGAAGCTCGAGTACAAGAAGGTCGCTTCCGCGGCCCCGATCCCGCTCGATGATGAGACCTACTGGCCGATGCAGCGGTCGGTCCTGTACCACCAAAGACCGAAGTGACCTGCGGTAGAACCGGGCGCTCGGTCTGAACGGGCCGGCGATCTACGCGGCTTTGCCGTACGTGCTGGAAGACGACTCTTGAACACCTCGGGCGTGTAGGCGCGCCGCGCGTTCCGCCGCCGAAAGTGCAAATACGGCGTCGCGGAGCTGTTGCTCATAATTCTGATATCGTCGTGCGCGTCCGCTGTGCCTCTCGGACAGGGAGGGTGAATGGAGCTGACTGCATGAGTCAATGGACGGAGAGGGTGACTGGGCACGCGGTGTGGCAGGTCCTGCCGACATTGGGCGCCACGATCGACCGCGCAGCCCAGCGCGAGGAGATTGAGCCTTCAATTCTGGACGGAATTGAGCGCGTGCGCGCTGTTCTGGCCATCGTCGGCAAGCGCCTCGCAGGGACCGATCCTGCGCTCTCGTTGTTACCCCCGTTGGACGAAATCGCAGCCGCGCTGGACGGCGCTGACAAGGATCTGCAGGCTTTCGTCGCGGACGGGAACCCAGGAAACGTATCCAACGCGAATGCCAAGGCCGATTCGGCTCTGGCAAGTCTGGCGCGGGTCATCGTGGCCGTTACTCCGGACGAGACGGGCGCGCTGAGAGACGCGGCGCTTGCGTACCGCCAAGGCGTGGAATCCCAGCTGAAGGTAGTCCACGCGGCGCTGTCTCAGACACGCACCGAGGCTGAAGGTCTCAGGGCAAAACTGGCCGAGCTCGCGACCGATGTTGGGACTGAGCGCCAGCGGGTGACCACCACGATCTCGGAGTTTCAATCCCAGTTCTCCGCGGCGCAGGAAGCGCGAAACAAGGAGCACACGGAGGGCCAAGGGAAGCGCCAAGAGGCATTCGCAACCCTGCTTTCGGAAGCCCAAGCTCAATTCGCTACCGCGCAGGACTCCAGAAACAAAGACCACGCGGAGTCACAAGCCAAGCGTCAGGAGGTATTTGCCGCCCTCGAAGGCGATTACCAAAAGCG
>Ga0207681_10001612_pt1 | contig 14545 bp, 18 predicted proteins | sample KBSS53metaG_FD_184324 | JGI IMG/M metagenome (GOLD analysis project Ga0207681, IMG submission 184324) | Switchgrass rhizosphere microbial communities from Kellogg Biological Station, Michigan, USA - KBS S5-3 metaG (SPAdes) (version 2) | ecosystem: Host-associated > Plants > Roots > Rhizosphere... | reverse complement strand
GGTTCGCCGCGCCAGATCCTCGCCGGCCAGCCGCTCGACCAGGTGCAGGCTCATGTCGATGCCGGCCGAGATCCCCGCCGAGGTGACGATCGGGCCTTCGTCGATCCAGCGGGGACCCTCCTCCACCTTCAGCGCGGGGAACATGCGCCGGAGATCGGCGACGTCTTCCCAGTGCGTCGTCACGCGGCGGCCATCGAGTAGCCCGGCCCGCGCGAGCAAGAAGGCGCCGGTGCAAACGGACGCCGTCAAGGTGGTCGTACGCGCCTGCGCGGCGATCCAGGCGATCACGGCGGGCCGTTCCAGCTCCCCGGTCACGACACCGCCAGGTACGATCAGCACGTCGAGCGGCGGGTGGTCGGCGATGGAACGCCCGCAGACGACGGGAAATCCGCCGCGCGCCCGCACCGTGCGCGGTTCATCGGCTATCAGGACAACGTCGAACGGAGGCGCCGCACCGCCGCCCGACTGGACGCGAGACGCCACCGAAAACACCTCGAATGGCGCCGCGAAATCCAGCACCTCGACGTCGTCGAAAACATAGATGCCCACTGTGCGAGCCATCGGTCTGCTTCAGCTCCCCAGCTCAAGGTCGTAACAGGGGATCGCCTCCGACGCGGTCTCGCGCCGCAGCGCGAGGCCCTCGAAGAAATGATGGTCGCGCGTGGCGATGCGCGCGCCGAACGCCTCCTCGATGCCCCACATCAGATCCAGCGCCGTGAGACCACCGCCGTCGGCGCTGGCGATCCGGGCAACCTCGGGATCGTCGCTGCTCGAGAAGTCCTCCCAGACGACGTCAATTCGCGACGCGCCCAGCACGCGCTCGTCCGGGCTCCACCGCCCGGCCTCGCGCCGGATCTCGCGCTGGTAGGCACCGATGGCGTCGCTCAGCTCCTGCCGCGACGCCCACTTCTTGCCTGCGTGAGACCACACGAGGGAACGAAGCAAGTCCGCCGGTGCGCCCGCGCTCATGGCGACATCTTACCCACGAACTACCGGATGGCGCGCACGTCGGCCCATCCGCGCTGGAAAACAATGAACGCGAAGTAGAGGAACAGCAGCGCCGATACGAATGCCAGCACACGCGCCACCCGGGTCCCTCCCACGCGTTGGAGCAGGTTTCCAGCGCCCGCCAGAACTGCGGACCAGGCGATTCCGGCGGCGAAGAAACCGGTCGCAAACGGAAGCAGTTGCGAGCGGACGCCTCCGAAAGCGGCGATGACGCCGCCGCCGACAGCAGCGAACCAGAGGATGGCGGTCGGGGAGGACAGCGCGAGCGCCATGCCCCAGACGAAGAGCCGGATGCCTTTCCTGCGGGGTCCGTCCGCGTCTTCAAGCTCGATCGGCCGCGGCTTCAACACCTCCCTGATCATCTTCGCGGCCAGAAGCACCAAGACGGCGGTCCCGCCGATCCAGACGGCCCCGCGAAACGGGGCCCAGCGCATCAAGGCACCTACACCGATCAACGCCGCGACGAAATAAGCGAGATCGCCCACGCATGAGCCCGCGCCGACGAGAAAACCGGCTTTGCCGCCGCGATTCAGGGCGGTGCGGACGATCGCGACGTTCACAAGGCCGAGATCGAGGCAGAGCGAAAGCGAGAGCAGGAATCCCGACCCGAACGGCCGCACGGTCTCGAGCTCACCAGGGCCGGGGCAACGTGGCCAGTGCGTGCCGGTACGCGTCCGAGATGCGCCCGACCTCGGCGCGATCGATCGCCACCTCGCCGGCCCCGACCGCGCGCTGCAGATCGAACACGCTCCAGGCCTTCGCGTCGCGGGGCATGGTCGCGTAGCGGGGCACCATGTGCGCGTGGAAATGCGGCGAGCTCTCGCCCATCGCGGCCGTGTAGATGCGCAGCGCGCCTGTCACCTGCTCCAGCACGCGTTCGAAGTGACGGAGGGCGGGACCGATGGCGGCCGTTTCGCGATCGTCGAAGTGCGCGAGGCCGGCGACGTGCCGCTTGCTGATCAGCAACATCCAGCCGGGAACGCCGGCGGGCTCGGCGTGGCGGACGCACCAGAGGTCGTCCTCGTAGAGACTGGGACTGGCGAGCGACTGGCACACACCGCACGTCGGAGGCTGCGTCATGGGCCGCAGTGTACAGCGCGACGATTCGCTTCAGCGCGCGTCGAAGCAGATCTCGACGCGGTTGACGGCGAGCGCGTTCGACGACGGGCCCGCGCGCAACCGGACGAGCGCGCCGCTTTGACCGGGTCGGATCTCGGTGGTCGCGTCGGCTGCGTACCATCGGTAAGGCGCCACGTTCGAGATCAGGTTGGTGGGCGCGGCGCCTGTTCCGGCGATGGTTTGCCAGGTGAAGCTGCCGCTGGTGGTCGTGTTGTAGCTGCGGCCGAAGATCGCGATGGTGGCGCGGTCGATCGCCGACAGGCTGGCGGTGCTGATCTCGATGTCCATGAAGACCGTGCCCTCGAGATCGAGCCCGCCGACCGCGAGCGCCGTGTCGACGAACACCGGCGTGAAGCCGATCGACGTAGATCCTGCCGACACGTGCCAGCGCGAGGTGTCCGGCAGCGTGTTCGCCTCGTACACGACGGACGCCGTCGATCCGGATCCCGTTCCCGTCCAGCGGAAGCGGACGACGCGCGTGCCGGTCGCGCCCGAGGCGCAGATGCCGGCGCCGCCCGTGCCGCCCCCGCCACCGGCCCCCGCGGCGCCGCCAGTGCCCGCGGCGCCGCCTCGGCCACCGCCGCCGGTCGTGCCGGCTGCGCCCGTCGTTCCCGCAGTGCCGCTCGTTCCCGCTGCGCCAGTGGTACCCGCAGCGCCCGCGGCGCCGCTCGTTCCAGCGGCGCCGGTGGTGCCTGCAGCGCCGCTCGTTCCAGCGGCGCCGCTCGTTCCCGCACCGCCGCTCGTTCCAGCACCGCCGGTCGTGCCCGCGGCGCCGGTCGTGCCCGCAGCGCCGGTCGTGCCGGCAGTACCGCCCGTCCCCGCGGCGCCTCCCGTCCCGGAGCCGCCTCCGGTCCCGCCGGTGCCGGACACGCCGCCGGCGCCGCCGCGCGACGTCCCCCCGCCCTTGCCGCCCGTTCCGTGCGTCTCTCCCGATCCATTGCACCCGGCCGCCAGCACGACGACCGCGAGCCAGCTCGCGCCGATGACAATCGAAGACGCGCGCTTCACGAAGGCACGCCCGCCTGTCGCCGCTCCAGCCACTCGCCGAACGTCACGACGCCGCGCTCGCCGGCCGCCGCGGTGTTCCAGCCCGCACGGAACGCCGCCGCCCGCCGCCCGAACATCGGCAGGTTGACGATCGGCTTGCTGACGCCGCGAACCCGCCGCCACGTCGCCGCCGCCTCGCCGAGCGTCAGCACCTCCGGGCCGCCGTAATCGGGCAGCGCTCCTGCGGGCCCGGCGACGATCGCCCGCAGCGTTCGTGCCGCCGCGTCGGACAGGTCGACGTTCTGAAACTGGAAGTGGCGCGGCAACAGGATCACGAACGGCGCGCGCACCGCCCGCTTGATGATGTGCGCGACGAACGAATGGAACTGCGTCAGCCGCAGGATCGACCAGGGCACCCGTCCGGCGGCGACGACCTCCTCGGCGGCGCGCTTGCGCGCGTAATAAGGATGCGGGATGCGGTCCACCCCGACGATCGAGATGTAGAGGAAGTGCGCGACCGAACGCGCCGCGGCCGCCGCCAGCAACCGGCGCGTCCCCTCGACGTCGACCGCGTCCGCGCGCCGCGGATCCGACGCCGCGTGGACGATGACGTCGGCGCCGCTCACCGCCTCATCGATGCCGCGTCCGTCCGACAGATCCGCCGATGCCCATTCGAATCCGCCAGCCCACGCCGGCGCCGCGGCCGCGCGGCCCTGCATCCTCAAGATGGTCCCCGCTGGAAGTGGTGCCGCCGCCAGCGCGCGCCCGAACTGTCCGGTCGCGCCCGTGACGAGAACCCTCACGGCGCGTCCATCATCTGCAGCAACTTGGTCGTGGTGTTCCAGTTGCGAATCGTCACGCTCTTGTAGATGGGCGACGCCACGATCTTGCCCAGCCGGCTGCGTGTCGCCTGGCTGATCAGCCGCGAGAAGTACAGCACGCCAGCCCCGGCGTGCGCTTCGTCGACGCCGGGCGCGGTCGGCACGCTCTTGATGGCGACCGGCGCCGTCAGCGGCTCCTTCAGGAAGATCACGTCGTAACGGTACTTGTCCGGCTGCGTTCCGAAGCCCTTGGGCGCGCGGGCGACGACCTCCCGCATCTGCTTCTCGCTGCGCAGGACGACGCTGGCGTCGTAGCCGAACGCGGTGGACAGCGCGCGCTCGATGCGGCTGCACAGCGGGCCGGCCGTGGACTCCTTGGCGCAGAAGACGACGTTGCCGCTCTGGATGTACGTGGCCACCTCCTGCAGCTTCTGTTTCTCGAAGCAGGCCTTCAGCGCCGTCATCTTGATCAGGTTGTTGCCCCCGACGTTGATCCCGCGCAGCAGAGCGACGTATCGATTCATGATCGCGCCGTAGCATACTCGGACGCGTGCGTTCCGAGCGGTTGACATACCGGGCCGTGGAGCCGGCCGACCTCGACGCTTTCTCCGCGCTCGTACAGGACGAGCACGTCCGCCGCTACATGATGGACGACAAGCTCCTGCCGCCGGACTGGAGCGCCGCCCAGATCCGCGCCAGCCAGGAACTGTTCCAGCGTCTCGGCGTCGGGTTGTGGCTGGCGCACGACCGCGAAACCGGCGCGCTGGTCGGGTTCTGCGGGTTCCTGGTCCTGCCGGACGCCCTCGCGACGCCGGAACTGGTGTTCGCCCTGCCCGCGCGGTTCACCGGCCGCGGCTTCGCCACCGAGATGGCCCGCGCCTGCATCGCCGAGGCCTTCGGCCGCAAGGCATTTGATGAAATCGTCGCCAGCGTCGACGCGATCAACGCCGCCTCCGTGCGCATCCTTGAAAAGCTCGGCTTCGTGCGCACCGCGACGCGCCCGGGCGCGTTCGGCGACATGCTGTTCCTTCGCCTCGCCCCGCCCTCTTCCTAGATTCCCGAGGGGCTCCACCTGCGGCGGCGATCACACCTCCGTGAAATTTCAGATGAAGCCGCCTCGGAGTGACTACTCACACTAGGTCGTAAGCGCGGCGTGCAGTGAAATTCTCGTGTCCCGGAGGTTGGCCATGAAAATGTTATTGAGCGTCTCGCTGCTTTCGATCGCCGCGGTGCTGCTTCCGCTGCGCGCCCAGGCCCAGGTCCTGTGTTCTCTCGGTCCGATGACGCCATACGATCCGATGGCGGACATGCCGCCCAGCGCGGGCGCGAAAGCGGATCTGACGAAAATCACCGCCCTTCTGTGCCCCAAGGGTTGCGGAAAAGTGCTGCTGTTCGCCAACGCGACGACCCCGAACACGGCGACGGTCACCGACGGCGCTGGCGTGTCGAAGATTGCGTACAGCCCCAGCTTCACCAGCTCGATCCGTTCGAACTTCGGACCGATCGCGACGTTCGGGATCTTCGCGCACGATCTCGGCCACCACCTGGACGCGAGCGGCAACAAGGCGGCGTGGATGAAGGATGCGTGGGACAGCGAGCTGCGCGCCGACGCGTGGGCGGGCTGCGCGATGGCGAAGGCAGACCTCAGCCCGTCGCGCCTGCAGGCGGCGTTGCTGGCGATGTCGACGTACCCATCGCCCCACCATCCATCCTGGGACGTCCGTCGCCCGGCGATCACCGAGGGATTCACCCGCTGCGGCGGGCGCATCCTCCCGCCCCTCGCCAAGGAGAAGCCCGAGCACGCCGCCAAGGTGGAAGCGCGCAAGGACGAAGCCGTCAGCGACGCGACGCCGGGCGGATGCACCGGCGACAAGGACTGCCGCAACGGGCGCGCGTGCGTGAACAGCCGGTGCGTGGTCGCATCCGAACGGCGCCGCTGCGGCAAGGACACGGATTGCCCCGATCCGCAGGAGTGCGATCCCACCGGCACGTGCGTCGGTCCGGCCGTCCAGACGCGCGCGCAGGCGCAGGCGTCGGCGAAGGACGAACCGCCCAAGGCGAGCGGGCCGATGCTGGCCGCGCTGCAGGAACAAAAGTCCTCCGCGCCGGCGACCGCGCCGACCAAGGACGTCCCCGCCTGCCGGCAGTCGTGCGACGACGTCCGCAACCAGTGCGTCGAGGCAGCCACGCACGAGGCGAACAGGTGCGTGGCAGCGATCCAGTCGGAACCCAACTACAAGGCGTGCGGCTGTCCGAACTACCCTTCCGGAAATGTCGACTGCTATCACGTCTGCGCCGGCGCGTACCAGCGCGGAAACACCTGCGCGGCGACGAGCCTGGTGAAGGATTGCCGCGCCGACGGCGATCGCTGCCGCGCGCAGTGCGAGTGAACGCGTGAAATAGACAGGACTCGCCGTTCGGGCGCAGACTGATCGCATGACTCGTGCGATCGTTCTCGCCACAACGATTTTGGCGGCAACGCCCGCGCTGGCCGCCGAGGCGCCGGCGTCGGGGATCGAGCTCGGCCTCCGATTCGGCTACGCCTTCGCGGCCGGCAACCGCGGCATCCCGCCCGACACGAACAACGACGCGGCCGTCAGCGATTTCGTCAGCGGACAGTTTCCACTCTGGCTGGACGCCGGATACCGCTTCAACCATCAGTTTTACGCCGGCGCATATTTTCAATACGGCTTCGGCGTCGTGAACGACGACCGGCAGGACGTGTGCCGCAACGTGAACTTCGACTGCTCGGCGTCGGATGTCCGCCTGGGCATCATGGGCCGGTACCACCTCCCGCCTTTCTCGCAGCTGTCGCCGTGGGTGGGCCTGGGCATCGGTTACGAGTGGGGAACCTTTTCGATACACCAGACCCTCGCCGGCTCCACAAACACCGATTCCACCTGGTCGGGCTTCGAGTTCGCGAACATTCAGCTGGGCGCGGACTACCAGATCGCGCAGCGGATCGCGCTGGCGCCGTTCTTCAGCGTGTCGATCGGACAGTACGGCCACAGGACCGACACGACGACCGGCAACAACACGACGCTCACGATGGACGACGATCTCGTCCGCACGTCCACGCACGAGTGGATCCTGCTCGGCGTCCGATTCGCGTTCACGCCCTAGTCGGACGCCGTTCCGACACCTACTTCGGCTCGTCTTCGACGAACGTCTTCAACCGATCGAGGGCGGCGTCCCACTGGCGTGAGATCCGATCCAGGTAGCCGAGCGCGTCGGCGAACCGGGCGCGATCGATCTCCCAGATGCGCTCGCGCCCCTGCCACCGGTCGCGGATCAACCCCGCCCCGGCCAGCACCTCCAGATGCTTCGTGACCGCCTGGCGCGAGACGCGCGCCCGCGCGCCCAGGCGCGCGATCGATCCCGGACCGCCCGCCGACAGGCGCAGCAGCAAGCCCAGGCGCGTCTCGTCCCCCAGCGCGGCGAACAGCGGCGCGGCGTCGCGCACCGCCGCCGCCGCGAGGGGGACCGCCTCAGACCTCGACATACTTCCGTACGTTCTCCAGCTGCGCCTTCCAGCCGGCGTCGTTCATGCGGAACGCCTCGTCGCGCCGGTGCGCGGGAAGCTGGTCGAAGCCCGACTCGACGACCGACAGCTTCGTGCCGCCCGGCACGTCATCCAGGCGGAACTCGACCAACGTCATCGGCTCGCCCGAGTAGTCCACCTTCGGATCGACGGCGTACGGATGCCACCGGTACGCGAACCGCCGCTCGGCCTCCATGGCCTCGACGATCACCTCCATCGTCACATGCGTGTAGCCCTTGATCATGAGCGGACCCCGCACGCTCTTGCCGACCGCGAAGGCGCCCTCCAGCTTCACGTTGAACCAGGCGTTGAACTCGGCGGTGTCGGTCAGCGCGCGCCAGACGCGGCCGCGCGACGCCCGCAATACGATCTCCTTCTCGATCCTGTCGGTCGATGTCATGTGCAACCTCCAGGTTGCATATACGCCCCGCCGGACGAACATGCAACCTGAAAGTTGCCTATCGCGGCCGAGCTACTTTCGCCCGCGTTGTTCGAAGCTCCAACCTTGTGGTTACCTGGCGGGTCAAACGGGCACATGACCGACCGTCCGGAGAGCTTGCTGAAGCGTCCAGAACCGACGCAGCCGAGTCCGCTGCGCGATCCACTGTCCGACGTGCTGAAGACCGTCCGGCTGCGCGGCGCCGTGTTCTTCGCGCTCGAGTCGTCGGCGCCGTGGGCCAACGGGATGCCCGACGGCGAGACGCTGGCACCCGTCCTGGTGCCGCGCGCCCAGCAGATCATCTCGTTCCACGTGTTCACGCACGGCGCCTGCTGGGGCGGGCTGCTCGACGGACCGCAGGTCCGCATGGAAGCCGGCGACGTGGTCGTGTTCCCGCGCGGCGACGGCTACTTCATGTCGTTTGTGCGCCAGCAGCAGCCACCGCCGCCCAACGTCGACCAGGCGTTCGCATTCATGCGCGGGATGACCGGCGGCCAGCTGCCGTTCTCGGTCAAGTTCGGCGGCGGCGGCTCGGAGCAGGTGGGCGCGATCTGCGGCTTTCTCGGCTGCGACGCGCGTCCGTTCAATCCGCTCATCGCCACCCTTCCCCGCATGCTGCACATCAAGGGTGCGGCGCGCGCACCCGACGATCGGCTGGCGCGGCTGATGGAGCTGACGTTGACCGAGGCGCGCGATCAGATCCCCGGCGCGGAGAGCGTGCGCTTGCGCCTCAGCGAACTGATGTTCGTCGAGGTGATCCGGCGGCACGTGGCCGCGTTACCGGCCGAACAGGCGGGCTGGCTGGCGGGCCTGCGTGACGAGCTCGTCGGCCGCGCGCTGGGTCTGCTGCACGAGCGGGCCGCGCACCCGTGGACGCTGGACCAGCTGGCGAGCGACGTCGGCATGTCGCGGTCGGCGTTCGCGGATCGTTTCGCGCGCCTGGTGGGCGAGCCGCCGATGCAGTACCTGACGCGCTGGCGCATGCAGATGGCGGCGCGCCTGCTCAGCGACGGTTCCGCCAAGGTGGCCGCCATCGCGGTCGAGGTCGGTTACGACTCCGAGGCCGCCTTCAGCCGCGCGTTCAAGAAGGTCGCAGGCATGTCGCCGGCCGCCTGGCGCCAGCAACGGTTGCGCTAGTCGCTCCGCGCCGCAGGCGCGGTGTGAGACTATCGTTTTTTCAGGTAGCCGCGATCCCGCGCTGCGCGCGGGGGCGGCTAGGGTACGCGCACGATCGTGTCCGCGAAGTACTTGGCGGAGTCGGAAGCGTCCTTGCACGGGTCGCCGCTGACGTCGTGGTCCCCCTGATCGAACAGGATCTGAACGTCGCGCGTGTTCGGGTAGGTGACGATCGCTTCCGGTGCCGAGCTCGACGGCACGCCGGTGATGTCGCGGACCGCGATCGGCGCGTCCGCCGCCAGCCCCGACCACTTGAACAGCCGGAACGGGCCGGACGAATCGTCGTGAGGGCCGGCGATCAGCAGCACCGCGGCGTGCAGCGGCGACCAGGCCATCGCGCGAATCCCGAGGCCGCCGAGATCGAGCAGCACCGCCTCGCCGAACTGCGTTGTCGCGCCCGTGACGACCTCCGTCGCGTTCAACAACGACACGACGATCGCCTTCCCGTTCTGGGGCGGATTGCGGAAGCCGATCAGCAACTGGTTGGGGCGCGACGCCGTCGGAGCCCACGCCAGTCCCTCGATGTTGGTGCCGCCGGCCAGCGGCGCGAGGCTCGCATCGGTCGACGTTCCCAGACGGGACGCGGCCGTCAGCGTCGCGATCACGGCGGCATCGGGCGTCGCCCAGTTGGCCGCCGTCAGCATCTGGTCGAGGAGCTTCGTCGAATATCCGGGGACGGTCAGCGTGATGTTCGGGCTGGTGCCGGCGACGTCCATCGCGAAGAAGCGATAGCGCGCGCGATCGAGCTCGCCGTCCTTGTTGCGGCCGTGCGATTCGATCACGTAGACGCGGTTGCCGATGCGGGCCGCGTCCTCGAAGTCGGCCTCATCGCCGCTCGAGAGGCCGATCATCGAGCTGACGTCGATGGTCTTCAGCGGGTTGGCGTTCGCGCCGCGCGTGTAAAGACGCATGCCCTGTTCCTCGTCGTTGCCGTCGAGGAAATGCGTGGCGTCGATCATGACGCCCATCGATCCGTCGCACGTCTGCTTGTAGTTCCCGGGCGTCGGGTCCAGCGTGGTCTCGCCGGTTCCGGCCGCGCCGCCCGTACCGGCCGCGCCGCCGGTTCCGGCAGCAGCCGCCGTGCCCCCGGTGCCGCCCCGCCCGCCCGCGCTCCCGCCGGTGCCGCCCGACGCGCCGCCGCGTCCCCCGGCGCCCGTCGCGCCGGCAGAACCCGACGAACCGCCGCGACCTGCGCCGCCTGAGCCCGTCGTTCCTGACATGCCCGTCCCGGCAACACCGGACGTTCCGGCCAGCCCCCCCGCGCCCGTCGTCCCGGCCCCGCCTGTCGTCCCGGCCGCGCCCGTCGTCCCGGCCGCGCCCGTCGTCCCGGCCGCCCCGCCCGCGCCTGTCGTCCCGGCCCCGCCCGTCGTCCCGGCGGCTCCGCCCGCGCCTGTCGTCCCGGCCCCGCCCGTCGTCCCGGCCGCCCCGCCCGTCGTCCCGCCGACGCCCGCCTTATCGACGGTCACGGTCGCCGAGCAGCCTGTCGCGACGGCCAGCAGCAAGCAGAGTCGTGCGCGTCGATCGATCATGCGTCCTTTCGTCCTGTCGCACATTGTGCGCGCCCGATTGCACGAATCGAGGACCACCTGGGTTGTCCCGCGCGCGGCATGCGGCTCACCCACACATCGGCGGTCTGGCGACGTCGTTGATGTCGAAACGCCGCCCACCCCACTCATGGGCGTGCGTTCTGATTCCCCTCTCGCCACCGACTGGACCATGATCGGGTAGCCGTGCGTGCCGGGACCACCCATAGCCATGGCGCGTCGGAGGCGGCCGGAACCGAGGTCGGGGCGGGGACGATGATGTTCGAGGAGACGTACCGCGCCCACTTCGCGTTCGTGTGGCGGAGCTTGCGGCGGCTCGGCATAGCGGAGGACGACGCCGCCGATGCCGCGCAGGACGTGTTCATCATCGTCCACCGCAAGCTGCCCGAGTTCGCGGGACGTTCGAAGCTGACCACCTGGCTTTACGGCATCTGCTTCCGCGTCGCGAGCGAGCGCCGCCGCGCCGTTCCCCGACCGCTGATCGGCGAGCAGGAGGCCGCCGCGTTCATCGGCCGCCAGGCGGATCCCGGCGCGCTCGCCGAACAACGTCAGGGGCTGGCGTTGCTGGAACGCGTCCTCGATCGCCTCCCCGACGAACAGCGCGCCGTGTTCTGCCTGTTCGAGCTGGAAGGGATGACCGGAGAGGAGATCGCGGAGGCGCTCGAGATTCCGCTGGGGACCGCCTACTCGCGCCTTCGCCTGGCGCGCGGCGCGTTCGCCGCCGCCGTCGACGAGCTGGTCGGTCAGCGCGGAGCGCGCGCCGAGAGCCGAGGGAGGAGCGCATGAGCACCGTGAACGATCCCGTTCGCCTGGTCGCCGATCCGGGCTGCCCGGAGAGCCAGCGCGCGCTGTTGCAGCACGGCGTGAACATCGCGCCGCCGCGCGACGCCGAGGCGCGGGTCTGGATGGCGCTGGTCGGCTCGCTGGGCGCGGCGGCCGCCGGCGGCGGAGCGGCAGCCGCCGCCGACGCGTCGACGAAGACCGTCACGACCACCGCCGTGAAGACGGGGCTGGTGTCGATGAAGATCGTCGCCGTCGTCGCGGGACTGACGGCGCTGGCGGCGGTGGTGGCCCTGGGCAGCTACGTCTTCGGCCCGAAGACGCGCGAACCGCGCGACGTGGGATCCGCGGCGCCGGTCCCCACCGTCGAGGCACCCGCCGTCGTGCCGCAACCGCCGCCGCCCGCCGCGGCCGTCGAGACGCCGCCTGTGGATGCGCCGCCGCCCGCGACCACCGTACCGGCGCGGACCGCCCCGGGCGCTCACCGAGCGGTTCGATCGCCGGCCCGGCGGCTCGGGGACGAGACGACGCTGATCAAAGACGCCCGTCAGGCGCTGCGAGCGGGCGATGCCGCACGGGCGCTGCGCCTGCTGGAAGAATCCCGCCGCCTGTTTCCGGCGGGCGTGCTGCAACAGGAGCGCGAGCGGCTGGCGATCGAGGCCCTGGTCAAGGCCGGGCGCGGCGCGGAAGCGTCGGCGCGCGCGAACGCATTCTTGAAGAAATATCCCGACAGCCCGCACGCGAACGAGATCCGCGCGCGCGGCCTCGGCTCGTCAGGCCAGCGCTGATGCGCCGCGCGCAACGCCTTTCGCTCGCGCTGCTGGCCTGTGCCGCGACCGGCCTGCTCGCCGGCCGCGCGCAGGGCGCGCCCGCGACGGCGTTGCTGGAGAGCACGAACGGCGCGGGCGCGGGCGACTGCCCCGGCGCCGCGGCGCTGGCGGCGATCGTGAACGACGGCATCGGCCGCACCGCGGCCGTCCCGGCGGGCGCCACCCCCGCCCCGGCCATGCGCGTGGCGGTGACGTTCGATCGGGCGGCGAAAGGCTACGCCGCCACCGTCCGCATCGGTGGCGCGAGCGGCGGGACCCGCAAGCTGGCGAACGAGGGCCCGGGCTGCGCGGCGCTCGCGAACGCCGTCGCTGTCCTGCTGGTCGTCGTGCTGGATACCGACGACACGACCGCGGCTGGACATCCGGGCGGCGGCGCCGCTCCACCGCCGATCTCGTCGCCGGCACGAACGACCGCCGCGGTGGGCGTGGGCGGAGGTGTCGCGGAAGGACTGGTCGGTGGATGGTCGCCGACGGTGGGGATGGGCGGCACGCTCGCGTACGGACCCTGGGCCGCGCGGCTGGGCGGTGCGTGGATGCCGTCGAAGTCCAGCGACTTCGGCCCCGGGCGCGTGGAGGTCGGCCTCGCGCTCGCGCGCCTCGCGCTGTGCGTGTCGATGCGCGACGATCGCTCGCGGCTCGCGCTCGGTTTCTGCGCGCAGCAGCAGATCGGCTGGATGCGCGGCCGCGGCGTCGATTACGCGGGCGGCAACGCCACCGCCGACCATCTATGGCTCGCGACCGGCGCCGCGATCGTCGCCAGTGGACCACTGGCGCCGGCGCTGGGGTGGGAGGTCGACGTCGGCGCCGTGTACCCGCTGCGGGAGCAACGGTTCGTCGTCGACAACCTGGGCACCGCGTATCGATCCGAGCCGGCGGCATTCATGACCACGTTCTCGATCACCACGAGGGTCTGGTGAAGCTGGCGCGCGCGGCGGCCATCCTGCTCGGCTGCGCCGCCGCGGCCTCCGCCTGCGCGCCCGACGAGAGCAGCGTCGGCGCCGTCAGCCAGACCGACGGCGGCGCGCGCGACGGCCGCGTTCGCTGGCGCTGGTGGCGCTACCGCCGGCTGGACTTTCAGAACCTGCAGGCGGTGGACGACCTGGCGCTGTCGGCGGTGACCGGCGCGGCGGTCTCGCCCGACGGCGTCGTCGTGGGCGGCGTCTCCTCGGAGCCGGATCTGTTCTGGGATGCGTGGCTGATCCCGTCCGACGACGGATCGCCGCGGCGGCTGGCGCCGATCGGCGACCGGCTGGTGGGTGTCGACGCCGCCGGCGCGGTCTGGACGACGGTCGTCAGCGAGGACGCGCAGGGGGTACCCGCCTACGAAGTTCGCCTGTCGCCGGCCGATGGTTCGGCGGCGGTGCTGCTGTCGCCGGATCTGCCCGCCGACTTCAGCGCTGATCGGTCAGTGGCCGACGGCCGGGGCGGACACCTGCTGATCGGCACCCGCGATCGCGGCGACGGCGAGGCGCGCCTGTCGGCGTTCGCGGTCGACGACCGCGGCCGCGCGCGGTCCCTGGCCTGCCCACAGGTGATGGCGTCACCCATCATCTTGAATGCCGCCCTCGCCGCGGGCGCGCTTCACATCGAGGTGCAATTCGCCGCGGACGGCCCGCCCGCGATCGTCACGGTGCCCGTAGCGGACAGCGCAGCGCGGTGAGGTCGCCCGAGACGCGACTCGACTGATCCTCGCTGACGACGTTCACGGTCACGCGGGCGTGCTGGGCGTCGGCGCCGTCGCTGATCGTGAGCTCGCCGTCCTTGATGGCCCTGAACTGGAAGCCCCACTGGAAGATGCCCGTCGTCAGCACCTTCTGATCGAACGCCATCATCGTGACGGCGACGAGGGTACGCAACGACGCCTCGCCCACTTCGACCCTGTCCTCCAGGATCCGCCGGCCCGTCTCGCAGTCGGCCTTCACGTCGAAGATCTGAAGCTCGGTCTGGCGCGCGCCTTCCTTCATTTACTCCGGAAAAAGCAGCACCGAGCGCACCTGAAATGGCTTACCCAGGAAGTAAGCGATCACGCCGCCGGGCCCGGCCGGACGAGTTGCGGGCGCGGGCGACGCCGCCGCCGGTGCGGGAGCAACCGCGGGCGGCGGCGCGGGCTTCGCTTCCGCCGCTGGCCGGTCCGCGCTGGACGCAGCACAACCGATCGCCGCCCCCGAAGCCACCAGAATCCATCGAAATTTATTTAGCGGCGTCATGACCCGATGAACGGTGGGGGCGTCACTGTGGAAGGATAATGTTTCGGTCGAGATTTCTTCGGGGGTCGGTCGCGTCCGCATTGTTCATCGCGT
>Ga0207681_10001606_pt1 | contig 14560 bp, 15 predicted proteins | sample KBSS53metaG_FD_184324 | JGI IMG/M metagenome (GOLD analysis project Ga0207681, IMG submission 184324) | Switchgrass rhizosphere microbial communities from Kellogg Biological Station, Michigan, USA - KBS S5-3 metaG (SPAdes) (version 2) | ecosystem: Host-associated > Plants > Roots > Rhizosphere... | reverse complement strand
GCCGGGATCGGCGCACGTGCCGCCCGCGCACACCTTGCCGCTCGGGCAATCGGCGGGACCGTCACACGGCTGGCCGGTCGCGTTCAGGCCGTGGCTGGAGCACCCGGCAATCACCATTGCGAACACCAACGCCCCCACCCGGTAACGCGAAGCCAAGGCAGTCTGCATCTGCCGGCATCGTACCCCAACCGTGGCTGTTTAAGGGAGCGTCACTTCTCCGAGCGCCCGCGAAGCGCATCTGTGAGCAGTCCCGCCATCTTGCGCGTCATGTCGTTGAACCCGGGTTGCGGCGTCAGCGGGCAGTTGAGTCGGCAGTTTTCGTCGACCGCGGATACGGCCTCGAGCTCGAACTTGCACTGACTCCAATCGTCTCTTCCAGAGATATCCGCGATGAAAACCGCCATTGCCCATCTCAGTCCGAACGGGGTCGTTACGTGAGGCGTGTAAAGACGGTCTGTACCGGAAGCGTTCGGTATCAGCACGAAGCCTTCGCGCTCAAACACGGAATCGGCGGTTGCGCGGCAGTCGAGCTCGGAGACCGGCGTGCGCAACGATATGCGCGTCCCGGTCGTGTCGTAGCAGGCGACAGCCAGGCAGGCGCTCACGAGGAACGCGATCGGTCGACTTCTTCGCCGCGACACCGCGGCGCTATTCCTCGGCGTCCTGTTCGCGCTTCTTGCGGGCAACCGGTTCGATGCCGGCCAGGCGTCCCAGCTCGCGGTGGATGCGGGCGACGCGTTCGACCTGACCCTTGGCCGGGAAGCGTTCGTAGAAGCCCTCGTTCTTGAACGTCTTGATCTCGGGCGTCCACGCCGCCAGCTTCCGCTCCCAGCGCTTCTGCCGGCCGTCGACCGGCTCGGCGTCGACGTGGGCGAGATCCGCGCACACGCGCAGCATCGCCTTGATCGTCACCGGCTTGGTCACCATGTAGTTGCCGTTGCCCCAGGACTCGTCCCAGACCTTCTCGGCCGCCTTGAGGAAGTCGCGCACCACCTGGTAGAGGCGGTTCACCAGCGTCCGCGACGTCGCCTGCTTCTGCAGCTTCTTCCAGTCCGCCATCACCCAGCGGTGGATCTCGTTGAACAGTTCGGCCTGCAGGATCCACTTTTCGCGCTGACTGCGGCCGCCCAGGCGGTTGATCCGGTAGCGCAGCGGACTGTCGGCCTCGACGTACAGCATCGCGACGACCTGGGCTGCGACGCGCTTGTCGGGCGCGGACCACGACACCTTCTCGTACAGGTCGACGAGGTGGCTCTTGTTGATGCGCGTCGGCGTCGAGTTGATGATCACGAACATCTCGGTGGCAAAGTCGTCGCTCTTGCCGTCGAAGATGACGCACGGGACGTGCAGCGTGCGTGCGTCCGCCGCGCGCTCCTTGCGGTAGAAGTGCAGGGCGGCCAGCCGGTGCTGGCCGTCGATGATCAGGTACTTGGCCCGCGGCTCGTCCAGGTTGCCGACGTTGTCGAAGCCCTTCAGCGGATCGAAATGCAGCCGCTCCGGCGTGAACAGCAGCACCGTGCCGGGGATCGGCGGCTGGCTCTGGGCGGTTTCATAGAAGTTCTTGATCGCGGCGACCTTGGCGCGCGACAGGTCGCGCTGGAATGCGCTGTCGCTGCGTTCGATCTTGGAGATGAACTTCGCGACGTCGTCGTCTTCCTCGACCTTGGCCGGCGCGATCTGACCTTCTTCCGCGTAGAACCGGCTGATGAACTGGACCTTGTCGAGCAGGTGGTCCGTCGGGTACGAGACGAAATAGAAGACGCTGTCCTTCTGCCGTACCTGGGTCGCGAGCATGGCGGGGATATTAGCCCAGCCATGCCCGGGGAGTTACATGTCGCTTACTTACAGAGGGCGTCGATGCAGGACTGCGCGGCCCCGCAGTCCTTCGTGAGCTCGCACACGGGGGCGGCCTCGCCGGCGGTCACGCAGAAGCCGCCGTGGCAAATGTTGGCGTCGCCACACAGGCAGCAGTCGGCGCTGGTCGCGCAGGCCGTCCGGCACGCGCCGTTCACGCACATGCGTCCGCCACCGCAATCGGGGTTCGATCCGCACGAAGGCTTCGGCCGATCGTCGGCCCGGCACAGCCCGCTGACGCAACGATCGAGCGGGCCGCACTCCATGTCCTTCGTGCACGCCCCACGGCAGTAGCCGTTGACGCAGGTGCCGCCGTCGCAGTCGTTGTTGAGCACGCAGTGTCCGCCGCCGACCGGATCGGGCTGGCAATAGCCGCCCAGGCACACGGCGCCGGTGCCGCATTCCAGGATCGTGGCGCAAGGACGCTCGCACGCGCCGTTCCGGCAGCGCGCGCCGAATCCGCACTCGCTGTTGTACTGGCACAACGGGGTCGCCGGCGGCAGCGGCCCGCAGACGCCGGAAGTGCAACACTCGTCCGCCTTGCAGTCCGTGTCGGTCTTGCACATGGGCGCGCCGCCGCTTCCGGTGGTGCCGGCCCTTCCGGTGGTGCCGCCCTTGCCGGTCGAGCCCGCGGCGCCGGTGGTGCCGCCCTTGCTCCACGAGCCGGCCACGCCCGTCGTCCCGGCCGCGCCCGTCGTTCCGGCCGAGCCGTTGCCGCCCGCTCCCGCGGTGCCCGGCCCGATCGATCCGCCAGGGCCGATCGATCCACCGGGGCCACCGCCACCGTGACCCGCTACGCCCGTCGTGCCCGCGTCCCCGCCGGCGCAGCCGCCCTTCCCTGAATTCGATCCGCCGCCCGTCTCCGAGCCGGTGTGCCCACCGTGTCGGTAGACATCCGTCACGTACGAGCAGTTCGGATCTTCCGGGTGCCTGTCGCAGTGTTGGTCGGGAATGACACAGCCAGTGGCGGCGGCGGCGAGGCCGACGAACGCGCAGCAGGCGATAACGAACGAAGACGGCGAGGCGATGCGGTCCAGCTTCATGGCAGGTGTTTCCTTTCGGCCGTCGCAGCGATCGCAAATCACGCGCCATTCTGGCAAGACGTGATCGAAACGACGCGTGCGTTACGAGATGCGCATGAACTGCGGGCTCGACCTCTGCGCCGCTGGCTGATTCTCGGTGATAGCCCGCACGCGGACGCGGCGAGGGTGCCCGTCATTCACACGCGCGTGTGATGCGCGCGCGACTCAGGCTGCGCCCGGACTTCGTCGAGCCCTCGAAGGGCGCGAGCGGTGGTTACGCCTCGCCGCTCCAGCGCAGGAACGCGAGGTACTCGCGGCGCGTGCGTGGTCCGTGCGGGCGCGGGCCGCGCGGGAAGGCAGCCGGCTCGGCGCGCCGCGCAAGCGAGATCATCGCGATGTCGTCCTGCGTGATCTTGCGGCGCATCGTCGCGACGTCGACGCCGTAGACCGCCGCGGCGTTCAACCCGAAGATCTTGCGCTTCACCTCGGCCGTGAGCGCCGGGTAGCTGTAGAGCGCCTGCATCGAATCCGGGATCTGGAAGGCGCGGAAAGCCTGGATCTGGGATTGCGGACCGCCGTTGTTGTAGGAGTCCGTTCCCCACAGGATCCGATCCGGCCCGAGGTACTTGAGGAGCTTGCCGAGCACGTGCGCCGCGTCGTTGATGTTGCTCATCAGGTTGAACCAGGTGGTGCCCAGCTCGGCGTACACGTTGCTGGTGGGGCCGAGGCGGTTGTCGACCACGGCCTTGATCAAGCGATCGAAGCCCACCGGCGCCGGATCGGCGGCGTTGAACGGATGGTCCTCGGCGACACCCGACTGCCAGCCCGAATGGTAGACGAGGAACTTCACGTCGGGGTTGGCGGCGGCCGCGGCGACGACGTCGCGCGGTGAGTACAACCCGTCCCAGGCGCCGTTGTCGCTGCCGATGCCGCGGTGGGAGGCGATCACGCGGACGCCCAGCTGGCGGGCGCGCTCGATGAACGGCTGCCCGTAACCGGCGCTGTCCAGCCCGCGCCCTGCTGTCGCGGGCGGATACGTCTTCCACGCTGCGACGGGAAAGCTGCCCGCGTCCTGAGCCATCGCGTCCAGCTCGACCTGGCCCTCGTCGGGGCGCACGTTGGCGTGGATCAGCAGGCGCGGCGAGTCGTTGATGCGATCGACGATCTCCTTGATCTTCGCGCGCGCCTGGATCGACGGCGCGTCCATCGCGCGCGCGGCCGGGTAGCCGGACAGGCAGGCCACGTCGGTGTCGCTGTCGACGAAGATCCCGGACAGGTACGCGGTCGGGCACATGTTCGGCGTGTTCATGGTGCAGGTCGCGGCGGTCCAGGGCGGGGCCGGGACGCGCGTGTGCGTCTGCACGTCGAAGATGAACTCGTCGCCAGCGACCGCCGCGTCGGCCGCATCGGGGTCGTCCAGCGCCTCCGGTGTGACGTCGTAGCGCGCGTCCATCGCCGCCATCGCCGCGTCGTTCGCGCTGACGTCCGCCGGCACGTCGTAACCGGCGTCGCGGGTGAAGCCGGCGTCGCTGGTGACACCGGCACCGCGGCTGCAGCCATACGCCTGGTTCATCACGTACAGCGCGCCGACCATGCCCGCCGCGCTCTCGGTGAACTGGCGCCGGGTCATGCCGTGGCGCGCTGCCCTGTCGTCGACCAGGCGCCGATACAGCTTCGCCGCCAGGCGGTCGCGGTCGTCGGCGGGCCGTGGCTCGAACTCGCCGTTCGACATCGGGTGGAACGAGACGGGCGAGCGTGGCTCCGCTTCGCTGTCGGACTTCTTCATCACGCGACCTCCGTGAAGATCCAGCGTCCGGGGCAAGTATAGGCGTGCGCGGTAAACTGACAATCGTGCCTTTTCGCCGCCTGCTCGCTGCTGCGTGCGTCGTTTACGCGGCCCTGGCCGGAACGCGCCGCGCGCGCGCCGAGCAGACCGCGGGCGCGTCTTGCCAGACACTGCCGTGTTTCGACGGACCTTTCGATCGCCGCAAGCTGAAGCAGGACGAGATCATCGGCCGCGTCGTGTGCAAGGCGGGAACCGATGTCGGGTTCGACCCGCAGCGCCGCCTGGCGTTCTGCACGACGGGGTGGGCGATGGTGCTGGACGGCGTGCCGGTCGCGGCGGATGCGTACACGCTGTTTCACCCCAACGGGCGCGTCTACCAGACGACGCTGGCGAAGCCGCGCGAGTTCACGCTCGCGAACGGGCGCACGATCTCGTGCGCGGCCGGTCACGTCGTGTTGAGTGACGACGGGCGGCTGGAAGCCTGCGCGCTCGCCGCGCAGCTGAAGGGGGACGTTCGTGCGCGGGTGAAGGCGAACGTCGCGTTTCATCCCGACGGGCGGCTGGCGGGCGCGACGCTCGATCGGCCGCTGACGGCGGGCGGCACGACGTTCGCGCCGGAGACGCACATCAGGTGGGACACGGCGGGTGTCGTCGTCGGTGGGATGCTGCCGGAGGCCGCCACCGTGGGCGGGCTGCGCATCGTGATGGAGTTTCGGCTGTATTCCGACGGCAAGCTGCGCGAGGCCGAGCTTGCGGAGCCGGCGCGCGTGCAGGGGCATGACTTTCCGCGCGACGCGCACCTGCAGTTCCGGGCGGACGGTTCGCTCGAGCGGGCGAGATACGTGGAGAAGAAGGGCTTCATGATCCACGGCGAGGAGTGGCGTCACACGGCGACCGTCACCTACGATCGGTCGGGCGCCGAGACGAGCCACGATGTCGAGCACTGGCAGTCGCAGATCTCGGAGCCGGAGTTCATGAAGCGATGGCGCCCGTGATGTGCGGCGCTCGGCGCATCGTCCTGGGGATCGCGATTGCGGTGGCTCTGGCCGGGACGCGGGCGAAAGCCGGCGAGCCGCTCGAGTTCGGCTGGCAGCCGGCGCGCGCGAGCACCAGGCCGCAGCCCCTCTGTTTCGCGTACGCGCCGTCGCTGCGCGCCTACGCGTGCGTCGGCTACCTCGACGACGGGGGCAAGCACCGCCGGCAGGTCGTGGACATCGTCGGCATCCACGACGGCTGGCCCCGCGTCGAGACCCACATGTTGCCAAAGGACGACGTCGATCGCCGGCTGGCGGAGCATGGGTTCTTGCCGGGAGGAACTCACCGCGCGCGGCTGCTGCCGAGAAAATGGATCCGGGCGGGCGCGGCGCGCGTCCGGTACGACTGGAGCGTCCACGAGGGCGACGCCTCCTACGAGAACCTCGGTGACGTCACGATTCGTTGCCGGGACGGTCGCGACATCCCACTCGGTGTGCGCAAGCGTGGGCTGGAGCTGGGCGAGGACGCGCGCGTGTTCTGGCGCGAGGATGCTGACGTCCTCGCCGTTTCCGTCGCCGGCGACGACGGCGGCGAGGACACCTTCTACCGCTGGGTCAACACGGTGGTCGTCGATGTGCCCGTGCTGTGCGCCGGCGGAACCGCCGCCGTCGCGGGCCCGGTGCAGGGCCGCAGCGTCGGTCCCTGACGTGTATGCTTCGGCGCGATGGCGGGCTTCTGGGCACAGCTGGCGCTCGTCGCGATCGGCGCCGGTGTCGCGTCGGACAAGCTGCCGGCCGGATTCGTGGACATCGCTGACGTCGCGCCGGACGTCGTCGTCGACATGCGCTACGCGGGCGCCGACAACTTTCTCGGGCGGCCGGTGCGCGGTTACGGCGCCGGCCGCTGCCTGCTGACCCGCGAAGCGGCGCGCGCGCTCGCCGGCGTGCAGAAGGATCTGAAGGCGTCCGGTCTCGGGCTGATGGTTTACGACTGCTACCGGCCGCAGCGGGCCGTCGACGACTTCGTCGCATGGTCGCGCGCCCCGGGCGCCGCGACCAATCCGCGCCATCATCCCGTCGTGCCGAAGAGCGAGCTGTTCCAGCGCGGCTACATCGCGCTCCACTCGGGCCACAGCCGCGGCAGCACCGTCGACCTGACGCTGGTTCCGGCGGGCGCGCGCCGGCGGTCAGCGACCCGGGAGAGCGACTGCCGGTCGATCGCCGGACCTGTCGCGCCGGACGGCAGCGTCAACATGGGGACGACGTTCGATTGCCTCGACGAGCGCGCGCACACCGCTGACAGCGAGGCATCGCCGGAGGCGCAGCGCAATCGGACACGCTTGCGCGATGCGATGCAGAGGCACGGCTTCGTACCGTACGCGAAGGAGTGGTGGCACTTCACGCTGGCGAACGAACCGTTCCCGAAGACGGCGTTCGACTTCGAGATCCAGCGGGCGCCGTGACCGTGCAACAGCAACGCAGTGCCCGCATCATCACCAACGTCGTCGGTTTCGACGACGGTCCATTCGATCGGGCCCGGCGCCGCGCGCGCGTGCTGCTGGTGGGCGCGGTGTGCGCGCGGACGCGCCTGGACGGCGTGATCTCGGGGCGGATCAGCAAGGACGGGCGGAACGCGGCCGAGGTCGTCGCCGCGCTGGTGCGCGGGTCGCAGTTCGACGGCCACGTGCGCGCCGTGCTGCTGAACGGCATCGCCTTCGGCGGCTTCAACGTCGTCGACATCCACGCGCTTGCTGCCGCGCTGGCGCGCCCGGTGCTGGTGGTCGCGCGCCGCGCGCCGCGCCTGGCGTTGATCCGCGACGCGCTCGCGCGTCTGCCCGGCGGCGCGCGCAAGTGGCGCCTCATCGAGCAGGCCGGGCCGATGGAGCCGGTGCGCGGCGTGTACGTCCAGCGCGCGGGCCTGTCGCTGGCCGAGGCGCGCGATCTGCTCGCGGCGACGACGTTGCACGGCAACTTGCCCGAGGCGCTGCGCCTCGCCCATCTGATCGCGGGCGGCATCGTCACCGGCAAGAGCCGCGGCCGCGCCTAGCGCTACGCGCGCATGGTCAGAACGCGTAGCCGACCGCGATGCCCGTGTAGATGAGGTTGTGTCCGTCGTCCTTGTGAAACATGAGGCAGTCGTCCTGCCGGGATCCCGACGGGCAGGCGAGATCGCCCGCGATGATGTGCCCGTAGCCGCCGAAATATTTCAGGGCGAACCCGGTACGGAACCGGTGCGCGCCGCCGATCTCCACGTTTCCCCAGGCGACCGTGCCGATCTTCTGGATCGTCCCCTCGTCGTCGGGGAAACCCGCCCAGTCGTGCCAGATGGTCCTCCCTCCCGACACGCCGGCGCCGATGACGAACTTCGATCGGTCGCCGCCGGCGAGCATCCGCACCATCGCCGCGGCCTGCGGCCCACCCGTTCCGTAACCGGCGCCGCCGCTGACGGCGTAGTCCGGCGTCACCATGTGTTCCGCCTCGACGCCGGCGAACCCCAGCGGCGTACCCAGGCCGAGCTGCGCGTAGACCGCCGTCGGTCGGTTCTGGAACTCGCTGACGCCGTCGGCCGCGGACGCCCTGGCTGACGTCAGCGTGACCAGAGTGAGAGCGATGATCGACCAGCGCTTCATGGGGGACCGGTCAGAAAGCGTAGCCGAGCGCGCCGCCGGTGTAGAGGGTGGTGTAGCCGTCGTGCGCGTGCGACGTCTCGCAGTGAAAGCTGTTGGCGGCGTCGCACGTGAGGCTGCCGGCGATCACGTGCCCGATGCCGCCGAAGTACCGAAACGCGAAGCCGTTCCGGAACCGGTGCTCGCCGCCGAGCTCGAAGTTGCCCCAGGCGACGGTGCCCGATTTCTGCGCGCACTCCGAGTCGTCGAGGCAGAACTCTCTCCAGAGGGCCCTGCCACCCGACGCGCCCGCGCCGACGACGAACTTCGAGCGATCGTCCCCCAGCAGCAGGCGCGCCATCGCGCCGACCTGCGGGCCGCCCATTCCCTGGCCCGCGCCCAGGCTGACAGCGTAGGTCTTCGTGATCATCTGTTCGGCCTCCACGCCCGCGTACCCGAGCGGCGTGTTCGGTCCGACCTGCGCGTAGACGGCCGTCGATCGGTTCTGGAATTCGCTGACGACGTCGGCGGCGGACGCCCTGGCCGACGTCACGGCAACCAGCGTCAGGGCGACGATCAAGCGGCGCATGCCCCGGAGAGAGCACGTCACATGCCACCTCCCATCCGATCCCCTCGCCCGCGAAGTTCCGGTCCCCTCTCTCCGCGAAGCGGGGACGTCCGGTGTTCAATTTCGAACAGTCACCGTCGCCGGCGCGCGCAGAAGAGCGTCAGCGCAAGCAACAGCACGAACCCCGTGGCGGGGTGGGGCGCATCGATGGCGCACCCGCAACCCGCGTCGCCTTCCGGCGGTGTCGTCGTACCACCGGCTCCCGTCGTGCCTGCGCCGCCGGTCGTGCCCGCGCCGCCGGTCGTGCCTGCGCTGCCGGTTGTACCCGCGCCGCCGGTCGTGCCCGCGCCGCCGGTCGTACCGCCGCGTCCCGTCGTACCGCCGCGTCCCGAAGTGCCGCCCGTTCCCGTGGTGCCGCCCATGCCGCCGCTTCCGCCGGCGCCGCCGGCGCAGGCGTGCGTCGCGCGCCAGGCGTCGAACATCGTGCGCAGCTGGACGACCGCGCTGGTGCGGCCCGTCCCCGCGACGGCGAGCTTCAAGTACGAGCCCGCCGTCGCGCCGGTCGGGTCGACCTCGATGCTCGCCGCGTCCGAGGGGATCCCTTGCGGCGTGCAACGACTGTCGCCGTTGCCGCCCATCGCGCCCGCCTCCAGCGCCAGCATCAGCTTGTCGGCGAGATCGCAGCCGGTGTTCCGGAACGCCGCCTCCGCCTGATCGATGACCGCCTTGCCGGTCAGGATGTTTCCCTGCACCGAATACGTGAGCGCGCCGATCGTCCCCTGGCGGTCTTCCTTGTAGTCCTGCGCGCGCGAGCCGGTGAAGCCGGCGGCGCGTCCCATCAGGTCGACGACGCCGTACTGGCGCGTCGCCGCGCTGGCGTCGAACGACGACGCCGTGATCATCGCGATGATGTCTGCGGGCGCGACGTCCATGTTCAGCAGCGTGACCGCGCGATCGCGGCCGGTCGCGTTCGCCGACGCCTGCGCGTTCACGCCGCCGTGCCCGACCGACGGGCGATAGACGACGCCGACGCCTTGCGACCCGACGCACGAAGTGACCGCGCCGCCCACCTGACCGGCCGCGCTGTCCGTCGCGACCACGGAATACGTCGCCCGCGCCGTCGCCGGCGCGAGCAGCAGCACCGCGACCGCGGGCAGGGCGAAGAGCGCGCGCACGCCCGAATCATAAACCGTTATCATCGGCGCGTGCGCGCGCGTGTCGCTCTGCTCGTCGTGACCGTCGCAGGTCCTCGGGGCGCGATGGCGGCGGCGTCGCCCGACGACGAATGGCGGGAGGAATGGCGGGCCAGCGAGGCCGAGCGCGGGCCGATCGCCAAACGCAGGCTCGAGCACGACGAGCGCGTGGGGCGGGTCCCGTGCAAGGCGAAGTTTGACGTCGGCGTGGACGCCAAGGGCCGGCTCGTGTTCTGCACGACCGCGGCGGCCGTGACGCTGGACGGTATGCCCGTCGCCGCCGAGGCGTACTCGTCGTTCTATCCCAGCGGCCGCGTCTACCAGGCGCAGCTCGCGGCGGCGGCGCACGAGTTCACGCTCGCGGACGGTCGTAAGATCTCCTGCGCCCGCAGTTACATCGGTCTTCACCCGGACGGCCGCCTCCTGCACTGTGATCTGGCGGCGCCTATCACGATGGCGCCCGGGGTGCGGATCAGCGGCGGTGTCGTGTTCTGGAACGACGGCCACGTCCGCCGGGGGGCGATCGACCAACCGCTGCGCGCCGGGCCGGGGACGTTGCCTGCCGGATCGGTGCTGCGCTGGGATCGTTCTGGCGCGGTCGTGGGCGGCACGGTGAAGCTGCCCGCGGTCGATCTCGCGGGCGTCCGCACCACAGGCGAGTTCGAGCTGCACGCGAACGGCCGCTTGAAGCAGGCGAAGCTCGCCGCGCCCGCGCGCATCGCCGGGAACGATCTTCCAGCGTGGGCGGAGGTCTGGTGGCGCGCGGACGGCACGCTGGAACGCGCGCGCTACCTGAAGTCGTCGGGCTTCGTTCAGCACCAGGAATGGACCGACACCGCCCATGTCGATTACGACCGGAGTGGCAAGGTGACCAGCTCGCGCGTCGAGCACACCGGGCCGAAGGCCCCGTAGCGGCGTAGCGCTAGAAGCGCACGCAGCCCTGGATGCTGCCGGTGCGTGCCGCAGTGCACCCGTCGCCGGAGGCGAGGCCGGCGAGGGCGAACTCGAGCACCGTGTCGTTGCCCGGCATGCGGATCCTGCTGCCGGCGCCCGCGCAGAACGTCTCGCCGGCGAACGGCCCTTCGACCATGCGGAAAGTGCCGTGCGCGTCGACGACGACGTGCTGGGGCGTGAGGCGATCCCAGGCAAGGAACAGGTCGGCCTGGGTCGGATCGGGGATGGTGCCGCCCTGGTAGATGTAGTCGCCGCCGTTGTTGTCCTGGCTGAGGCCGCCGCTCGCAGGCAGCGTGACGTCGATGGACATGTCATCGATCGTTCCGACCAGGCGCACGCTCTGCGGCTGGCACTGCAGCGGGAAGGTCTCCTGGGTGAAAGGGTCCGGATCGGAGGACGACGAATCGCAGGACACCGTGGACAGCGGAATCGCGAGAGCGACGACGACGGGCAGCAGCCTGGAGGGGATCATGACCGGTTCTCCTTGTGGGAAGGGAGGCGAGGGTGGACGCCGGCCCACTCAGCAATGCGCGTGCCGTCCGTTCGCGCGTGGTCCGCGCGGGACGGGACGACACCGTGCGCCCGGTTTTGCACACGCGGTGTTCGCGACTCGACGCCGGGAGAATCGTCCTATCCTGGTGTCATGCCCAGCGCACCGAACCCGATGGAATCGATCGCCCGCGCCCTCGTCTTCGCGGTCACGTACCTCAGCACGCGCGAAGACGACGCCGACGACGAGCAGGACGACGTGAAGGCGCTGGAGAGCATCGCCGGCTTCCTCGCCGAGGCCACCGACGGCGAGAAGGACGCGCTGGCCGCGGCCGCGGACCTGGCGCATCGCGAAATGGTCGAGCGCCACCAGCACCAGGTTCGCCCGGATGTCGTGTCCGACTACGAGTCCTGGATGGAGAACATGTTCGTCGAGGGCTGGGAAGGGAACCGCCGGACCTAATACGGCTCCGAGAGACACTCCGGTTTGTCGAGGTCACCGCAGGCGCGCAGGTAGTAGACGCTGGTGCCGCATCCGCTGACGGTGATCCCGCTGCCGGGGCCGCTGACGACCTTGATGTCCGAGACGTCGCAGCGGAGGCGGTGCGCGGCGCGCTCGGCGATCGCGCGTTCGGTCCGCCAGTGCCGGAACCACGGCACGACGATCGACGCGACCGTCACGCTCGCCGCGATGATCACCCAGCGGTACCGCTGCGCGGGCGGTCGCGTGTCCACGGCCGCCGTCCGCGCGGCTGCCGGCTTCGTGGAAACCGCACAGACGTGCCCGTCGGCGCATTTATTGTGAAGCGGGACGTCGCACGACGCGCAGGCGCGGCCCTCCCGCGCCATCACGATCTTCGTGGCGCAGACCGCGCAGTTCGCGCCGACAACCTGCACGCCCCGGCCGCCTGTCTAGGTCGTTTCCAGACCGCGCGTCATCAGGATCTTGCCCGAGCGCACCAGCTCGACGATCTGGTAGTTGCGCAGCAGGCTGAGGAAGACGTCGATCTTCTCGTGCGCGCCGACGATGCGCACGATCAGCGAATCGACGCCGTAGTCGACGACCTTCGCGCTGTACAGCTCCGCGATCTGCAGGATCTCCGTCCGGTCGGACAGCTTGCACTGGATCTTCACCAGCGCGACCTCGGTCTCGTACACGAACTGTCCGGTGTGGTCGAAGGCGTGGACCACGTCGATCAGCTTCGTGACCTGCTTGATGATCTGCTCCAGCGTCTCCGGATCGCCGCTGCAGGTCATGGTCATGCGCGAGAACTCGCCGTTGGTGACGTCGGCGCTGACGACCAGGCTCTCGATGTTGTAGCCGCGCCGCGCGAACACCAGGGCGATGCGCACCAGCACGCCCGGCTTGTTGCGTACGAGGATCGAGATGGTGTGCACGGGCGCCGAATGTGGATTGGAAGCCGCGATCGGGGAGGCTGCCGCGGAAGCCGCCGACATGACTAGGTGCTCCCTTCGGGCTTGGCCATCTTCGTCTTCGGCCGTTCGATGATCATGTCCCGCAGCGCCGCGCCCGCCGGGATCATCGGGAAGACGTTGTCCTCCTTGATGACCTCCGCCTCGACCAGGCAGGGACCGTCGTTCCATTCCATCGCGGCCTTCAGGATGCGATCGACCTCGTTCGGCCGCTTGATGCGCCAGCCCTTGATGCCGTACGCGCCCGCCAGCTTCACGAAGTCCGGGTTGCCTTCCAGGTCGACGCCCGACAGGCGGTTCTCGAAGAACAGCTCCTGCCACTGGCGCACCATCCCCAGGTAGCTGTTGTTGATGATCAGGATCTTGACCGGCAGCTTGTGCAGCGCGGCCGTCGCCAGCTCGCACATCGTCATCTGGAAGCCGCCGTCGCCGACGATGCACCACACCTTCTTGCCGGGGTTGGCGAACTGCGCGCCGATCGCGGCCGGGAAGCCGTAGCCCATCGTGCCGGCGCCGCCCGACGACAACCAGTGCCGGTTCTTGGTGGTCAGGCAGAACTGCGCCGCCCACATCTGGTGCTGGCCGACGTCGGTCGTCAGGATGCAGTCGCGCCCGCCCAGATCGTCCAGCCGGTCGAGCACGTGCTGCGCCTTGAGGCCTCCGCGCTTCTGGTACTTCAGCGGGAAGTGCTTGCGCCAGTCGGCGATCTGCTTCAGCCAGTCGCCCGTGTCCAGCTTGTCGACGAGCGGGATCAGGTCCTCGATCGCCAGCTTCGCGTCGGCCGCGATCGACACGTCGGGGCGCACGATCTTGTTGAACTCGGCGCGGTCGATGTCGATGTGGATCTTGGTCGCGCCCACGCAGAACTCGCTGAGCTTGCCGGTGATGCGGTCGTCCCAGCGCGCGCCGATCGCCATGATCATGTCGCAGTTGGTGACCGCCTTGTTGGCGTAGGCGGTGCCGTGCATGCCCAGCATCCCCTGGTGCAGCGGGTGATCCTCGGCGCACGCGCCCTTGCCGAGCAGCGTGTTCACGATCGGCGCCTGGAGCTTCTCCGCCAGCTTCATGATCGCCGGGCCCGCGCCCGAGATCACCGCGCCGTGGCCGACGTACAGCACCGGCTTGCGGCTTTTGGCGATCAGCGTCGCCGCCTTCTTCAGCGCGTCGGGATCGGCCTTGCCGGGCACGATGTAACCGGGCAGGTTCACCTTGTCGACGAACTGCGCCGTGCACGGCGCGCTGGTGACGTCCTTGGGCAGATCGATCAGCACCGGCCCGGGACGGCCGGTCGTCGCCAGGTGGAACGCCTCGCGCGTGACGCGCGGGATGTCGTTGGGGTTCTTGACCAGGTAGGAGTGCTTCACCACCGGGTAGGTGATGCCGGTGACGTCGGCCTCCTGAAAGGCGTCCTTGCCCAGCATCGGCGAGATGGTCTGGCCGGTCAGCACGATCATCGGGCACGAATCCATCAGCGCGGTCAGCAGGCCCGTGACGGTGTTGGTCGCGCCCGGGCCCGACGTCACCAGCACGACGCCCGGCTTGCCGGTCGACCGGGCGTAGCCGTCCGCCATGTGCGTCGCGCCCTGCTCGTGGCGGACGAGGATCAGCTTGATCTTCGAGTCGACGAGCGCGTCGAAGATCGGCATCGCGGCGCCGCCCGATAGCCCGAAGATGTACTCG
>Ga0207681_10001600_pt1 | contig 14573 bp, 10 predicted proteins | sample KBSS53metaG_FD_184324 | JGI IMG/M metagenome (GOLD analysis project Ga0207681, IMG submission 184324) | Switchgrass rhizosphere microbial communities from Kellogg Biological Station, Michigan, USA - KBS S5-3 metaG (SPAdes) (version 2) | ecosystem: Host-associated > Plants > Roots > Rhizosphere... | reverse complement strand
GAATGCCCGGTATTGGCAAATCGGCGCTGGCTAAGATCGTAGCTAATAATCTCCGCGACAGGTTTGTCGACGGAGTCGCTTGGGTCGACGTAGATGAGAACACAACGCCGGGTACGCTTTTGGATAAGCTGGCCGCTACTTTTAATTTTGAGTTTCGCAGCCCCTCAGCACACGAATCTGAGTTGCGTTCATTTTTTTCCAATAAACGGGCCTTGATTGTCATCAACGGCGCCGACCGTTTGGAAACGGTGCCGATAGTTGGAAACAAGGATTGCCCGACAATGATCACCAGCCGTCGCCGGTTTGCGACACTGCTACCACTCGGCACCGTGGTCAACCTGGACAAAATGTTCGACGTGGAAGCAATTGAGCTGTTACAGCAGGTTATGGGCCAGTTTCAGTCTGACGGAGAATTGAAGGCGGCTCATCAGGTAGGTCTACAGTTGGACAATAATCCGATGGCCTTAGATATTGCAGCGCGAATCGCCCGCGATGGCAGACTGAGTGCAACGGCGCTTTCCGAACAACTACAAAAAACCGACAATCTGCTGGATCTGCTGAAACTTCCGTTAGCCGACACCGCAGAAGCAAGCGTCCCATTGTCCTTTAATAAAAGCTATGAAAGGCTTACCAAGGAGCAACAGCTGGTTTTCCGGGCGACCTCAGTCTTTGAAAAAGGTTTTGAAGCGGCTGCAGTGGCGCAGGTGGCCGGTATCAGTGACGAAGAACGGGTGAAAGACATATTGGCCAATTTGTCTGAATTGTCATTGCTAACGCGAAGTGGCAAGAGCTACAGCCTGCACTTGCTTTTGCGCAGCTATGCGTTGAAGCTGGCAGAAGAGAAAAACGAATTGAGTGGATTTCGAGGACGACATTCCGAATACATTATCGGAAAAATTGCGGGGAGCCGATCCTGAATGAGTGCGCGAGAAGATTATTACGAATTGGAATCGATATTTTCCGATCTGACGGCGGCGATCAACTGGGCCTTCTCTTCCGAAAAGTGGCCCCAAGTGGTCGCGTCCGTTTCTTCGCTCAACGACTTTCTCTTCAGTATGGGACATTGGGATGAGCAGGAAAACATGCTCAGCAAAGCCCTGAAAGGAGCGGAGGAAACGGCTGATGCGATAAGTGAGGCGACTTTGCGCCGCGACTTAGGTGTGCTCTTAGAGCGCCGTGGCAAATCCAGCGAAGCACGGCAAAATTATGTCAAAGCTCAGGCGACGTTTAGACAGCTGGAAATGAAGTCTCAGCTTTCGAGTCTTCTCGACGCCATGGGAGGGCTTAGTGAAAGCGAAGGACGCCTTACCGAAGCGATCGCGACCTATCAAGAATCTCTGCAAATCAGGAGAGAGAGCGGCGACGTTCCTGGTGAAGTTGGCGTCTTGTTGCGTCTGGCATACGTAACCCGGGGTGGTGGTGATTATTTAAGGGCGGCTGATTTTTATCGGCAGAGTGTGGCAGCCAGACATAAGCTCGAGACCACGCTGCTGACGGCTTCGAATCTTGATAGCCTGTTACATATGCAAGCGGACCAGGGATTAAGACTGGCGCAAATTGATGGAGTAGAAACGGAGTATGCGGAACGAGAGAGAGAGCTGGAGCGCTATGAACGCACGATATTGTCAGTCAGTTCCACGGATAGCGAATCAGAAGACATCGGGAAGAATTCTTACGACCGGGCGAAAACGCTCGTTAACCTCGGCGACTGGCAATCAGCTTTCTCACATCATACTCAGGCGGTGCGAAGCTACGGCCTCGCCGTTTCGCAGTTAGACGAAATTCTTAATGAGTTACCCCAGCACGTTTCCGCCCTTCACGCGAAGGGAATCGTTCTCACCAAGCTGGCCGGGACTTTCGACAAATTATCCCAGGGTTCTGAGGCGCTTTCGACCTACCATCGAGCGGACCAAACTTTCCGGAGCGTCCTCGAACGCACGCCAGACTATGTGTACGCTTCCAATAACAGGGGAATTTGTCTGGCCAGCCTGGGAGAGTTGCTGGTAAACATGTCGCGCAATGAGGAAGCTCTGGGGAATTATCGTGAAGCGATCAACGCTATCAACTCCGCCCTAAGCTACTCACCGGATCTAGCTCAAGTTAGAAACAACAAGGGGGTTGTATTACTGAAACTCGGCAAATTGCTTTTGAAGCTCTCGCGATATGGAGAAGCTGAGGCGCAATATGAGCTTGCGCTTAGCGAATTCAATAGGGCGCTGGAACGCTCCGAGGATTTCACTGGCGCCCGCACAAACAGGGCAGTCGGCTTTCTTAGGCTTGGTGAGCAACAGGCTTGGTTATCACGGTACGAGGAAGCCGAACATAACTACAATCAAGCTTCTGCCATTCTTGATCAAGTCCTGGCAAAGCAGCCCAGATATGTCGAGGCACACAATCACAAGGGGTGGGCTTTGATTAGTTTAGGCAGCTTGTATTTAGATTTGTCCAGGGATCAGGAGGCCAGCGAATGTTATCAGAATGCCGTTGTAGCTTTTGACAGTGCGTTGACCGTCGCGCCCAAGTGGACACAGGCCTACAGTAACAAGGGCGTCGCGCTGCGGAGGCTTGGCAATGTACAAGGAAGGTTGGAAAAGCGCGATCAGGCGTTGAACACGCTACGTGAGGCGATAAAGGTATTTGATGAGACCTTGCGACTCGACCCCACTTTTATTGGTGCTCGGCGCAACCGCGCAAATGTCCTGGGCGACCTTGGCACGTTGCAAAGTGATATGGGCCAAAAGAACGAGTCGATTGCCAGTTATCGCGATGCCATCGAGACGTACGAAGGCGCTTTGAGGTATTCACCCAATGATGCGGAGATTCTCGTGAATAAGGGAATTGCCATCGGCCGACTGGCCAAGTCGCTGGAAACGTCGAATAATACAGACGCCGTTACGCATTATAAGGACGCCATTGAGGTATTCGATCGGGCCTTATCAATTGCTCCAAATCAAATTCAAGCAATGGTCATGAAAGGCAAAACGTGTCTGGATCTGGCAAAATTAGAGCGCCAGATGTCTATGCCTAAAGAGGAAATTGAAACCTACGCGAAGAGCGCCCAGGACAGCGTTACCAGGGCCTCCGAGATTGCCCCCAGCGACAAGTCCGTGCGTACGTTGCGCGAACAGATAACCGAATTCCTGGCGGGCGGAACAACCTCGCCTAAACAGGCAACGGATAAGATAAACCCGTCTAAGTAACCAGTGCATTACAGCTAACCGCGAAGCCATATGCCTCCGAGTTGCACAACCTCCGTCTGCTTCCATCTAACGTGTCCAATTCGATATCCAACAGAGATCACAATCGCATGTCCTCGACAGGCATGGCTGGTCTCCGCCCGACCTGGGCCGAGATCGACACCAACGCGCTGGCCGCGAATTTTCAACTCGTCAAGAAGCACGTAGGACCATCCGTCAGCGTGATGGCCGTGGTCAAGGCTGACGCCTATGGCCATGGCGCGGTTGAGTGTGCGCGCCGACTCGAGCGTGAAGGCGCGGACTGGTTTGGCGTGGCCCTGCCCGAAGAGGGAATCGAATTGCGTGCGGCAGGCATCGCGAAACCGATTTTGTGTCTCGCTGGATTTTGGGAAGGCCAGCCCGGCGCTTGTTTACAACAACGACTGGTGCCGGTCGTCTATCGGCTCGACTCGTTGGAAGCTTTGGACCGAGCGGCACGCGAACGCGGCGAGGTCGCGGATGTACACGTGAAGATAGATACCGGCATGGGCCGTTTGGGTGTGCGTTTCGACGACCTGTCAGAATTCATGGCGGGTCTGAAGAAGTTTCAGAATATCCGGACGGATGGAATCATGACCCACTTCGCTGCGGCTGATGAACCATCGTGCGGTCCATTGACTAAAGATCAAATTGAGCGGTTTGATGCGGCAGCCGCCGCCTTTCGCGAACAGGGTTTCAATCCCACCTATCAACACCTGGCAAATTCGGCGGCGATTTTCGGTCAACCGCGCGCGTGGGGAAATATGGTGCGTCCCGGCGGGGTGCTGTATGGACTCTGGCGCGACATCCTCGCGCCCGGTGATCGCGATGTGCCGCTGCGGCCGGTGATGTCGCTGCACTCACGAATCATTTTGTTGAAGTGGGTGCCGCAAGGAGAGACGGTGGGTTACGGCTGTACTTTCGAAGCGTCGCGCCAAACTCTCGTGGCTACGATTCCAATTGGCTACGACGACGGTTACATGCGCGCGCTCTCGAATCGCGGACACGCGATTATTCGCGGCGTCTACGCCACCGTCATCGGCCGCATTTCCATGGACCTGACGCTCATCGACGTCACCAACGTGCCAGGCGTGAAGCTGGAAGACGAAGTCATGCTCATGGGCTCCGACGGCAAGCTCTCGGTGACCGCCGAAGACCTCGCAAAGACTGCCGGCACACTTTCATACGAAGTGACCTGCGGCATCGGCGCTCGCGTGCCGCGCATCTCGGCTTGACTGACGCAGCTTAGAAGGGCACTTGGCCGCGGATTTACGCGGAAACACGCGGATAGGAATTGGCGAGCTGATGCAATTGTGGATATTCAGATCTTTAGTTGGCCCGCGGAAATTCGCGGCTAAGCCCCTTGCTCTGGCGTAGGTTTCTTTCTACGTCTAAAGATGATCCACATCGGCATGAGGATTAGCGCGAAGTAATTCAGCATGTACGCCTGCTTGAAGAAAGTGAGCGACAATAGTTCCGTGCAGGTTATCAGGACCACCAGTCGTCTTAGCCGGTAGTCTTCCTCGAGCAGCAGCGCGAGCGGCAGGATCATCGCCAGGTACCAGGCGTTAAATTTCGAACTCGCCACGCAGATCAACACGAACAGGATCCAGAGTGACTTCACCGCGAAAGCTCTCGCATCAAAATCCTTCGGAATCTTCAGCCACTGGTACAACACAAAAAGTATTAGGCCCCCGCGCAGCAGCATCTTTATCGCGGAGTTAACTATCGGATGGAACTGGGGCAGGGCAGAGAAAACCCGAGCGACGTTTTCAAAGATGTGAATGAGTAACGAGTGGAGCGAGTTGTCGATTAAGGTTGCGTTGTCCTGCATGTCGGCCAGTCTCAGAACCTGCCAATCGCGTAAATAAGGGAAACAGATAAGCGCGCCGAGCGCTCCCGCAATTAGGCAACTTAGCGCCGCAACCTTCCAGCCGGATTTTCTTACGACCAGCACGAACGCCGGGGGAATCAGCAGCACCGGCGCAAACTTCAAAAGCGTAGCCGCAACCAATGCCGGAATAATCCAAAAATATTTTTCTGTGATTGCCAGATACGCCGCGAGCAGGATCAATACGCCAACCAGCAGATCGTTGTGGCCGTTGGCTATGTGATGCAGGAGTATCAGCGGATTCCATAAGAAGAGGTACAAGACTGATTGCGGTATGAGATAAGGCAAACGTTTCGACGCCGACCAAAGTATCCAGGCGCTCGCTGCGTAAGCGAGCACGTTAACCGTCTTGAACAGCGCGAGCGCCGCCCACCAGTTGCCGGCGCTAAGCCAGGTTATGAGCCAGGCTAGCAGAGTGAACAGGAATCCGTAGGGGTTTGGATTGTAGATCCAATGCTCGCGCAGCATGGGATCGGTTTGCCAATTCGGAATGTCGTTCAAATGATGAACGTAAGGATTTTGTCCATAATGGACCTGCTGCCAGCCGCGATTGATGTAACCAAAGACATCGGTCGAGTGGAAGGGGACCGTGAGCAAGGCAAGTAAACAAAATAGAACTCCGAAGCCAACAATCATCCGGATGGACGGCTTGTCGGCGCCGCTGATTGCTTGGTAGCCTTTCCAAAAAAGGATCAGCAAAGCGGTGCAGAAAAACCAGGCAAACAATTCTCGTGCTGTGTGTGAATAGGGCTGCGGGCCACGGCGGTAGAAGACGCAAATTGACAAATACACGGCGGCGGTTAGAAGACCGATGATAACGAGTGACTTGGAGCGGACGTGAGTCGGAATGGGCATGTAGTTGTTCTGATTCGACGTAGGTTGAAATCAAACATGACTTTCGCGCGTTCGTCAATACAACCGAGAAGAAATACGAGACAGTTTTGGCGATGTGGTCAGTAAGTAGCGGCTGGGAGCGCAGGCATCCTGCCTGCCATGAGCGCGAAGCGCGAAGAGCCGTTTAGCCAAGAACACTTCGCGCCCTTCGGCGCGTTTGCAGGCAAGATGCCTGCGCTCCCAGCTGAGGCATTAGAGAATATGGATCCACAAAAGCTTGCGATAACAGTTAACGAAAGCGATAGCGTGTCAGCTTATCTTTACGCGGCGCCTAAGAAATCGCGCGTTGGCATGACTTTGATACTGGGCCACGGCGCCGGCGCGGGTCAGTCGCATCCATTCATGCGCCTGTTTGCCGAAGGATTGGCGGCACGCGGTTTCGATGTTCTCACCTTCAATTTTATTTACATGGAACGGCGGCGCGGCGCGCCCGATCCCAAAGCGAAACTCGAAGCCTGTTATCGCGCGGCGATCGACGCGGCCATCGATCACAAACTCTTGAAAGGAAATGCACTCGCGATTGGAGGCAAGTCGATGGGCGGGCGCATAGCTTCGCAAGTTGCCGCGGAACCCGAAACTGGGGAGAAGGTTAATGCCCTTGTGTTCCTCGGCTACCCGCTCCACCCGCCTGGTCGGCCTGACAAACTTCGCGACGCCCACCTGCCGCAAATCAAAGCGCCGATGCTCTTTGTTCAAGGTTCACGCGATGCGTTTGGAACGCGAGAGGAGTTGGAGAGCGTGATCAAGCAGCATCAGTTGAACGCGACGCTTCATATCATCGAAGGTGGCGATCACTCGTTGAAGGCGCCGAAGAGCCAGGGGCCGCAAGAACAAATCTACCAGGCTACGATGGACACAATCGCAAGCTGGCTTTTAACCAATAGGTAGGGGCGGACCTGCGTGTCCGCCCCGGGCGCACACATAGGTGCGCCCCTACACATTCTTGAAATGTTTCGCTAGTGCTTCCCATTCATATTAGAACTAGAAACAGTCTCGCGAGGAGGTTCTAACATGAGTTCGCTAAGTGATCGCATACCGATTCCGCCGAAAGATACGATGAACACTGGATTGAGTCCGGCCATGGCTAAGACCATGTTGAATAAACTGGGCAAGCCGGGAGCTTTGACTAAAAACTGTTCCGATCCGCTGGGCAAGTTCAAGAAGCGAGTCAAGTTTGGGGTCGATGTCGGCCCATTCAAAGTTTCTGGTTTGGACTTTGCGGTTGAATCGCTGCGACAAATTTTCGCCGAAGTGAAGGTGGAGTTGCCGGATGTATTCGCGCAAGTAAAAACGGAAGGCATGCTTTGCGTTCGACGGAGACGCAAGGCGCCGTTGCTATTCTCGAACCACAGCTTCGGAACCGCCATCGATCTATTTTTCGGCAACAAGGTGGTGGATCAGGGCGTTCAGTTGGCGCACCGGGGAAACTTTTTGCTGTTCCCGTTTTTCAACCGGCACGGCTGGTATTGGGGCGCGGAGTTCTCAGGAGACTTCGTCGACAGCATGCACTTTGAGCTGGCGGAAGAGACGGTGCTGAAGTTGCCGGACACTCCGCTCTAGAAGGCGAGGTTTCGGAATTCCCTGAAAGTCGAACCGCCAAGACGCCAAGAATCTCAAGCACACTGAACTTCACTCAACTACGAGAGAACCAATGAGGCCGTGCTCCCGCCAATCAATCTTAATCTTGGCGACCCTGGCGTCTTGGCGGTTAATGTTTTTCACTGACAACGCGGCTAACCGGAATTCCCGTTTTCACCTTCGGTAGTAGACTCGGCCTCACTGGTGTCGAGCTCTGCCGAGCTATCTTCAGCGGCGTCGGTCTTCTCGTCACTCACTTCAGTAGGTGCGCCGCTGTCTGCGCCGGCTTCCGCTGTTTCGCTGCCGCTTCCAGGTTCGGTCGAAGCGTCCGCAGTTTCATCCGATCCCAGATTGTCGCCCAGGTCAGATTCTCCAGGGGTAACGTCTTCTGTTGCCGGCTCCTCGGCGCCGGCTTCCGCGGACTCCGGTGTTTCTTCAGGAGCTACGGCGGCAGTCTGATCGTCTTCAGGTCCCGCCCCAGTCGCGCCCGAAGTCGCCGTCGGAGCCGAAGCGTCACTGCCACCCGCACCATTTTCACGTTCCGTCGCCTGCGCCTGACCTTTGCGCAATTCGGCGAGCGCGTTCTGCATCTGCTGCACCCAACCATCCAACTCGGATTGCAAAACTTTTTCCGTGTGATCGACGAGGGCGTCAACGCTTTCCTGTTTCGCTTGTTCGTCGGCGGGCAGCGCGCTCCACCATAACTTGACGTTTTCCAGATCAGTGAACGCCTGATTGTATTTGGTCAGGGTGCTCTCGGTTTGTTGGTAACTCAGATAGGTGGTTAGCGCGGCGGCCACCGCCGTAGTCAAGGCGATCCATACCTGTTGATTAACGGCTGCGAGGAGTGTTCCGAGACCGCCAATGATAAAGATGGCCCACTGTATCGCCTTCAACTTCTTTTCATGCTTCACTGCTCGGTTCTTATAAAACTTAAGTTGGTCCGCGAGGCGCACCTGCACGTAGCGATCGGGCGAGAGAACGCTGAAGCCGTCGTCTCCGTTTTCACTGACATAAGGCGGAAAACCTCTTCGCCCGTCATAAGGCAGAAGCGAGGAGGAATTAACTTCAGTTCGCATGGCCCGGCGCGTGATGTCTTCCACTCTTTGGGCCAACACCTGATCGGGCGTTGGGCCCAGGGGAGCAGGAGTGGCCCCTGGCTCCACCGGCGCGGGTCCGAAAACTTCTTTGTAGTCGCCGGCCCTGGTACGGTAACGATAAATTTCGCGCTTTATTGCTTCCGCGCCGGCGCGTAGTAGCAGCCACTTGTTGCCTTGCTTGAAGCGATTGGCCGCGGTTATCAAAACCGTCAGAGTAATTGGCAGCAACAGAAGAATGTAGTGAAGCAAGGACCAACCGACCGGAGCAGTGAAGATTGACCCGGACGATATCGTGGCCCAGAGGGCCTTCACGCCCAGCCGCTGATTGTTGCCTTTCCAAACTTCATTAACGATGGCCAGACCGGTCGCCAGCACGCCAAGTCCGATGATGGCCTTCTGCATACCTTGAAATCTTCCCTGTTGCACGATCGCATTCGCGTCGTACTCGGCAAAGTATCCCCACGCCTGGCCCAGCACGTTGTCGCCACCCAGACTGCGAACGATCAAACGCTCCGCGCCTTTCACCGAGCCGCTTAGCTGATGAAGCTGGATGCTGCCGTCGGCAATTATCTCGGCCATCGTCGGATCGTCGGGCAGATTCGGCCGGGCCTTCCATGCCGAAGCGATTTCATCGGCAACGCCACCGCTGCCCTCCACCACCACCAAGGGAACGTTCTCGCGCACGGCGCGCAGGGCTTCGTTGCGCGTCGTCTCGCCGCCGCCGACCAGTAGTCCCACCACCGGAGTTTTTTCCGTCGTCAGTGCTTTCAAAAGTTTGAAGATGACGCCGGTTTCACTACCCCAGGTGTTGCCTTCAACTAAAACAAAATGGGAGTGATTGGGATCGAGCGCTGCCTCGCCTGAAACTTTACTGCCGGGATAATTCACGAGCGCGAGCGGCGCGACACCGACTATCGAAGACTTGAACCCACGATCTGCGACACCCTGGCCCATCAGCTCCATCACTCCAGACTTGGTGCCGCCGTCGATGATGATCGCTTCAACCGTCGCAGCGGCGCGCGCGATGCCGCGGCCGAATAGTTGGGAGAGACGCGGCTTCAGTTTGTCGTCGATGCTGTCGGCGCCACCCAAAAGCAGCAGCACGGCCTTGTATTCCGGCAGCTTCAGGGCGTGGACGATGTCTGATGCGGTAGCGTCTGGCGGCGGCAACAGCGCGGTGGCAACACGGTTTGGGAAATTGATTGTTTCGGTCGTGATTGGGGGCATGGGTCTTGTCCTTTGAAGCTTCGTGAGATTGGCTAAAGCCAGTAGTCGGGCCGCAAGCTCCGATGGTTTATAAGTGAGAATCTATTGCGAGTCAATGTTGATTGAGGCGGGGGAGCGGCTAGCAGTTTAGAGTTGAGCCTTTAGGCTGCGGTTTTGACTCGCAACGAAAACCGCAAGCTAAAGCTTGAACTCTAAACTGCATGTCTTCCAGGGTCGTTGACATAAACATTTTACATTTCGAACCCTTGACGCTGGAGTTGTATGGTTCAAAGCACGGCGGTTTCTTCGAGTAGTTGGCCCGTTGCGAAGCGGCTGACACTGAGCTGCGAGGCGTCGATCAAATCGGAGTGGCCGTGCAGAATTAGATCTGCCGTTATGCGTCCGGACGCCGGCGAATGCATCACGCCGTGGCCGCTGAAGCCGTTAACGAAATACAGCCCGGCCACGCCCGGCGACTCGCCGATGATCGCGTGATGATCAGGAGTCATCTCGTAGAGCCCGGCCCAGGCGCGACGCGGGTTGACTTCGGCTTCCGCCAGGCACGGCACGCGTGCGGCGGCGCGAGTCAGTATCTTTTCTACAAAGGCGGGATCGAACTCGGTCTTGAAGCCGGGCGTTTCGTCGGGATCGTTCCAGGCCAGCAGAATTCCTTTGCCCTCGCGACGGAAGTGAAAACCCGTAGACATGTCGATCACCATCGGAAACCGCTGCGGCAAGCCGTCGAAGGGCTCAGTCGGAACGAGCTGACGCCGCAACGGTTGTAGCGGTAAATCTACGCCGGCGAGTCGCGCGACTTGCGCTGCCCATGGGCCAGCCGCGTTGACGACGATGCGCGTGGAAACGAAGCCGCGTGAGGTCATGACTCCCATAACTCTCCGTGTTACTGGGTCGCAATTTACTGGGACCGCGGGCGTCCCGCCCGCCGACGTTACGTTGCCACTGAGCACCGAGCCATCAGACCCTTCGCGCTGCGCGCTCATTGCGGGCGGGACGCCCGCGGTCCCAGTAGGAGCGGGCACAGTTTTAGCCGGCTCTACTTCAATGCCGGTTACGTCTGTGTCCAACCAAAGCCGCACACCGCGCTCGCGTGCGTTCAGCATGAAGCCCATCATTACACTGTGTGGATCGACGAAGCCGTCGGTTTGGCAAAACGTGCCGCCGATGATGTCATCAACTCGCAATTGCGGCAACACCTTCGCGATGTCGTCTCGTGAAACCGTCTCGACATTCCCCACGCCCAGGGCCAGTTGTCGCGCTCGGTTGGCGATAAGGTAATCCAGTTGTTGCTCGCTGGTAGCACAGAAGAGATAGCCGTGCGCGCGATAATCGGCCGGATGGCCCACCACTTCGTCGAAACGCGAAAAGAAGTCAATCGAGTAGCGCGACATCTGGATGTTGACGGCAGTAGAAAATTGCGCCCGCACGCCGCCCATGCTTTTTCCAGTCGAGCCTTTGCCTTGATGCGCTTCGCGCTCAATCACCAGCACATTGGTGCAGCCTTGTTGGGCCAGGTGATAGGCAACGCTCGAGCCGACGATGCCGCTGCCGATGATTACGACGTCCGCTGTTTCGCTCATGGTTTGTAACGGCTAAACTTCCGCTTATAGAATAACCGCGCGAGAATAAGCCGAACTCGTGACAACATACAAACCGGAGGCCGACGAAACTGATGGACCTGCGTTACCCGATAGGCGAATTCAAATTCGAAGCGCCGCTGTCCGACGAACAGCGCAACCGTTGCCTCGACATCATTGAGCAAACGCCGCAACAAATGCGAGCGGCTGTGGCCGGACTGAATGACGAACAGCTTGATACTCCTTATCGTCCTGAAGGTTGGACTGTGCGCCAGGTCGTGCATCACGTTCCGGAAAGTCATCTGAATTCTTACGTGCGCTTCAAGCTGGCTGTGACGGAGAATGAACCGACCATCAAGCCTTACTTTGAAGATCGCTGGGCGGAACTCGATGACGCGAAGCAGGCGCCGATTGAGCTGTCGCTTGATTTACTCGAAGCGCTGCATCGCCGTTGGCTTTGGTTTTTGCGTTCGCTGAAGCCGGAACATTATCAACGGACGTTCAATCACCCGGAGATGGGAACCGTCAGCGTTGATAAAAACATTGCTTTGTACGCCTGGCACGGCCAACATCACGTGGCGCATATTACGTCGCTGCGCGAACGCATGGGATGGTGAGCGGTGAGCGGTAAGCAGTAAGCAGTAAGCAGAAGGCAGAAAGCAGAATCCAAGACGAAAGACCAAAGACCAAAGACCAAGTTCCAAGTTCCAAGTTCCAAGTTCAAAGTTCAAAATTCAAACATCAGCATGCTGAAAACTTTCGATTGTCCCAAATGCGGCGCGCCGGTCAGCTATGAACAGGATGTGATCGGCTCAAACCTGACGGCGCGTTGTTCATACTGCAACAGCGCCCTCTCGGTCCCTGATGAAATGCGCGGACGTCCCGCGGCGATCATTTCTGCTGTCAACATCGATCTGCGCAACACGGGAACAAAAGCCACCAAGTGGATTCTGTTGATTGTCTTGATTCCCGTGCTGGTAATAATCATCGCCGTTGTCGCGATGGGAGGGTTCCTAATACCGTTGTTCAGCGGTGTTAGTTCCTCGAAGACCAGTCCCACGACTCCGTCGGCCAAACCGAAATCCGTCGCACTCGGTGGTAGGGAGAAACCAAAGGGCTTCGCCAGCGAGACTCTGAAGTTTGGCTCGGAAGGCATCGGTCCGGGAATGTTCACCGACGCGCGCAGCATCGCTGTGGACGGCTCGGGCAAGATTTACGTCGGCGAATACAGCGGCGGACGCATTCAGGTTTTCGACGGCGACGGAAAATTCCTGACGCAGTGGACCGTCGATCGCAAGATGCCTCTGCGAGCCCTCGCTGCTGACAGAAAAGGCATTGTCTACGTGGTCCAGAGTGGAAACATTTCGCGACATGAGGGCACTACGGGAAAACTTTTGGGACAAATCTCCTACCCGGACGGTTGGGGTTTTGATGATGTCGCCGTCGCCGCCGACGGCGGACTAGTCGCTGCGTGGTACAAGAATCGTGACGACATTGTCCGTCTAAATGCCGAGGGTGGAGTGGTGCGCACCATCCGCGCGGCGATCAGTTCAGTTACCGAAGACTCTGAACTAGACACGCGCGTTGCGATCGATGGAATGGGAAACATCTATGCGCTCGGCTCATTCAATAATGCCGTGTTCAAGTTCAACCCTGACGGCAAGTTCCTCACGCGCTTTGGCAGCGCCGGAGATCAGCCGGGCCAGTTTCGCGCGCCCTCCGCGATCGCGGTTGACGGCAAGGGGCGCGTCTACGTCAGCGATTTCAAAGGCGTGCAAGTGTTCGATACCAACGGCCGCTACCTGGCGGCGTTTGATACCGACGGCGTAGCTTCCGGCATGGTCTTCAATGACAAGAACGAACTCTTCGTGGCCGCGCGAAAGCAGGTAGTGAAGTTGGCGGTGAATGAGGAAGGGAAGTAAGCAGTAAGCAGTAAGCAGAAGGCAGAACGTGAAAGGGCTGGCCCGCAGTTCAGAGTTCAAGCTTTAGCTTGGGGTTGCGAACGCCGGACAAACTAAAGTTTGAACTCTTAACTGCTTGATAATTGAACTCTGACGTGCTTGAGAGGGTGACTACATGATCGAACGTTACCGTCGCTGGTTTGAATACGAAAAGGATAGTCACGCGAAGACGCTTCAGTCTTTGAATGGCGTCGCCCCGGATCTGCGCAGCACGGACGAGTTTGCCAAAGCGCTTTACCTCATGGGCCACATCATCGCCGCGCGGCGGATGTGGCTTTTCCGTTTGGGCTTCTTAAACGAGAAGGTTGAACTCTTCCCGGGTGCCTCCAGCCTCGAAGCACTTCAGGCGCAGCTCGCCGAGACCGAAGAGTTTTGGTCGCAGTATCTCACGCAACTTGATCAAGCCGAGTTGGATCGCGTTTTTGAGTACGCGAGTTACGAGGGCCCGCGCTTTCGCAATTCGGTTGAAGACATCCTGACGCAATTGTTTGGACACTCGTGGTATCACCGCGGCCAGATCGCAATGCTGCTGCGTTCGATCGGCGCTGAACCCGCAGTCACCGATTTCGTCTTCTGGACTCGCGAACCGCTTGATTGATTCGGATCGTAATGTCGCCTAAATGGAAAACGAAAATATTTAAGAAGATATGGAGTTTGCATACTTAAGAAGTTTCCCATCGCTGTTACCCTGCCGATTAAACAGGCAGTACAAACAGCGCTTCGCTCAACCAAGTCTTTAGGGCGCTTTCAATGAGTAAAAAAATTAATAAGACAAAGACTGGCAACGTTGTCAAATCTCCAACGGTCTCACGCCGCATCGCGCAAGCTTTGAGAACGGGGGCAAGGGAGTTGGATCTCTCGGGATTAGGTCTCACGAGTTTGCGCGAATCTATAGGTAACCTATCTCAGCTTCGCACTCTGGACTTATCTAGGAACCAACTCACAGATTTGCCGGCGTCAATCTCTCAACTACACGATCTTCAAATCCTGGACCTTTCTTATAACCAGTTTGCCGAATTGCCCGAGTGTATTGTCGGCCTCACACATCTCGGTAAGCTGAACCTCCAAGGTAATCAACTAGCTGGTTTTCCTGAATCGTTCTTCAGGTTAATTGAGCTTTTGGATCTGAACGT
>Ga0207681_10001599_pt1 | contig 14574 bp, 11 predicted proteins | sample KBSS53metaG_FD_184324 | JGI IMG/M metagenome (GOLD analysis project Ga0207681, IMG submission 184324) | Switchgrass rhizosphere microbial communities from Kellogg Biological Station, Michigan, USA - KBS S5-3 metaG (SPAdes) (version 2) | ecosystem: Host-associated > Plants > Roots > Rhizosphere... | reverse complement strand
GATGGACACCGGCGCAGCCGCCGCCGGTCGCGATTGCCACGCCGGTACCGACGACCAGGATTCCGAAAACGAAAGCTCGTAAACGCATAAGTTGATTCATGTCCGGGCTCCAGCGCGTGGGAGGAGAAACGGCGCTCGGACCGCGATGGAACGGTGCGAAATCGCCGGAAGTTTAAGGCGAGACTCTACTGCGCGAGGCGATCGAAAGCCAGCAGGGAGGGCCATTCGTCTTGACGCGATCGGTGGCCCCGGACGACGATGTTCGTCATGAAAAAATCCGGCTGGATCGTCGTGTTCTCCGGGGTACTCGCCGGCGTGGTCGGCCTGGGCTGCAGCAGCGGCCTGAAGTACAAGGTCGACGACGCGGCGCTGGACAACGTCTCGGCGGGCGAGAAGAAGGGGATCTTCGAGGCCAAGAACGAGGTCGAGGTCGCGAACAGCGAGCTGCGGACTGCGCAGAGCGGGCTGGACGCGCTGGAGCGCGATCAGGACGTCGCCAAGAACGAGAAGAAGCAGGCTGATCTCGAGATCGAGAAGGCCGCGACCGAGGAGGAGTCGGCGGTCGCGTCGCGCGACGAGAACCGGCACAACAAGGCCAAGCAGGGCAAGGAGGTCGCCAACTTCGGCCTCAAGGTCGCCGAGGCCAAGCTGGAGTGGCTGGACCAGAAGGAGGACGCCCTGAAGGCGCAGCAGAAGGCGGCCGAGGCGCACCAGAAGGCGGCCGAGGCGAAGGCAGAATTCGAGAAAGCGAAACTGGCTCAACAAAAGAACATCAAGCCGGACTCTGATTTCTCCGTCGGCAACTACGAGAGCCAGTGGAAGGACAAGAACAGCGACTGGGAATCCGCGAAGAGCGACGCGGAGTCGGAGCAGAAGAAGGCGAACGAGCGCGAAGCGAAGTGGAAAGACCTGGTTGCGCAACACCAGAAGCTCCGCGGGTAGCGCAACCCGACGCCCCCGACCGCCCCGAAAGAGCCGAAGGACCGCAAAAACAGCGCGAACGCCGCGGGCGATCCCTCTGGCGATCGATTCGCGGCTGGACTAGGCTGATTCTTCAGGGGATTTCTTGAGCACCAGCGACCGAGAGACCCTGGCTGCCAGTGCGGCGGCCGCCGGGGCGGAAGCTGCGCCGGAGTCGTCGGACTACGTGCTGACGGCCGACACGGCGCGCATCCTCGTCGTCGACGACGAGAAGGTGATCCGCGAGATCCTCGCCGACTTCCTCAGCATGGAAGGCTACGTCGTCCAGGCCGTGGAGGACGGCGTCGCGGCGCTCGAGGAGCTGAAGAAGCGCAGCTACAACCTGGTGATCTCGGACCTGAAGATGCCCAACATGGGCGGTCTCGAGCTGATCGCCAAGGTCACCGAGGAGAGCCTCCCGGTGCTGACGGTCATCATGACCGGCTTCGGCACCGTCGAGACGGCGATCGAGGCGATGAAGAAGGGCGCCTACGACTACATCCTGAAGCCGTTCAAGGTCGAGGAGGTCATCCACATCGTGCAGCGCGGCCTGGATCGCCAGCGCCTGCAGCACGAGAACATTCGTTTGAAGGACGCGCTGTCGATCTACCGCATCAGCGAGGCGATCGCGTCGTCGCTGGCCGTCGACAAGGTGCTGGACCTGGTGCTGGACGCGACCATCGACACCGTCGACGCCGACGTCGTCAGCCTGATGCTGGAGGACCCGAAGAAAGAGGGTCACTTCACCGAGCGGATGCGCAAGGTGTCCGAGCGCGCCGAGCCCAACGTCGAAGCGCCGGCGCTGAACCTGGACGAAGTGCTGCCGATGTTCCGCGAAGACCGTCCGCTGCTGGTGAGCGGCAGCCGCGCGTACCGTTACATCGCGTCGCCGCCGCACGATCTCGATCGCCGGCTGATCAGCTTCTGTTCGATTCCGCTGAAGCTGAACCAGCGCATCATCGGCATGCTGAACGCGTACAGCTACACGCGCGGCAGCAAGTTCAGCGAAGGCCAGCGCAAGATGCTGTACGTGCTGGCGAGCCGCGCGGCGGTGTCGATCGAGAACGCGCGGTTGTACGAGAACCTGGTCGACGCGAACAAGGATCTGACGAGGGCGAACGTCTCGCTGGAGGAAAACTTCAAGCAGACGATCATCGGCTTCGCGCACGCGCTGGAGGAATCGGACCGCTACACGCGCGGCCACTCCGAGCGCGTCGCCATGTACGCGCGCCTGATCGCGGTTGGGTTGAAGATGAGCGGGCCCGAGATCGACACCGTCGTGAAGGTCGGCTTGATGCACGACGTCGGCAAGATCGGCGTCCGCAACGACAAGCTGAACAAGCCCGGCAAGCTCACGCCCGAAGAGCTGGCGATGTTCCGTTCGCACCCCGCCAAGGGGAAGCGGATCCTGGAGCCGATCCCGTTCATGCGCGACATCGTGCCGGGGTGCTACTGCCACCACGAGGCGTGGGACGGGTCGGGGTATCCGCAGGGGTTGATGGGCGACCACATCCCGCTGATCGGGCGGATCGTCGCGGTCGCGGACGCGTACGACGCGATGACTTCAGACCGCGCTTATCGGAAGGCGCTACCGCACGAGATTGCGTGCGGGGAGCTGGAGCGGTGCGTGGGGTCGCAGTTCGATCCGGAGATCGTGCCGGTGTTCCTGGCGCAGATCGAGGAGTTCAGGAAGATCGAGGCGACGGCGGGCCGGTTCATCCCGCGGTAGCCGGCGGGATGGCCCAGCACTACGACGGCGAGGATCCGAAGGAACCGGGTCCCTGGGGCTGGGCGTTGGGGACGTCGGTCATGGCTGCTGTCGGGGCTGGAATGGGCGTCGTCGGTTTCCTGGGTCCGCCGTGGCCGCCGGTGCTGGCGATGATCATCGTCGCGGCGGGGGCCGTCGGCGCGGGGTGGCTCGAAGCGATCCCCCGCGAATACGGGCTGCGCGCGTGGCTGCTGTCCGCGCTTTCGTGGTCGGCGCTCGGCGTCGTCCTGGCCGGTGCGACGATCTGGTACGCAGAGGGGAGGACCGAGCTCGTCACGAAGTACGAGCTCTTGATCCCGCTGCTGATCGCGCTGGCGCCGTTCGCCGTCATTCGCTTGATCGTGTGGGCGGCGACGCGAAAGCAGCGGCGCCTCACGATCGCCGACAATCCGTCATGGCAGGTGGGCGCCGTCGACGTCGTGCTGGCGGCGGCCGTGCTTGCGATGCCGATCGCCGGCTGGGCGGTCTCCCGCCCGCGCGTGGCCGCGGCGCAAGCGCTGTCCGAGAAGGTCCGCACCCACCACGTGCTGACGTTCGTGGTCGCGGCTCAGGGCACCACGCACGACGGGCAGCCCGTCGATCGCGCGACCGTCGACGATCTGTGCCGCCGCGCCGCCGCGGCCGATCCGGCCACCGTCGTCCGCGTCGAGGTGTCGAAGGACTCCGATCACGACGCGGCCGTCGGCGCCCTCACCGCCGCGCAGACCGCCGGCCTGCCGTTCGAATTGATCCGGCCGTGACGTTGACATAGCGGCGCCGCGCGTCGCTCGCGCAACCACGAATTCCAGCTTCGCTCCTTGACGGTCGAGATCCGCTTTGCTTCGATTGTCACCGTCGGAGGGAGCGCATGGGACATTCCTCGAGGGCGTGGCCGATCGCCGTGATCGCGCTGGCCAGTTGTCGAACACAGTCAGGCGAATCAGAAACCGTCGCGGCGTCCGCGCTGACGGCGACCACCGCGACGATCACCGTCTCGGTTCCACGCAACATCGACGTGGGAGGCTGCGTGCTCGCGGCCGGCAACAGCGTCACGCTGTTCGATCGCAGCGTCGTCTCCGACCCGATCTGCAACGTCGGCGGCGGCGGTACGACGATCGGTGTCGACGCCCGGACGGCCGCCGTGCTGACGCGGTCGGCGCTGGTGACGCGCGACCGGGCGTTCGTGAACGGCAAGGTCGAGACGACGGTGGCGGTGCAGAAGGCGCCGACCAGCACGATCGTCGGTCCCATCGACACACACGCGACGTTTGATCCGGTCGGCACCGAGACGAGGACGGTGGTATTCCCCGCCGCCCCGGACGTCGACGTCACGCTGGTGCCCGACCAGATCGCCAGCCGGGATCCGGGGCGCTATCGCAACCTCACGATCGCAACCCGCGCCCGCCTGAATCTGCGCAGCGGCACCTATTACTTCGAGAGCATGGGCGTGATCGAACCGCAGGCGGTGATCGCGCTGGACGAGCGATCCGGGCCCGTCGTCATCTACGTCAAGCAGCCGTTCGTTTTTCGCGGCGCGGTCGTGAGCAACATCGGTCAACCCGACTGGTTGATCGGTGTCACCGGGACGGGCACGGTCTCGATCGAGGCGCCCTTTCAAGGCAGCATCCTCGCGCCGGGCTGTCGCATCGTCATCGGGACGGGCGAAACCAGCCATTCCGGCGCATTCGCGGCGCGCGACATCGAGCTGCAGCCCGGCGTTCGCGTCACCTTCCGGCCGTCTTCCGAGCTGCGTCCGGGCTCGCGGCCGACCTGTCCGCTGACGGACGACTTCGTCGGGACCGCGCTTTCGCCCGCCTGGCGAACCTTCGATGTCGGCGCGCCGGCGGGCTCGACGGTGGTGAACAATCAGCTGCGGATCACCGGCGGCGGGCCGGGGCTGACCGGCACCAGGGACGGCGTGCGGTTCCTTCACCAGTCGGCGTCCGGCGACGTCGATCTCGCGGTCCAGGTCGCCAGCGTCGGGACCAGCTCCGGTTTCGGTGGCCTGATGCTGCGGTCCGACCTCAGCGCCGCGTCGGCGTTCGTGGCACTCGGCGTCTCCGGGAGCGGCGCGGTCAGCTTCAAGCGACGCACCGGCAGCGGCCAGACGGCGACGTCGCAGCAGGTCGCCGCGGCCACGCCACCGTTTCCCGTCTGGCTGCGCCTGTCGAAGGAAGGCACATCGGTGACGGCCTATCGAAGCACCGACGGGCTGACCTGGCAGGCTGTCGCAACGGCGACCGTCGCGTTCCCGTCCGCTTTTCACGTGGGCGTCGCATCCTCCTCCAGCGCCGCCGGCGCGTCGTCGCAGGCCGTGTTTCAAGGCTTCGGCGTTCCGTTCGCAGGCGACTGTGGGAAATGCGTCGCGGGAGGTTCGCCATGATCGCGGAACTGAAACGCGTCGCCTGGGTCGGTGGTCTCGCCGTCACCATGATCGCCTGCGGCCGGGCGGAACCGTCGTCGAAGGGCGGCACCGGCACGATCGACGGCGGCGCGGGCGGCGCGGGCGCTGATCCGCTGGTCATCGCCATCGCCATCACGCGCCCGCTGGCCGGCACGCCGCTGGACGGCGCCGTGCGCTTCCGCGGGATGACGTCGCGGGTCGAGGTCGTCGAGCGAGACGTCGCCACGAATCCGGCGACCGAAAAGATTCAAACGGTGTTCGCCATGCCGCTGCCGTTCGACATCCCCGTCCCGCCGCCGAACGTGCCCGTCGCGATCGCGGCCCTCGACGTGCCCGCCGGTTTCGTCACGCAAGTGCGGCTCCGGATCGATCAGCTGGCGGCCGTGAGGGCGGACGAGTCCGAGATTCCGCTTCCGGTTCCGGGCGGCACGCTGAAATTCGTTCCCGCGCAGCCGATCGCGGCGGCGCCCGATCAGGAGTCGGATCTTCTGATCCGCCTCGATCCCACCCAGCTCGTGACGAACACGTGTGGGAGCCCGGGCGTCGACACGGCCCGTTTGATCGGGATTCAGGTGACGCCGGTGGATGTGGCGACAGACATCACGCCGACCGCCCTGAACGTCTACTTCCGCGCCGGGACGTCGCCGTCGACGATCTCGACGGTGGTCAGCGGGTATGACGCCCGCGCGCGCATCGTCACCCAGTTCTCGACTGGCCTGGTCGGCCTGGAACTGCCGGCCGACCGGCTGCTGTCCGGCGCGATCTCGTACTTCGAGACGCGGCCGTCGGTCGAATTCGTGACCGTCGCGGCCAAACACGTGCTGTTCGACCATCAGGCGCCGAACGACACGATCGCGACGCTCGGGTATCAGCCGTATTTCACGAGCGCGACCTACCCGACCCACAGCTTCCAGACCGGGAACACGCGGCCGACCATCGCCATCATCGACACCGGCGCGACGCTGGACCACCCGGATCTGGCGCCCAACATCTGGATCAACGAGGGCGAGCTTCCCACGCAGATGCGCGCGGGCGGCGTTCCGAACGCGGGCTTCGATTTCGACGGCGACGGTGTCGTCACGTTCCGGGATCTCAACCTGCCGGGCCACCAGGCGCAGCTCGACGCCGTCGGCCTGGGAAAGCAACAGGGCGACCCGGCGATCGTGGACGCGCGCGATCTGCTGGCGGCGTTCTCCGATCACAGCGATCAGAACAACGCGGGGACGTTCGGCGACAACAACGGGTTCATCGACGATCTGGTGGGCTGGAACTTCGTGAACAACACGAACGACCCGACGCCGCCGACGACCACCGACACCATCATGAACGGCATCGGAGCCGTCAACCCGAACCCCGACGCCCACGGGCGCCAGGTCGCGGGCGTCGCGGTCGCCGTCGCCAACAACGGGGTCGGCACGGCCGGCGTGGCGCCGTTCGCGCGGGTGATGTTCCTCCGCGTGTGCAATTCGGACGAGGGTTGCCGGTCCGACCTGGTCGGGAGCGCGCTGGAGTACGCCGCGTCGAAGAGCGTCGACGTCGTCAACTACAGCGGCGGCCTCGCGTTTTTCAAGGCGGACTCGGACCTCTTTGCTGCGTCGGCGAACAACAGCCAGCGCGCCTTCGATTGCAGGAGCGAGGCCCAGCCGAAAGCGCCCGACGTGATCGCCCGGCTGCGCGGCGACGACGAGAAGCTCTGGCAGCGCCACAACAACGCGTTCCTCGTGACGAAAGCAGCGGGCAACTGCGGTCTGCTGCTCTCAAACGCGACGCGGCCGCGGATCTTCGGAAGCGGGATCGGCGTTCCCAACGTGACCAACATCGTGGTCGTGGCCGGCATGAACAACGTCACGACCTTGGGGCTCAGATCTGCTTCGGACGCGCCGTCGTCCAACGTCGGCGCGGACGTCGTCGACATCGGCGCGCCCGGCACGAACGTTCCGACGGTCGGCACGGGACCGACAGCCCGCTTTTCGGGAAGCGGCTCCTCCTTCGCGGCGCCTTTCGTGGCGGGAACGGCTGCCCTCATGCTGTCGGCGACGCCGTCGCTGCGTGGCCAGTGGGGGGCGTTGCGGAATCAGATCCTCGCGAACGCGGACAAGAATGCCGTCCTCCCGGACCAGGCCGGCAGGCCGGCGACGGCGACGATCCGGGACGGGAACCGCCTGAACGTCTGTCAGGCCGTTCAGAACGGCGCCTGCCCGCACCCGTACAACCTGCCGGGTGCCGGCGTGTTTGACGGCGGGGGTCAGGGGCCGACCACCGACGCAAGCACCTGCGACGCCGTGACCACGTGCCCCGTAGGCCAGGTGTTCGATCCGGTACACTGTCGATGCGGGGTGCCGGTTGAATGAAGCGCGCAGTCCTCACCTTGATACTCGCCGCGAGTGGCGGGATTGCCGGATGCGACAAGCAACCCGCGTCGTGCATGGTCAACGAGGACTGCAGCGAGCGCTTCTACTGCGATGCGCCCCTGGCCAGCACCAGCGACCTGAGCTGCGTCGTGGCGCAGCCCGGCGTCTGTCGGCCTGAGGACAGCTCCACGTACGACGCGCCCTGCGCCGACCACAGCGATTGCAAGCTGCGCGGGTTCCTGTGCGGATCCGGCGCCCAGATGTGCACGACGTTCTCGTGCCTGACGGATCCGGGATTCGTGGTGCGGCCCGAGGACTGCCAATCGGGCTGCACGTTCGGCCGGCGCAACTACACGTGTGTCGGGTGCTTCTGTCCCGCGCAGTGCACGCCCGTCGACGCGGCGTCACCCGACGGTCCGTGACCCGTCGCGGGCGCGGCTTCATTGTGCCACCAGCACCTCGACGTTGACGTCGTCGTAGATGCGGGCGGCGTGCAGGCGGCCGGTCGGGCCGCGTTCGTAGATCGCCAGGCCGGCCTGCGGGGCCATCGCGCGCTTGCCGAAGCGGACGGCGTTGAATTCGATCGCGCAGATCTTGCCGTCGTCGGTGATGGTGGCGTGGTCGATGCCGATGCCGCCGGCGCCCAGGATCTGCGTCATGAACTTGCGCAGCTCGGCCTGGCCGCGGTGAACCCAGGGCTCGCCGGACGGTTCGCGGAAGTAGCCGTCGGGTTCGAAGGCCGCGACGATGGCGTCGACGTCGCCGGCGGCGAGGGCGCGCTGGTAGTCGGCCACGGCGCCGTCGGCGTGCGCGTTCTGATCGCGCGGCAGCAGCGGCGCGCGAACGCGGTGGTGGCCTTCCAGCGGCCAGAACGAATGGTAGACGCGCAGCGCGCGCACGCGCCCGGCGGGCGCGTCCTCGCCGACGACGGCGATGGGGAGATTCACGTCGTGGCCCTCGTGGCGGAGGTGAAGCGTCGCCTCGACGACCGTGCGGCCGGCGGCGCGCGTGACGGGGCCGGGCGTCAGGCGCGCGGCGCGCGCGGCCAGCCAGGCGTAGCGCTCGGCGACGAAGCGATCGAGCGCGTCCGCGCCGCGCACGGCGCCCGCGAACGGATCGTCGATGGCTGGCGCGTCGGAGAAGGTGGCGGCGATGGCGGGGCGATCGCCTGCGATCAGGCGGGCGAGGTATGCCTCGGTCGCGTTCGCGCCCGTCGGTTGCGACGGTGCGGCGCCGCTGTGCGCGCAGCCGGCGAGGATCGCGATCGCCCAGGGGAGGCGGGCCCTCACCCTAACCCTCTCCCGAAGACGGGAGAGGGGACCGGAGCTGCGCGGGGAGAGGGGACCGGAGCTGCGCGGGGAGAGGGGATCAGATCCTTGCGGCATGGGTTTGGTCGCCTCCCCCTTTCTGATATGTCTCGGGGCAGATTTTTCCAAGGAGACTTCGACATGAAACGCGCCACGATGGCTCTGCTCGTCCCGATGCTGCTCGCCGCCGGCACTGCCGGCGCGCAACCGAAACCCGCCGCGGCTCCGCCCCCTGCGCCGCCGCCGCCCGCCGCCGCCCCCGCGACGCCGCCGCCGGCCGCGAAGGCTGCCGTCGCACCGACCGCGCCGACGCCCGCTGCCGCTCCTGGCGCCAAGCCTGCCGCCCCGCCGGCCGCCGCCGCGCCCGCGGCGCCGCCGCCTGCGCCGAAGCCGGCCGCGGAGCTCGACACCTTCAAGGTCTTTCTCGGCAAGTGGAAGTGCGACGGCAAGGCGTTCGCCAGCCCGCTGTCGCCGACCGAGCACGGCGTGAAGGGAAGCGCCGAGGCCAAGCTGATCGTCGACAACTTCTGGCAGTCCTTCACGTACGAGGAGAAGAAGACGAAGGAGCATCCCGGCCTGAAGGTCAACGGCGTGTGGGGATTCGACCAGGGGTCGAAGCGCTTCGTGCGCGCCGGCGCCGGCAACCACGGCGAATGGGACACCGCCAGCGCGCCCGGCTGGGAGGGCGACAAGCTGACGTGGACGGGCGAGCTGTCCGGCCCGATGGGACGCGTCCCGTTCCATCACACGTTCACGAAGAAGAGCGACAAGGAGTGGACGCACACGCTGGAGCTGCGACTGCCCGACGGCAAGTGGATCCCCGCCGAGGAAATCACCTGCAAGAAGTAGTGCCCGCGGCACGCCCTCCGCAGTAACCTGATCGCACTAACGTTACGGGCGTTCGGGAAGGAGTGCTTATGCGGACACCGGCGAGCTTTCGGATCGCCTTCGGACGAATCGCCTTCGGACTTGGCGCCATCCTCGCCGCCGCGGCCGGTTCGTCCGGCTGCGGCTCCAACAAGGGCAACGGCGGCTGCCCGCCCGGCGAGGACCTGTGCGGGTCGTACTGCCAGCACCTGTTCTCGTCGGCGTGCACCTGGCCGACGGACTTCCTGGCCTGCGCAAACTCGTGCCGGGCCGCCGCGGCGATGGTCCCGGCGGACTGCATGGACGCGTGGTCGGCCGCGCTCTCGTGCGGCAGCTGCGCGGCGATCCAGTGCGCCCATCGGACGTGCATCGACAACGGCAGCGTCTGCGTCGACCAGTCCTCCATGGTCCTGGGCTGCGACGCGGAGGCCACGGCCTTCCAGGCCTGCGCCGGCGCCTGCCTGGCAAGCCCCGTCACTTCCTCCTCGGGCGGCGGCTCGCCTGACGGCGGCTCCCAATCGAACGAGATCACCACCTCGCGCTGCGCTTGCCCCGCCACCCTGGCACCAGGGGCGCCAGCCGGCGCCGCCTGCGTCACCGCCTCGGACTGCGCGCAGATCTGCTGCGGCTGCGCAACGGGGCACGGAAAATTCGTCGTCCGCAGCTGCGCGAACGGGCAGTGCCTGGGCGACCCGGAAGCGTGCGCGGCGGCTGCCGGGGACTTCCTGGTTGCCAGTTTCTGCGAGGGCTAAACCGACCCGCGCGGTGCGCAAAAGTGAGCTGTTCCGCTTCGTTCGCGCGTCGGTTTGGGCGATAATGCCAGCCTCATGTCCGTCGGGATTCGAGGCCGCTTATTCACGCTTGGAGCCGTCTTCGCGACGGTCCTGGGGGCGGTGTTGCTGTGCGCCGCGACAGCGCACGCGCAGGACAAGCCGGTCGACCCCAAGGTGGCGGCCAAGGAGCACTACGCCAAGGGGACGTCGTTCTACGACCTCGGTCGTTACGACGAGGCCGTCAAGGAATTCGAGGCGGCCTACCAGCTGAAGAACGATCCCGCCTTCCTCTACAACCTGGCGCAGTCATACCGCCAGGCGGGCAATCACGAGCGGGCTGTGCACTTCTACAAGACGTACCTGCGCTACGTCCCGAACGCGAAGAACCGCGCCGACATCGAGGACAAGATCAAGGCGGAGGAAAAACTGGTCGGCAGCGGCGGCCCGGGCACGACGCCGCCGCCGGTGACGACCACGCCGCCGCCGGGGACGACCACGCCGCCCCCGCCCGGTGGCGAGCCGACGGTCGTGGTCCCGCCCCCGGGCAATCCGCCGCCGCCCGGCTACGCGCCGCCGCCCGGCTACACGCCGCCGCCCGGCAACCCACCGCCGCCCGGTTACACGCAACCGCCCGCCGCGACCGCGTCCGATCCGGGCCGCAAATTCCGCATCGCCGGGATGGCGACCGCCGGCGTGGGCGCGGTCTTCACCGTGCTCGGAATCGTCGAATGGCGGCGCGCCGTGAAGGCGTCCAGCGACATCGAAGACGCCGCTGTCTCCGGGATGTCGTTCGATCCGGCCGTCGAGGATCGTGGCAAGTCCGCGGAGACGCTGCAGTGGGTGTTCTACAGCGTGGGCGCGCTCGCCGTTGCCGGCGGCGTCGGCCTCTATTTCTACGGCCAGCGCGTCACCGCCGCAGAGACGACGACCTGGCGGGTCTCGCTCGCCCCGAACCTCGCGCCGGGCCAGGGCGGCGCCACACTCCGGATCTCCTTCTGACCATGCGCACGCGCCTCTCCGCCATCCTGATCGCGACCGCGCTTCCGCTGGCCCTCGCCGTTGCTTGCGGGTATTCGCCCAACCCCGCAAACGGCGAGCTGCACTGCGGATCGTCGAACACCTGCCCGGAAGGCTACTCGTGCATGAGCGGCCGCTGCTGGAAGGACGGCGCCGCGGGCAGCACCGGCACTGGCGGCAGCGGCGGCTCCACAGGCAGAGGCGGGACGACGGGCACCGGCGGTAGCTCGCAGGTGGACCGGTTCATCGGCACCTGGAGCTTCGTCCTCCCGAGCACGCGCATGATCAGCTGCACCGACGGCTACACCGAGAACAAGGAATGGTCGGGGCTGGGCGAGATGTTCGTCGTGACGGCGGGTGGCAGCGCCGCTTTGAGGACGCACTACTACTGCGATTGGGATCTGAATCTCGGCAGCGACACCTCGACCTTGATCAAGCCAGGCCAGACCTGCTCGCTCACCGAGACCTCCCTCATGCCGCCTGTCACGTATACCTGGCACGGTATGCTCTTCACGCTCTCGACCACCAACGGTGGAGCCGGCACGCTGGCCGCCGACATCCCCTACGACTATTCGTCTACCGCCGGCAGCGGGTCGTGCATGATGCACTTCACCGGAAGCATGGCCAAGAACTGACCGCCCTGACCCCGAGAGGATCCGACCCATGAGCGCCGACGGCGCAGCACCGACCCCGCCGAGCCCACCGTCAGGTGGCAACCGCATCCCGATCGCGATCGAGGAGGAGATGAAGTCGGCGTTCATGGACTACGCCATGAGCGTCATCGTCTCGCGCGCGCTGCCCGACGCGCGCGACGGCCTCAAGCCCGTTCACCGCCGCATCCTGTACACGCAGCACGGCCTGAACAACACCTGGAACCGCTCGTACATCAAGTGCGCGCGCGTGGTCGGCGACGTTCTGGGCAAGTACCACCCGCACGGGGACACCGCCGCGTACGACGCGCTGGTGCGCCTCGCGCAGGACTTCAACATGCGCTACATGCTGATCGACGGCCAGGGCAACTTCGGCTCCGTCGACGGCGATCCGCCGGCCGCGTACCGGTACACCGAGTGCCGGATGCGGAAGATCGGCGGCGAGCTGCTGTCCGACATCGACAAGGAGACCGTCGACTTCCAGCCGAACTACGACGACAAGGAGACGGAGCCGACGGTGCTGCCGGCGCGCTTCCCGAACCTGCTGGTCAACGGCGCCGCTGGCATCGCGGTCGGCATGGCGACCAACATCCCGCCGCACAACCTGACCGAGGTGATCAACGCGACCATCGCGCTCTCCAAGAAGCCCGACATCACCACCGAGGAGCTGATGGAGATCGTGCCCGGTCCGGACTTTCCGACGGGCGGGTTCATCTTCGGACGCAACGGCATCCGCCAGGCCTACGAGCACGGGCGCGGCGCCGTGCTGATGCGGGGCCGCACGACGGTCGAGGAGCACCCGAAGACGGGGCGCAAGTCGATCGTCGCGACCGAGATCCCGTACCAGGTGAACAAGGCGCGCCTGATCGAGAAGATCGCCGAGCTGGTGCGCGACAAGAAGATCGAGGGCATCGCCGACATCCGCGACGAGTCCGACCGCGACGGCATGCGCATCGTCGTCGACCTGAAGAAGGACGCCGTCCCGGAGATCGTCCAGAACAATCTCTGGAAGATGACGCAGCTGCAGGAGTCGTTCGGCATCAACATGCTGGCGATCGTCGAGGGACGCCCGCAGATCCTGTCGCTGAAGCAGGCGCTGCATCACTACCTCGGCCACCGCCGCGACGTGGTCACGCGGCGCACGCAGTTCGATCTGCGCGAGGCGCGCGATCGGATGCACATCCTGGAAGGGTTGAAGATCGCCGTCGACAACATCGACGCGGTCATCGACCTGATCCGATCGTCGAAGGACACCGACGCCGCCAAGACGGGCCTGATGCAGAGCTTCGACCTGTCGCCGCGGCAGGCGCAGGCGATCCTGGACATGCGTCTGGCCAAGCTGACCGGCCTGGAACGCGAGGCGCTGATCGCCGAGATCAAGGAGGTCGGCGCGCTGATCGCGCGGCTGGAGGAGATCCTGGGGAGCGAGGTCAAGCTGATGGAGGTCGTCATCGGCGAGCTGGAGGAGATCAAGAAGGAGTACGGCGACGAGCGCCGCACCCAGGTGTCCGACGAGGACGTCGGCGAGATCGACGTCGAGGACATGATCGCGCCCGAGGAGATGGTCGTCACCGTCACCCACGGCGGCTACATCAAGCGCAACCCGAAGACGCTGTACCGCGCGCAGCGGCGCGGCGGCCGCGGCATCACCGGCGCGTCGACGCACGAGGAAGACTTCGTCGCCCAGCTGTTCGTCGCGTCGACGCACGACACGCTGCTGATGGTGACCAACAAGGGGCGCGCCTACTCGAAGAAGGTGTGGGAGGTCCCGCAGGCGGGCCGCACCGCCAAGGGCAAGGCGTTCGTGAACCTGATCCCGCTGCAGGAGGGCGAGCGCGTCGTCGCGCTGCTGCCCGTGCGCGAGTTCTCCGAGGGCGCGTTCGTCGTCATGGCGACGCGGCTCGGGCAGATCAAGAAGACGTCGCTGGACGCGTTCGGCAACATCCGCGTCTCCGGCATCATCGCGCTGACCATCGCCGATGACGACGCGCTGGTCAGCGTGCGCATCACCGAGGGCGCGTCGGACCTGCTGCTGGGCACGCGCAACGGCTGGGCGATCCGCTTCCGCGAGGAGAACGTCCGCCCGATGGGGCGGTCGGCGCGCGGCGTACGCGGCATCCGGCTGCGAGACGGCCAGGACGCCGACCACGTCGTCGGCATGGCGGTCATCCCGCGCGAGGAGCCGGCCACCCTGCTGACGGTGTGCGAGAAGGGCTACGGCAAGCGCACGCCGACGTCCGACTACCCGACCAAGAACCGCGGCGGCAAGGGCGTCATCACCATCAAGACCACCGAGCGCAACGGCAAGGTGGTCGGGCTGCGTCTCGTCACCGACGCCGACGACCTGATGTTGATCACCGACGGCGGCAAGCTGATCCGCATGCCCGTCGACGGCGTCCCGACCATCGGCCGCAACACGCAAGGCGTGCGCCTGATCCGTCTGGAGCAGGCGGAGGGCGAGAAAGAGGCCGAGAAGGTGGTCGCGATGGAGCGCATCG
>Ga0207681_10001595_pt1 | contig 14595 bp, 11 predicted proteins | sample KBSS53metaG_FD_184324 | JGI IMG/M metagenome (GOLD analysis project Ga0207681, IMG submission 184324) | Switchgrass rhizosphere microbial communities from Kellogg Biological Station, Michigan, USA - KBS S5-3 metaG (SPAdes) (version 2) | ecosystem: Host-associated > Plants > Roots > Rhizosphere... | reverse complement strand
GACTCTTTCGGGTTCTTTCCTATCCTAAGCATTAGTAAACCTCCGTTGTTGGGGGGCCGCGGGATTCCGGTCACAAGTGCCATCGGAGACGGTAGGAGTAACGAAACGACGCGCGTGCCTTTGATTTGTTGGATTATCAGTCTCGGCGACTGCTTCGACTAGTTAACCGCCCAGAAGCGGGGAAAGACATAATAGACAAACAAACGTTTAGCTGTCTAGCTTTGCAATGTAAATGTAACGCTGCAGAGTTTTCGATCCTTCAAGCGACAAAAATTGGCGTTACGACACATCAAGTTTCCGACTCGTTGGTTATCGGAACCGCGAGCGGTAGCGACCGGCCACAGAATCAACGTGGAAAGCGAATGAGCCTTAATGAAACTAGAGTGTCTGGCCGGTCGCTACCGCTTCCGGTTCTGATGCGACCTCGCGTTACTGAAAAATTCGGCTGCGCCAGGCCTTCGCAAAACCGACTCTGAATGCCTGGAATCTCGGACGTTCCCATTCCTGCGGCGCGGCATCGATTAAAGCTTGCGCCGCTGAGGACTGCCATTCGGGCGTCGTGACCTCGACTTGTGCTGGGTGGAAAGAGCAGCGGCCATCGATTATCGCGCCCCCCTGAATCACCAACTCCGGCGTATTGATCTCGCCAATGACCAGTGCGTGGTTTTTTAAGACTACCTGTTCCGTGGCTGCCACTTTTCCCTTGAAGACGCCGTCGATGACCGCGACCGTAACCGTTACATCGGCTTGTAAGTTGCCGTATTCAGTTACCACGAGGGTTCCTTCCGATCGGATCTCATCCGCAAACTGTGCGTCCAAACTCAGTGGCTCGGCGAAATCGAGATTGCCGTCAGCCAGATAAACAGTCGGACCAGACTCAGCCTGTTGACGCCTGAGGCGAAAGTCTTCCAGCGACTGTAGCCATTCATCAAAAAGCGGAGCGGGATCAAATGGGGCGTTTTGATTAGTCAGATCCAAAGCATGTCTCCAAGGGCTCGCCGTGCCGCCGCACAAACCCGGCCCTCCGTTAGAAACTCTGTTTTCCCCTGGATTCGGATTGCTTAGATGTGGGAGCGAAGTCTCGTCCCGCCGGGTAGGACTGCGAAAGCCGAGATCGAAACGTCTAAGTGCGGCGCACGGTATCACAAGGGGCCTTTGGACCACAAGTGTTGGAAGAAAATATTCGAAGGAAATATCCGCCGATTACACAGGTTGCACAGATTAGGCAGAAAGGGACTTGTTTACAGCCTTTTCTGCGCAATCTGTGTGATCTGCGGATATAGCCTTGCCGCTTCTCGTGTTTGTCATTCGCGAATTAGGCGTGGCATGCTGGTGGCGCAATGCCTGAGGAGAACAAGATAAGAACCAAGCTGCTGCGCGCGGTCGGCACGGCGATCGAAGACTTCGGCATGATTGCGGACGGCGATCGAATAATGGTTTGCCTCTCCGGCGGCAAGGACAGCTACACGATGCTCGATCTCTTGCTCGATTTGCAGCCGCGGGCGCCGGTTCATTTCGAACTCCTGGCCGTAAATCTTGACCAAAAACAACCGGGCTTCCCGGCGGACGTTTTGCCCAGTTACTTGAAGACCCGCGGCGTTCCGTTTCGGATTATTGAACGAGACACGTATTCAATCGTCAAACGACTAGTGCCGGAGGGAAAAACTTACTGTTCAGTTTGCTCGCGTCTGCGGCGCGGAATTCTTTACAACCTGGCCGTTGAAGAAAACTGCAACAAGATCGCCCTCGGCCATCACGCGGACGACATCATTACCACGTTTCTTCTCAATCTGTTCTTCGTGGGCAGCTTGAAAGCGATGCCGCCGGTGCTGCGTTCAAACGACGGTCGTAACACCGTCATCCGTCCACTCGCTTACTGTCGCGAGTCGGAGATTGCAGCTTTCGCCGCCGCGCAGGAGTTTCCGATCATTCCCTGCGACCTGTGCGGTTCGCAGCCGAACCTCCAGCGGGCGAGAATTAGCAGGTTGATCACGGATTTGGAAAAGGACATTCCCAATCTTCGCAGCTCGATGTTGACCGCGCTCGGCAATGCCGCGCCGTCGCACCTGCTGGATCACCGTTTGTTTGACTTTAAAAAACTTCAGGCGATAACCGGCGACGTGGAGGCGGAATTGGATCTCGCCGTCGGCCATACGGATTTGGAATTGGAGCCGGCGTTGGTTTCGCTTGGGTGAAAGTCGGAAAGTAATGTCTTCTCTGTGAAATCTCTGTGTGCTCTGTGTCTCTGTGGTGGACCACCGTAAAGCAGACCCAACCACAAAGACACAAAGGACACAAAGGGTGCACAGAGACAAGTTTTGAACTGCGCCTTTTTTATGCCCGCCGCGAAGAAGAAACCACTTGACCTGAGTGCTTTCCCTCCGGGAGACGTTACGGAATACTCGACGCTCGTCTGCCTCGCCTGCACTTTCGAAATTTTCACCACGCAACTCGGCCTGGCCCCGCGAACCGCTTATTCGGAAATAAAAAAGTATACGCCGACGATAGCCGAGCTGACTGCGCCGACGGCCCTGCCTCCGTTCTTCGATTCCGACGAAAAGCACCCGCACTGTCCCTACTGCAAAGCCGCGAAACGCTGGCACGCACGATTTGATACCACTCGCATCGAAGGCGAGAAGGCTAACGATGCTGCGCGCCGAAAACTAATCAAGACACTGCCGCAAAAGGACGGCCAGTTCCAAATCATCGAAGTGAAGTCTGACAAGCGCGGGGCGTTTTTCGAGTGGCTGGACACGCTCAATCACAACCTGGAACTCGATGACGATGATTGGCTGTTGGAAAGCACGCGCGCCTGGCTCGCGCGCCGCGAACCGAAGACTGATTGGGCTGTCGTCTTCGAGGGCGCCGCGTCGATACGGCGTTCAAACCGAATCGCTGAAGGCTGGGAAAAAGACGGGCGCAGATTATTTCTGGCACCGCTTCTTTACAACGAAGTGCTGGTGGTGCAGTACCTGGTGAGTCGATCGCATGTGCAGGGCGGACGCACTTTGGAAGGACGGCTCACGTTACACGAGTTGCTGCGGCGGTTGCGTTACGGCGGCTATCTGGAACAGCAGGGCATCGTCGCGGGCGATCAGTTTGAAATTCTCGAGCAAGTGATCGAAAAACTTTCCGGTGGTCCGGGCAAGGTGAAGCTTTATTACCTCGTCGATCGGCGCGACTTTCTGGAAAAGGTGAAAGCTGTGTACGCCAGCTATGCGTAGGATTTGTGTAAAGCAAACTGTTAGTTTGCGTCGTCGCCCCCGGCTCAGGCCGCCACAAGCAAACTAACAGTTTGCTTTAGTTCAGCATTGCGTGGGCCGGTGATAGTGATGAGTTACCGGACGCCGCCGGCCAATCCCGATCGCATTTCGCGAGATGATCAACGTCGGCGGCAGCTGGCGGCGCTTGAATTCGTTCGCGGGAGACTCAACGCGGTTAAGGATGTCGTAGACCAACGCCGGCGAGTTCACGACCGCGATAATTTCTTCCGGCGTCGCCTTCTGCTCGAAGTACATCTTCAGGATCGGATCCAGCTGGTCATACGCCGGCAGTGATTGATCGTCGAATTGTCCAGGCGCCAATTCCGCCGAGGGCCGCTTTGTCAAAATGTTGGCCGGAATAATTTCTCGTTCGCGATTCATATGTTGGGCCAGGGCGTAGACCTCGGTCTTGAGCACGTCGCCAATCACTGCCAGCCCACCATTCGTGTCGCCGTAAAGCGTGCAATAGCCGAGCGCCAGCTCCGACTTGTTGCCGGTGGAGAGCAGCAATCGGCCCTCGGCGTTCGAGATTGTCATCAGAATGTTTCCCCGCAGACGCGATTGCAGGTTTTCAGTTGCGTGTGAACTAGATGTGGCAGTCACGTGGGGCAGCTCGAGTTCCTGCTGCAATAACTCAAAAGCTTTGGTGATCGGATGCTCGATCACTTTCATCCCCAGCCGCCGGCCCAGTTCAACTGAATCGTCGATGCTCGATCGCGACGAATAAGGCGAAGGCATCATTACCGACAAAACGTTTTCGGCGCCGAGCGCTTCGCAGGCGAGAGCCGCCACCACCGCTGAATCAATCCCGCCTGACAAGCCGATCACCGCGGTGGTGAAGCGGTTCTTGCGCGCGTAATCGCGAATACCCAATACCAGCGCGCTGTGAATCGTCTCCATGTCGTCGCCGGGCAGGCAGCGTTCGTCAGCCACGCCACAATCGAGATCGACGGTGCCGAAAAATTCTTCAAACGGCGGCGCTTGTAAAACTATCTTGCCTTCACAGTCGGCAACGATGCTGGCGCCGTCGAAAATAACGCCGTCGTTCCCGCCGACCAGGTTCACGAACACGATCGGCAGGTTTGCCGATTTCGCGCGATGCGAAACCATCGCACAGCGCTGGCCCATCTTGCCTTTGTTGAAGGGCGACGCGTTTATCGAGATCAGCACTTGCGCGCCCAGCTCAATTAGCTCGTCCGCAGGATCGTGCTGGTACAACCGTTCTTTCCAAAAGGTCTTGTCATTCCAGAAATCTTCACAGACCGCGACTCCGACTTTGCAGTCGTCCATCTCGAACAGGCGACGCTCGCGTGCCGGTTCGAAGTAACGCGGATCGTCGAACACGTCGTACTCGGGCAACAGCGTCTTGTCAGCGAAGCCGATCAACTTGCGATCGCGAATGATGGCTGCGGAGTTGTAGAGACGGCGTCCGGTCGTCGCTTCATTTGGCCTGACGGTGCCGACTACGGCGGTGATTCCTTCGGTGGCGTCGATAATTTTTTCCAACGGTTGCAGGACGCAGCGAGCGACGTCGCGATCGAGAAACCAATCGAGCGAGGTGTAACCCTGCACGCAGGTTTCGGGCACGACCACCAGATCCGACGAATCACGCTTGCCTTGCTCGATGGCCCGGATGATGCCGGCAGTGTTGCCTTCGTAATCGCCGTTGGTGGTGTTAATTTGCCCGATGGTTACGCGCATGTGCTGGTGATCTTAGACCGTTGATCATTCGCGCGCAAATAACAATTCGCCGCGACAGAACACCAAGACTAGCCGCGGGTAAGCGCGGATGGACGCGGATCAGATCCGATCACAGTTTCATTGATCCTAATCGCGTTTATCTGCGTTCATCCGCGCCTGGTCTCCTGCCAATTGTTTTTCTGGGGAGAGCTTGGGGTATTATTTGAGTTGAGCGGAGGGGTCGCATAATGGTAGTGCAGCGGTCTTGAAAACCGCCGGCCGAAAGGCTATGCAGGTTCGAGTCCTGTCCCCTCCGCCATATCGTCTCGTTTCTCCTCAATCTCAGTCGGCCAAGCAACTAAGCGGTTATTCACTTAATCAAACGTCCTCTCCTTTTATTGCTATCTGAGGTAACTGTCATGACATTACTGCGTGCAGCATTAATTATCGGCTTATTGGTTTTCAGCACCGCTCCCGTTCTCAAGGCGCAGGAACCCGCGTCGCAACCAGCCTCGCCGGACGCGCAAACCGAGGAAGAAAAGCAGAAACAGCAGGAAGCGTTGGAGAACAAGGCGAATGCTTTGCTCGAGCAAGTTATCGGACAAGTGCAATTACTGAAACTGCCGGAGAATCGTATCCGCGTGCAAACTGCCGCCGGAGATCTGTTGTGGAAGCGTAATCCGGAGCGGGCGCGTGCGTTGTTTTCCCTCGCGGCTGACGGCGTCACTGATTTGATGCGCAGCACGGACATTAACCTGCAGCGTCGCGCGAGCCAGTTGCGGCAGGAGGTGGTATTGACTGCTGCACAACACGATGCCGCGCTTGCTTATCAACTGCTCGCGGCGACTCGTCCCTTAACGCCTGCTCCCGACAGCGGTAATGATTTTCGCCGGCGTGGACCCGACAATAACCTCGAAGATAATTTGCTCGCGCGAGTTGCGGCAACCGATCCGAAGCTGGCGGCGCAGAAGGTCGAAGAGGCGCTCGGGAAGGGTCAATATCCGAATACGCTTGCACAGGTATTGGTTGGATTGGATTCACAGGATAAAGAAGCGGCCAAAAAGCTGACAGCAAAAGTAGTAAGCAAGTTACAGTCGGAGAACTTACTTGCCAACCCACAGGCCGGCAATCTGACGTGGAGTCTTTTACAAGCTGGAGTGCGGCCCGCGACTGACGCGGCGCCCGTAGCCGCTGTTGCGAACCAGCTGGCTTCCAGTTCGACCACGGCTAACGTGACGAATGCTCCAGTCCTTGATGAAGCCTCTTTCCAGAGTTTGCTGAACCTGGTAATTGACGGGGCTTTGAAAGCCACGCCGCAAGCAATGAACAATCGCGGCGGCAACAATCAACGCGTCAGGGGCAACTTTGGCGGCGCGCAAAATGCCGGTCAGGGCCAACTCACTGACGGGCAGATGGAGCAGCAGTATGCGCGTCGCTTGTTGGCCGGCTTGCAGGGACTGTTACCGCAGATTGATCAGTATGCCCCATCGCGATCGACCGCGGTCCGCAATAAGATGACCGAGTTCGGCATTACAGACAGCCCGCGCCTGGCGTTCAATCAAATGAGTACTCTGATGCAGCAGGGAAGTGCTGACAGCCTTTTGGCCGCCGCACCGACTGCGCCGCCGCAGTTTCAGTCGAGACTTTATCAGCAGGCCGCACAGAGGGCGCTTGATGAAGGAGACATGGACCGCGCTCGCCAGATTGCCAACGAACATCTCGAGGCAACGGCGCGGGACACGGTCTTGCAGAAGGTCGACTTTCAAATGGTCGCGAAGAAAGTCGCTGCAGACAACCTGGAAGAACTGCGGCAGACACTGGGGACGCTTCGTTCTGATGACGAACGAATTGAGCTGTTGCTGCAGTTGGCTGCCCAGGCGCAATGGGCGGCCGGGCCGCAGCAGCCCGCAATGGCCGCGCCCGCTGACCCGAAACTAGCTCTCAAGTTTCTCGGGGAAGCTCAGCGTTTGACCAATCGTCGCGCGACCAACTACCAGCAGTTTGAGCAGCAGTTGAGAGTGGCTGACGCTTTCGCATCGCTGGATCCGGCGCGAAGTTTTGACGTCGTCGATCCGGGAATCGCTCAACTCAATGAACTGCTTTCCGCCGCGGCGCTGCTCAGCGGATTCGAAGTCGACATTTTCAAAGACGGGGAACTCGTGCTGGGCGGCAACAGCCGCCTCGGCGACATGGTGTCGCGTTACGGGCAGGAATTGGCGCGGCTGGCAAAAATAGACTTCGCTCGTGCGGAAAATTCTGCAAACAAGTTTCAGTTGCCGGAGCCGCGTCTCTTTTCGCAGCTGGCCATCGTCCGAAATGTGCTCGGTGTGCCGCAATCCGCGGCTGTTAACAATGGCTTTCGCGGCGGATTCGGGCGCCGAACCAGATAAGCGGGTATCAGAACCGGGAGCAGTAGCGACCGGCCAAACACCTCTTGTTTGATAATTTGGCTTCGGAAGTCTGTCGTTTTCAAATTGAACTTTCTGGCCGGTCGCTACCGCTCTCGGTTCTGATGTTGAGCACTGTCGTGCAAAGCCGATGCGCCAGGCTCTCTTCCTCTAGGTTGCGTCGCCTTCAGCGTTTGCCGCTTGCTTTATCTCCTCGATATCGAGCTTCTTCATTTTCATCATCGCCTTCATCACGCGTTGTTGTTTTTCCTCGTCCGGGTCGGCGATCAGTTCAAGCAACACATCGGGCGTGATCTGCCAGCACAAGCCAAACTTGTCCTTGAGCCAGCCGCATTCCACTTTCTCGCCGCCCTCTGAGAGCTTCTCCCAGTAGTAATCGATCTCTTCCTGCGTGTCGCAGTGAACGACGAGCGATATGGCTTCGGTGAATTTGAATTGCGGCCCACCATTCAGCGCCGCAAACTCCTGGCCGTCGAGTTCGAAGGAAATGGTCATGACGGACCCTTTTGGACCAGGCCCGGCTTCGCCATAATGAGTGGTCTGAAGAATTTTCGAGTTCTTGAAAACGGAGACATAGAAATTCACTGCCTCTTCGGCGTTGTTGTCGAACCAAAGGAAGGTTGTAATCTTTTGTGTTCGTGGGCCGGTGCGCGCGCTGTTTGATTGGGCGCTGCCGGTTTGAGCTGCGGTCGTTGACATCTTGCTTTCTCCTTTATTGCCGGGTTCTGGTTTTTTGTTTGCTATCCCGTTATGACTGCGATCCGTGTGCGTTTGCTGGTAATACCCGCGAAGTATGCGGCTTCTTTTTGCAGAAAGTTTGTCGTCGTTGACAACTGAATCTCCCAATTTCTCTCGTAGGCGCGTGGTTATGATCTAATTCGTGTGGCTTTTTTCTGTTCGTGTTATTTCGTGGTCCAATTCTCTTCTTTAGCGGAAAACAAAACCACGAAACTACACCAAGAATAAACGAAATTACACAAATCAGATCAGGACGTCGTCGAGAGCATCTGTTGACAATCCTGCGACGAAAGAATAATTTCCCCGCGCTCCACGTTCGTATACCCAGCACTGAGTTGAACTATGCATTTGTCGTTTGCCAGTCAAAGTTCACCCGCCGCGGCTATCGCCTGGCAGAATGGGCTCTCCGTCTTCGGGCGCATCTGGCAAATTCTCACCACTCAATTTGTAGCTACTTCCACCATGAAGGTCTCCGCCTTCCGGTTGATTATCGGAATGGTCCTCCTGGCGCTCGTACTGGTTTTGTCGAGCAAACTGAGTGCGCTGCTCGAACGCCGCATCGCGAAGCGCCAGCATATCGACGCCGGGCTCCGGTACACGATCGCACGTCTACTTAGATACCTGCTTCTCGTAATCGGCATCGTAGCGGTTTTAAAAGGCGCCTTTGAACTCGACCTGACTTCTCTAGCGGTCGTATTCACCGCGCTCTCCGTCGGCATCGGCTTTGGACTCCAGTACATCGCCGCCGATCTCGCCTCCGGCTTCATCCTGCTTTTTGAACGGCCGATACGCGTCGGCGATCGCATCACGATCGGTGAGGACGAAGGCGACGTGCAGAGTATCAAGCTGCGAACCACGGTCATCTTCACGAACGATCGCATCGCGATCATCGTGCCTAATTCCCGGCTGGTAACCCAGCGCGTAATCAACTGGTCCTACGGCGATCCGCGGGCGCGCATTGCGATTCCGATTGGTGTCGGCACAACTTCGGATGTCGACCTGGTAACGCGCACGTTATTAAAAGCAGCCGAGGATGTTGAGAACGTGCTGGTTGAACCGCCGCCAAAAGTTCAGTTTCTGAAATTTGGCGACTACTCGCTCGACTTTCGCTTGCTGGTTTGGACACGCCAGCCCAATCGCCATCCGCAAATCAAGAGCGACATCAACTATCGAATTGAAAAGCTGTTTCGCGAGGCCGGCATCGAGATACCATATCCGAAGCAGGAGTTTGTGCTGCGCCACCTAAAGCCCGAGATGGAAACCGACGATCTAATTTCTCGCGATCGCGAAATCGAAGAATAGCCAAACACTCAAAAGAACTTTCCCAGCCCCTCGCACTTCTTTGTGGGTCGACCAATTCAGAACGGGGAGCGGTAGCGACCTGCTGCTAGACTCAGCGTAAGTCCGGATTCGTTTAAACGTTCAAGCTAACTTTAATCTTTGAACAGGTAAGCAGGTCGGTACCGCTCCCCGTTCCGATTTTGTCGACCCACGTTAAATCTTTTATTGAGGTCGAGAGTTTCTGGTTAGTACTCAACTGAGCAGTTGCTGTCTCGGGCTAGCGCGGTTAGGCTAGCCCTGAAAACTGAGTGGCCATTCATTCATTGGCCCTACAATACAGAGATATGCCGACAATGCGTTCTGCTCGTTCGTTCAATTCCGATCGTCCGGTTGTGACTGACAAGCGCGAAGCGATTCTGCGCGCGGCGATTCGCGTCTTCGCTCACAACGGATACTTCAACTCCAAGGTTGCCGATATCGCCGGGGAAGCGGGCGTCGCCGACGGCACCGTCTATCTCTATTTCAAGAGCAAAGAAGAAATCCTCCATTCGATCTTCAATCGCAGCATGGACGAAGCAATTGCTGCGGGCCGCAAGCAACTCGAAGGAATCACCGACCCGCGCGAAAAGTTGCGCCGCATCGCGTTGTTGCACCTCGAGCGACTCGGCGCCGATCGTGATCTTGCCGTAGTTTTCCAGGTGGAACTGCGCGGCTCGACCAAATTCATGGAAGAGTTTTCGGCGGCCGGCTTCGCGGAATATCTGCGTCTGATTCGTTCTACTTTCGAAGAGGGCCAGCAAGCCGGCGTCTTCCGCTCGGAACTGAACGCGAAAGTGGTGGCGAAGATACTTTTCGGCGCCCTCGATGAAATGGCGACCAACTGGATTCTTTCGCAGCGTCGCTACAAGCTGGCCCCGATGGCCGATCAGGTGCTCGACATTTTTCTAAACGGGGTCAGCGCGAAGTGAAGCACACGTTCGAAGCGCTAACCATGACAGTAGATTCAAAGGTCTTCCGCCAGGTGGAACCCCCCAAACGCATTCCGCTACATGACAGTGAACCGGCGACGCTGGTGGAAGTGTTTGAGCACGTCGCGCGAGCTCATCCGCGCAGCGACACGCTGAATTACAAACGTGATGGCCGCTGGGTTTCGATCTCCTCCGACGAAATGTTGACGCGGGTGCGGCGTATTGCCGCCGGTCTTTATTCACTCGGCGTTAGACGCGGCGATCGCGTGGCAATTCTTTCCGAGAGCAGGCCCGAGTGGACGCTCACCGATGCCGCTTGTTTGTTTGCCACCGCGATTGACGTCCCGATTTATCCTACGTTGACCGCTCCCCAGGTCCGATACATTCTAAAGGATTCGGGCGCGTGCGTTCTGGTCGTGCAAAACGAGGAAAGGTTTCTTCACGTGCGGGAAGCGATTGTGGATTGCGAGTCGATCCAACAGATCGTTTTCTTTGAAAAGCGGGCGAATGCGACGACGGGAATTTCACTGGCTGAGCTGGAAGTGCGCGGGCAAGCGCTGGAAAAAACTGACGTAGAGCTGATCGAAAAGAACGCTCACGACATCAATCCCGACGAGCTGGCGACGATCATTTATACCTCGGGCACAACCGGCGAACCGAAGGGCGTGATGCTGACGCACGCGAACCTGGTGTCAAATCTGATCGATTCCTCCAGTCATCTTTTGTTCACCAAAGAAGATTGTGCTCTTTCGGTGTTGCCGCTCTCGCATGTGCTGGAGCGCATGGCGATGTACATGTATCTCTACCACGGCATGGCCACCTATTTTGGCGAGTCGCTCGACACGATTGGGCCAAACCTGCGCGAAGTGAAACCGACCATTTTCGTCGGTGTGCCGCGAATCTTCGAGAAAATTCTTGCGCGTGTGAAAGAGAAGACCGCTGAGAAGGGACGCGTCAACGTCCGGATTCTGAACTGGGCCGTAGACGTGGCGAAGAACTATGCTCGGCTCGCAACGCGCCATCAAAAAATTCCGACCACGCTTGAGTTGAAGCGGAAGCTGGCGGACAAACTTATCTTTGCCAAGTTACGCAACGCCATGGGCGGCCGCATTCGCCTGCTGGTTTCGGGAGGCGCGGCCTTGCCCGAGGAACTGGCTCTGCTTTACATCGGCGCCGGGCTGCCGATCGTGCAAGGTTACGGGCTGACTGAAACTTCTCCGGTAATCACAGCCGGAGTGATGGACGACAATCGCGTTGGGACCGTCGGAAAACCAATCCGAAATGTAGCGGTGCGAATCGCCAGCGATGGGGAAATAGAAACTCGTGGTCCAAACGTCATGCGCGGTTACTACAACAAGCCTGCGGAAACCGCCGCCGTGTTTACCGAAGATGGCTGGTTCAAAACCGGTGACATTGGAACGATCGACGAAGAGGGTTTTCTGCGGATCACGGATCGCAAGAAAGAATTGTTCAAGACTTCCGGCGGCAAATACATTGCGCCGCAACCGATCGAACAGTTGATCAAAGGATCGAGTTTTGTGAATCAGGTTGTGCTGATTGGCAACGGCCGGAAGTTTCCGGCAGCGTTGGTGGTGCCGGATTGGGAACGCGTCGAATCCTACGCGCAGCTAAAAGGACTGAAAGCAAAAAGTCATGCGGAACTTTGCAAGCACCCGCGCGTCATCGATCTTTTCGAACGGCAGATTGCCGGATTGACCACCGAGCTGGCCCAGTATGAACGCGTGAAGAAAGTGGCGCTGCTGGAAAATGAATTGACTATCGAGGGCGGGGAATTAACTCCGACGTTGAAAGTTAAACGACGCGTAGTTGACGAGAAATATCGCGACCTGATCGATGCGCTGTATGCGGAGAATTAGCGGTTGTCACCAGCGGGGCAGTATTCACCGCGTAGCGGTGACAGAGAGTAGCCGGGGGTAAGCGCCTAGCGCGTCACCCCCGGATCAATCAGCCGAATATTCAATGAGCCCGCGAAGCGGGCGATAGCTGACACAGGAAAGATGGCCGAAACGATCGAGAAGCGTGTTTGTATCCGCGAACTCTGTCGTCCGCTTCGCGGACTAGGAAGAATTCATCGGTCGTGTTCCGGGGGGGCGCGCTGCGCGCTTACCCCCGGCTACTCTCTGTCACCCCTACGCGGTGAGAACTCTCGGGTTGCGTAATCTGCGGATATTTCTCAGCGATGCAGCGGAACGTGAAAGTGGTCAAGAATTCTCTCCGCCGCTCCGCGAGCCGCCTGGTTCAGGTAGTAATCACCGCCGGTTGTTGTAGAGGGAAGGTTGATGCCTCTACGGTAGGCGTTGGGATAAGTGTTCCCCTGCGTAGCCGTTTTCGCTGTCACGGGCGCTAAGACCGAGTAATTTATGTAGATGTTATTTGAATTGCCGGCGAGGTCCTGGGTTTCGCTGCGCAGTTGAATCCAGATTACGTAAGACTCCTTCTCGGCTCGCGCCATTTTCACCGCGTCGGCGCGAGACATATCCCGTGTGGCAACATCAGCTTTCACTAACGGCGACTCATTTAGACGATCTACACAACTCTGTAGCACGCCGCTGTAGACGTAAAGCGAAACCCTCGAAAAGTCTCCATACTTGTCCAGCCCAACAATAAAAGTGAACTGCGGCTTTGGCTTCTCAACCGGCGTGGGCGCAGGCGTCACTTCCGGAAGCGGCACCGGCATCGCCTGCCCCTTACGAACACGGCGGCCCGATTGCGCGAATACCGCTAGAGCGCAAATCGCCAACAGCATCAGGCACAAAGTGACGGCTAAGCTGCTCGAAACGCGAGTCTGTTTTTGCATGACGATAATGGATGGGAGACGGTGGAAGCATTGTATCACCAGGTGAGGAATCTAGCGGTGTTTTGTTAGACTGCGCTAGTTTCCTTATTCAACCCTCTGCGGCGTCTCTGCGGTTAGTGGCTTTGCTAGAATGTCCACCGCCGAGGCGCAGAGAACACAAAGGTTACGCAGAGAAAAAGCCGAGATTAGGACACTGGCAATTTCGGTCGGCCGCGGTTGCCCTGACCCAAACTTTGATAGCGCATGCAAACACTAATTATTACCGACGTTCGTGAGCAGGCGCGTGGTGTGCGCTCATTCGATCTAATGCCCGAGTCTGCTGCCGGTCAGCACGGCATCAGTTTCGTTCCCGGGCAGGTTGCCGTACTCGCGGTCGAAGGAGAGGCGCCTGCCTATTTTGCGTTTGCCAGTGCCCCTGAAGATGCCGAACTGGAAGTCTTGGTAAAGCAGAAAGTCGGCGCCAGCAATTTGATTTTCGAGATGAAGCCGGGCGAGCGGATCGAGTTGCAGGAGGTGGCGGGCCATGGCTTTGCGCTCGATGAACAAAAGGACAAAGACCTGGTTTTTGTCGCCATGGGAACCGGCGTCGCGCCGCTGCGATCGGCGTTGCGACATGTACTCAAGCGGAAAGGAGATTTTGGCGAGTTGGTCGTGCTCTACGGCGCGCGCACTCCGGACGACTTTTGTTATCGCGACGAAACTGACAGGTGGAAAGAGGCGGGCGTGGAGTTGCGCCAGGTTATTTCCCAGCCCGACGGCCACGACTGGTCCGGCCCTACCGGTTATGTGCAGTCGTTGTTGGACCACGTCCTGCCGGATTTGAAATCACCGATCGCGCTCATTTGCGGCTCGCTGGAGATGATGGAGCAAACGCGGGAACGTTTAGGGAAGATGGGTTTCAAGCCGGAAGAGATACTGACGAACTACTAGCCCGAATTCCTCTGTGCAACCTTTGTGTTGTCTGAGTCTCTGCGGTGAGCTAACTGTTAGCAAATACTCACCACAGGGAACACAGAGAACACGGAGAACACAAAGGACGCACACAGAGGCAGATTAGAACCCCCTTTGCAGAATCCCTTCCATTTTGCGCAATGAAGATGAGTGTATGATTGAGCGAGGAGCACGCTTCTGTTTACACGGAAGAGGAGTTGCGTCACCTGATAGACGTCTCCGACGCAGCCAGCCATGTTTGCGATCTTTGGGAGGCACTCACTGACGTTTAATAGTGTGTTGGGCTTTGAATCGTTGCCATTCTCGCTCTGCCTGTAAGCAGTGCGCGCCAGAACGCTACCTTTTGCTCAGCTAGCGTGCCTACTATGGTGGCAGGAATTACAAAGCATGTTTTGGACGTTGAGGGATTTACTTCTGAGCGGCAAGTAGTTATGAAACGAACTACCGCGCTTGGTCCAAACAAAAGGCAGATCATATGTGCGCTAGCG
>Ga0207681_10001585_pt1 | contig 14639 bp, 15 predicted proteins | sample KBSS53metaG_FD_184324 | JGI IMG/M metagenome (GOLD analysis project Ga0207681, IMG submission 184324) | Switchgrass rhizosphere microbial communities from Kellogg Biological Station, Michigan, USA - KBS S5-3 metaG (SPAdes) (version 2) | ecosystem: Host-associated > Plants > Roots > Rhizosphere... | reverse complement strand
GGCGGGAACCGAATTGCCGGGGACCTGCGGGCGGGCGAGCGCGACCGCCGTCAGGCCCAGCGCCGCCACGACCAGCGCCGCGCGCACCACCTTGCGCCCCATCGACACGCCCGCGGTCATGCGCGCGACCAGCGCCGCGTCGCCCAGGCGCGCCAGGCGCCGGCGACGCACGCCGAAGTAGACGCCGTAGGCGATCACCGCCGCCGGGACCGACAGCAGTAGCCAGAGCGCGTGCGGGCTGACGAAGCGCATCTACGGAATCCTCGAGAAGCGGGTGAGCCGCAGCGCGATCTCCGCCGCCAGCAACATGAACGCCGCCCAGACGAAGCTCCGGTACAGCTCTGAGTACAGCAGCCCGCGATCGTGGATCGGCGCGCGCTTCAGCTCGGCCAGGATCTTCTGGAACCGATCCCGCAGCGCGCGGCTGTCGCTGGCGAGGTAAGGCGTCCCGCCCGTCATCGACGCGATCTCCTCCAGCAACTTTGGGTTGGCCGTGTGGCGGCCACCCGGCGCCTCCGCGTCGTTGTTGCCCGCGAGGATGGTGTAGACCTTGACCTTCAACGTCTGCGCCAGGCGCGCCGCATCCTGGGGCGACAGCTTGCTGGCGTTGTCCTCACCGTCGGTGAGCACGATCAGCACCTTCGAGCGTCCGTCGGGCTCCGGCGTCTTCGCCGCCGCCGGCTTGGCGCCCGCCGCCGTCGCCTGCGCAGCCGCCTTGGCCGCCTCGCTCATCCGGCGCAGGTCCTCGCCGCACAGGCGGTTGAGCGCGACAGCGACGCCGTCGCCGATCGCGGTGCCGTTGCCGTCGACGATCCCCAGGCGCAGCTCGCCGACCATGCGCAGCAGCGCGCCGTGGTCCAGCGTCATCGGCGCGTAGGTGTAGGCTTCGCGGCCGAACACCACCAGGCCGATGCGGTCGGTCGGGCGCCGGCGCACGAAGTCCTGGATGACCGACTTGGCCGCTTCCAGCCGGTTGGGCACGAGATCCGTCTCCTGCATCGATCCGGACAGATCCAGCGCGATCACGATATCGATGCCCTCGACCTCCAGATCGTCGCTGGCGCGCGTGCTCTGCGGCCGCGCCAGCGCGACGATCAGCAGCACCGCCGCCGCCAGCCGCAGCACCGTCGGCAGGTCGCGCAGGCGGGCGACGATCCCGGGCCGCTGGGCCGCGAGCTCCCCGGCGCGCGAATGCAGGAACAACGCCCGGCGTTCCGCGCGGCGCCCCAGGCCCAGCCAGAGCACCAGCGCCACCACCAATGGAATCAGCGCCAGGAACCACGGGTGGGCGAAGCGGAAGCCCTCCACGTTGCGCAGCATCCCCGCGTACGCGCCCGCCAGCGGCGCGAACACCACCGCGATCAGCAGGTACGGGATGCGCGCCCGTCCATTGTTCCGTTCAGCCGCTCTCGCGCCAGCGAGAGTGCGGCTGCCTTTTTGAATGTCCTCAGGCATGGCGCGCCTCCGCCGTGCTGCCGGCCGTCGCGACCGTCGCCACCGGCGCGGGCCGCGTCGCGGTCACGATCCGGATCGCGCTCTCCAGCGCGCCGCGCGCCTCGTTCGCCGTCGGTGAGATCTTCGCGAACTTGACCAGATCGCACGCCGACAGCCAGCCCTGGATCTCGCCGAGGATCATCTCTCGCCCCGCCTGGCGCCTCAGCTCGACGATCAGCTCGTCGGTGGTCATCTCCAGCGAATCGAAGCCGTAGCGCCCGCCCAGATAGTCCCGGATCACTTCGGACACCGCGAAGTAGAAGGGCCGGTTGTCCGCGTTCTCGAGGAACCCCAGCGCGCCCAGCCGATCCAGCCGCTCCAGCGCGATCTCGTGCGCCGGTCGGGGCGGCGGTCCGGGACGCTCGCTGCGCCGTCCGCGCAGCTTGCGAACGATGAAGAAGGTGATCAGCGCGCCCAGCCCGGCCGCCAGCACCGCGCCGCCGATGTACAGCGGCAGCCGGTTCTCCTCCATCACCGAAACCGGCGTCGCCGCGTCCTTCAACGCCGGTTCGGGCTCGTTGGCGATCAGGCTGGCGATCTTGATCGCGACCGCGCCGGTGCGGACGGTCTTCACCTCGCCGGCCGGGCCCAGGTAGGTGACGTCGATGGGCGGCAGCTGCAGCTCGCCCGGTTCGTAGGCGGCGATCTTCAAGACGAACTCGCGCCGGATGCGCCCATCGCCCAGGTTCTGCTCGCTCGTCTCTCCGCGGCCCAGCAGCGAGAACGGGCCCAGGTCGAACGTTCCCGGCAAGTTCACGGGCACACCGGTCTTCGCCACCGTGACGACGCCGAGCCGGATCGGATCGCCCACGTGGGCTTCGGCGCGATCGACGTTCGCGGCGACGGTGGGCGCGTCCGGGTCTCCTACCAGAACGGCCGCCCCGGCATCAGTGGCTTCGGCCGCTCCACCGGCGTCGGATGCCCAGGCTTGATTTGCACACAATAACGCCAGCGCGATCGCACCCCTGATAGCGAAGGCGGTTCCCGCACGTCCGCGGGGCGCCAAACAAGCGGCCGTTGCCCTAGTTCGAGAGCTCGCGTCCAAGCCGCGCGTTAGCTGATGGTCGCCCCACCCAAAGTCGGCTTCAACGGACCTCGGCACCGATTTCGCGCGGGCTCGAACGGCCAGGCCCGAGTCACGGTCCACGCCCGCGCGATGGCGCCCCGCGGACGTGCGGGAACGGCCGATGCCGCCGAAGAGCGACGGGGCCGCGACCACGTCGACGGTCGCCCGAGAAAGAGTCAATGCCGCAGCCTCCGCGACCGCGCTTCGAAGAAGGTGGTGAGCGCCGGCAAGTAGTTCTTGTCTGTGCGCACCTCGATCGGATCCATCGACAGCCGCTTGAACAGCGCGGTGCGCGCCGCGACCGCCGCGCGCGCTTCCTTCGCGAACGCGGCCGCCTCGGGCCCGCCCGTATCGAACACGACGATGCCGCCCGTCTCGGGATCGACAAGCTCCAGCAGCCCGACGTCGGGCAGCGCCTCTTCCAGCGGATCGCTGACGGTGACCGGAATCAGATCGTGGCGCCGCGCCGTGATGCGCAGGGCACGTTCGTAGCTGGCGACGGGCGCGAGAAAATCCGAGATCAGGAAGGCGACCGCCTTCCGCCGCATCACGTGCCCGAGAAAATCCAGCCCGACGTCCAGCGCCGTGCGCCGGCTCTTCTCCTTGAACTGCAGGATCTCGCTGACCACGCGCAGCACGTGCCGCTTGCCCTTCTTGGGCGGCACGAACTTCTCGACCTCGTCGGTGAAAATGATCAGGCCCACCCGGTCGTTGTTGCGGATCGCCGAGAACGCCAGCACCGCGGCGATCTCCGCGGCCAGATCGCGCTTCTCGCGCTGCCGCGATCCGAACCGCCCGGACGCGGACATGTCGACGACCAGCAAGACGGTCATCTCGCGTTCCTCGCTGAACAGCTTCACGTACGCCTCGTTCATGCGCGCCGTGACGTTCCAGTCGATGAACCGGATGTCGTCGCCGGGGATGTACGGACGCACCTCCTCGAAGGCGATGCCGCGGCCCTTGAACACCGAATGGTACTGGCCCGCCATCCGATCGCGCACCAGGCGTTCGGTGACGATCTCGATCTTGCGGATCCGCTTGAGCAGCTCGCGGGGAATCATCGGCAATGTGGGCGTCGGGCAGCGCGGCCCCCGCCGACTAGGGCACCTCGACCCGCTCGAACAGCTTGCGGACGACGGTCTCGGCCGTGATGTCCTCCGCCTCCGCCTCGTAGGTCAGGATCACGCGGTGGCGCAGGACGTCCACGCCGATCGCCTTGATGTCCTCGGGCGTGACGTAGCCGCGGTGACGCAGGAACGCGTGCGCGCGCGCCGCCATGTTGAGGTAGATCGACGCGCGCGGGCTGGCGCCGAACGCGATGAAGTCCGCCAGGTCGGCCAGGCCGTGCGCCTTGGGGTCGCGCGTGGCGTGCACGATGCTGACGATGTAGTCGCGGATCTTCTCGTCGATGTAGATCTCGCCGACGACGCTGCGCGCCTCGGCGATCTCCTGCGGCGTCGCGGCCTTCTCGGCGCTGACCTTCATGGGCGACGTCATGCGGTCCATGATCGCGCGCTCTTCCTCGCGCGTCGGGTAGCCGACCTTGATCATCAACATGAAGCGATCCAGCTGCGCCTCGGGCAGCGCGTAGGTCCCTTCCTGTTCGATCGGGTTCTGCGTCGCCATCACCAGGAAGGGATCGGGCAGCTTGTGGGTGGTGTCGCCGATCGTCACCTGGCGCTCCTGCATCGCCTCGAGCAGCGCCGACTGAACCTTCGCGGGCGCGCGGTTGATCTCGTCGGCCAGCACCAGGTTCGCGAAGATCGGTCCCTGCTTGGACACGAACTCGGCGCGCGCCTGGTTGTAGATGACAGTGCCGACAATGTCCGCGGGCAGCAGATCGGGCGTGAACTGGATGCGCTGGAACTTCATCGCCAGGATGTCGGCCAGCGTGCGGACCGTCAGGGTCTTGGCCAGGCCGGGTACGCCTTCCAGCAGCACGTGCCCGCCCGTGAGCAGGCCGATCATGATTCGTTCGATCATCGCCTTCTGGCCGACGATGACCTTGCCGACTTCGGCGTTCAGCTTCTCGATGAAAGCGGACTGTTTGTGTACGAGCTCGTTGATGACGCGGACGTCCATGGCGGCGCGCAGCTTACAACCGACGCGTCCGCTAGGATATTTCCACGGCGTGTGCTAGCTAAACCCGCCATGGCTCGCGACCAGGACCCCAAGACCTCCCGCTTGTTCGACCGCCGTACGGTCGAGCGCAACATCAAGAAGGGCCTCGTCTCCCGCAAGGATTACGAGAAGCACCTCAAGGCGCTGGACGACGTCGCGGACAAGGGCGTCTACGGGGGCACCGACACCGACGAGCCCGACGAGCCCGACGAGCCCGAAACCGAGTCCGAGGCTCCCCCCTCCAACTAAAGCGCGTGGGGAGCCGCCGAGCTTTGCTCGGCGCGTACCGTCGCGGGAGGGTATGGGAACCCTCCCAGGGTTCCCATCTCAACAGCCAGGGTCATTGAAACCCGCGGGGGGCGTGCGTAACCTTCCCGGCCATGGGCGAAACGACAGGCAAGGGCGGGTTCACCGTCACCGACCGGCGCAGCTTCAGCGAGGGGGGCGAACCGCGCGACCCCGCGCAATCACCTCCCCCGGCCACCGATCCGGCGCCGGCCGCGGCTGGGGCGCCGAACCTGCCGGCGGTCGACTTTCACACGTTCGTGCTCTCGCTGGGCAGCTCGGCCCTGCTTCACCTGGGTGAGCTCGAGCATCCCGACGTGGGCGCGCCGCAGAAGGATCTGCCGCTGGCCAAGCACACGATCGACATCCTCGTCATGCTCGAGGAGAAGACCAAGGGCAACCTCAGCCCCGCGGAAGAGAAGCTGATCTCCAGCCTGCTTTACGATCTGCGGTTGCGCTACGTCGAAGCCCAGAAGAAGTAGCCCGCCGGCGGCTACTACGCGAAGAACGAGGTGTGCATGACGTCCGAGAGGACGTTGCACAGCGCGTGAAACACCGCGCCCGCCGCGATCGATCCCGTGCGCGCGCGCATCCACCCGAACAGCAGCGCCGGAAAGAAGACGGCCAGGCGTTGCGGATTCGGAATCACCGCGATGTGGCTGACCGCGAACAGGATGCTGGACGCGATCAACGCCCACCCCACCTTCGCGCCGAACACGGTCAGCTTGGGCGGCCACACGCGTTCCAGCCGCTCCATCAGATAGCCGCGGAAGAACACCTCCTCGGGTATCGCGACGACGACCAGGTACGACGCCGAAAGCACCGCGAAGTCGGCGGGCAAGCGCAGATGTCCGCGCGAAAAGCCCAGCCACCTGCTGCAGATCGGCCCGAACCCCTGCAGGAGCGGCTCGGTCACCTGCGCGCACACGCGGCCGTAGAACGGGAAGAACGCGATGATGAACAGCGGGAACGCCAGCAGCAGCATGGCGCCGAGCACGCGCAGATTGAGGATGACCGGGTCGGCGCGCAGGCCGACCTCGCGGTAATCGAAATCCGCCGCGCGCCCCGCGCGCTTCGCGACCGCCAGCGGCGCCAGGAAGAACACGACCGCCACCAGCAGCGAAAGGTTCCTGCGAACCAGCGGGATGAACGCCCCCAGCAGGGAGAAGAACGCGGCCACCGCGGTCGTGACCGCGAACGCGAGCAGGGGCTCGCGCAGGCCGGGTCGCGCGGTGGTCTTCACGGACACATTCTATCCGGACCGCGACGCGACGACGCCTGCGTCTACGTCAGCGGGTGAGGCCGGCGAACGCGAGGGTCGCGGCCCGGGCGGCGCTGACCAGGCGATCGGCGGCGGCGGGATCGGCTTCGGCGTTGCGAAGCGCTTTCAGCAGCGCGTCCAGCTCGTCCTGCAGAGTCCCCAGGGCCTCGCGGCTCTGCCGCAGCGCGGTCGCCAGCCGGGGCAGCGACGGATCCCGCCGGACGGTCACCCGCGAGCGCGCCGGAACGGCCCGCGACCGCGGGCTCGAGGGGGCGCCTCGTCGACGGGGACGCATGTGTTGCTGCGAGGATCAGGTGCGCCGCGGTCCCCGTCAATTTCTTTGCCCGACGGTGGTCTTCCCCAGCAGATAGCGGCGAGACGGATCGACGACGATGCCCGGGCCCAGCGCGGTCCGTCCGATCAGAACCGGGAACAGCATGTCGCCGCGGTTGGTCAGCGTGACCGCGATGCGCCGTTTCAACGTCCCCAGCTTCAGCGTCGTCTCGATGACGGGCCGGCGCTCGGTGCGGCCGGACGTGTCGCGGACCATCACGAACCCGTGCACGGCCGCGCGCACCCGGTGGGGCAGGCGGCCGCGGCCGCCGCTCGGCACCGTGATCTCCAGGATCGGCCGGCGGTGCGGGCCGCCGGTCGTGTCCACGGCGCGCATGCGCGCCACGTGCAGCGCGCTGGTGCGCGCGCCGGTGTCGATCTTCGCCTTCAGATGCTCGATGTCGAGGCTGGGCAGCGCGACGTACTCCACCCAGCCGACGCGCATCTTGCCGTCGCTGCGCGTGCCGGCGCTGGCGGGCTCCGCCGCCGGTCGCGCGGGGCGCCGATCGGCGGATCGCGGCACCGGCAGCATCACGAACAGCGTCGCGCCCGCGCGCACCGGACCGGGCCGCGCCGCCTCGACGACCAGGCCGTCCACCCGCGTGCTGACGACCGCCGCCGGGCCTGGCAGCGTGGGAACCACGCGTCCCAGCGGCGCGCGCGCCCGCATGGTGTCGCCGGGCATGACGTCAGTTTCCAGGAACCCGTCGCTCGGCGCGACCACGTGCAGCTGGCGCGTCGCCGTCGCCGGATCGTCCGCGCCCGCATCCGCCGGTACGCCCTCCGCCCGGCCGAGCACGCCGGCGGCGGCGATGACCGCGCGCGCCGCGCGGGCCAGGCTGTCGGCCGTCCGCGCGTCGCCGGCGGCGGACAGCTGGACGCCGGGAATGCGGGCCGCCGCCGCCGCCGCCAGCAGGGCGTGCGATTTCGTGGCGGCCGGGAGCATCGCGGTCGCGCCGCTGCCCCGGGCGAGCCGGCGCACGCGCGGATCGGTCAGACGCCCGTGAACGACGACCGCGCCACGCCGGCCGCGGTGCGGGACGCCCAGCACCACCAGGGCGCTCGCACCCACGACGATGTTCGAGAACAGCGCGAACGCGTCTCGCTCGGCGCGCTTGCCGGCCGCGTCGCCCGGGAAACGCCAGGCGCGGCGGGGCCGGCCCGTGCGCGACAGCTTTCCGCCGGGCCGCAACACGGGAACGATCACGACGCTGCCCATCAGCGCGGCGGGATCCAGACCCGCGGCCAGCCGCGCGGCAGCCTGGGCGGCGGTCGTCTCGTAGCCCCGCAGCGCACCGACGACGCTGACACGTGGCCCGGGCTTCAGTCCGACGACGACCCAGGCGGGAATCGACGCGGCGGATTCGCCGGGGTTCGCCGCCGTGCTCGCCGGGCCGGACCGCGACGACGCGCGCGACGCCCGCCGCGGGCGCGGCGACAGCGCGATCGCGACCTCGCGCGCTTCGCCGGGCGCAACCGTCACGCCACCGACCCGAACACCACGCGCGGGGGCCTCGACCAGCATCGAACCGCTCTATTCGGCGCGCGCGCTCGCGAGCTTGGCGACCTCGGCGCGCAGCGCCTGCAGCGCGCTGCGCTCGAAATCCAGGAAGCGCAGCCCGACCCAGCGATCCTGCTTGGCCGCGACCTTCGCCTTGCAGCGCATCAGCACCCGATCATTGCCGTCGAGGATGTCCATCTGATAACCGGTTCCCAGCGGAACGTCGGTCTCGGCGGGCAGGAAACAACCCCCGACGCCGACGTGCAGCAGCGGGTTGTACGTGAAGAAGGTGGCCGTCGCGGCGTTCAGCCGCACGCGAACGGTGCCGTGGTCGAATTCGACCGCGGCCGGCGCGAACCCGGGCGTCGTCGGGATCTCGGGCGCCGCGTCGGAGATGGCGACCAGCTGCCGCACCAGCGTCTGCGCCGCCTCGTCCAGCGTGACGAACCGCAGTCCCATCCGCGGCGGTTCGGCGACGGAGCGCACGACCTCGGCGCGGCCTGCCAGCGCCACCAGCCGATCGTCGAGCATGAACTGGAAATCGACGACCGAGCCGACGGGAAGCTGCGCGTTCGCGAGCAGCATCCCCGAGCTGCTCACGTTCACGAGCTCGGCTTCCACGAACTCCGAACCCTGATTCTCGTCGGGGATCGTGCACAGCACCTGCATCGCGACCGTGCAGCGCGGCGCGCGTTCGGTGAACGCACGTACCTCGTCGGCGCTGAGGGCAGACCGTTTGGCTGGCGTCGTCGCCGTCGCTGGCGGCGCGTCGCCGCTGTCCTGGCCCATTGGAATCGGCCCGTATAATACGACACTTCCCGTGAACCGTATCGCGCTGGTGACGCACACGACGAGCTACGGCGCAGCCGGCTTCGTCGAGGCCTGCCGCCGCGCGGGAAGCGAGGTCGTGCTCGCGTCCGATCGCTGTCACGTACTCGACCGTTCGTGGCACTGGCCCGCCAATTCGCTGGTTATCGACTTCAGCGATCCCGACGAGGCGGCCGCCGTGATCGCGGCGGCGGACGCGCGCGAGGCGCCGATCGCCGCCGTGCTGCCCGTCGGTGGCGAGCTGCCGGCGCAGGTGGCCGCGTCCGCCGCGCGCCGGCTGGGCTTACCCGCGAACGCGCCCGCGGCGATGGCGTCGGCCGGGAACAAGCTGCTCATGCGCACGCGGCTGGCGTCCGCCTCCGATCCGGCGGTCCGGCAACCGCGGTACTTCGCGGTCGCCTGCGGGACCGCGCCCGAGGTGGTCGCGGAGCGCGTGCGCGCGCCGGACGGCGTCGGGTTTCCGTGCGTGGTCAAACCCCTGACGCTGTCGGGAAGTCGAGGCGTCATGCGCGCCGACGACGGCCCGTCGCTGGCGGTCGCGCTGGCGCGGCTCGAGCGCCTGCTCGCGGATCCGGCGCTGCGCCGGCCCGATCCGGACGCCGCCGGCCAGATTCTCGTCGAATCGTTCGTGCGCGGGTCCGAGTACGCGCTGGAAGGGATCCTCACCCGCGGCCAGCTGCACGTGCTGGCGCTGTTCGACAAACCGGACCCGCTCGACGGACCGACCTTCGAGGAGACCATCTACGTCACCCCTTCGCGGCGCCCCCTGCCCGACCAGCGCCGCATCAGTGAAGCGGTGGCGGCGGCCGCGCGCGCCCTGGGCCTGGAGACGGGACCCGTTCACGCGGAACTGCGCTGGGATGAGGATGCGGGCGCGCCGGTGCTGATCGAGATGGCCGCGCGGCCCATCGGCGGCCTCTGCGCGCGAAGTCTGCGATTTGAATCCGGCTTTTCGCTGGAGGACGTCGTCGTTCGCCACGCGCTGGGCGCGGCCGACGTGCCCACCCGCATCGGCGGCGCGTCCGGCGTCATGATGATCCCGATTCCCGCGCGCGTGCCGAGCGCGCTCCGCGCCGTCGACGGGCTGGAGGCCGCGCGCGCCGTCGCAGGCGTCGACGACGTCGTCATCTCCGTCCGCGTCGGGGAGACCCTGGTGCCGCTGCCCGAGGGCGCCAGCTACACCGGCTTCATCTTCGCGACCGGCGAGGACGCCGCCGCCGTCGAGCGGTCGCTGCGTACGGCGCACGCGCACCTCCGGTTCACGGTGGCGCCGCTGGTGCCTGTCATGCGAAGGTGAGTTGACGCGGTCGCCCGCGTCGCCGCGAAAAAAAGCGACCTAGTTTCTCGCGAGCCACGCACTCACTGAGTTGGCGACATTCGCATGGGGGTGCATGTCGCTCACTTTTAAAGCACTTTTTTTAACGAATGAGCGTTAAACTACGCTACCAACAAGCGATTTCGGAGGTCTACATGCCTCGCTCGAATGCGCTCGTCATTGCAGTCGGTTTGTTCGCAGCCACTTGTTACGGCTTTGCCGGATGTGGTTTTGCGCCCGCTGGCAGCGGGGGCGGCTCGGGCGCGAGCTCGGGAGGCCCGCTCGGTACCGGCGCCTCGAACGGCGGCGGCCTGGTGGGCGGCGGCGCCGCTCAGAACGGACACGGCGCCGTCACCGGCATGAACTGCGCGGCTGTCCAGCAGCCAGTGGCCAAGCTGCCTCCGGACATTCTCATCGTGCTGGACGCTTCTGGATCGATGAACAACGACATCAGCGACATGAGCTGCAACAACGGCTGCGGCGCCACGTCGAAGTGGGCGCAGATGACGCCCGCGATCAACACGGTCGTGCAGATGACCGAGGGGACCGTGAACTGGGGCCTCAAGTTCTTCGCCGACACGGACGCCACCTGCGGCGTCGGCAACGGCGTCCAGGTTCAGGTCGGGACGAACAGAGCGGCCATGATCGCGGCCGCGATCACGGGGCGCACCGCCGCCAACGGCGGCGTGACCAACGGCAGCCGCACGCCGACCCGCCTGGCCGAGAACGCGGGCGCTGCCTACCTGGCGGGCCTCACCGACCAGAATCCACGCTTCCTGCTGCTGGCGACCGACGGTCTACCGAACTGCATGCCCGGGAACGGCGACACGGCCGCCGACGATTCATCCGGCGCGGTCATGGCGGTCGGCGCCGCCGCCACCATGGGAATCCCGACGTTCGTGGTCGGCATCGCGACCTCCGGCATGGGCGGCGACACCACGCTCAGCAATATGGCCAACGCCGGCGGCTACCCGCGCCCCGGTGGCAACCCTAGCTACTACTCGGTGGGCAGCGCGTCCGAGTTCGTCTCGGTTCTGCAGACGCTGGTCGGCGTCGCCGGGAGCTGCACGTTCTCCATTCCGAATCCGCCCCCCCCGGGGACCGATGCCGCGCACATCGGCGTCGTCATCAACGGCACAACGGAGTTGAAGAAGGACACGACCCACACCGACGGCTGGGACTACACCAGCACCGGGATGACCGCCGTTCAGGTGTACGGTCCCACGTGCGACGCGATCCTGAGTAACAGTCCGCCGAAGGTCGAGATCGTCTTCAAGTGCATCATCGGCTAACCAAGTCCGCCACCACAGGGGTCCCCATGCATTCAGCGAACATCGTCCGTCTGGCACTCGTGTGTACGTCCATGCTCGTGGGCGCCTGTGGGTTCTCCCCAGGTAAACCCGTGAGCGGAGCGGGCGGCGCCGGCAACCAGGTCATCCCGACCGGCATCGGCAACTTCGGCGGCGCCAGCAGCGGCCAGGGCGGTCTGACAGGACAGGGCGGCGGCCAGCAATGCGGCGCCACCCCGAAGTCGTCGTCGAAGCTGCCGCCGGACATCCTGATCGTCCTCGACGCGTCGGGATCGATGGATCAGGACGCGGCGAACGCCATGTGCAACGGCGGCTGCGGCGCGATGTCGAAGTGGGCGCTGATGACGCCCGCGATCAACACCGTCGTCGCCGACACGCAGACCGAGGTGAACTGGGGTCTCAAGTTCTTCGCCGACATGGGCAGCACCTGCGGCGTCAACGCGAACACCGTCGCGGTCAACGTCGCGCCGAACAACGCCACCGCCATCGCAACCGCCATCACGGGCCGCACCTCGGCGAACGGTGGCGTGGCCAACGGCAGCCGCACGCCCACCCGGGCCGGCGAGAACGCCGCCGTCACCTACCTGACCCAGCTGGGCATGACGGAACCCAACCCCAAGTTCATCGTGCTTGCGACCGACGGTTCGCCCAACTGTCCCGCCATGGGCAACACCGACACCGACGATACCGCCGGCGCGGTCGCGGCGGTCACCGCGGCGCGGATGGCCGGCATACCGACGTTCGTCGTCGGCATCTCGGCGGGTGGCGCACCCGAGATGGCGCTCAACATGATGGCCGTCGAGGGTGGTTATCCGCAGATGGGCCAGCCCACGCAGTACTACCCGGTGACGAGCACGGCCGAGTTCGCAGCCGTGCTGCGCACGCTGGTTGGGATGGCGTCGACGTGCAACTTCTCGATTCCGACCCCGCCGACCATGGACGGAACGACCAGCCGCGAGGACATCACGGTCACCGGCGGCAGCGGTACGCCGACCGACCCGCCGATCACGCAGGACCCGACCAACGGCTGGACCTACACGGACACCACGCACACGTCGATCACGCTGCACGGAACCGCCTGCGACCAGGTCACGGCCGGTACGATCACGACCGTCACGATCATCTTCAACTGCCACATCCCGTAACCGCGGCTAGACGTCGGGCACGTGCAGGCGCACGTGCGCGACGGGATCTAGAAGGCGTCGAGCTGGCGGCGGGTCGGCTGCGCGCAGCAGAACCACGGCTCGGTCAGGTGCGGCGGCGGTTCGCGCCGTGGCTTGCGTCCGATGGCGGCCGGCGCCGGCGCCTCGTCGGAGACACCTGCCGTGGCCGCCGCGAGGCGGTGAATGCGTCCGAACGTCGCCGCGGGCGGCTCGCCCGTCCGGGTGGCCTCCTCGACCAGCGCCGAGACGTCCGCCTCCAGGCGATCCATGCGCGGATCCGGGTGCGTCCAGCGATAGCTGAGCGCCTGCTCGTCGAGCGGCCCCAAAAACGGCGCGATGTCGGGCGCCGCCAGCAGCGCCGACCCCGGCGGCACCAGCAGGCGCAGCGACAGCTGCACGGGATCGACCTCGTCCTCCAGCGCGTGAGCGCGGATGAACCGGCAAAGGTTCAGATAGTCGTCCAGCGTCGTCCACGGCGTGAACGCGACGAGCGTCGGCCGTAATGACATGCCTGCCGCGCGCACGATCTCCAGCGCGCGCGGCACATCGGCGGCGGTGTGACCCTTGGCGAGCGCCGCCAGCACGTGATCGGACAGCGACTCCACCGCGCTGACCACGAACAGCGCCCCCGCGGCCGCCAGCTCGGGGAGCAGCGCCGGGTGCGCGACGATGTGCTCCACCTTCGCCGTGAAGCTGAACGTCACGGCGGGATGCTCGGCGTGCAGCGCGCGCGCGATGCGCAGCGCGTGGTTCGGGCCGTTGAGGAAGTCCGGATCGCCGAAGTCGATGTGCCGTGCGCCGGCTGCGATCTGCGCGCGCGCGTCGTCCAGCACGACCTCCGCGGGCACGGCGTAGAAGCGGCCCTCGTACACGGGCGGGATCGGGCAATGCCGGCACAGGTGCTTGCACCCGTGTGTCGCCTCGACGTGGCCGGCGACCCGCTGCTCGCCCGCGATCGCCAGCCGCGCGTACTTCGCGAGCGGCGGCAGCCCGCTGCGATCCGGCACCAGCGGCAGCCGGCGCCCGGGCGCGCGCGCCTGGACGGCGACCGGGGTGCCCGCCGCGAGCGCGTCCGCCAGCTCGACGAGCTGGGTCTCGCAGTCGGGTCCGAGGACGCTGTCCGCCTCGCTGGCCAGCAGCGCCGCGTTCAGCGTCGCGTACATGCCGAACACGCAGATGTGCGCGCCGGGGTTCGCGCGCCGCACGTGCGCAGCGACGCGGCGCCCGAGCACCAGCGCCGTGTGCATCGGCACCGAGATCGCAACGAGCCGCGCCGCCGCCAGGCGCGCGCGCGCGGCGTCGTCCAGGGGCTCGACCGCCAGATCGAGGCAGGTCGGCTGGAAGCCGGCCCGGCGCAGGAACGCGACCGCCGACGCCACGCCCTGCGGCTGGTGACCGGGCTCGTAGCACGAGACGAGAACGATGTCGCCCGGTCCGCGCACGGCTGCTCCTGCCGCCTGGGTCCTACTTGGCCGGCGGCGCGACGTAGTCGGGCGGCAGCTGCGCGCCTTCGCCGAAGAAGTACTTCTCGGCCTGCTCGTGCATCAGCTTCTGTCCCTGCGGCGAGGTCAGGTCCAACCTGTACTCGTTGACGATCATCTTCGAGAACTCGAGCCAGCCCTTCCACGCGTCCATCGAGATGCTGTCGTAGATGCGCTGGCCGAGCTCGTTGTTGAACGGCTTGTAGGGGATCCCGGGCAGCTCCTTGCCCAGCTTCGCGCAGTTCACCATTCTCGGCATGACTCGTCGAACCTCCGACGGACAAACTATGGCATCTTTCGCCCATGGTCGAGAAGGCGAAGGCGAAAGGTCGTGGAAAAAAACCGAGCGGCACCCCCCGGAAACGCAAGGGCGTCAAGCTGCGTCCCACCGAGCTAGGCGCCACGGAGCTGGCGCTGGCGTCGCTGCCGGCTGAGCTGGAAGAGCTGGCCGCCGCGGTGCGCGCCGACGGCGGCGCCGTGC